>Ga0070717_10002816_pt1 | contig 12300 bp, 7 predicted proteins | sample LARL113metaG_FD_71366 | JGI IMG/M metagenome (GOLD analysis project Ga0070717, IMG submission 71366) | Corn, switchgrass and miscanthus rhizosphere microbial communities from Kellogg Biological Station, Michigan, USA - LAR L11-3 metaG | ecosystem: Host-associated > Plants > Roots > Rhizosphere ...
AACCAAACGGACACGAGAAGAATCGTCAGCGACAATTGAGTATTGAAATCGTGGTTGCCTGTCCAAAGCAAAACCAGGGCGAGCGTGAGTCCGCCCGCACCTGCCACCAGAGCCAGCAACAGCACGCGATTCTCAAGGCTGAGATGGCGCTTGGGTTTGGGGCGGGAGGCTACGGGTGAAGACTTGCGCGAGATGACCGCGCTGGCGGGATTCGCTTTAGCTGCTTCCGATTCCATATTTCTGCAGGCGCCGGTAAAGCGCGCTGCGGCTCAAGCCCAGCGCCTCCGCCGCCTGACTGATATTACCGCCGTAGCGGTCAATTGCCTTACGAATCAGAAACGACTCAACCTCTTCCAGGCTCAAATCCTCCAGCTTCTGCGCGGGTTCGCGGCTGGAGCGAAGGCTTAAATCGCTCACCCGGATCGAGTCTCCAGCGGACAACAACACCGCGCGTTCCACGGCGTGATCTAATTCGCGCACATTGCCCGGCCACGAGTACTCCAACATCGCCTGCATCGCTGAAGGATCGAAACTCTTCGCCGGCTTACGATAACGTTGCACGTAACTGCTCAGAAAATAATTCGCCAACAGAGCAATGTCCTGTCGCCGCTCCCGCAGCGCGGGAACCTGAATCTCCACCGTATTCAAGCGAAACAGCAAGTCCTGTCGGAATCGCCCGGAGGCAACTTCCTGATTCAAGTCGGCGTTCGTTGCCGAAATGACTCGCACATCCACACGCTTGGTTTGCGATGAACCGACACGCTCCATCTCTCCTGTTTCGAGGACGCGCAATAATTTGGCCTGTTGCGAGAGAGGAATATTCGCAATCTCATCAAGAAAGAGCGTCCCGCCGTGAGCGAGTTCAAACCGGCCAATGCGGTCGGTCTTAGCATCGGTGAAAGCGCCGCGCACGTGGCCGAACAGTTCGCTTTCGAAGATGCCCTCCGGCAAACCGCCGGTATTCACCGCCACTAGCGAACGCGACGCCCGATGGGACAGCGCGTACAGCGTGCGCGCCACGACTTCCTTGCCGCAGCCATGCTCTCCGGTGATCAGCACGTTTGCGTCGGAAGGTCCTACGCTTGAGATCACCCGCAGAACGGGCTGCATTGCCTCAGAATCGGCAATGAACGTGGGAAGATTTTCGGCACGCAGCAGCCGATTTTCCGCTTCCAATTTTTGCCCGCGACGCAACGCGCTGCTCAGTTCGATCTGCGTGCGGAGCACGGAAAGCAGCCGGGCGTTCTCCCACGGCTTTTGGATAAAATCGCGGGCGCCACGGCGCATGGCTTCGACGGCCAGTTCTACGCTGCCCCACGCGGTCATCACGATGACTGGTAACGTGCTGTCGATCGCTTGAATACGGGAGAGGAGATCAAGCCCCTCCTGCCCGGATGTCGTATCACGAGCGTAATTTAAGTCGATCAGCACAGCGTCGAATTCTCGAACCGCGAGGGCGTCAAGCACGCCGGAGGGTGAACCGGCCGTTTCAATTCCAAAGCCCTCCGGCTTTAGCAAAAGCCGCAAGGCTTCCAACACGTCACGCTGATCATCGGCAATCAACAGGCGCGCATTCGAATTCGGAGTGGCCGGCATGCAACGGAAATTCTAGATCATGGCGACGCTGGGAAGTCTTGGGTCGCGGGCAACGATTGCACGTTACCTCGCGGCCACCTCGGGTATCGCTGCACGCGCACTTGGATCTTTCACAATCCACCCATCAAACAACTGAATCGTGCGATTGCCGTAAGCTGCGTTCACTTCTGAATGTGTTACTTGAATGATGGTGGTCCCCGCATCATTCAGTTTCTTGAAGAGCCCCATGATTTCTTTCGCCTGGCTGGAGTGCAGGTTGCCTGTCGGCTCATCGGCCAGGATCAACTTCGGATTGCCCACCACCGCGCGCGCCACCCCTACCAACTGCTGCTGGCCACCCGAGAGCTGGCTGGGATATAAATCTTTCCTGCCCACAATCTGAAAGCGATCGAGAATCTCGGCCACCATGCTCGCGCGCTGCGAACGAGGCAAATTGCGGTAGGAAAGCGGCACATCAAGATTTTCGTAGACGGTCAGGTTATCGAGCAGGTGATAGCTCTGAAAGACAAATCCAATGTACTGCCGATTCAGATCTGCACGTTTCTTCCGGTTGAATTTGTGAACTGGATTGTCAAGAAAATAGTATTCGCCCTTCCACGCGTCATCGAGCATGCCGAGAATGCTAAGCAGAGTGGACTTTCCTGCCCCCGAAGGTCCCATCACCGTGATGAACTCGCCTTCGCGAATATCCAGATCGATGCGCCGCAGGACGTACGTAACTCCGGCGCCGGTTTTGTAAGTTCGCTCGACGCTTCGCAGTTGAATCATGCACAGACTCCTGAACTTTTCACTCGTACCTCAGTGCTACCATGGGATCGACTTTGGTGGCGCGGCGCGCAGGCAAGTAACACGCGGCCAGTGCGATCAGTATCAGGAGGGATGCGACCGTGGCGAATGTAAGTGGATCGGTTGCAGTTATCCCAAAAAGCTGGCTGCTCATTAGCCTGGTAAGACCGGAGGCGGCCAAGGCTCCAATAACAATTCCTAATGCTGCCAATTTCGCGCCATAGCCAAGAATCATTCGCAGCACATCTCGCGCCTGCGCGCCGAGCGCCATGCGAATGCCAATTTCCCGCAGGCGTCTTCTGACCGCATACGAGAGCACGCTGTAAATCCCCACTGAAGCCAGCACAAGCGCCAATCCGGCAAACGCGGCGAGCAGCAGCATGGTCATGTGTTGCTGGGAGAGTGAATTGCTGATGAGGTCCTCCATTGTCAGGACATGAACAATCGGAATTTCCGGATCAATCTGATGGACCGCGCCCGTCACTGCAGAAACCAGGCCAGCCGGCTGCGAACTTGAGCGCACCACCAGAGTCATTGGAAATGACGCCCAATCGGCCGTGATCGAAGCCGAAATTTGAGCCAGCGGAAAATACAAAGTTGCCACGGGCTCGACTACGTCCAGACCCCACTGCTTGACATCGCCGACAACGCCGACGATCTCCCGCGACTTCTCAGGAAAGAACGTCAGCGTCAGGTGCTTGCCAATAGGATCTTCATTCGGCCAGAAACGCTTTGCCATGGATTGGCTGACCAGCACGGCTGCGGGTCTATCAGCAGTGTCGCTGTTATTCAGATTTCGTCCCCGCAGCAGCGGTATTCGCATGGCTTCGAGATAGCCAGGCGTAATCAGACGTACTGCGACTTCCGGCTGGTCGGACATGGGAACCTTCGGCCGGCCCTCGATCGCGACCGGCTGATTGGAACCCTCGCCGGTAATTGGCAGTGCATCGATAGCCGCGGCTGATTGCACTCCAGGCAGTGTTTTGACTCGCTCCAGGACTTGGTTGAAAAATTCGACCTGTTGCCGCGGCTCAGGGAATCTTTTGTTGGAGACTGAGGCCGAAAGAGTGAGAACGTTGTGAGGATCGAGCCCGGGGTCAACTCGGCGCAGCCGCCACAGGCTGCGAATCATTAGCCCGGCGCCGATCAGCAGCACCAAGGACAGCGCAACTTCCGAAACCACCAGCACGCTTCGAGTGCGGTTTCCGCCGGCATCGGCATCGGTTCTTCCTAAGCCTTCTTTCATTGCTTCGTTCAAATCAGTCTTGGTCAGCCGCCAGGCTGGCGCGAAGCCCGCCAGCAGGCCCGTTAACACAGAGATCGAAAGCGTGAACAATAACACCCATCCATCCAGAGTGACCAGGATCGAAGCGGGCAGCCGGTCAGCAAGAAACGCCAGAATCAGCTTAACCGCGAATTGCGAGAGAAGCAGGCCCAGAGCACCTCCTGCGATCGACAGCAGAGTTGTCTCGGTGAGAATTTGCTGCGCTACGCGGCTGCGGCTTGCGCCCAAAGCCGTTCGAATGGCAATTTCCTTGCGCCGCGCCAGAGCTTTCGCGACAAACAAATTCGCAACGTTCGCGCAGGCGATGAGCAGAACAAATGCAACTGCGCCCAACAACACAAGTAGTGCCGGACGAACGTCTCCCACCATCTGGTCGCGCAGCGGAACCACGATTGCGCCCCAGCCTTTGTCATCTTCCGGATATTGCTGCTCGAGCCGGCGGGAAATACTGGTCATCTCCACCTGCGCCTGCTTCGTATCTACTCCTGGCTTGAGGCGGGCGATCACCCCGTAGTGGTGCTCACCTCGCACCGCAGCTTGCTTTGCGGTCCATGCCATCGGCGTCCAGAGTTGAGCCCATGATGGCAAACGCATCTTCGGCGGCATCACGCCAATGACTGTGTAGCTCTGTCCATTAAGCGAAATCTGTTGCCCGACCACTCCACGGTCCGAACCAAAATGAGTTTGCCAGAGCCCATACCCAAGGATGGCAACGTTCCCATGTCCTGGCTCATCTTCGTCGGGCAAAAACGTTCGTCCCAGCATCGGCTCAGAACCCAAAACCGAGAAAAAATCCTGAGAAACGGCCGCTGCAGTCAAGGCTTCGGCTTGTCCCTTTCCGGTCAGGTTCAATCCGCAGTAGGCGTAAATCGCCATTTTTTCGAACGTCCGGTTCTGATTGTGCCAATCCACGTAATTGGCGGCGGAGACGGAAAACATCGTCATCCCGGGAAAGCTCTTCGCCGGAGGCACATGCCAAATCTGCACGAGCCGCTTTGGATTTTTGAATGGCAGCGGCCGCAGCAGCGCAGCATTGACTACGCTGAAAATCGCCGTGTTGGCTCCAATGCCCAGAGTCAATGTCAGCACTGCGACTGCAGCAAACCCCGGCGATTTACGGATCATGCGCAGCGCATAGCGAATGTCTTGTACCAGAGTGTCCATTTATTCGTACCTCAACGCCACCATGGGATCGACCTTGGCCGCACGGCGCGCGGGAATGTAGCTGGCGAGCAGGCCGATTGTTAAGAGAGTGCTGGCGGCAGTTGCAAAGGTAATCGGGTCGCGGGGGCTTAGTCCGAACAGCAAGCTGGCCGCTAGATCTGTGCTAACCAGTGACAGGAACAGCCCAATCGTGATGCCGATGCTGATTACCAAGAGAGCTTCGCGCATCACGAGCCGCAGCACTCCGGAAGGACTAGAACCCAGCGCCAACCGGATTCCCAATTCACCGGTGCGGCGGGCAACCGTGTAAGACATCACTCCGTAAAGACCCAGACAGGCCAAGCCGAGGGCGACACAGCCGAAAATCGTAGTCAATCGGGCAATAAGCCGTTGCTGCGCCAGGTTGTTGCTTACCTGCTCGGCCAGCATATTGATTCCCCCGATCGGCAAACTCGGATCGACACTGCGAACCGCTTGTCTGATTTGGGCAATGAGCTGGCTCGGAGAACCCAGCGTGTGTACATCGAGGCTCTCGACATCAACAACATCCTGAGCCAGTGAGTGATAGATCATCGGCACTGCGCTTTCGCGGATGTCATTTACGCGCGCATCCTTAACCATCCCGACAATCTGAAATCGATGGTTATTAATGGCGTCATAGCCAAAGTATTGGCCGATCGGATTCTTGTTTTTCAGGAATTCGCGGGCGAAGGCTTGATTCACAATGGCAACGCCGGGACTTCTTTCGGTGTCGGTTGTCGCGAAGCCCCTGCCTGCAACCAGAGGAATTCCGGCAGTAGCGAAGAAGTGCTGGCTCACGCGCCGCTCTTGAGCATCGGTTTCGCCATTCGTGTGCGGAACGCCGGGCAGGTAGATGTCACTTGCATCCGCGCATCCAACCGCGAGACCACAGCTAGTCAGAGATGCCGAGCTTACACCAGGAACAGCTTCCACACGCTCGATCAACTGGTTGTAAAGAGAAGGCAGTTGATCTGCCTTGTAGCCAGCCATGTGCGTGTCCAGCCATACCGTCAAGATGTGATCGCGGTCAAAGCCCGGGTCGAGCGTTAGGAAATTGCGCAGGGTCTGAAGAAATAGACCTGCACCTACCAGAAGCACGACACATAGGGCCACTTGGAAGGCCACGAGCGACTGTTTGAACGACCAGCCGCTCCCGCCGCCGCTGCCAGAGAACCCCCGCGACGTAGCTTTCAGTGCGTGCATTGGGTCAATTCGCGATCCCTGTAACGCCGGAGCCAAGCCGAACAGGATTCCCGTCAACACTGCAACAGCCGTGCTGAACAGAAGCACGCGCCCATCGGGCGCTAGGTTCAAAAAGATCGGGGAGCTTCCGCTCGATGCCCACCTGGCCAGGACTGAACTGCACCACTGAGCTACAGCGATTCCAAGTGCCGCGCTCAACGCGGAAAGCAATATGCACTCGGTCAAGACCTGCCGAACTAATTGGGCACGGCTTGCTCCCATAGCAAGACGAACGGCGATCTCGCGTTCACGCCCGGCAGCGCGCGCCAGCAAGAGATTAGCGAGGTTGGCGCATGCGATCAGCAGCACAAGTCCCACCACGGCCATCAAAATCAGCAAGGGCTGCGAAAAACTCCGCCTCAGCGTGGACAATCCGCGCCTTCCCGGTTCCAGATCCAAGTGAGCTCGGAGAAAGGCTTGGCGCTCTTGAGGATCGTTCAGCCCCGCGGCATCGCGTTCGCGGTCTTGACGGAAGACCTGATTCAGCGCGGCCATCGTTTGGGAAACAGCGAATCGATCTTTGACGCGCACGATAAACTGGAGCCAGCGAATATCCGGTTGAGGAACCCAGGGCTTGTCGAATTGCGCCGCTTCCGTCTGGCTGTAATGCTGCGCATAGTGGACCACCGACTGCGCGGTGACCGGCAGCCAGAAATCTGGCGCAGTTCCAGCCCTTGCCCCGAAGAAGCCTGGCGCAGTAACTCCCACGATCTCGAACGGCATTCCATTAACTACGATCTTGCGGCCAACTACGCTGGGATCGCGCCCGAAGCGGCGTTCCCAACATCCGTAGCTGATCGTAGCCACGGCACTGCCACCTGCCACCTGATCGTCCGCTGCGGTAAGCGTGCGGCCTAGGGCCGCATAAGTTTGGAGGGTTTGGAAATAGTTTCCTGAAACCAGTTGGCCGGTCACCATTTCCGGCGTGGCGTTAGCGAAGCTGGCATAAAAATCAGCCGGCCACGTCATTGCCGCCATGCTCACATTCTTTGGGAGAAGAGCACGTGCACTCTGGAAGACGGGGTACGAAAAGCGCGTGTTCTCGGCAAGCCGATCAGTCTGCCGAACAAAGAACATCTGTTCGGGATCCGGTATGGGCAGGGATTTCAACAGAGCAGCGTTGACCAAAGTGAAAATGCCGGTATTCGCGCCGATGCCCAGCGCCAGAGTGATGACAGCAACTGCGGTGAATCCAGGACCGTTGCGCAGGCTGCGCAATGCATAGCGGATATCCTGCACGAGGGATCTCATCAGGCCACCTCGACACTCTCCTCCACCACGCGGCCGTCGAAGAGATGAATCTGCCGCTCGGCATGCCGCGCGAAGCGGGGATCGTGTGTGACCATGCAGATCGTCGCGCCTTCGCGGTGAAGATCGCGCAGCAAATCCATCACAGCTTCGGCATTCCGAGAATCAAGATTTCCCGTAGGCTCGTCTGCGAGCAGAATTGAAGGAGAGCCTGCCAGCGCTCTCGCCACCGCCACCCGCTGCTGCTGGCCTCCGGAAAGCTGAGAGGGATAGTGCTTCATCCGATGATTCATTCCCACGCGATCAAGCGCATTGTGCACGCGCTCTTTCCGCTCGGAGGACGCCATGCCTCGATACGTCAGAGGCAGCTCGACATTCTCATACACATTGAGATCGCCAATCAGGTTAAAGCTCTGAAAAATAAATCCGATTTCGCGATTGCGAATACGCGAGCGCTGGCTGGCGTCGAGGTCTGCCACCGAGTTGGTATTCAGAACGTATGTCCCTTCACTGGGAGAATCAAGCAGGCCGATCAGCGCCAACAGGGTGGATTTTCCTGATCCCGACGGACCGGCGATGGTGACATACTCGCCCTTGCGAATCTCGAGATGAACTCCGGAGAGAGCGTGCGTCTCGACTTCATCGGTATAGAAAATCTTACTGATGTTTTCCATCTGTATCAGCGTGCCCGCATCGGCCATTGAAGCTCCTTGTTTAATGCTCTGTTTCCTCTGCGTCTTCTGTCGATGTGATCTGAACAGCGAAACTAACCACAGAGGACAAAGAGAGGTTTCCTACTCCAGACGCACCCGATCGAAATTGTCCCAGCGTGACATGTCGGAGAGAATCACCTGGTCGCCAACTTTCAGTCCCTGCAGAATCTCAACGGTGTTGACCGAGCTACGCCCCAGCTTTACTTGCGCTCGCACCGCTGTCTTGTCGTCAGGCTCCAGCTTGAACATGCCGACCAGGCTCTGTTCCTGGCCGAATGCAGGACGTCCCACATACAACACGTTTTCCATTCGCTCGAGATCGATGGTCCCGTCCACGCTCAAGTCGGGTCGCGCACCTTGCGGCAGGGTTCCGTCAAGTGCAACGTCCACGGTCACGGTGCCATTCACAACGGACGGATCGATTCTCATGACGTGCCCCGCAATCACCCCGTTGTGCGTATCCACAGACGCCGGCAGCCCAAGCTGGATATCTTTCGCCTGTGTTTCAGCAATCTTTAACTCGGCCTTGAGATTTTGCGGCTGTACCACTTTTGCCAGCGTGGTTCCCGGCGTCACCCATTGCCCAACTTTCAGCGTCTGCTCCTGCAAGACACCGGTGATTCCTGCGCGCACGTGCAACTTTGCAAGCTGCGACTCCTTCAACCCTGCCAGCGCCCGAAACTGTTCCACGGTCGCCTGCTTGGCGTCTAACTGGGCGCGCAGCACCTCATTGCTCTGCCCTAAGCGCTGCTGCTCGATTTCGTTTCGCGTGGCTGTCTCCTGTGCCTTCTCCGTCGAATTTTGCATCGCCATTTGAGAGATCACGCCGAGTTTTTGCAACGCGGTATCGGTGTCAGCCTGTCTTCTTGCCTGGCTGTATTCCGACTGAACCTTGGCCACTTCTGATTTCTGCGCCAGCACCTGGCTGGCAAGCGTCACCTCAAAATTCTTGTAGTCGGCTTCGGCGGCTTTCAACTTCCACTCCGCATCGAGTGTCTCCTGCTGCAGCTGCGGATTGCTCAACTCCAGAATTACGGTGTCAGGCTTCACCTGAGTTCCTGGAAGCTCACGAATCTTGTCGACTCTGCCTTCCGTGATCGCCGGAATCCACTGAATCTCCACAGGAACCAGCGTTCCCAGGCCGCGCACCTGGCGCAGCACTGACCCGCGCTTGACAGTGTCGATCCAGACCGTGGAACGCTCGACGGTCGGCGCGGCGGGTTTCAGTCGCGCCAGCCCCATTGTGACCAGCGCGATCAGCACGATTCCACCTGCTACATAGACGATCTGGCGGCGTCTTCGTTGGCGTACCTGAGATGGGCGGGCAATATCCATTGCACCGATTAGCGGCAAGCACTTAACCAATCCCGAAAAGGGATAACCCTTAGAGAAGCAGCAATATCGCGGATAAAGGATCAGAGTCTTGTGTTCGCTTGCGAGAAGGGACTGTCCGGATACGGACATAAGACAAGCCCCCTGCGAGACGTCAAGCCAGGATTTGATCCAAATGACCTGCCCACGATCTCGCCGAAGCCTGGGTCACCTCGCCCTCTCTAGACCTTCTCCGGTAGTTCATTCCTCGCGCAGCAACACCATGGGATCAATCGACAGTGCGCGTTGCGCTGGAATCCACGTACCCAGCAGCCCCAGCAACACCATAGCCAGAACAACACCAGCCAGCACCAACGGATCGCGGGGAGTCGCCTGATACACGATGAAAGCCAGCACCCGGCTCGCCAGAATTCCGAGGAGCAATCCTGCCGCCGAACCAAGAGCCAGCAATTTGAAAGGCCGCCTTAACGCTGCCTGTAACACTTTCTTGCGCTGGGCACCGAGGGCCATACGAATTCCCAATTCCTTCAGCCGCTTACTGACCGAGTACGCCGCCATTCCGAAAATGCCAGTTATGGACAGCATGGCACCCATCGCGCCTAGCACGCCCAGCGCAGCGGTCGCCACTTGAGGAGGAAACAGAGCGGCGCCGATTTCATCCAAGCGCGTTTCAATCACAACCGGCAGCCCCGCGTCTAATTGATGCAATGCACTTCTTATAGCTGCGCCCAGTTGCTGCGGATCGCGGCTCGAGCGCACCACCAGCCATGCGGAGGTGGAGGGCCATTGCAGGATGGGTAGAAACATCGCAGGCTTGGGTTCTTCGGTGAGTTTCCCGTACTTTCCGGTTTGCGCAACACCTACCACTTGTACCCGAGTTCCATCCGGCATTTTGAAGTAGCTACCGATCGCGTTTTCGACCGAGCCAAAGATCTTACGCGCAAACTCCTGATTCACTACAGCGACGCGCGGCGAATCTTTATCGTCGTGCCAAGTGAAAGCGCGGCCGGAGAGCAAGGTCGTGCCCTCGGCATGAAGGTATTCGGGAGATATGTGGTACATGTAGACGTCAGCGGCGGCATTCGCTGGCTGCAGATCCCTCGTTCTATCGCTAAAGACATTCGAGCCGTTCTGATCATTTAAAAGCAACGCATCGGTGACGCCTACTGAGTTAACCCCAGGAATTGCCGCGATGGCATCCATCATGCGCTTTTGCATTGCAGGCATTCGATCGCTGCTGTAACCCGCCATGCGCAGATCGGCGCCGACCAGCATGGAATTGTGCGGTTCAAAACCGAAATTGCTGTGCATGGCGTGTACCAGTCCACGCAAGGCAACTAGCGAAGAAGTAACCAGCACGGCGCAGATCGCGATTTGAACCGCCAGCAATGTGTCTCGGGCGGTAATGCTCCGCCTAACCCGGGTGCTTGATCCCACCTTGATGACCTGATACGGGTCAGTGCGAAGCACCTGCCTTACAGGGACAGCTCCGAATAGGAACCCGCTGATTAAGCTCAGCAGGAAAGCTAGTCCATAAACGCTTGCGTCCGGGTTCACCGGCGTATGCAAGGGAAAATTCCCAAATGGCTGCCACCCGCTCAACCAGTGCAAAAATACCACGCTGGCCCACAATCCGACGGCGCCTCCGACGAGCGAAACCAGCACGGCTTCGGTAAACAGACCGCCCAGAATGCGTTTGCGGCTCGAGCCGAGCGCGAGCCGCAAAGCAACTTCACGGGAACGGTCAGCGGCGCGTGCGGTGAACAAGCTGCCCAGGTTGGCGCATGCGGCCAGCAAAATCAACCCGGCCAGCAGCATCAATGCCGCAATGAATGCCTGTACCCCAGGGGCAAACTGATCGCCCAAAAGGTTTGGGCGCGCCAATGAAAAGCCCGCGTGGCGTTCGTCTTTGGGATAAGTCTTTTCCAGATATGACCCAATCGAGTTGAGATCGGTGGTTGCCTTAGCCAGAGTGACTCCTGCCTTTAAGTGTCCGACGACCATAAAAACCCAACGGCTTCCGCGATCATTCAGGTCATTCGTTCCATCTACCTGCTCGTGGTTCACCATGGGCACAAAGAAATTAGGAGAGACGAACACGATGGTCCCGCGAAACTCAGGCGGCGCTACGCCGAGGATGGTAAAAGGATGCTTATTTAGCTGGACCGTACGGCCCACCACGCCACGATCATCGTGAAAGTGGCTGTGCCAATATGCGTAACTGAGGACGATAAAAGGAGCGCTGTTCGGACCATGATCATCGGAGACTTCGAAGAAACGGCCGAGGTACGGCTGAATCCGCAACGCGTCAAAGTAGTTGCTGCTCGACTCCATGCCCCAGATCAGGGATAGACCCTCACCCGTATTCATCGCTACCTGAGTAATGTTATAAGCTGCCAGACCGTCAAAGCTGTGGTTGCGGTCGCGCAGATCGAGATAGTCGGGATACGATTGGCTCGTGTCCTTATCGCTGGCGCGCTCGATTAGATAGAGGCTTTCGGCCTGAGGCACATTCAGCGGGCGCAGGATCAGCCCGTTCATAACACTGAATACGACGGCGTTTGCGCCGATGCCCAATGCCAGCGTGACGATAGCCACAGCAGTAAAGGTGGGAGATTTGCGCAACATGCGGAAGGCGAAGCGCAGATCATGGAGCAAATCGTCGATCAATGGCAGTCCTCGCTCTGCTCGATAATCTTGTTTCATCGCCTCCGCCCCGCCAAATTTCAACATGCTTTGCCGTCGTGCCTCAATGGGTGACAGACCGGCGCGAAGATTTTCCTCGGTTTGCAAAGCGATGTGTTCCTCAATCTCTTCTCTCAATCGTTCATCTTGTGCCCGCCTTGTCGCCGGGTTGAGCAGACGAGTGAGGAACCGCCTCAGAGATCTCATGACAAGTCCTCGGCTTTCACT
>Ga0070717_10002819_pt1 | contig 12297 bp, 13 predicted proteins | sample LARL113metaG_FD_71366 | JGI IMG/M metagenome (GOLD analysis project Ga0070717, IMG submission 71366) | Corn, switchgrass and miscanthus rhizosphere microbial communities from Kellogg Biological Station, Michigan, USA - LAR L11-3 metaG | ecosystem: Host-associated > Plants > Roots > Rhizosphere ...
TGGGGTCGTGCCAGGCGACGCTGAACCAGTGGGTCGTCCAGCTCGTGATCGGCCAGCCCTGGATCGTCGAGCCATTGAACGCGTACAGCGCGATGATCACGATCGGGATCCAGAGGAAGGCGATCACGAGCACGGCCCAGATCGCCAGCGAGATGCGGGTTCCACGGCCGGTCACAGGGCCTCGAACGCTCCCAGCCGTCGGGCGATCAGCAGGTAGGCGCCCATGATCGCCATCGGGATCACGGCGTAGGCCGCGGCGAACGGGAGGTTGGTCGCGAAGTTGTCGTGGACGACGGTTCCGATCATGTCCGAGTTCGTGCCGCCGACGAGCGCCGGCGTGATGTAGTCGCCGAGCGTCAGCGCGAACGTGAAGATCGATCCCGCCACGACGCCGGGTAGCGCCAGCGGCAGGATCACCGAGCGGAACGTCCGCCAGCCGCGCGCGCCGAGATCCGAGGAGGCCTCGAGGTACGAGTCGGGGATCCGCTCGAGCGCCGCGTAGATGGGCAGCACCATGAACGGGAGCCAGACGTACGTGTAGACGATCCACATCGCCGTGTTCGTGTAGGCGAGGTTCTGATCCGGCAACCCCAGTCCGTTGAGCGCCCAGTTGATCGCGCCGTTGTGGGCGAGGATGGTCTGCCACGCGTAGAGGCGGACGAGGTAGCTCGACCAGAGCGGCAGCAGGACCGCCACGAAGAGCAGGGCTCGCGTTCGCCTCCCGGCCAGTCGGGCCATGAAGAACGCCAGGGGAAAGGCGAGAACCGCGCAGGTGAGCGTGACGATCGCGGCCATCTCGAGCGTGAACCCGGCAATGTGGAGATACGGCCCCGCTCTCGAGAAGATCGTCCGGTAGTTGGCCAACGTCCACGTGTGCTCGATCGTGGACGTGAGTGAGCTGGAGGTCCAGAGCGACGATATGAAGAGAACGCCGAGCGACCCGACGTAGACGACGACGAAGACTGCGAGCGGCAGCGCCAGCAGCCCGACTGCCCGCAGCCAGGGCCGTCGCCAGAAGAAGCCCGAGAGGCGCAGACGGGCCCGCCGAACAGGCGGGCCCGTCTCGAGTACGCCGGCGTCAGCCGCCAAGCGTCACCCCGTTACTTGCGCCCAGGCCTGTACCCAGGCGTTGTAGTCCATGCAGGTCTGCTTCGTCGTCCAGCCACATTGCGGGACCGGCGTCTTCCAGAACTTGATCTTGCTGTAGTAGGACGCCGGCTCGTTCAGGTGGTAGGCCGCGCACGAGCCCTTCTGGATCTTGTTCATGTACGGGCACGCGAGCGGGTTGACCGGCGTTTCGCCGAAGACGATCGCCTGCTGCGCCTCGACCTTGGGCGTCGTCACGTACTGCATCCACTTGTAGGCGCAGTTCGGATGCGGAGCCTTCGCGGCGAGCATCCACGTGTCGGCCCAGCCGGTCGTCGGCAGCGGGACGATCTCCTTGACCGGCTGCTTGTCACCCTGCAGCTGCAGCGTCTGGTACGGCCAGCCGGCGCCCATCGACACGTCGCCGTTCTTGAACGACGTGATCTCGTCGGCGGCGTAGTTCCAGTAACGCTTGAGCAGCGGCTTCTGGCTCTTGAGGAGCTGGGTGGCCGCCGTCAGCTGGGACTGCGTGAGCTCGTAGGGGTCCTTGATCCCGAGGCTCGGCTTGGTCTGCATCAGGTAGAGCGCCGCGTCCGCGATCTGGATCGGGTTGTTCGGCACCGTGAGCTTGCCCTTGTACTGCGAGCCGTAGATCGAGCTCCAGCCCGTCGGCGCCGGGTTCACCTGCTTTGTGTTGTAGATGAGCGTGTTCGGCCCCCATTGCACCGAGACGCCGTAGTGCTTGCCGTCGACGGTGTTGTGCGCCGGGGACTTGAACACCGGCAGAAAGTCCTTCCAGCTCGGGATCTGGCTGATGTCGATCGGCTGGACGTCGCCCGCGTCGATGAGCCGAAGGCTGGCATCGCCCGAGGCCGAGACGAGGTCGTACTGGCCGCCGCCGCCGCCGCCGTTCGCATGCATGAGCGCGAACATCTCCTGCGAGGTGCCGGCGTCCTTGCGGTGGATGATGCAGCCCGTCTGCTTCTCGAACGGCTGAGCGAAGCTCTTGTACGTGTAGTACGGCCACTCGATCACATTGAGCGAGCCCTCGCCCTTGCCGACCGTCGTCGTCGCCTGGGTGCTGCCGCTGGTACTGCCGCTGCTGCCGCCACCGCCGCCGCAGCCGCTCGCCACGAATGCGAGCGCTGCTGTGACGGCCATCACGAGCACGATCGACACGTGCGACCTCTTGCGAATCTTCCTCACGTGTTGCCCTCCTTCTCGACCCCGATCTCGTAGGTGTGCTCCGGCCGCCACGAAAGGCGGACGCGCTTGCCCTTCTCCGAGAGCGCCTCCTGCGAGGACGTCTCCAGGTTCTGCTTCACGACGACGAGCCGCCCGCCCGCGTCCAGGTCGACGAGGTAGCGCGTGACCATGCCGACATAGACGACCTCGCCGATCGTCCCCGGCTCTCCGCTTCCGCTGTCGTCGCTCATCAGAATCTTCTCCGGCCGGACGGTGAAGCGCCGGCCGTTCCGCTCGAGGATGTTCGACACGCCGACGAAGCCGGCGACGAACTCCGTCTGCGGCCGCTCGTAGACCTCCGCCGGCGATCCGAGCTGCTCGATCCCGCCCTCGTTGAAGACGGCGAGCCGGTCGCTCATCGTCAGCGCCTCCTCCTGGTCGTGCGTGACGTAGACGAACGTGATGCCGAGGTCGCGCTGCAGCGCCTTGAGGAAGATCTGCATCTCCTGCCGCAGCTTCAGGTCGAGCGCGCCCAGCGGTTCGTCGAGGAGGAGAACCGGCGGCCCGTTGACGATCGCGCGCGCGAGCGCGACACGCTGGCGCTGACCACCCGACAGCTGCACCGGCTTCCGGTCGCCGAGACCCGGCAGGCGCACCCGCTCGAGCACGTCCTGCGCGCGCGCCCGCCGGTCGCGGCGCGACATGCCCTTCACCCGCAGCCCGTATTCGACGTTCTCCGCCACGGTCATGTGCGGGAAGAGCGCGTAATCCTGGAAGACCGTGTTGACCGCCCGTTGTGCCGGCGCGACGCGGGTCACGTCGAGGCCCTGCAGCTCGACGCGGCCGGCGTCGGGGCGTTCGAAGCCGGCGATCACGCGCAGCGTCGTCGTCTTGCCCGAGCCGGAGGGGCCGAGCAGCGTGAAGAACTCGCCCGCTGCGATGTCGAGGTCGACCCCGGCGACTGCGACCACGTCGCCGTAGACCCGCCGGATGCCGCTCAGGCGGACGGCGGGAGCGTCCGCCTCCGGGGCTGTCTCAGGCGCGCTCGGCGCCAACGTCGCCAAGTGCCTCCTCCAGCAGTGTGAGCCCGCGCTCGAGCTCTTCGTCGGATGCGTTGAGCGGCGGCAGGAGCCGGATGACGTTGCCGTCGAGACCGCACGAGAGCAGGAGCAGCCCCTTCTCGAACGCGGCCGCGGTCGTCGCTTTCGCGGCGTCGGGCGTCGGCTCGCGCAGCTCGAGCGCGAGCATCGGGCCGAGGCCGCGCACCTCGCCGACGAGCGGATGGCGCGCTGCGATCTCCTCGAGCCGCCCGCGCAGGAGCGAGCCGACGTGCTCCGCCTTTTCGGCGAAGCCGGGCGCAGTCAGCTCGTCGAGCACGGCGAGCGCCGCAGCGCAGGCGACCGGGTTGCCGCCGAACGTTCCCCCGAGCCCGCCGACGTGGACGGAGTCCATCAGCTCGGCGCGGCCGGTCACCCCGGCGAGCGGGAGCCCGCCGCCGAGCGTCTTGCCGCTGACGAGCAAATCCGGTTCGATCCCGAGCTGCTCGATCGCCCACACCGTGCCGGCGCGGCCGCAGCCGGCCTGCACCTCGTCGTCGACGTAGACGATCCCGTGCTCGTCGCAGATCCGGCGGAGCGCCTGTACGAACTCGGCCGGCATCGGGATGAAGCCGCCCTCGCCCTGCACGGGCTCGAGCACGATGCACGCGACCGAGCCCGGGTCGACGTCCTGCTGGAAGAGGAGGTCGAGGCTCGCGAGGGCGTCCTCCGTCGAGATCCCGCGGAACGGATACGGCGCGGCGGCGCGGTGGACGTCCGTGGCGAGCGGGCCGAAGCCCTGCTTGTAGACGAGCTTCGCCGTCATCGCCATCGTCAGGCTCGTGCGGCCGTGGAACGCGCGGTCGAAGACGACGACGCCGGCTCTTCCGGTCGCGGCGCGCGCGATCTTGACGGCGTTCTCGATCGCCTCGGCGCCCGAGTTGAGCAGGATCGATTTCGTCGCGGTCTCGCCCGGCCAGAGCTCGTCGAGGCGGCGGCAGAGATCGACGTACGGCTCGTACGTCCCGACCATGAAGCACTGGTGGAGGTAGCGATCTACCTGCTCGTGGACGGCGGCGACGACGGCCGACGGGCCGTGGCCGAGGTTTTGGCAGGCGATCCCGCCGGCGAAGTCGAGGAACTCGCGGCCGTCGACGTCCCACACGTGAGCTCCCTCGGCGCGCGCGACGACGAGCGAAGGCGTCGCGACGCCGCGCGCGACGTAGCGCTCGCGGGCTGCGAGAACCTCGTCGGCGGCGCTGGCGCGTTGCTCCACGGACATCGGCCCTCGATTATTGCCTGCGCGATGCGGCCCTTCAAGCGCCAACCGCCTCGCAATGCGAGGTCAACGGCGTCCGAGCTTGCGAAATGCGCGGCCGGTGGCAGCCACCGTCACAAGAGCGTGTCGAACGTGCCGAAGCGGAGCTCGCTGTCGTAATGGAAACGCGTGGCGTCGACGCGCTGCATGTACTCCTCGCGATGCGCGGCGACGAACGCGTTGTAGGCGTCCGCCGACTCCCAGCGGTCGATGACGAGATACCGGCCCGGAGCCTCGGCGTCGCGCAGGAGCTCGGTGCCGATGTAGCCGCGTCCCTGCTTGAAGAACCCGGCCCATTCGCCGTCCGTCCCGTAGACGCGCTCGAACTCCGCCGCCTCGCGCGTCACCTCGTAGCTGAACACGAGTGCGATCACCTGTCGGAGGATAGGGTCACGGGCGTGACCGCCGAAGCAGCTGTGCCCGCCGAGCCCGCGTCGCGGCCCGAGTACGCCGGCGTTCTCCGCTTCTACCACCTCGCCAAGCACCAGGAGTGGCAGGTGGACGACGTGTCCTGGGGCGCCATTCCGTTCATCCCCGAAGGGAAGGGAACCCCCGAGCGGCAGGCGCGGCGTCGCGACATCTGGCGTTCGGTGATCATGCAGCAGCTCCAGGCCGACGTCTTCGCCTGCGAGATGGCGTCGCAGCTGCTCTCGGCCGCACCCGACCCCGAGGCGCGCCTCTATTACTCGACGATGGTGCAGGACGAGTCGCGCCACACCGAGGCGTGGCTGCGCCTGATCGGCCAGGTCGGCGGGGAGGGGGAGCGCGACCCGTACCTCGACCAGCTGGCGCACATGTTCCTCGAGGCCGATCTGCTCGAGGAAAAGGTCTTCCTCATGCAGGTCTTCTTCGAGCGGCTGATCATTCCGCGGTTCCGCCTGATCGCGAAGTCGTCGCGCGGCACGATTCTCGAGGATCTCTGCAACCGGCTCGCGATCGACGACGGGATCCACCACGGAGCCGGGATGGCGTACGAGCGGGTGCTGCTGGAGACGGCCGGCAAGAGGGTGCGCACGCGGCTCGTGGATGCGGCGAACACGATGCTGCCGATCTTCGCGAACCACGTCCTGTGGCGGCCCAAGGCGCGCGAGGTGATCGGGACGCTGATGGAGGCGCGGGACCGCGAGCGGCTGCGCGAGGAGCTGAACCACGGCGTGCGGCTCGCGAACTCGCTCGGCCTCGACGTCTCCGACGTCCGGATTCCCGCCGCCTGAGCCGTGGCGGCCGACCCGGAGCACTGGCCGTCGGGGTGACGGTGGCGCGGCTTACGACACTCGCCGCACGCGCTGTGGGCGGCTCCGCTCGCGATCGTCGCCGCGCGGCTGCGGTTCGATCCGGATCTCTATCGGTACTACCTCGCTGCCCCCCCAGGGCCTGGTCCTCGTCGGCGCTGCGGTCGGCGCGGCTCGCTTCCTCTCGGCTCACAGCACGGGCCGCGAGCTGCCGAGCCAGGTGCCCGCCGGCCGGCTAGCGCATCCCGCCGCGCTCGAAGTGGGCGCGGAAGAAGTTCTCGCTCCCGGCGGTCGCCATCGCCGCGGAAGCGCTGATCTCCAGCGCGAGCGCCGTCGCGGCCACGAGCTGCGCCAGCCGGTAGACCTTTCCCGGCCCTGCGCAGCCCATCAGCTCGAGCCAGCGCCTGGGATCCGGCAGGGTCGTGCCTCCGCCGACCGTGCCCACCTCGATGCCGGGGAAGCGGATCGCCACGTGCAGGCCGCCGTCCACCTGCTGCTCCGTCCCGTGCGCCATCGAGCTCGTGCCGACCAGCCCGAGATCCTGGCCGGTGGCCGCGAACAGCGCCGCGATCGCCGAGGCCGGCGTGAAGGCGACCGACTGCATCCCCGAGGCGACCGCGCCGTGCGTACCGGCCCAGGCGAGGTCCTCGAGGTCGCCGCGCGTCGTCCGCAGCACGCGCTCTATCGCCGCCTCGGTGAGCGTCGTCTCGGCGATCACGGTCTTGCCGTGCCCCTGCTGGAAGTACTCGAAGGAAGGCTTCTTGTCGCCGCCCATGTTCGCCTCGAGGATGCTGCGCTGGATCGGCACCGGCGCCTGGGGCAGCACGTACACCATGTTCAGCGCATACGCGTTGCGGGTCATCATGTTCGCGCCGAATGCGTCGCCCGTCGTGAAGCGCCAGAGGACGTGGCACATCGGGCCGACCACGTGTGTTTTCGCCTCGCGTAGGACGGCGTAGCGCGAGAGCTCCGGGTTGTCGGCCTCGCGCAGGAACTCGCGCATCGCAGGCACCTCGCCCTCGAGCCAGCGCGCGAGCGCCAGTGCGTCGGCCGAGTCTTTGCAGATGAAGCAAGATGCTCTGGTGATCCTGTCAGCGATCACGTACGTTCGGAAACCGCCCGAGTCGGCGACCGCCCTCGCGCCCCGCTGCACCGACGCAGTGAGCCCGCCCTCGGTATGCGCGAGCGGGACGACGACCTCCTCGTCGGAGCGGCCGGTCTCGACGACCTCGCCGTCCTCCGACAGCTCGTACTCGCCGAGCGAGACCGCGAGCTGCGCGACCGAGACCGGGATCGAGAGGAGCCCGGCCACCGCTTCGGCCGCTTTTGCGTACGGCGCGAGGTCGACCTCGGGCAAGCCGAGCGCCTCCTGGCGCGCGCGTACCGAATCAGGATCGTTCTTGCGGCTCAGGCGTGGCATCGTGCGGAGCCTAGTGGAGCTTCGTTTCGAGGACGACCCGCTCGCGCGCTCGTTCGTCGCGCGCATCCCGGGGCTCCGGGAGAAGCACCGTGCGCTCGGGCTCACGGAGGAGGAATCTGCGGCGACCGTCGAGTCGCTCGCCCGCCACGTCGAGTTGCATCGCCGCTGCGGCGGCGAGCCAGGCAGCTGGGAAGTCGAGTGGATCGAGATGATCTGGGAGGGGAAACTCTCCGAGCTGGGGCGGCTGCAGTTCGAGGATCACGGCGACGGCGTCCTCGATGTGCACATCCCTGAGACCGGCCCGCTCGCCCCGGCTGCTTGCGATGCCTCCTTCGCTCGCGCCCGCGACGTCTATCCCGGCCATCTCGTCGCCCAGTGCACGTCGTGGCTCCTCGACCCGCGGCTCGCCGACGTGCTGCCGGCGAGCTCGAACATCGTGCGCTTCCAGCGGCGCTTCGAGCTTCGCAACGAGGGCCGAGAAGCGAACCGGGACGTGCTCCGCTTCGTCTTCCACACGTACGAAGCCGATCTCGACGGGCTCACCCCGCGCACGACGCTCGAGCGCGCTCTCGTCCGGCACATGCGCGCAGGCGGAACCTGGCGGGCGCCGACCGGGGTAACCTCGCTGCGATGACCGCGACGGTGATCGACGGCAAGGCCCTGGGCGCAAAGGTGCGCGAGGAGGTGGCCGCGTCGGTCGCCGAGGTGGGCCACGTCGGCCTCGCCACCGTCCTCGTCGGGGACGACCCGGCCTCGCACATCTACATCGACCTGAAGCAGAAGGCTGCGACTGCGGCCGGAATGGATGCGCACGATCTCAAGCTGCCGGCCGACCTGCCGGAGGACGAGCTGATCGCGACGATCACGGAGCTCAACGCCGACGACGGCGTCGACGGCCTGCTCGTCCAGCTTCCGCTGCCCGACCACATCGACGAGAACCGGGTGATCGAGTCCATCGCGCCGGAGAAGGACGTCGACGGCATCCATCCGGTCAACGCGGGCCGGCTCTACCTCGGCCGGCCGACGCTCGTACCGGGCACCCCGCTGGGGATCATGCGGATGCTCGACGAGTACGAGATCCCGCTCGAGGGGGCCCGCGCCGTCGTCGTCGGTCGCTCGGCGATCGTCGGCAAGCCGATGGCGCACCTGCTCCTCCAGCGCAACGCGACCGTGACGATCTGCCATTCGCGCACGCAGGATCTTCAGCGACACACGCTCGACGCCGACGTGCTCGTCGCCGCCGTCGGGCGCCTGCACCTGATCTCCGCAGACATGGTCAAGGCGGGCGCGACGGTGATCGACGTCGGGATGAATCGCGACGAGTCGAGCCGCAAGGTGCTCGGCGACGTCGACCCTGGAGCGATGGAACGGGCCGCCTACATGACTCCGGTGCCGGGCGGCGTCGGGCCGATGACGATCGCGATGGTGCTGCAGAACGCCGTTACGGCAGCGCGATTGCGCCGGGACATCCCCATTGCAACCCCGAAAAACTGAGGCTAAACTCCGGCTCTGTTGGTATCGGTCGGCGGCTCGGTGCCCGGGCCGTCGTTTTTCTGCAAGGAGGAAGGTTTGGCTGAGGGCACCGTAAAGTGGTTCTCGAACGAGAAGGGCTATGGCTTCATCGAGCGCGAAGGCGGCGATGATGTTTTCGTCCACTTCTCGGCGATCACGATGGACGGCTACAAGTCGCTGACCGAAGGCCAGCGTGTGTCGTTCGAAGTCGTGCAGGGCGACAAGGGCGCACAGGCCGCGAACGTCCAGGCTGCCTAGGGAACCTGTCGGATCACCGTTGAGAGGGCCCCGACAGGGGCCCTCTTCTTTTTGGGAGGATCGAGCGAGATGGCGATTGACCGGGAACAGCTTCTGAAGGTGGCGCACCTGGCGCGGCTCGAGCTGCGCGAGGACGAGGTCGAGCGCCTCGGAGGACAGCTCAACGACATCCTCGAGGCCGTCTCGAAGGTCTCGGAGCTCGACCTCTCCGACGTGCCCCCGACCGCCCATCCCCTCGACGTCGTCAACGTCTGGGGAGAGGACGAGCCGCGCCCGTGCCTGCCGGTCGACGAGGCTCTCGCCAACGCGCCCGAGCGGGAGGGAAACTTCTTCAAGGTTCCGCCGGGGGGCGCCGCGTGATCGACACGCTCCGACTCACGGCAGAGGCAGCGAAAGGCCTGCTCGATTCGCGGGAGATCTCAGGGGCCGAGCTCTTCGCCGCGTACCGCGCCGCAATCGACGACCGGGACGACGAGCTCCACTGCTACCTCCACCTGTGCGACGACCCCGGTGGAGACGGCCTGCCGATCGCGCTCAAGGACGTGATCGGGACGAAGGGGATCCCCACGACGGCGGGCTCGAAGATCCTCGAGGGCTATATCCCGGTTTACGACTCCACCGTCGTCGAGCGGTTGAAGATGCACGGGCTCCGCATCCTCGGCAAGACGAACACCGACGAGTTCGCGATGGGCTCGTCGACCGAGAACTCCGCCTACGGCCCCTCGCACAACCCGTGGGATCCGTCGCGCGTGCCGGGCGGCTCGGGCGGCGGCTCGGCGGCGGCGGTCAGCGCCGGGCTCGCGCCCTGGGCGCTCGGCTCCGACACCGGCGGCTCGATCAAGCAGCCGTCCGCGCTCTGCGGCAACGTCGGTCTCCGTCCGACCTACGGCACCGTCTCGCGCTACGGGATCGTCGCCTTTGCCTCCAGCCTCGACCAGGTCGGACCGGTCGCGCGCACCGTCCGCGACTGCGCCTACCTCTACTCGATCATCGCCGGCCGGGACGAGCGGGACACGACGACGGTCGAGCTTCCGCATCCCGTCGAGCTGCCGCAGGCGGCGGAGCTGAGGGGGCTCCGGGTCGGCGTCCCGAAAGAGCTGAACGAGGCCGAAGGCATCGAGCCCGGCGTCTCGGCGGCGGTACGGGCCGCGATCGCGAAGCTCGAGGAGCTCGGCGCCGAGGTGGGGGAGTGCTCGCTGCCGCTCTCCGTCGAGCACGGGATGGCCTGCTACTACCTGATCACCCCGGCGGAGGCCTCATCGAACCTCGCGCGCTACGACGGCGTCCGCTACGGCTTCCGCGCCGACGCCGACGAGCGGCTCGAGATGTACGAGCGGACGCGCGACGAGGGCTTCGGCGACGAGCCGAAGCGGCGGATCATGGTCGGGACGTACGCGCTGTCGGCCGGCTACTACGACGCGTACTACGGCCAGGCCCAGAAGGTGCGGACGGTGATCAAGCGCGAGCACGACGCGCTGTTCGAGACGTTCGACGTGCTCGTCTCGCCGACCTCGCCGACGGTCGCATTCCCGCTCGGCGCCCGCACTGCCGACCCGATCGCCATGTACCTCAGCGACCTGCTCACGATCCCGTCCTGCATGGCCGGCCTGCCCGGGCTGAACGTCCCTTGCGGCCTCTCGGAGGGACTGCCGGTCGGCCTCCAGCTGATCGGGCCGCAGTTCTCCGAGAACACGCTCTTCCGGATCGGGCACGCCCTCGAGCTGGCCGTCGGCTTCGATCCCGTCCCGGAGCGCCTGCGGTGACCATGCGGTTCGAGGATCCGGCGGCGGAGTTCGTGCTCGCGGTCGAGCGCATCTTCGGCGAGCACCCGCGGGTTCTCGACGGCTCGCGCGCCGTGCTCGTGGGCGACGTGAAGCTGCAGCTCGAGGCCGGCGAGCGCGAGCTCTGGCTGATCGAGACGCACGGCCCGCTCGAGCACCGGGTCGCGATGGTGCAGGTGCGCGAGGACGTGGAGGACGCACTGCGCGAGGCGAAGGAGAAGCTCGATGGCGGCGATTGAGTGGGAGCTCGTCTGCGGGCTGGAGGTGCATGCGCATCTCAAGACGCGCACCAAGATGTTCTGCCGCTGCGAGCTCGAGTACGGCGGCGCCGAGAACACGCATACGTGTCCCGTCTGCCTCGCGCATCCCGGCGCGCTGCCCGTCCCGAACGCGCGGGCGATCGAGCTGACGATCCTGCTCGGCCTCGCCCTCGACTGCGAGATCGCCGGGCGCGCCGTCTTCGCCCGCAAGAACTACTTCTACCCCGACCTGCCGAAGGGCTACCAGATCAGCCAGTACGAGGCTCCGCTCTGCGGCCCCGGCCGGTTCCACCTGCCGACCGAGGCCGGCGACCGCGAGATCGGGATCGTGCGCGCGCACCTGGAGGAGGACGCTGCGAAGACCGTCCACGCCGGCGGCGCGACCGGCCGCTCGGTCGGCGCCGACTACAGCCTCGTCGACTTCAACCGCGGCGGCACGCCGCTGCTGGAGATCGTGAGCGCACCCGATCTCCGCTCGGCCGAGGAGGCGATGTCGTACCTCCGCCTGCTCCGCCAGACGATCCGCGAGCTCGACGTCTCCGACGCGGACATGGAGAAGGGCACGCTGCGCGCCGACGTCAACGTCTCGGTCCGGCGGGCAGGCGAGAACGGGTTCCGGCCGCGCTGGGAGATCAAGAACATGAATTCGTTCCGGTTCATCGGGCGCGCGATCGAGGCCGCCTTCCGGCAGCAGGTCGCCGCGCACGAGGCGGGTGAGGAGGTCGTGCAGTCGACGTACGACTACGACCCCGACACCGACCGCCTGACGGTGCACCGCTCGAAAGAGGAGGCCGACGACTACCGCTACTTCCCTGAGCCCGACCTCGTTCCGGTCGAGCCGCCGGCGGAGCTCGTCGAACGGCTGCGCGGCCGGGTCGCCGAGCGGCCGGCCGACCGCATCCGGCGATTGACCGGCGAGCTTGGCTTCGCGGCGGCGGACGAGCTCGTCGTCACCGGCAATGAGTGGAAGGCAGAGGCGCTCGCGGCCGAGGGGCTCGACTGGAAGACGGCCGCGGCGGTCGCGATGAACCGCGGCGACTTCCTGCCCGAGAACGCCGCTGCGCTGGCACGGATCGTTCAGGCGAACGTAACGCGCGAGGCGCTCGACGAGGCGTTCGCCGCGGCGGCCGAAGGGCCGATCGCGGTGGACAAGTATCTGAGCCGGACGGCGGTCGCGGACGAGGACGAGCTCGCACCGGTGATCGACG
>Ga0070717_10002823_pt1 | contig 12293 bp, 7 predicted proteins | sample LARL113metaG_FD_71366 | JGI IMG/M metagenome (GOLD analysis project Ga0070717, IMG submission 71366) | Corn, switchgrass and miscanthus rhizosphere microbial communities from Kellogg Biological Station, Michigan, USA - LAR L11-3 metaG | ecosystem: Host-associated > Plants > Roots > Rhizosphere ...
GAGCCGCTTGCGCGGCTTGTACATGTCGATCACGCCGCGCGCGAGGTCCAGCGTGTTGGCGCCCTCATTGACCAGGATGGCGTCGGGTCGCTCCTTGACGATGGTCCTGAGCGCGCCGAGCGCGCCGTGATAGTCCATCGGGGACTTGTTGTTCATCAGCCGCGGCGCCATCTTGGCGATGTTTTCCTCACGCTTTGCCTTGACGGCGTTGACCCAGTCGGCGGGCGCCGCCGGCCAGTTGCCGCCCATCGCATTGAGCAGCGCGGACACGCAGGAGGCGATATCGCCGACCACGGGGGCCACGATCTCGACGTTGGAGTCCATTTCCTTCGGCTCGATGTCGATCTGGATGAATTTTTTGGGTGCTTCACCCCAGGTCTTGCCCTTGCCATGCGACAACAGCCAGTTGAGGCGGGCGCCGATCAGCATCACGACGTCGGCATCCTTCAGCACGGTCGAGCGCGCGGCGCCCGCGCATTGCGGATGCAGATCCGGCAGCAGGCCCTTGGCCATGCTCATGGGGAGGAAGGGGACGCCGCTCTTTTCGACCAGTGCGCGGATATCGTCGTCGGCCTGCGCATAGGCCGCGCCCTTGCCGAGGATGATAAGCGGGCGCTTTGCACCTTTGAGCACCTCCAGCGCACGCTTTACGGCGGACGGGGCGGGGATTTGCGCAGGTGCTGCGTCGATCACCTTGACCAGTGACTTCGCGCCGGCGTCTGCGTTCATCACCTGGGAAAAAAGCTTGGCGGGCAAATCGAGATAGACGCCGCCCGGACGGCCCGACACCGCGGCGCGGATCGCTCGCGCAAGGCCGATGCCGATGTCGGCGGCGTGCAGCACGCGGAACGCCGCCTTGCAGAGCGGCTTTGCGATCGCGAGCTGGTCCATCTCCTCGTAGTCGCCCTGCTGCAGGTCGACGATCTCGCGCTCGGAGGAGCCGGAGATCAGGATCATCGGAAAGCAGTTGGTGGTGGCGTTGGCAAGCGCAGTCAGGCCGTTGAGGAAGCCGGGCGCCGACACCGTGAGGCAGACGCCGGGCTTCTTGGTCAGGAAGCCCGCGATCGCCGCCGCATTGCCGGCGTTTTGTTCGTGGCGGAACGAGATCACGCGGATGCCCGCGGCCTGCGCCATGCGGCCGAGGTCGGTGATCGGAATGCCGGGTACGCCGTAGATGGTGTTGATGCCGTTGAGCTTCAGCGCGTCGATGACGAGATGAAAGCCGTCCGTCAGCTCCTGCTGGTCGGCCGGTGCTTCGGCCTTGGTTGCGGTGTTCAGCATGGGCCTGTTCTCCCTGGTCGTCTCTTCGAGGACGAATTGATCGTCTTCTGTTGTGAAAATCGTTTTGCCTAGACCAGTTCCTGGCCGTGCGCCTCCACAAAGGCGGCAAGGCCGAGCGTGTGGTCGCGTGCGCGCTTCTCGGCAAGCTCGGTATCGCGCTCTTCGAGGGCTTCGATGATTCCCAGATGCTCGGGCAGCGAGGCCGCGATTCGATCGGTGCGCCCGATCGTGAGTTGACGATAGCCGCGCACGTGCAGCAGGATATCGTTGGTCATGTCGACCAGCACCGGCGATTCCGAAAGCGAGATCAGCGCTTGATGGAAGGCGATGTTGGCCTTGGAATATTCCTCGATATGGTCCTGCGGCAGGCGGTCACTGCCGAAATTCTTGAAGAAGTCGCGTAGCGCCGTGATGTCCTTTTTGCGCGCGGTGGTCGTGATCAGCCGCGCCGCCATGCTCTCAAGCGCCGCCCAGGCACGGATCATGTCGACGATCTCGTTCTTGGTCCGCCGCACCACGACGATGCCGCGGCGTGGCACGGTTTTCACGAAACCGTCCTGCTCCAGCATCGCGATCGCTTCGCGGATCGGCGTGCGGCTGACGCCGAGGCGTTCGGACAGCGCGCGCTCGTCGAGCATCACCGGATCCGGCGTCGCGTAGATGTCCATTTTAAGAATAGCTTCCTTCAAGGCCTCATAGGCCTTGTTCTTGAAGCTCGTCTCCGGCGCAATGCGGACGATTGCGATTTCTGCATCGGCCATGGTGGGCAACGCCTTGGTTAGTTTCTGCATCGGCACGACGTGTCTCCTCCTCAAAGGGGAGACGCCTTTCAACAGAAGAATATCTACTCGATTTTTGGCATACCAGATGCCAGACTGTCAAGGTGCCCGTGTTTTAAGCGTTTCCAGTTAACGGCTTGTCTTGACAATCTGTTCTCTGGCATACCAAATGCCATAAAATAGCGCCCCAGGAGGAAATCAATGTCAAATTCCAAAGACGCGGTCCGCAAAATACTCGATCAAGTCAAAGCGGACAAACGCACCAGCCTGACGGCGCCCGAAGGCAAACTGGTTTGCGACGCCTACGGAATTCCGGTCCCCAAGGAAGCCGTGGCCAAATCGGCCGCCGAGGCTGCAAAGATCGCGACCGGCATGGGCTTTCCGGTGGTGATGAAAATCGTCTCGCCGGACATCCTCCACAAGACCGAGGCCGGCGGTGTCGTGGTCGGCGTCAAGTCCGCCGCCGAGGCTGAAAAGAGCTACGAGACCATTCTCGCCAACGCCCGGAAGCACAAGGCCAGTGCCAAGATCGAAGGCATTCAGGTCCAGCAGATGCTGACCGGCGGCACCGAGGTCATCGTCGGCTCCATCACCGACGGTTCATTCGGCAAGCTGGTCGCCTTCGGCCTCGGCGGCGTGCTGGTCGAGATTTTGAAAGACATTACTTTCCGCCTCGCGCCCGCGACCAAAGCGGACGCGCTCTCGATGCTCGACGGCATCCAGGCTCACGATATGTTGAAGGGCGTGCGCGGCGGCGAGGCGGTCAGCCGCGAAGCGCTCGCCGGTGTCATCGTCAAGGTGTCGCAGCTCGTCAGCGATTTTCCCGAAATCATCGAGCTCGACCTCAACCCTGTGTTCGCCACCAGCAAGGACGCGATCGCCGCCGACGTGCGCATCGTCGTCGACTTCGATTACAAGCCGCGCCCGGCGCCGCGCTCGAACGAGGAAATCGTCGCCGCGATGAACCGCATCATGCAGCCGAAGGCGGTTGCCGTGATCGGCGCCTCCGCCGAAGACGGCAAGATCGGCAATTCGGTGATGAAGAACCTGATCAACGGCGGCTACAAAGGCGAGATCTATCCGATCCATCCGAAAGCGCCCGAGATCCTGGGCTACAAGGCCTATAAGAGCGTCAAGGATGTGCCTGGTGTGATCGACACCGCGGTGTTCGCGATCCCCGCAAAATTCGTGGCCGGCGCGCTGGTCGAATGCGGCGAGAAGAAAATTCCCGGCGCCGTTCTCATTCCCTCCGGCTTTGCCGAGGCCGGCGCGCCCGAACTACAGGCCGAAATCGTCGAAATCGGCAAGAAATACAACGTCCGCCTGATGGGGCCGAATATCTACGGCTTCTACTATACGCCCGCCAATCTCTGCGCCACCTTCTGCACCGCCTACGACGTCAAGGGCCACGCGGCGCTATCGTCGCAATCCGGCGGCATCGGCATGGCGATCATCGGCTTCTCACGCTCGGCCAAGATGGGCGTTTCCGCGATCGTCGGCCTTGGCAACAAGTCCGATATCGACGAGGACGATTTGCTCGCCTTCTTCGAACAGGATCCAAACACCAATCTCATCGCCCAGCACTGCGAGGACCTGAAAGACGGCCGCGCCTTCGCGGAAGCCGCCAAGCGCGTCTCGAAGAAAAAGCCGGTAGTGGTCTTAAAGGCGGGCCGCACCTCGGCCGGCGCGAAGGCGGCCTCGTCGCACACCGGCGCACTCGCCGGCAACGACAAGATCTACGAGGACGTGTTCAAGCAGTCGGGCGTGATCCGCGCCCGCTCTTTGAGGCAGTTGCTCGAATTCGCGCGCGGCCTGCCGGTGCTGCCGACGCCGAAGGGCGAGAACGTCTTGATCATCACCGGCGCCGGCGGCTCGGGCGTGCTGTTGTCGGACTCGGTGGTCGACAACGGCCTGTCCTTGATGACAATGCCGCCGGACCTGGACGCGGCCTTCCGAAAATTCATTCCGCCGTTCGGCGCCGCCGGAAATCCTGTGGATATCACCGGCGGCGAGCCGCCGATCACCTATGTCAACACCGTCAAGCTCGGACTAACCGATGAGCGCATCCATTCGCTGATCCTCGGCTATTGGCACACCATCGTGACGCCGCCGATGGTGTTCGCCCGCAACATGGTCGAGGTGAAGAAGGAGATGGAGGCCAAAGGTTTTGTGAAGCCGATGGTCGCCTCGCTCGCCGGCGACGTCGAGGTCGAGGAGGCCGCCGAATATCTCTACCAGAACGGCATCCCGGCCTATGCCTATTCGACCGAGCTGCCGGTCGAGGTGCTCGGCGCCAAGTACAAATGGGCGCGCGGCGCGGGGCTGCTCTGAGGACCACTTCTCCCTCGCCCCGCTCGCGGGGCGAGGTGAATTGAGCGCTGGTGCCGACTCAACCTGGGCCATCATGCCCTAACGGATGAACGCAGGTCGCAATGAAGCGAAATGTGATCCGGCGCAAGGCCATCGAGCCGAAATCTCATCCGGATCCCGAGCCGCGGGATGGCGGCGTCCAGTCCGTCGACCGCGCGCTCCGGATCATCGAGACGCTGGCCGAGGACGATGAGGGCTACCGGCTGAGCGACCTTTCGGTCCGCACGGGATTATCGACCTCGACCGCGCATCGGCTGCTGGCGACGCTGGAAAAGCGCCGCTTCGTGCACTTCGACCGCACCGAATCGAAATGGCATGTCGGCGCGCAGAGTTTTTCAGTCGGGGCGACCTTCGCCCGCCGCCGTAACTTCGTGGCGCAGGCCATGCCGTATCTGCGCAAGCTGCGCGACCAGACCCGGGAAACCGCCAATCTCGCCGTGGTCGACGATGAAAAGATCATCGTGCTGACCCGCATGGAAAGCCGCGAGATCATGCGTTCGCTGACCAAGGTCGGCGGCCGCGTCGCGATGGTGGCCTCCGGCGTCGGCAAGGCGGTGCTTGCGACCTATTCGGACGAGGACGTCAACGCGATCATCCGCCATCACGGCATGCCGCGTCTGACGGAGAAATCGATCGCGCGGCCGAGCGACCTGTTCAGGGAGCTCGATCGGATCCGCAATCAAGGTTACGCCGTCGATGACGAGGAAGCCTGCATGGGGCTGCGCTGCATTGCGGCTGTGGTCTACAACGATTGCAGCGAGCCGCTTGCCGCAATCTCCGTCTCCGGCATGACGAGCCGCGTGACCGACGAGCGGTTGCCGGCGCTCGGCCGGACTGTGCGCGAGGTGGCGGCGGAGCTGACGATCGCGCTTGGCGGCGTAGTGCCGGCGGTGAAATCTTCCTGAGCGAGCCATGATCTGGTTCCTCGGCGCGATGCAATGCCTTGCTGTCGCGAGGCCGCAAATCAGCCGCGTTTGGCTTGCATGTGAAGATCGCGCGCGGGTAGGGCAATCGGAACGAGGATAATCCCTTGATGCGGACGCATATCCCGTCCCTTGCGATGATAGCGCTGGTCGGATTTTGCAGTCAGGCCAACGCGCAGGGGCAGTGCCAGGAATTGGCCCGGCTGCGCAGCGAGGCTGCAGAGGCCTTGAGAAAAATGCCGGGCGTCCCGACGTCGGACCGCTGCGCGGCGTACGTTCGTTATTCCATGGCATGGGGCACGATAGTCCAATATGCCAATGAGCATCGCGAGGCGTGTGACATTTCTATCGTTTCGCTGAGCTCTTTGGAGAAATATCGCCGCGAAGCAGTAACGGCGCGCAAAAATGTCTGCGCGGGCCGCCCTGTTCGCCCATATCCACCAGACGTCATTCAACGTTGAGACGCAGCAATACGCCGGCGAGCACTTGGGCTCGCCGGCGTCGCAACCCCTCACGGGACCTTGGGCCTCACCTATGGTCGGCGCGCGCGCAACGTTTCCCGCTTGATGGCAATCCAACGGCCAACACAACCGTCGGATCGATTGAATGTTCCGGAACCGGTATTTCCTGACAATTGTCCGACTGCGGTAAGGGTCATGCCGTTTCCGGCGCCGACAGAGTGCAATGTGCCATCCGGATCGACCTGCCCGCTGCCACCCCTGATGATAATCTTCCCGTCGACAATCCTCGCAGGTAACGAGCCCGTATAAGGACAACCGGCGCTCGTAAACGTCCAAGCCCCGTCGAAATTCTTGCTATCCGCCTGCGGCGTCGAGGGAGATGTTTCTCCGGCAGGTGGTTGCGTCTCACCGTCGCGCCCGGAAAGGAATGATAATTCGGTACCAGCGACTCCACTGTCGGTGCGGGGCGACCGAGCCGTTGCATCAGAGAGGTTTGACGAGATTATAGAGAGCGCGCACCAGAAGGCCGCTCTCAATCCCCACGTTCGAATGACACCATGCATGTCGTTCATCTTCGGCAATGAAGCTCTTCCATAGTTGCCGACGATGTCTTGGATCGCAAGCGAGAGAGATCAATTTTCACTTGGACAAAACCAGCTGGGCAAGATCAGCGAAAAGCGGCTTGTGCGGTCCGCAACACAGCGATTCCGCGGCGAATATCGTTGCTCGGACATGTTCATACGTCGATTTGCGACGTCCACGCGCCACCCGAATTATTGTTTCGGCAAGGCCGTGCGCGAGGTGGCGCTTGAACTGACGGTCGCGACCGGCGGCGTGGTGCCGAAGGTGACGTCTTCTTGAGTGGGGCCATGATATTTGGCCCTCGTCGCTAATTTGGCGGACGCATGAGCCTGCCGGCGCCAGGACTCAGGCTGCTCTTGTGCTCGCTCTGAGCGGCACCAGGCGCTCGCTCGCGAGTGCTGCCTGCGCGCTCGACACTCCCGCTTCGTGGTATTCCGCATCCTCATTGACTTGCCATATGTCGTAGATGCGCTCGCCGGCCAAAATGTTACGCGCCGTCATCATGCCGGTCATCATGGCGTGATCCTGATTATTGTATTTGTGCATTCCGTTTCGGCCGATCAGATGCAGGCTCGGATAGCTTTGCTCCAGGTCGAGCCGGATCATCGCCATATGGTCGCTATAGGCGTCGTCGTAGACTGGATAGGCCTTGGGCTGGCGCACCACGCAGCCGTCGCTCACATCAGCCGCCGAGGCCAAACCGACCTTGGTGATCTCCCGCGTGGCAAGCGCGATCAGGTCCTCGTCGGACATGGTCCATAGGCCGTCGCCCTCGAAACAGAAATACTCGAGACCGAGACAGGTCGTGCCGGCCGGCGCCATCTCGGGCGACCACGAACCGAAGTTCTGCACACGGCCGACTTTTACGCTGGGATCGTGGATATAGATCCAGTTGTCGGCAAATATCTCCGGTTTATTGATCATCAGCGCGACAGTGAGGAAATCGCGGTAGCGCAGCTCGCGCGCATTGAGGAGCGAGATGGGCTTCGGCGCAAGCTTCTGCACTAGTTCGCGTACCGGCGCCGAATTCACGACATGGCGCGCCGTATAGCTCTCGCGTTTTCCGTCGGCGGTGGCGACCTCGATGCGCCAGAGCTTCTGGACGCCGTCATAGGCGAGTTCGAGCAGCTCGCGGCCCATCAGGATCCGGCCGCCGCGCTCGGTGATCTTCGACGCTGCGGCTTCCCACATCATGCCGGGACCCCGGCGCGGATATTGGAACGTCTCGATCAACGTCTTTACGACATCGCCGCCGGCCGCAGCGGCGTTCGACTTGCGCCCCAACGAGTGTTTCAGCGCGTTCACGACCGCGACGCGAAGGTCCAGCCCTTTGATGCGCTGCGCCGCCCAATCGGCGGAGATTTCGTCGCACGACATGCCCCACACCTTCTCGGTGTAGGTTTTGAAGAAAATCTGAAACAGGCGCTCGCCGAACCGGTTGCGCACCCAATCATGGAAGCTGCGAGGCGAGGGGACCGGAAATGCCTTGGCATAGGCGTAGGACAGCATGCAGGCGGCGCTGGTGAAGATCCCGAGATTGCGCAGCGCCTGGAACGCGCTCAACGGATAGGAATAGTATTTTCCGCCGTAATAGATGCGCGACAGCCGCTGCCGCGTGATGAAGTCGTTGGGCAGGATCTCGTGCCAGAGGTCGACGACTTCCTTTGCCTTGGAGAAAAACCGGTGGCCGCCGACATCGAACAGGAAATTGCCGTGCCGCACGGTGCGGCTGATGCCGCCGACATAAAGCGGGTCTTTCTCGATCACGATGACAGACGGTGTTTCCTTGGTCAGGCAGTAAGCGGTGGTGAGGCCGGCGGGCCCGGCACCGATCACGAAGATGTCTGCATCAAAGCTCATGCGCGGCGCGATCCCTCGAATTCTTGGACCGCATTTGCGCAGAGCTTCGTTAACGTCGGGCTTATCGCCGTCCGCAGAAGCGTCTCTCAAAGCGTTAATGAAGCGTCAACGTTCGTTGCACGATCTCGCGTGACCGCGCCGTGAGGCGGTGCGCACCTGGGCGCAACCACGTCAGTCACTACGTGTTTCCACCAGAACCGCCGCCTCTTTGGTCCCATAGGACAGATAGCTCAGGCGCCATCGCCGTTTTTCCGAGATCTCCTTCAGCGCCTTGAATCCGCCGGTTCTCCAATTGGGAAACCCGAAGTAGTCGTCGAAATGAATGACAAGACCGTGCTCGACGTAGTCGGAACAGAGTTCCAGCACGTCGACCGTTGCGGCGTAGGTGTCGCAGTCGACATGCACCACAAGCGGGATACCGGCGGCAGGATTTTCCGCTTTCCAGCGCGGCCCAGACTCTGCGAACCATCCCTTGATCAACCCGATATTGCGCCGAACCCTCGGCAGCTTGCCGCCAAGGTCAAAGGTTTTTTCCGGAGCCATGCCGCTCCAGTGTTCCTGCAAGCCTTGAAAACTGTCGAAGCCGACAAAATTCAACTCGGGAAATTGCCTCGCCTGGTAGTTGATCATTCCAGCTTTGTAGACGCCAAACTCCAGCACAAGATTGCGGGAAGGAAATCTCCTCTTTGCCGCCTTGATCGAAAGACTGAGACCGTCAAATCGATCCAGAAACGAATAGGCATCCTGCATATTTTCCTTGGCGTAGTTGAAAGAGTCGATGACGGCGTCACGGCGTATGAGCATGGGAACGGATTCAGGTAGCGTTCGCTCAATGACGTAGCGCGCAAACGAAGCAATCACGTTGCAAAACCAGACCTCCGCTCGAGTGCCTATGCGCGCCATATCCGACTTACCTTCAGCATTAACCTGGGATGAAAGCGGGGCCCGATTCCACAGCCGCCCGGCGCCCCAGCCTTTGGATTATGGGCGCAAATCGTTGCCAGTTTCTGCTCTGGTCTAGGTAAATATGGAGCGCATTCGGCACCCCGGCGCCGGTTTCCCCCGGTGCGGCGGAGCGAACGGCAATGATCGCATAGGACTTGCTTAACCGGTGCCGGTGCACATTGGCACGACGTTTGCGCTTCTACGCGATCAAGAACCCGCGGCCTCGGCCGATCCCAGCCAGCTCGCTTGCGCCGCCGTCTTTTTTGTCGCCCCTCAATGGTGATGAGGACGCCATGTCCGATCTCAGTTCGACCTCAGGCCGGGCAGCGCTGAAAGCGCCACTCGGCGCGAATCCAGGCGTCTTGATGCCACTGCTGTGGCTGGCGGCGGCGGTCGCTATTGCGTTGCCCGCGATCAGAGGCGGCGTCCTCGATGCCATGTCCACGGACGATGCCATGCGGCTCGTCGAGGTTCGCGACCTGATCAATGGGCAAGGCTGGTTCGATCTGTTCCAGCATCGATTGGATCCGCCTGGCGCGTCGATGCATTGGTCGCGCGTCATCGATTTGCCCCTGGCAACGCTGATCGTGTTGCTGAGGCCTCTGCTTGGAACGCACGGTGCGGAAACCGCGACGCTGTTTCTTTGGCCCTTGCTATTGTTTGCAGCCGCGCTTGTGCTGGTCGCAGCGATTGCCCGGCATATGAGCAATGGCGTCGCCAACGCGCAGATGGCGGCGGCGGTGCTGGCCGTTCTATTCGCGCCGGCGCTGATTCATTTCCGGCCAGGTGCGATCGATCACCACAACGCGCAGATCGATTTGTTGCTCGCCCTGGTCTTGCTGACGTCACAGATCGAGCAGAGCGCGGTGAAGGCGGCGCTGGGCGGCGCGGTGGCATCGCTGTCGCTTTCGATCGGCATTGAAATGCTACCCGCGATCGCGGCGATAAGTCTCGCCATATTCGGCCTTTTGATCTGGCGCGGTGCGTCCGTCTCGCGACAAATCGGTGCCTTCGGGATGGCGCTGGCGGCATCATCGCTGGTGCTCGCATCCGCTTTGCTTCCACTGTCTTCGCTGGCGTCGCCGGTCTGCGACACCTTCGGTGGGCCTGTACTGCTCTTGGCCGTCGGCGGCGGCATCAGCTTGATGATCATGGCAGGAATTGATCGTTACCACTCTTCGCTGCGCCTGCGTCTGGCTACGGGAACGGTATCAGCGGTTGCTTTGGTTGGCGCGTTCCTCTCGCAGTTTGCAGGATGCCTTGCGTCGCCCTACGGCCACCTCGACCCGCTCGTCGTATCTTTTTGGGTCGACAAGGTCACCGAATCCATGTCGCTCGCCACGATACTCCAGCTCGCGCCGCAAAAAGTCCTCGGCTTCTACGCCTTTCCATTGATGACGATGGGCTTCGCCGCGGCGGCGTTGATCCGGTGCAATCCGCTTGGACGGTTCCGCTGGATCCTTGGCCTGATGACGTTGGCCGCGCTGCTCGGACTTGGCGTTTGGGAAATGCGGGGCACGGCACCGGCATCGATGGTGGCAGCTCCACTTTTTGCGGCAAGCCTCGCCGTTCTGTGGCCGACCCTTGCGTCTGGACGAAACTTGTTGCTTTTGGCACTCGCCGCGTCACCAGCGAGTTTTGCAGCCTTGGGCCTTTCGGTGAAGCCGCTGATCGATTTGATCTTCAGGCCGCAGATGATGATCGCCGAACCCGATGCGTCAACCTGCCAGACCGTGTCCGATGTCGCGCCCCTGACGCAACTTCCCAGGGGACGCGTGATGGCGCCGATCGATCTAGGACCGGCCATTCTTGCCGAAACCGATCATGAAGTTTTTGCTGCACCATACCATCGCAACAATGACGGTATGGTCACGATGCTCAGGCTGATGCTGGCGCCGCTACCGGCTGCGCGTCAAATTCTAGCGGATCGTCACGTCGACTACCTGGTCACTTGCTCGGCGCCCGATCGGGATCTTGTCAAACTCGCGCCGGACGGATTGGCGGCGCGCCTCGGCCGTGGCGAAACGCCTGACTTTCTCGAGCCGCTCGACCTCGATCCCACCCACAAAATCTCCGTGTGGCGGGTGCGAAAGTAAATCGAGCCTCACTGCCAGGAAGCAAAGACGCCGGCCAGCACGCGGCCCGCCGGCGTCGCACGCCTCACGGCCCGTATTTGGGGGCCGGCGTCTGGTTGAAGTCGTGCTCGTCGGTGACGCAGGTAAAATTCGCCGCAATGCTGGTGCTGCCGCTCCCCGTGTACTTCGCGACCTTGGGGAACACGCACAGCGGCCGGGTCATCTGGACCGCGGGCGGCGTGTCGTTGACGAACTTGGTGGCGACGATCGTCTGCGGCGCCACGCCACTCTCGACCCAGTTGACGAGCGGGGTGAGCGCATCGAACGTGTTGGGGCCGGGTCCGCCGGAGCAGTGGAACATCCCGGGCACCATGAATAGTCGTGCGTAGCTCTGGGTCCGCCGCAGCCCGGGGCTGCCATCCCCGAAGCTCGCCTGCTGGAATCCATGGCCGTCGTTGCCGACCAGCGCATTGAAGTAGTTGATGCTGCTCTGGGACGGGATCAGCGGGTCGGCCCAGCCGTGATACATGAGGAGCTTGCCGCCATGCTCGCGGAATTCGCCGAGATCGGTGCTGTTCGCGTTCAGCACCGCCGCAAGCTGGTCATCGACTGTGTCGACGGCGCGGTGGAAGTCGAAATTCGCGAAATTGACCGCGCTCGCCGGATAGCCGAAGCTCGGGCCGAACACCCAGTAGAACAGGCCGTCGAATGCCGGCTCGGGAAGCCGCTCCTGGAAGGCGAGGCCAAGCGCGGTCACGTCCTCGGTCTCGTTGCCGCGTTCGGAGCCCGGATTGATGAGCTGCCCGTTCACCGGATCGATCGCGCCGGCGTAGTAATTCTGCATCGTTATGACTTGGTCGGCCGTCAGGCATGCGGGGGGCACCTTGCCGCCGGTGCACAGCAGCGCCTTGGGATCGAAATGACAATCGCGCGGATCGGTCAGGAACTGGTCGGTGCTGGCGCCGCCGTCGCGGCCGACGCACTGCGCAAGCACGGCCTGGTTGATCAGCGTCATCT
>Ga0070717_10002826_pt1 | contig 12292 bp, 13 predicted proteins | sample LARL113metaG_FD_71366 | JGI IMG/M metagenome (GOLD analysis project Ga0070717, IMG submission 71366) | Corn, switchgrass and miscanthus rhizosphere microbial communities from Kellogg Biological Station, Michigan, USA - LAR L11-3 metaG | ecosystem: Host-associated > Plants > Roots > Rhizosphere ...
TCAAGAACCGGCTCAAGGCCATCCAGTACCGGCCCGCCCTCATCGAGGCCTTCCTCGCCCAGACCGGGCTCAGCCTCGAACCCGAACCACCGTAGACCTCAGCCTTTCAATCTCTGTAGCCCGCACTGGCTCAGTATCCTGGCTTCGATGCTGGAGAACGGCAGCTGGCCCGAAAGGGCGCTAATCCGATATCGGAACGCCATCGAGTGCAAAGAGGTTTGGGCGATAAAGCCCCTAACGGAACTCCTGCGAAGAACAGGGCGAGCCGAGGAGGCTGACCGTCTCGTAGCTTTCGGCATCGAACCCGGCGGGCGCGCGGCTCAACCGTGGCAGGTGCCGCCGAGCGAGCCGATCGCAGCCACGACACGCACAGAATAACCGGATCTGATATGTCATCCTACTGCCGGGGCCATGCGTCGAAAGCGTCCATAACGGCGGATACTTGCGCGCCGACGCCAACCGGCGCCAGTTACCGAGTGTCACCCAGTTCTTGACCCGACTTCGCGCAAAACGCCGAATAGGCGCTATGGACAGGCAGGTCACTCGGCTGGTCAGGAAAGCGCAGATCATTCATTATCGGGCGTCGGTGCATGCCCTCCGAAGCCAGCTGGCACGGGCAGTTTACCGACCACCTCTCCGATATATCCTCTGGCCGATCCTACAGAGGACCGGGCGCCAGGCTGGGCTCCCCCTCCCTGCCCAGCCTGGCGAGTTTAGGTTCCCGGGTGATATACGAGCTCACAAAGAAGGCCCTCCACGTCTGCTATGTCGGGATCGATGTTCAGGTGGAGCGTTCCAGGTGGTAGTGATCGGCCAGGATAGCGAGGCGATTGCTAACCGCAACATGCACAACGGCGCGGAGCCGACCCTGGGTGTGATCGGCGACTTGCTGCCGGGCTCGCCAACCTGCGTTCGGGCTGGGGCTGGCTGGTGAGTTGCTGGGCGGCCACGGGTTTGCCCCTTTACCTGGTGCATCCGCTCCAGTGCAATGCGATCACTTCGGCGCGGTCGAAGAACGATGAGGTGGACAGGCGATCTCGGCGCCTCTGCTGCGCGCTGATTTGCAGCCAGAGACGTGGATCACCCGCGGTACGCCAGCTACGGGCGTGCTGCGGCACTGAGCGTAGCTGACGGGGTTGCGGGACCGGATCCACCTGTCCTCACCGACGACGGTTACCGCTGGCCGCCATCGCAGGCGTTATGGGCGATCGCGTCCGCTCGATGCTAAAACGGCGTGCCAGGAACCGGGCCTTGAACGTATGAGCGATCCGCTGCGGCCACTCATCCTCCCACGGACCGTTCGCCGCTCATGGAATGTCATAGATCCAGCTTCAGCCGCTCCTCGGTCCGGCCTGGCTTCTCCTTCAACTGGTTCATAACGTTACTGCTGGCGAACCCTTTCTTCTTATAGAGGAGGGAAGCGGGCTCGTTGCCGTCAAGGATCCAGAGGTAGATCTCATGGATCCCTGACTCGCGTAGCCTTGCAAAGGCGAAGTCGAGCATACCGGTCGCAACTCCAGAGCCTCGATATACCGGGGCAACCCACATGTATTCAATATAATGCCTATCTTCAGCCGATGCGTAGGTCACGCCGACAAGGCTAACCGGCTCGTCACCGGCAAGACCGACGATCCACCACCCTCGCTTGAACTCTGCGCGCCACTTTCGTCGACCGTATGTGCTCTCTTGTGCAAGAGTAGCGAGAAACATCTCTGGAGACTCGCCCAGGGCCCGCAGCCTAATCTCGCGAAGCGTCGGCCATTCCTTGCGTTTGAGGTAGTGGAAATCCGCCATGGAGGATGATCTTCGCATGTTACCGCCGTGGCCGCAAGCCACCCTCCGTAACAGGGCGAGACGGTTCGCGGATCGCAGCGCCGCGCCCTCTGCGGGTAAGCGAGCGGGCTAAGCGGCATTCCAAAAGTTCTGTTCGTAACGCGGGGGCAGCCAGGGGCTGGTCCAGGGCGCGGCGGTGGCGAGCATCTGGTCCGGTGAGCGGTTGCGGAAGAAGGAGTGGATCTGCCGCAGGCGGCCGGGCCAGCTCACGGCGGTGTTGGCCACGTAGTTCTTCAGCGCGGCCCAGATCCGCTCGGCGGGATTGTCATGCGGGCTGTACCGGGCGCCGTAGAGCAGTTCCAGACGGGGCTGCTGTTTCAGGTACGCGGTGACCTTGCGGGCATGATGGATGCTGTCGTTGTCGCAGATCACGATGATCGCCGGGGCGCGGGGGAACGCGCGGAGCACCTGGTCCAGCAGGGCGATGAAGTCCGCTGCGCAGCGGCGGCCCAGCCGGTACACCCAGGCGCCGGTGGTCATCTCGATCGCCCCGAGCACGGTGACCTTGCGGTTCTTTCCCGGGGTGAGGACCTGCGGGCGCATGCCGCGTGGCATCCAGCTGGCCCGCACGTGCGGCAGCAGGTTCAGGTGCGTCTCATCCTCGGCGAGCACCGCCGCACCGCGGGGCAGGTCTATCAGCCGGGCCACGATGTCGGCCACCACGTGGTCATGGTCTGGGTCGCCGCGGGCGGTCAGCTTCGGCCGCCGCCAGATCGCCGCCAGGCGGACCCGCCGGTACAGCGTCTGTGGGCTGACCTGCGGCCACCCCAGGCAGCGGCGCAGCCGCGGCACGGTCCACGGGCCCGGGGGCTTGAGCAGCGCGGCGATCCGGCTCGCCAGCCGGGGCCGGCCCGGCCGGGGCCGGTCCGCCAGCCCGGCCGGCCCTTCCCTGTTGAACCGGCTGATCCACCGGCGCACCGTGGCCGGATGGCACTCCAGCAGCTCCGCGATCTGGGACGGTGGCAAACCGTGCAGTGACAGCAGCACCATCACCGCCCGGGCAGCCTGCCGCCACCGGCCATGCAGATCGCCGCGCAACTGCTCGCTCTCGCTGCCTGGGGCTTTGGCGAACACGCTGACCGGGCGCATACTGACCACGACCTCGCCGGGTGGGTGGACGTTGGAGGCAACCTCGATCGAACCCCCGGCGAGGCTGATGTCAACGCCCTTCACCCGCCGGTCTCACAACCCCGTTACGCGCAGAACTTATGGATAGGCGCTTAGTGGTGAAGCAACAATCCCACAACCAGTACAACTGATATGACCATGCTGAGTAGAACCGCCGCCAGGGCCGACACCACCTGCATCAACTGGCTCAAGAGCGCAAACACTGACTGCACGGTGCGCACGACGGCGGCCGCGGCAAGGATGACCAAGATCACGACGATCATCGTCATCGTTGCGACGGCTTCATCCGCCATCCTCGCCGCAGCCGCGGGCAGAGATGGCTGAAGATGATGCCCCGCAAGGATGGCTACCATTGCTAGGTGCGGCGTCAAGATGGTCATGGGAGTTCCTTCGGGGGCTGCGTTGCTCCATTTGACTGACATTCTCGTGATGGCAAGAGTGATACTGTGGGTACGTTTATCCTAAATCCTTACAGGTGTCGGCTCACTCTGATAGGGACTTGCTGGTCGGCGGAGGACCAGGCACCTCCTTCTCGCTTATGCTCTCGGTCAACGTGCCTGGCTATATCATGCGATGTCCGCACGGCTGTGTCTATAAAGATGGGAATGTACAACTACAGATGAGGGATCTCGACCTAACTCAAGCTATAACCACTTGAATTGATATCACGAGTCAGGGGGTTTGCTAACATCCACAAAAGTAAGTTAAGGGCCCAGTACGGCTCCACCTGCGACAACCCCAAGGCAGCCCAACGGATGGCGGCGGTAGCTCAGCTAGGTGTGACAACACTGCGATGACTCGGATTGGGCGACACGCCAACCCAACCTGAGCTGAACCCCTTTGAACCGAAGGCGACGCAGGCCGGCCAGTCAGCTTCGCAGACTGGCCGGCCATCCAGCCCGACCGGCAGGCCTATGGACTGCGAACATCTATGGCGCTTTGCCCGATCATCGGACTGGGCGTGTTCCGCTGCAGCTGATCGTCTGCTAGCCGCGTTGTTCATGATAGGCGCGGCTACCTCATGATCCACTGAAGTTAAACTGGTGAAAGTTAAGTTCTACTTGCCTCAACTGTTCCAGCTAGGCCGCCGTACATGGTATGAAAGGTCTACCGACACGAGTCACCCGGCGTGTACGCGATACGAACAAGGGCAAGGCGTGGAGATTCAGGATCCGCGGCGGCTTCTCGCCCAGCGTCTGCGTGCCCTACGCGAGGAAACCTGGCCAGAAAGGCGCATCACACAGCTCGAGGTCGCGCGCGCACTCGGGGGAGTCAGCATGGCCCTGATCTCGTCATGGGAGTCTCCGACCAAGCCCAGGATTCCACCGCTGAGGAGAATTGACTCCTATGCTGTCCTCTTCGCGACAGCCCGATCCTTCGACCCCAGTGCGCTCGGACCGCTTAGCCCATCTGACCTCACCGACGAGGAACGGGAGGTTATGGAGAGCCTCAAGCATGAACTCCGGCGACTCAGAAATCAGGCGCTACAGCAAGAATCGGGCAACCCGTGGATCACAGTTGAGGTATCAGCTGCGGCTGACTTCTGGCGTTTTGAAGACGAGACTGCTGTCACGATCGTCTGCGCACGACTGCCGCAGCGAATGCTGGATCAGATCCCGTACACAAGCGTCGATGACCCCGATTACATCGAACTTCTTACTTACTCCGAACTCGATTCGCTATTTGAGTTGCACGGCCACATCCGAGCGATTAACCCGAGCAGCGCCGTGGCCTTGCGAAGCGCAGACACTCTCAGACCCGATGATTACTCATCGCATCTGGTTGTGCTGGGCGGCGTCGACTGGAACTTGGCGACAACGGCGGTCCTTGAGCACCTAGCCTTGCCCGTGCGGCAGGTCGCCGACTGGAAGACGGACGATGGACAATACTTTGAGGTAGATCATGATGGCATGGCCGCCCGACACAGGCCGGTTTTGGAGAAATCCGTCGAGGGCCGCGTGCTTCGCGAGGACGTCGCCTTGTTCGCCCGGGCCACCAATCCCTTCAACAGGCGGCGGACGGTTACGGTCTGCAGTGGTATGTACGGCCGCGGCAGCTATGGAGCGGTCCGAGCCCTGACCGATCCGCGTTTCCGTGAGCCTAATGCCGAGTACCTGCGGTCGCGCTTCGGCGAGTGTGAGGCCTACTGCATCCTGACCCGAGTACCCGTTGTCCACGGAGCGACGCTGACGCCGGACTGGACGAACGGCGAGCATATTATCTTCGAATGGTCCAGGTAACAAGGTGCCTTTCAGTGAGACGACCTTTCACCACGGATCGCACGAGCGTCTGCTGTCGCGGGTAGAGACCGCGCCCGCTGATTCAGGCGTCGACGCCATCATCGTACCGACTGTCCGTCGGCCAGTGAACTTGACTGAAGCTTCGGCCTTGGCCCTGTCTCTGGGAGCCACGTTGGTTACCCTTCATAGCGGCACGCTGACTACGGCTGAGGCAGCCGTCAACAGCATGCCCGATGGAATCGGCTTTGCCGCTATCGATATCCCGAGATTTGCCCGCCTGGGACCTGCGCATTCGTCCTGCCAACTACGGCTGCCGCGCTGGGAAACCTCAGAACTCCTCGAAGGAACTCTGTTCGCGCGGAGGACAGATCTCACCGTCAAGCGCAACCTCGCCCTAATGCTCAGCCATATGGCCGGATGGTCGCGCATCTTGTTTCTTGACGATGACATCATCCAGATTGATCCAGACGACGTCCGCCGGGCAAGTGGCCTGCTAGGTCGCTTTAGTGCCGTCGGCCTTCGCCTGCGAGGACCGGTTCTCGACCATTCGGTAGTGTGCGAGGCCTACCGGCGCTTGGGAGGGAAACAGGATTCTTTCGTCGGTGGCGGGGCGCTCGCCATCGAATCCAGCATAGCCGTCTCTCGTCGAGCGTTCTTTCCCGATGTATATAATGATGACTGGTTTTTCTTGCTAGACGGCGAAAACAGACTGCAGGCCACGGGTGTTGTCGGAAGTGTCACCCAATTGCCCTATGACCCCTTCCGGACTACTCAGCGCGCTATCGATCAGGAGCTCGGCGACGTCCTCGCGGAGGGAGTCTACTGGCTGCTCGATCAGGACCGACCGATCCGCGATGCCAACGAGAAGCACTGGAGGGCGTTTCTCAGGAGACGCCACGTATTCATCGGCCGGGTCCTCGAGATGGTGGACACCAGCGAGTTGCGCGCAGATGAGAAGAAGCGGATGACTGCTGCTCTGCGTGGCGCATTGAATCGGCTGGCGAGTATCGAACCAGAATTCTGCGAGCGCTACCTTCATGCGTGGTCGAGAGACCGCGAGAAATGGCAGCATCACCTAGACCAGTTGCCAGTTGGCATCCCCTCTGCAGCCGCACTGGACATGCTGACCGAATCCGGATCGCCTCGTTTGACATGGCACACACGCGCCCCAGGAAGGGCGATTAACGCATGACAGTCTCGGCCGGACGGGTTATGAGCTGAGGCTCGCTGATGTTTGCGTGCCGCCAGACCGCGTCGTTACCGTCACGATGACGGCCCAGGCTGGCTGGTAGTTAACCTTGCGATCCACAGTCGACAGGCCCTTGCGACGGGTTGTTCCATCGAGGGGTGAGTCCTGGGATGAGCACACCATTTTCCGGAAGGTCGGCAATTCCACAGCGGTCAGCGGATGCGGTCTACCCTGCGTGGAGAAGACGAAAAGTCCGTTCCCTTCTCCTGTGGGCACGGCCACGATCGAGCCACGCCAGCAACTGATGTCACCGAATCCCCGGACAGTTGTCTCGGGCGCTGCCCAGGTCTGGCGAATGCTCGCAGGAGCGCTCGCCCGGGCCGCCTGCAACTAGGAGGCGCTGGGACACGCGGGTCTGGTGTCGCTCACGGCGATTCGGTAGCTGCGCCAGTAAATGGCGCTGTCGGACGCGGCGTGGAGCCCGTCTACGACGAGGCGGATCCCGTCGGCGAACCAGAGGATCCCCTGACGACGAACGATCCGACGAACCGGGCGAGGCCGTAGGCGGTCTTCCACTGGTCGCCGAGGCAGTCCACGGCGAGGTCCACCTCCTCAAGGAACAATTGGCCGACGTCGGTGGCGCTGGTGACGGTGGTGTGCAATCAGGGCATCCATCTGCCGCAGGCAGTCGCTGGCCTGCTGGGCGAGCTTCACGGCCCGTTCGGGTTTTGGTCAGGCTGACAAGCGGTGCTCCGGGAACATCGTCCATGGTCATTTCGAGGGTGTCCGCGCCGTAGAGGAAGGCGTCGATCAGGACGCCTCGCGGCTGGGCCCGGTCTGTGCCTCCCCGCCGGTTCCGGCAGGCATGCACGACTCGGTGATCTCCAGGTGGTACGCGCGGCTCGCCGGGTCATGTCGGCCGGCGCAGCGGGAGCGTTCACGACCAGCGCCGGACAGGGTGCCGATCCCAGCGACTGCGGCACGGGCACCCACGCCACCAGCCCTCCGGTCAGGCGCAAGTTAGACGAACTACCGGGTGAAACCTGGGTACGAGCGCTGGGCGGCAACGTGTCAGTGCTGTTCCTCCACTGGTGCAGTCGCAGACCAGCAGCGTCACGGTCACGAGGAGCTCCCTGCCGACGCTTGCCTGGCAGCTCCTGGCCATGGCTGGCCCCGGCCATCCGTCCGGCACTGACCGTTTCGGCCGCCGGCCGCGTGCCTGCGATTGTGCCACCCGGCGATGGGGCAGCATCCGCTTCAGGAATGGTGACTCTCGCCGCATGCCGCAGGCACAGACAATCAACGCCCACCGAACACCCGGTAATGCGCGGCCCCGAACGCCCAAAGCCACGACGCGACGTCGACCAGAACGGCGGCTCGGCGCGTGTTCTCTGTGCGGTGAGTGACTACGTTCGGTGACATGAGGGGCGCGTTAGCTTCGGTGTGGTTATTGGTCAGTGACTTCTCCGTGCCCGCCGCCCTCGTGCGCGCCCGTGGGCGCTGGCTGGCTTGGCGGGGCTCTACGATCCAGGGCATGGCGTTTGACGAACTGCTGGCGGCCGGGGTCCGCACCTGCCTTCAGCAGGTCGCCGGGGTCAGCGAGAAGAAGATGTTCGGCGGCCTGGCCTGCGTGACCGGTGGCCACTTGACCGTGGGCGTGTACGGCGACGGGCTCATCGCGCGGATCGGCGCGCAGGACATGGACGCGGCGGCTGCGGAGCCGGGTGTGCGGCCCTTTGACATGACCGGGCGGCCGATGCGCGGCATCGTCGTGATCGGTAGCGCCGTGCTGGACGACAAGGCGCTAGATCGCTGGATCGGGCAGGCGCGCAGATACGTTGCAGGCCTGGCGCCGAAGTAGCCCAGTTCCCCTGCAGCCGCGGCCCGAGGCAGCCACCATCCCGGGCTGGTAGGCGCGCGGAACGCGGCTATGACCGGATGTCAGCCTGTGCCCGGATTGGCAGCTCTCACCCGTGCGGGTCACCACGATCCGCCGCCGCCACCGCCGCCGCCGCCGCCGGAGAAGCCGCCGCCGGAGAAGCCGCCGCCGGAGAAGCCGCTGGATCCACTCCCGCCCATGGAGGCCGAGTGGCTTGCAATCCAGTTGCTGGTCGTTGTAGCGAACTGGTGCATGGGCGAGAAGTAATAGCCCGACCGTGACAGCGAGGACAGGTTGCCCAGCCGGGTTGGCCCGTTGTTGCGGTACCACGATGGTGCCCGGTCTGTGTCGGCTACGGCGGCGCTCATGTCGGCCCATTGCTTGGTGCACCCAAAGGCGATCGCGTAGGGCAGGTAGTCGTCGAGCAGCTCAACCTGGTCGCCGGGGCGGGTTTGCCCGGGCACCGCAGTGGTGAGGTACCTGCGGAACCCGAGCAGCTGACGGGTCAGGCTGGTTCCCTTCGCCGTGCGCACCGGCATCCACCGGGCACAGCAGGTCAGCATCAGCCCGGCCAGGGCGACTGGGACCGGTATGAGCCCGAGGTGGCTGCGAGCGGCCGCCACGACGGTCGCCACCGCCCCGATGGCGAACAGCGCGCAGCCGATCACGAGCCACCTGCGGCGGGTTCGGTCGGGGCGGGCGGTGAACCAGCCTCGCTCGGCCACGTCCGCATAGAGAGCGTCTTGGGCCCGCCTGAGCTGGCCAGCGAAGCCTGGGCCGAGCTCGGACAGCAGCATTGATGCTGCGGCCGAGTCCGTGGTGGCGTCCTGGAACAGGCCATCCAGCAGTATCTGCTCGTAATCCAGCAGGCCGCCGGTCTTGGTGAGCCGGACCAGCCGCCAGTCCTGGCGCGCATGGCCCAGTGGGGCGTCTTCTATCCGCAGGTACCCCCGCCCCGCCAGGTCAACGATCGTGCCCGTGACGTCGCGGGGGTTGGCCACACCGTCCAGCAGCGTCCCGGCCTGCCCCGGGCGCACACCTGCCGGGGGCGCGGACTCCATCGCAGACTCGTCGTGGCGGGACAGCGGCACCGCCTCTTCGGCCGGCACAGGCGTCCCATTCACGACACGGGCCGAGCTGGAGTACCGGCGGTCCCGCCCCTTGACCAGCACCAACACCACGAGAACCGCCAGGAGGGCGAGGAGGCCACCGGAGGCTCCGGCAGACGCTGGCGTCAGCGCGAAGGCCCGCTGCAGGGACCACCGCTCCTGGAGAATCGGGCCCGCCGCGGCAACCACGCCCCGGGGGATGGCCGCTACCACAGTCAAGCCTTCACGCGGGCCGAGCCCGTTCTGGCTGAAGACGGCGACCCCATTGGTAATGGCGGCATGCTCGCACGCAGCGGTGGAACCCGGCGGCCCGGCGAAGCAGGCGGCGCGGGTCAGCGCCACCGGCGCGCTCACCCGCACGGTCGCCCGGCCGATGGGCACGTCCCACTGGCTGCCGACAGCGTTCCAGTAAAGTTCGTCGTGATTAGCGAACGCGTTCAAACTGCCACGGACCAGGTAGCTGATCCAGTAGGTTTGCTCGCCGGTGACGGTCAGGCTCGGGTCGCCGATCCTGATGCTCACATATGAGCCGTTGTTCTCGACTTTGTACTGGTCAGGGGCGTATGAGCGAACTGACCGCACGTCGACCCGGTAGATCCGATCGTATGAGCCGTTGTACCTGACCCGGACGGGAATTACACGGAAGATGCCGTGCCGCTGGTGGTTGCCGAAATCATAGGTAATCTGCTCGGTGACCAGAACCGACCCGTCGCGCTCAATGGTAATCCGCGCGCCATAGCTGGTGATCCGCTCGGCATTGGCCTGCGCGCTCGCGTGCCCCGGCGCAGCAAGGATGACGGCCAGGACGGCCGTCGCCATGGCACACACCATGGCAATACCGGCTAGCAGGAATCGAACCGAACGGCCCATGGAGACTCCCCCTCCCCATCGCCATCGTGCTCCTGCCAGCTCCGCTAGCCAACGACAAACGTCTCGAAGCCACGTCACGAAAGACCCCCCCCACATATCATCGCGCTTGGGCGGCCGGGGCAGCGTGGGTACGCGCCCGGCCGATAGCCACGGCCGGCCGGGTCAAGCTGTTCAAGCCGCCCGCAGTATTCAAGGTCCGCATGTGTTCCTCCCCGCGTCCGCACCCCGGCCAGAAACCTTGCCTTCCCCGGCGCCCCGGGGTCAGTGGCCAGCACGGCATCCCAGCGCGCCGACGGGCCACCAGGCCGCGCCAACCCGCGCCGCCGCTCCCAAGCCTCGCTGCGATGCCACCACACCTGGGTGTGAGGCCATCCTCCCCGGCCGTTATTAAGCACCCCTTGAGCCAGCATTGACCCGCCATGCGGATGGACCAGGCAACCACACCGCATGGCGGCAGGGTGCTGGTAGTCGACAGCGGAGACCGCGCTGCGGCTGCCTTCGGGGCAGCGGGCAGGGCCTGATTGGCCAGGAACGATAAGCTGGCAGGAAGCCACTCCCGGCGACGCGATCCATGCTGCGTCCCGGTACCGGTTCTGCGGCCAGGTTCCCGGCTGGCGATGACCAAATAACTTGGGCTACAGCAACGCGTACCGCCCCTGACCTGGCCTGCGCCGTCGCTGATGGCTACAGCGTCAACCGCCGGATTGCTCCTAAGCAGTAGGGCGCGCGTTCGAATCGCGCTCGGGGCGCGAGAGGGCCTCTGACCTGCAGTTTCACAAGGTCAGCGGCTACCGGTGAAGCAGGGCTTCTGCCGAGTTTCCCCAGGCAGTTGGTCATCGGCCGGGCCCGCTCTTGCCGCGTAAGTGGCCTGTGACCTGCTCTTTCTCGACGCTGGTCCTCGCTGGGGGTGTTAGCTACAGCGTCGTTGGCGGATAGACCAAATAACTATGACTCGCCTGGACTGCTTCTGCCGTCGGCCGGATCTGCGGCAGCGGTGGTCGCGGAATGCCGGCTTACCCATCTGACGAGACCCGAGCCATCGGCGGTGTGTGCAGGTACTCAATCGACGAGGCGTCCGGCAAGCTGGCTGGCCGCCCCGAACTCGGCGAGGCTCTGCTGGTCGCTCGTAAGGGTGACCAGCTGGTGGTGACCCCAGGCTGGGCCGGTTCGGCCGGTTATCCCCGCAGTTCGGGTGAGGTGGCGCTGCCGCCTGGTTCGACTCGCCGCCAGGGTGGTTTGGCGGGTTACATGTTCTTGTGTACTGGGTGTGATGAGATGGGATCGGCCTGTTGGAGGGGGTGCGGCGGGTGGCTGACCGGCTTTTAGTAGATCTCGGCGGGGACGGGCAGGCCGCCGTCGCTTGGTGGCGGAAGGATGAGCTGCCCGAGCCGGTGTCGCAGGCGCCGGTGACGTGGCCGCTGGAGCCCTCCGCGCTGGAGGATTTGCGCTGGTATCTGGAGGACTACCTGCAGGCTCCCTTCGGGGTGTGGGAGCAGCGCGGCCCGCGGATCCAGGCCGATCTGGCCGGGTGGGGTGCGGCGGTGTTTGCGTCGGTGTTTGGGCCGGGACCGGCGCGTGATGCCTACCAGCGGGCCCGCGATGGCGGGCTGGAGCTGGTGTTCCGGTCGGCTGAGCCGGGCTGGCTGGGCTTGCCGTGGGAGCTGATGGACGACGGGGCGGCCCCGGCCGCTTTGGGGCTGGCCGGGGTCAGCCGCGCGCTGCGGGTGGCCGATCAGGTGCCGACGGCGCGGGTGGCGGGGGACCGGCTGCGGGTGCTGATGGTGATCTCCCGCCCGTCCGGTACTCGGGACGTGGGCTATCAGATGATCGCCCGGCCGCTGCTGGAGCGGCTGGCGGCGGTCCGCGGCCAAGTCGACCTGGTGGTGCTGCGCCCGCCGACACTGGACGCGCTGCAGGCGGCGCTGGCGGCGGCGGCCGCCGCGGGGGAGCCGTTCCAGATCGTGCATTTCGACGGCCACGGCGTCCAGCCCGCCCGCTCTGGGGGCGGCGGGGCGGCGGGGCGGCCGGTGATGATGACCGGCCC
>Ga0070717_10002828_pt1 | contig 12290 bp, 6 predicted proteins | sample LARL113metaG_FD_71366 | JGI IMG/M metagenome (GOLD analysis project Ga0070717, IMG submission 71366) | Corn, switchgrass and miscanthus rhizosphere microbial communities from Kellogg Biological Station, Michigan, USA - LAR L11-3 metaG | ecosystem: Host-associated > Plants > Roots > Rhizosphere ...
ACCGACTTGGGGATGCGGTCGGCGAGCTGAGGCGAGATCCGACGCAGCGTGTCCTCGATGAGCTTGCCAACGTGGGCGAGCCGCAGCGTGACGGTGTCGGAGTCCTGCTCGAAGACCGAGCGGTGCAGGTCGGCCAGGGCCGCCTGGAAGATTGGCGCGAACGCCGGCGAACCGATGGCCACGGCGACCGCGCGGTCCACCACCGGCGTGAACGTCGTGGGGATGTGCGCCGAGGACACCACCTGCTCCCCCACCCGATTGGCGATCAGCGCGCGCACGCTGGGCTGAGCCAGCAGCGACGTGGCGCGGGCGCTGAACTGGTCTGAATCGGACAGGACGTGGCCGGCGTAGGTCAGCGGCACGCCGATCAGCACGGCGATCGCCCCAATGCAGGCGAGCGCCGCGCTCAGACGAGGTCGGGTGTGGTCGGGAGAGCGCAACGGCCGGGGCTCCGAGTGTGCCCGAAGCCCGGCCCGCGCGCGCAAAGGCGTCTCAGAGCCTCTTAGGAGAGCGAGACCTCCACCTCACGCGCGTCGACGCCCCGGACCACGCTCAGCGTCAGCGTGCCGTCGGCGGCGCCCACCGCGCGCTCGAGGTCTCCGACCGAATGCACCGGCGCTCCGGCGGCGGCGGTGATGAGATCGCCCCTCGACAGACCGGCGGCATCGGCGCGACTGCCGGACTTGACGCGAACCACCAGCACCCCGCCCTCGGGGTCCAGCCCGACGGCGCGGCGCATCTTCTTGGCCATCGCCGGACCGGCGACGGCGACCCCCAGCTCTCGATGCTCGCCCTCGCCGGGCTCGAAGAACGCCATCCACGACGTCATCGCGTCGCCCAGCGAGCCCGGGGTGTCGGCGGGGAGCCCGCTCACCAGGCGCTCGGCGCGCTCCGCGTAGGCCGGCCGGGCCCGCTGCACGAGCTCGCGGCCCCGCTCGGTCAGCGTGACCATCACCATGCGGCGGTTGTCCGGATCGGGCTCCCGGGTGATGACCCGGGCGCGCTCGAGCCGCCCCAAGCGGACCGAGAGGGTGCCCGACGTGCGCCGCAGAGCGCTGACGAGATCACGCTGATTCAGCATGTGACCCTCCGCGCGCTCCAGGGCGTCGAGCACCAGGAAGCTCGGGCGCGTCAAACGGTGCTCGGCGAGAGCCTCCTCGAGCTCGTCCTCCACATGGGCGGCGACGCTGATCACGGTGTCGACCAGCTCCCGCTCTGTCTCTGTTGTATCCGACATCTGCTTCGCTCCAATTGCTTGAGTCCAAACGATTGTGTACGATTATTGCATGTCAAGCGGAAATGGAACAACTCCCGAACCGGGCGCGGTGGGCGCCGATCGGGTTGCGTCGGGCGCCGGTGGGGTTGCGCTGGACGCCGCCGAGCAGTCCGCCCTCGCGCTCGACGCCTACTCGCGCACGGTGATCGCCGTCGCCGACGCCTTGAGCGGCAGCGTCGCCAACCTTCAGGTCCGCCGTCGCACCCGGCGCGGGGAGGCGATGGGCGCCGGCAGCGGCGTCGCCATCTCGACCGACGGCTTCCTCATCACCTCGGCCCACGTCATCGAGGGCAGCCGCCACGGCGTGGCCAGCTTCAGCGACGGCCACGAAACCTCGGTGTCGCTGGTGGGAGCTGACCCGCTGTCCGACCTCGCGGTGCTGCGTGCGGACGGCGACGATCTCAATCCCGCCACGCTGGGCGATGCCACCCACCTGCGCGTGGGGCAGCTGGTCGTGGCCATCGGCAACCCCAATGGCTTTGCCAGCTCGGTCACGGCGGGCGTCGTCAGCGGCCTCGGCCGCTCTCTCCCCGTCGGCGCCCGCGGCGGGCCGAGACGCGTGGTGGAGAACATCATCCAGACCGACGCGGCCCTCAACCCCGGCAACTCCGGCGGCGCGTTGGTGGACGGCGCGGGCCACGTGGTCGGCATCAACACGGCATTGGCCGGCATCGGACTGGGCCTCGCCGTGCCGATCAACGACGCCACCCGCGTGATCATCTCGAGCCTCATCCGCGACGGCCGGGTCCGCCGGGCTCACCTCGGTGTCGCGGTCGCCCCACGACCGCTGCCGCCCCGGGCCGCCGAGCGTGTGGGCCGCCGGGCCGCCGTGCAGATCATGCAGGTGGTCGAGGGCGGCCCCGCCGACGCCGCCGGCCTCGTGCGCGGTGACCTCCTCGTCGAACTCGACGGCGAGCAGGTGACCGACGCCTCGGATCTGCAGCGGCTCATGGTCCATGAGCGGATCGGGCGCGCCGTGCCCGCCGTGGTGCTGCGCAACGGCAAGCAGCGGACGATCAAGCTCGTGCTGGACGAGTTGTCGTAGGCCCGAAATCGATTTACCACGGCGCGGCACGCGCGCGTCGGGTAGCGTGCCCGGTCGATGGCAACCGCACCCCAGCTCGGCGCCGCCCTCTGGTCGCCCGTGGCTCACATGCCGACCGTGCCGGGCGACCGGCTGACGATCGTCGCCGGCGAGGGCGCCCACATCCAGACCGACGACGGCCGCTGGCTGCTGGACGCCACGGCGGGCCTGTGGCACGCCAACATCGGCCACGGACGCACCCGGCTGGCCGATGCCGCGGCCACCCAGATGCGGCGGCTGGAGACCTACCACTCGTTCGGCCGGATCACCAACGACCAGGCGCTGCTGCTCGCCGATCGGGTGGCCGCCTATGGCGCCATCGAGGACGCCAAGGTTTTCTGGGTCAGCGGCGGCTCGGATGCCATCGACACCGCGGCCAAGCTGGCCCGTCGCCACTGGCAGCTGCACGGTCAGGCCAACAAGCGCATCATCATCAGCCGCGACGGCTCGTATCACGGCCTGCACGCCTTCGGCACCAGCCTGGCGGGCATCCCCTTTAACCGCGAGGGCTACGGCTCGGAGTCGCTCGTGCCCGAGACCGCCCGGGTCCCGGCCAACGATGCCGACGCGCTCGAGGCGCAGATCCACACGCTCGGCCCCGACCGCGTCGCCGCGGTGTTCGCCGAGCCCGTCATCGGCACCGGCGGGGTGATCCTCCCCGCGGAGGGCTACCTGCAGCGCGTGGAGGCGATCTGCCGCGAGCACGACGTGCTGTTCGTCCTGGATGAGGTCATCACCGGCTTCGGGCGCACCGGCGAGATGTTCGCCACCCAGCTCTTTGACCTGCGCCCCGACATGATCACGATGGCCAAGGGGATCACCTCCGGGTACGCGCCGCTGGGCGGACTGCTGATCGCCCCGCGGGTCTGGCGCCCGTTCTTCGATGAGCCCGATGCCCCCATCTTCCGCCACGGGGTGACCTACTCCGGCCACGCCACCGCGTGCGCCGTCGCCCAGGCCAATCTCGACGTGATCGAGGAGGAGGATCTGGTGGGGCGCGTGGCGACGCTCACACCGGAGCTGGCGACCGCCGTGTCCCCCCTGGCCGACCACCCCCTCGTCATGGAGGTGCGCGCCGGCGTCGGCCTGCTCGCCGGCGTCCAGCTCAACCCCGACGTTTCGGGTGACGCCCTGACCCGGCTCTGTCTCGAGGACGGGATCCTCCTGCGCGTGATCACCGACAACACGGTGCAGATCTCGCCTCCGTTCATCGTTGACAGCGATGATCTCCAACGCCTCGCGGCCTCGATCGCGAGCGCGCTGGACAAGCTCGCCGACTGAGAAAAAGACCCCGCCCCGGTCTACCCTGTGGGCCATGCGAGCTCCTGCGGCGGTAGGCCGCGATGCCGAGCTGGCCCAGGTGGATCTGTTCCTGGCCGAGCTGACCGCGGCCAGCTGCGCGCTGGCGCTCGAGGGCGAAGCCGGGATCGGCAAGACCACGATCTGGCACGAGGGAGTGGACCGCGCGCGCGGCGCCGGGATGATCGTGCTCGCCTGCCGCCCCGCCGCGGCCGAGGCCAAGCTGTCGTTCAGTGGCCTGTCGGACATGCTCGCCGGTGTGCAGGAGCCGACGTTCGCCGCCCTGCCCGAGGTGCAGCGCAACGCGCTCGACGTCGCGCTGCTGCGCTCGGCGCCGGACGGCCCGGCGCTGGACTCGCGCCTGGTGGCCACGGCGCTGCTGTCGCTGGTCCGCGAGCTCGCCGACGCCGGCCCCCTGCTGCTGGCCATCGACGACGCCCAGTGGCTCGACGCCCCCACCGCGAGCGTCCTCACCTTCGCCGTGCGCCGCCTGGAGCGCGAGCCCGTCGGCGTCGTCTGCGCCTTCCGGCCCAATGCGGGCGGCCTCGGCCTGCTGGACTCCGTCGAGCGCCACCGCGTGCGGCGGGTCCGCGTGGGGCCCATGGCGCTGGTGCCGCTCGGGCGGATCATCGCCGAGCGCCTGGGACGGCCGCTGCCGCGCCCGGTGCTGGCCCGGATCGCGGACGCCTCGCGCGGGAACCCGTTCTACGCGCTGGAGGTGGCGCGCCTGGTGCCCCGCGACGTGGCCACCTCCGACGCCCGGCTCCCGGTGCCCGACGACGTGCGCACGTTGGCCGCCAGCCGGGTGGGCGAGCTGCCCAAGGCCACGCAGCGGGCGCTGTTGCGCGCCGCCGTCCTGGCCGAGCCCGACACGCGGGCCGTCGACGCTGAGCCGCTGTCGCCCGCCGAGGAGCGCGGCATCGTGCGCGTGGACGAGGGAGGACGAATCGAGTTCTCGCATCCGCTGTTCGCCGCGGCGATCTCGGCGTCGGCGTCGGCCGCCCAGCGCCGCGCTGCCCACCGCGCCGCGGCTGCCCACGTCAGCGACCCCGAGCAGCGCGCCCGCCATCTCGCCTACAGCGCCGACCGGACCGACCGTGCGGTCGCCGCCGAGCTCGACAGCGCCGCCGAGCTCGCCGCATCGCGGGGGGCGCCCGACGCCGCGGCCGAGCTCGTGGAGCTGGCGCTGGAGCGCACCCCGGCCCGTGACGGCGCGCTGCGCGCCCAGCGGCTGCTGCGCGCCGCCGGGCTGCACCTGGACGCCGGAGGGGCGGGGCGAGCGAGCGAGCTGCTCGCCCAGCTGTTGCTGATGGACACCAGCGGCCGCGTCCGCGCCCACGCCCTGCGCCTGCGCGCGACGCTCGAGAGCCGCTCCGACGGGTTCTCCACCGCCATCCAGACCTCGCTCGAGGCCCTCGTGCCCGCGGCCGGCGAGCCGTCGCTGGCCGCCGCCATCGAGCTCGACGCCGCCTTCTACCTCGTCGGCCTGGGCGACGTGGGCGGGGCGCTGCGCCACGCCGAGGCGGCGGTCGGCCGCGCCGACCTGCCCGGAGGCGACCATGGCGTGCTCGGCGACGCGCTGGCCGTGGCCGCGATGGTGGCGTTCCTCAACGGCGACGGCCTTCCCGCCGACCGCCTCGAGCGCGCCCTCGAGCTCGAGGAGCCCGATCGTCGGCGGCTGTCCTTCACCGCGCCGCGGCTGATCGCCGGGCTGCTGTTGATGTGGACCGGACGCCTGGGCGAGGCCGTGGACACGCTGGTGGCCCTGCGCGCTGAGCGGATCGAACGCGGCGTTGAGTCGGAGATCTTCACGTTCACGCTCTATCTCGTGTGGGCCTACCTGTGGCTGGGCGAGACCGAGCACGCCGCCGAGATCGCCTCCGCCGACGCGGCCTCGGTGGCACTCCTGGGCGACCCGGGGATGATGGCGCTGACCCGCAGCGCCGAGGCGCTGGTCAGCGCGCAGCGCGGCGACATCGAGGCGACCCGGATCCAGGCCACTGCCGCGCTGGCGCAGTTCTCCGAGCTCGAGTGGTGGACGGCCACCGTCTTCCCCCGCTGGGCGCTCGGCTTCGGGGAGCTCTCGGCCGGCGATCCGGCCGCCGCGCACGCCGTCCTGGCGCCGCTCACCGAGATGCTCCCATCGCTCGGCCTCGCCGACCCGATCGGGCTCGTCTTCCTGCCCGACGAGATCGAGTCCCTGGTCGCCCTGGGTGAGCTCGGGCGCGCCCAGCCGCTCATCGAGCTGCTGCGCCGCCTGGGCCAGGCGCACGATCGTCCGTGGGCGATCGCCGCCGCCGCGCGCTGCCGTGGCATCCTGGCCACGGCGCACGGGGACCTGGACGAGGCCATCGCCGCGCTCAACGAGGCACTGGCCGCCCACGACCGGGTCGACATGCCGTTCGAGCGTGCGCGAACGCTGCTGGCCCTCGGGCGCGCCCTGCGCCGGCGCAAGCAGTGGTCGGCGGCACGCGAGGCGCTGCGCCAGGCCGTGTCGCTCTTCGCCCAGTCGGGAGCGCCCCTGTGGGCGCAGGCCGCCCGCAACGAGCTGGGGCGGGCGGGCGAACGCAGCACCGACCCCGGTGAGCTCACCGCCACCGAGCGCCGCATCGCGGAACTGGCCGCCTCGGGTCTGAGCAACCAAGAGGTCGCCGAGCGGGCCTTCCTCACGGTCAAGGGGGTAGAGGCCAATCTCACCCGGGCCTATCGCAAGCTCGGGATCCGCTCGCGCGGCGGCCTGGCGGGCGCGCTGCGCCGCGACGACGAGCCGGTCCCCTAGAGATCACGTGGAAGCAGTGCTGTTTCCGGCCTGATCTTCTGGTTTTTTGCTCCTAGGGTTTTCCCGCTTTGCAGGAGCCGCGCAGGGTCGTAGCGTGAGTGGCAGCGGTTCGGACACCGGTGCGCAGCTCAAACTAGGGGGAAGCTCCGCGCCGGTCGTCTCGGGTCACCCTCAAATGTCGGGACCGGGCTAACTGCCGGGGGCTAGCCGGTGCTGAGAGGGTGACCCGGGACCGGGCTGCCGGCGTCTTATGCGGTCGCCGCGGACTCCGCGACGCCGGCGGCGGCCTGGGCCGTGGCCACGCCGCGGATGAGGTCGGCCGCGCGCTCGGCGATCATGATCGTCGGGGCGTTGGTGTTGCCGCGCAGCGGGGTCGGCATGACCGAGGCGTCGACCACCCGCAGGCCCTCCATCCCGAGCACGCGCAGGTCGTCGTCCACGACCCGCCCCATCCCGCACGTGCCGACGGGGTGATACAGGGTGGTGGTGTTGCGCTCGATGTGCGCCAGGATGGCGGCGTCGTCATCGGCCGCCGGGGCGGCATAGCTGCCGGTGGTAACGCCCGCCAGCGCCGGCTGGGAGGCGATGTCCACGGCGCGGCGCACGCCCTTGATCAGCGCCGCCCGGTCCTCGTCGGCGACCAGGTAGTTGTGCAGGATCCGCGGCTTGGCGGTGGGGACGCGGGAGCGCAGCTTGACGAAGCCCGTACTCGAGGGGCGCAGCAGACATGCCGACAGCGCCCAGCCGTCCACCAGGATCTCCCCCGCGCCCGCCTCGGGGAACAGGATCGGGATCTGGTGCAGTTGGATGTCGGGCGCCTCCAGGCCGTCGTCGGTTCGGAAGAAGCCGCCCGACTCGGCGAAGTTCGAGGTCAGATGACCCCGGCCTTCGGTGGTGAGCAGCCCGAGGTTCTCCGCGCTCTCGGCGCTGAGCAGCGACTCCTCATTGGTGGTGTAGGTGATCCAGGTCGACGGATGGTCCTGGAGGCCCTGCCCGACGGGCAGCTCGTGCGCGCACGGAATCCCCACGAGCGCCAGGTCGGCCGCGGGCCCCACGCCCGAGAGCAGCAGGATCTGCGGACTCTGGTAGGCGCCCGCCGACAGGATGACCTCGCGCTCGGCGGCGACGTCCGAGACCTCCCCGTCGCGATCGATCTCCACGCCGGTGGCCCGAGTGCCGTCCAGCAGCACGCGATTGACGTGCGCGCCGGTGATGAGCGTCAGGTTCTCGCGGCCCAGGACCGGGTGCAGGTAGGCGACCGCGGCCGAACAGCGCATGCCGCCGCGCTGGGTGACCTGATACCAGCCCACGCCGTCCTGCTCGGGCCCGTTGAAGTCGTCGTTGGCGGGCAGCCCCGCCTGGACGCCGGCCTCGATGAACGCCTCGCACGTGCGATAGCGGCTGCGGTTCTCTGAGACGCCGAGCGGTCCGCCGGCGCCGTGCAGCTCGCTCGCGCCGCGCTCGTTGTCCTCGGCGCGGATGAAGTACGGAAGCACGTCATCGAAGCCCCAGCCCTTGTGGCCGAGCGCGGCCCACCCGTCGTAGTCGGCGCGGTGGCCGCGGATGTAGACCATGGCGTTGACGGACGAGGACCCGCCCAGCGTCCGGCCCCGGGGGAGATAGCGCTGCCGGCCCGCGAACCCGGGCTCGGGGTCGGAGATGAGCGACCAGTCGTACTTGCTCGTGCCGATCGCCAGCACGCCCGCCGGGAGATGGATCTCGTCGGCGGCGTCGGGCGGGCCCGCCTCCAGCAGGCACACGGTCACGTTCGGGTCCTCGGTGAGGCGGGCCGCCAGCACACAGCCCGCTGAGCCCGCCCCGGCGATCACGTAGTCATAGGTCATTCGCGCCCTCCCAAAGGCGTGGGGGTTAAAGCCCATTCTCGGCGGGGCGGCGTCGTGCCGTCAAGTCGCCGCGCACGCGAACGATCGTGGCCCCCGAACCCGCTTTAGTAGTTGTCCTGGACCTCGAGCGACCAGTCGGCGTCGTCGGCGCCCGGGGTGACCCGCACGTCGTAGGTCCCCGCGCCGGTGTTGAAGCTCTGCACCTGCCCGGTGCCGTCGCTGAGACCGAAGCCCGCGACGTAGCGCCCCGCGGGGTCGCTGACCCGCGCCGACGGCCCTGAGCAGAACAGGATCCACGTGCACGTGCCCTGGAAGGCCATGCGGTACACGATCCGCCAGTGGGTCCCGATGATGTGAAACGGTCCGGAGGCTGAGCCGGTGAACGCCGTCACGACGTGCCACTGCGGCACCTCGGCGACGGACAACGTCACCGTCGAGCCGCGCGGCGCCGATCCTCCGGCGGGGTTCTGCGCCACGACCGTGCCAGGCGTCGTGCCGGGCGCGGGCACCTGGCGCACGGCGGTTCGCAGCCCGAGGCCCCGCAGCGAGCGCTGGGCATCGGCCAGGCTCCGGCTCTTGACGTTGACCACCTGCACCGGCCTGGGCCCCTTGCTGACGGTGAGCCGCACGAGCGTGTCCTTCGGTACCTGGATCCCGGCCTGCGGGTGCTGGGCGATCACGATGCCCGGCTTGGCCGACGCGTAGCTGCGGCTGACCGCGACGCGGACGTGGGCATGGCGCGCCGCCGCCCGCGCGCGGGCCTGCGGCAGCCGGACAAGGCCGGGCACGCGCGTGTGGGCCGTGTGCCCGATCAGGACCGCGGCCGTGATCATCGCCCCCAGCAGACCGATGACCAGGCCCAGCGCCGCGATCGCGCGCCGGCGGGCCGGCGGGTTGACGTTGCGCCGCCGCGACATCCGCGGCGCGCGCCGCGTCCCGTGCGGGCCGGGTGCCGGCGGCGGTGGCAGTGCAGCGGTGGGCTCGGCCAGCGTTTCCGCCTGAGTCGGAGCCGGAGCCGGAGCCGGAGGCCGAGGCGGCCCGGGTGGGGCCGTTGCCTCGCTCCACAGCGAGACACCGGCCGGGCTCGCCGCGCGCGTGGGGGCGGCTCCCACGAGCGGGCGCTGGGCGCCATGGGCCTGCGTGGCCCGGGCCGGGACGGGCCGCGCCCGGCGCCCGCCGGCCGAGCGGCGGCGGGCATCGAACAGCGCCTCGGCCATCTCGGCGCCGTCGCGATACCGCTCGGCGGGCTCCTTGGCCAGAGCCCGGTCCACGATTTCAACGAGCGAGGCGGGCAGCCGCACTGACAGCGGGGGCGGCGCCTCCTGGAGGTGGCGCAGCGCGAGCTCGACCACCGAGGTGGCGGTGAACGGGGGGTGACCGGCCAGCATCTCGTAGAGCACGACGCCGGCGCTGTAGACGTCGGTGGCCGGGGTCGTGGGTCGCCCGCGGCCCTGCTCGGGCGCCATGTAGCGAGGGGTGCCCACGATCGAAGCGGCGGTGCCGTCCGTGCTCCCCTCGGCCAGCCGCGCCACGCCGAAGTCGCCGACCTTCACCCGGCCGTCGCTGGAGAGCAGGATGTTGGCCGGCTTGACGTCGCGGTGCACGATGCGCTGGGCGTGGGCGCCGGCGAGCGCCCGGCACAGCTGGGCGGCGATTCCGCACGCCTCCCAGGCGGGGACGGGCCCGCGACGCAAGCGGCCGGCCAGGCTCTCCCCTTCGACCAGCTCCGCGACGTAGTACAGGCCCTCCCGGGCGTGGCCGACATCGTAGATCTGGACGATGCCCGGGTCGCTGACCCGGGCCAGCAACCGCGTCTCGCGCTGGAAGGTGGCCACCCAGTCGGGGTCATCGGCCCACCAGGGCTTGATCACCTTGACCGCCACAGCCCGCTCCAGCCGCCGATCCAGGCCCTCGTAGACGCGGCCGAACGCGCCCTCGCCGATGATGGCGTGAAGCTCGTAACGGTCGTCCAGGGCGCAGCCGGATAGGTCGGGAGCGTGCGGCACGGGTCGGTAGAGGCTAGTGGACGCCCCGGCCTCCCGCACCCCCTATCCGGTGTTGCGCAGGCCGCTGGCGATCCCGTTGATGGTGAGCAGGCTCACCCGCCCGAGCTGCTCGGGAGCATCACCCGATCCCGCCCACCCGCGGCGCAGACGGCGCAGCAGGTCGATCTGGACGAACGAGAGCGGGTCCACGAACGGGTTGCGGCGGTCGATCGAGGCCTGGAGCACCGGCTCGCCGTCCAGGAGCCGCTCGCCGCCGCGGATGAGGACGAGCTCGTTGATCGTGCGCTCGAGCTCGGCCTCGAGGGTGCCCCAGATGCGCTGGCGCGCCGGCACGTCGTCCCACAGCTCCACGTAGCGCCGCGCGATCCCGAGGTCGGCTTTGGCGCATCCCATCTCGGAATTGGACAGCACGCTGGCGAAGAACGGCCACTCGGCGGCCATCCGCCGCAGCAGCTCGAGGCCGTGGCGCTCGCGCGCGTGACACAGAGCGGTCCCCAGGCCCAGCCAGGCAGGCAGCACGATCCGCGCCTGCGTCCAGCTGAAGACCCACGGGATCGCGCGCAGATCCTCGATCCCGCCCGCCTCGCTACGCCTGGCGGGCCGGCTGCCCAGCCGCAGGCGGCTGATCTCGTGGACCGGGGTGACCGCCTCGAAGAAGGCCACGAAGTCCGGGTCCTCGTGGACGATTCGCCGGTAGACCGCGGCCGAGTGAGCCGCCATCTCGGCCATCAGGCGCTCGAACGTCTCCGACTCGTGGTGCGGGCGCGAGCGGCCGGTGGCCAGCGTGGCGCTGGCGGCGAGCTCGAGCTCGCGGTGGGCGATCTCGGGCACCGCGTACTTGGCGGTCAGCACCTCGCCCTGCTCGGTCATCTTCAGGCGACCGCGGACCGTGCCCGGCGGCAGCGCCAGGATGGCGACGTTGGTGGGCCCGCCGCCCCGGCCCACCGCGCCGCCACGGCCGTGGAAAAAGCACCAGCTGACGCCGTGGCGGCTGAGCACCTCCGCGATGCGCACCTGGGCGGTGTAGGCGGCCCACGCCGACGCCAGGTAGCCGACGTCCTTGTTGGAGTCCGAGTAGCCGACCATCACCTCCTGCTCGTCACCGACGGCGCGCAACGCCTCCCGGTAGACGGGCATCGCGAGCAGCCGCTCCATCGTCTGCGGCGCCTCCTCAAGCGTCGCGCCGGCCTCGAACAACGGCACCACGCGCAGCTGCGCGGAGCCGCCGCCGGCGCGGCACAGGCTGGCCTCCTTCATGAGCAGCAGCACCTCGAGGATGTCGGCGGGCCCCTCGCTGCCCGAGATGATGTAGGCCTGAATGGCGCCGCGATTGGGGCCCGCAAGCGTCGCGCGCAGCGTTCGGAATGTCTGGATCGTCTGCTGGGTGGCGTCGGTGAAGCGGTCGATGTCGGTGGGGATGAGCGGCCGGCGGTCCGCGATCTGGACCTGGAGCAGGGTGATCCGCTCTTCATCGGGCAGTCCCTCGTAGTCCGCGCACACGCCGAGATTCCCGTACACCTCGGCCAGCGCGCTCCGGTGGGCCCGGGCGTGCTCACGGATGTCGAGCCGCGCGAAGTGAAAGCCGAACACCTCCACCTGACGGATGAAGTCGCGCAGGTCCGAGCCGGCGGTGAGCGCGCCCTGCCCCTCCCGCAGCGAGACCTCGACGCGCCCCAGGTCCTCCAGGAGCTCGGCGGGCTCGGCGTAGCCGCCGTCGGCGCGCCTCTGGGTGGCGCGGATGCGCTCGCGCATGAACGTGAGCGCGCGGCGGTAGGGCTCCTCCGGGTTCAGGCCGTCCAGCCGCGCCCCAAGCTCGGGGAAGAGGGCGCGTCCGGCAATGAGGATGGGTTCGAGGCCCGGGGCCGGCCCGGTCAGCCGCGCCGATAGCGACAGCCGGCCGGCCAGCTGCTCCAGCCGGGACTCCATCAGCCGCAGGCACTGCTCGCGCATGAGCTCCAGCGCGTCCACCGTCGTCTCCGGGGTGACGAACGGGTTGCCGTCG
>Ga0070717_10002831_pt1 | contig 12287 bp, 10 predicted proteins | sample LARL113metaG_FD_71366 | JGI IMG/M metagenome (GOLD analysis project Ga0070717, IMG submission 71366) | Corn, switchgrass and miscanthus rhizosphere microbial communities from Kellogg Biological Station, Michigan, USA - LAR L11-3 metaG | ecosystem: Host-associated > Plants > Roots > Rhizosphere ...
AGTCGAGGTAATTGCGCGCCTGATTCCCCAGGCCTACGCCGCTCTGAAACCCGATGGCTGGCTAGTGATGGAAATCAGCGGGACGATTGTCGAAGAAGTAAAAGGATTGTTGCCGGATTGGAAGGACCTTCTGATCCGGACGGATCTACAATCAATTCCGCGCGTCGTGCAAGCCCGGAAGTAAAGTTCGCTACTGCGCTATCGCGGTACACTTGCTGGCAATATCTCATCCACGTCCACAATGTTCGTCGGATAGGTGCCCGTGTAACAAGCCGAACAATAGGAAATCTTATCGCCCTCGCCGCAAGCCTTCTTCAAGCCTTCGAGCGAGAGGTAGGCGAGCGAGTCAGCACGAATGTATTCGCGAATCTCGTCAACCGATTTGTTGGCTGCGATGAGTTGATTTTTCGAAGGCGTGTCCACGCCGTAGTAGCACGGCGAAATCGTGGGCGGACACGAAATCCGCATGTGCACTTCCTTCGCCCCCGCGCTGCGAATCATGCGGACTATTTTGCGGCTGGTGGTGCCGCGCACGATGGAATCGTCAATCAGCACCACGCGCTTGCCTTCCAGAAGTGAGCGCACCGGATTCAGTTTCAGCTTCACGCCAAAGTCGCGCACGCTCTGGCTCGGTTCGATAAACGTGCGGCCCACATAGTGATTGCGGATCAGGCCAAAACGAAAGGGAATCGCGCTCTCGGCCGCGTACCCCACAGCAGCCGTCACGCCGGAATCCGGTACAGGGACCACCAGATCGGCCTCGACCGGCGCCTCGCGCGCTAACTGCCGACCCAGTTCTTCGCGGCTGGCCTGCACGGCGCGGCCGAACACCACGCTGTCGGGCCGCGAAAAATAAACGTGCTCGAAGATGCAGCTCGACTGCGGCGCGGCCGTCGAATAAAAAAGTGAGGTAATTCCTTCCGGTCCGACAACGACGATTTCGCCGGGCTTCACGTCGCGCTCGTAAGTCGCTCCAATTAGATCGAAGGCGCAGGTTTCCGAGGCGAAGACAATGGTGTCCCGCGTCTGACCTTCGAGCGCGGGAATGCGGCCCATGGCCAGCGGCCGAAAGCCGCGCGGATCGCGCGCCGCAATGATCCGGTCGGGACTCATCAAAACCAATGAAAATGCGCCTTCCACCTTGCGCAACGCATCGGCGATGGCCTCGGGAAGAGTCTGTTCCCGCGAAAGGGCAATCAGATGCACGATCACTTCAGTATCGCTGTTCGTCTGGAAAATGGACCCCTGTCGCTCCAACCGGCTTCGCACATCCAGCGCGTTCACCAGATTTCCGTTATGCGCCACCGCAATCGACCCCTTATTCGATTGCACCAGAATCGGCTGCGCGTTCAGCAGCGCTGAATCGCCCGCGGTCGAGTAACGTGTGTGCCCGATAGCGAGCGTGCCGCGTATCTTCGAGAGCACGTCTTCAGTGAAGATGTCGGCAACCGTGCCCATCGCCTTATGCACCCGCGAAGTCAGCCCATCGGAGGTAACAATCCCCGCCGACTCCTGCCCGCGATGCTGCAAGGCGTGCAAGCCAAGGTAGGCGAGCTTCTCGGCTTCAGGATGAGAAAAGATCGCCACCACTCCGCACTCGTCGTGGAATTTATCGGAAGTCAGCATCGGGATTCAGCGCCTTTTCGTTTGTGTTTCTCAACCAACCGCAAAAACAGGGAAGCGATCCCAAAATAGAATATGAAATTCACGCACTCCACCGCGTGCCAACTCAATTCATGAACGCTCTGCCTTGCAACAAACATCACTACGTAGAAACCTGGCATTGCCAAAACAAAAAGCGCGGCATTGCTCGTGGCAAGAAGAGGAAGCGCCGTGAGGACAGAGACTATCAGGCCCGAATAAGCCAGTATCCTCATGTTTCAATCCGCCGCCATCAACTCAGGATCAGTCCGCAACGTCGATTCCAAAGCTGATTCGTAAGCCTGGTTCAACTCCGAAACTGCAGCCGATACAACCACTTGCCCATCCAGCGAAATCTCCATCCGTTCGGGAATCGTCTCGCCCAGCACATCCGCCGCGATGCCGTATTTCTCCGCTATCTGTTGGATTCGCGAAACGCCCGCCGGATCGCAGGAGAGGACGATTCGGCTTGCATCCTCGCCAAACAGCGCGAACTCCGCGGGAAGCCCGTTGGACGCCAGATTCACGCGTGCGCCCACTCCCTTGGCAAATGCCTTTTCCGCCAGCGCCACAGCCAACCCGCCTTCCGAGCAGTCATGCACGGAATCCACCAAGCCCTGCTGGATCAGTTCAACGGTCGCCTTCTGTAGCGCAGCTTCCTTCCCCAAATCAAGCTCCGGGGGATAGCCCCATAATGCGCCCAGAATTTCTTTGGCGTATTCCGACGAGCCGAACTCACTTTCCACATCGTTGATATCGGCTGCTTCGCCGGCGCGCAATAGCACGATCGTGCGCCCGGTGGCGGCAAAGTGCATCTTCGCAGTTTTGCGGACGTCGTCGAGAATGCCAACAACTCCAAGCACCGGCGTGGGATAAATGCCTTCGCCCAGCGTTTCGTTGTAGAAGCTGACGTTGCCGCCGGTGATGGGAATCTCAAGCTCCTCGCAAGCTTTCGTGATGCCATCAACTGTTTGCGAGAACTGCCACATGATGTGCGGCTTTTCGGGATTGCCGAAGTTGAGGCAATTGGTCGCGCCCACCGGAGTCGCGCCCGAACACGCCACTTTGCGCGCGGCCTCGGCAACGGCATGCATCGCGCCGAGCCGCGGATCGAGATAACACCAGCGGCTGTTGCCATCGAGCGCCATCGCGAGTCCACGTTGCGGCGAGTCAGGGTTCGGATTCTTGATGCGAATCACGCCCGCATCGCCCGCTCCCGGCACCTCGACCGTGTTGGTCTGCACCATGTGATCGTACTGCTGCCAGACCCAACGCTTGCCGCAGATGTTCGAACTAGCAAGAAGCTGCTTCAGATTCTGCGTTAAGTCCAAGGAGCCATTAAGCTTGATGTGCGCCGGCATCTCGCGTGGCACCGGCGGCTCCCAGCGCGTCAGCGGTCGTTTATACACGGGCGCATCGTCGGTGAGCGCCGGATTCGGAATCTCCGCGACCACCTCGCCGTGTTGCAGCACGCGCAACTTGTTGTTGGTCGTCACCTTGCCCACTTCCACCGCATCGAGTCCCCATTTTTCAAAGACGCGAAAGACTTCCTGCTCCCGGCCTTTCTGGGCGACCAGCAACATGCGTTCCTGAGATTCGCTCAGCATGATTTCGTAAGCGCTCATGCCAGTTTCGCGCTGCGGCACGCGATCGAGTTCAATTTCGATGCCGACACCGCCGCGTCCGCCCATTTCGCAGGTCGAGCAGGTAAGTCCCGCCGCGCCCATGTCTTGAATGCCGACGATTGCGCCGGTCTGCATGGCTTCGAGACAAGCTTCAAGCAGCAACTTCTCGAGAAACGGATCGCCCACCTGCACGTTTGGCCGCTTGGCTTCCGACCCTTCGCTGAATTCTTCGCTGGCCATGGTTGCGCCATGGATGCCGTCGCGTCCAGTCTTGGCCCCGACATAGATCACCGGATTGCCTTCGCCAGCAGCACGCGCGTAGAAAATCTCGTCCTTGCGCACCAGACCCATGGCGAAAGCGTTCACCAGCGGGTTACCGGAGTAGCAGGGCTCGAACTTGGTTTCTCCGCCGAGGTTGGGGACGCCGAAGCAGTTGCCGTAAGAAGCGACACCGCTGACTACACCTTCGAGGATGGAATGGTTGCGATGCAGTTCTTTCTGATCGGTGCCCGCGGCCGTGACGGGGCCGAACCTCAGCGAGTCCATCACCGCGACTGGCCTTGCCCCCATGGTGAAAATATCGCGCAGGATGCCGCCTACGCCAGTGGTTGCGCCTTGGAACGGTTCGATGAAGCTGGGGTGATTGTGCGATTCGATTTTGAAGGCGCAGGCCCAGCCATCGCCGATGTCGATGATGCCGGCGTTCTCGCCGGGCCCTTGCAGCACGCGCTTACTGCGCGTAGGCAGGCGCTTCAGATGCACGCGCGACGATTTGTAGGAGCAGTGCTCGCTCCACATCACGCTGAAGATGCCGAGTTCGGTGAGCGTGGGCTCGCGATTGCCGAGAAGTTGCTTGATCTTTTCGTATTCGTCCGAAGTAAGGCCGTGCTGTCGGGTCTCCGGCGAAAAGGCAGGGGTCATTGAGGTGGTCATGGGGAAACTCTATTGTCGCACTTAGCGGGGCGGCTGGGTAGAGCTATCTCATCGTTCCCGCCAGGACCATTCCCGGCCGCAACCAGCTGCCGCTCCCTAACCGAATGCGTGTTTTCAACAGCTTATCTACAAGCTATTGAAAAACAAACTGCGTAAATCAGAAACGCGTCTTTTGGGGTTAGGGCGATGTCCTTTGTTTTCATGGGCGATCTGTAACATGTTGAAAACAGGTCAGGGTCCGCGGAATAGGGGGATCGAGAAAGCGAACGGATCTGCGAGCAGGATGCCTCTAGAACGCACAGAATTGGCCTCTGAGCGCATTCGAGCGCTCGGACCGACCTTCCGGCTCATCCGCGGGCCCAGCGGCCCTTAAATCGCTTCTAATGCGAAATTCTCTGCAAGTCATTGAAATCGTTTGTAACTTGTTGAACTTATCCAGAAGCTATTGAAACAATTGACGGCGCGCCCCTCCGGAACTCCGGACGCCTCGTCCGGGGAGCAGTGCCACGAAACTCGCTACGTCTACCGAGTTGCCGCTGGGTAGGGCAATCGTTGCCATTTATCGATGAAATTCCTTGGCACGCAGGCCTGAACCGGAGTGGCCGCCCCGTTTCCGGGGCAGCCCATCCGAGACTACAGCGGCGCTGCGGCAGAGTCACCAGCGGGAATCGAAGGGAGAGGTGGCATTGATCTGGTTAAAAATCGTCTGACCGCCAGAGGACGAGGTAAGCTGGGTCGCGGTAAGAGCGGTTACCGAAACCAGATGTGCGGAAGCTCCGCCCACGTCGGCAATTGGCACCGTTAGCGTGATCACCCCGGGACTGGCGGCAGTGTAGGCGCCGGTAATCGTGTGTACTGGCGGATACGTTAGAAATTTTCCGTGCGTCGTGTCAATCGACGCCGTCTCCCCGTCAAAGAAAGTCGGCGTCTGAGCGCCGTCCGATTCCATCGCGGCGTAGTAGGTATGGCCTGCGCCGTTAGGGTCGGCAACCTCCCAGCGCGCCAGCCAGACCGCATCCGTCCCGCCCAAAGTCGGGGAGACAGTCAGGCTGGTGAGATTCTGCACGGTAATGGTGATCTGGTAATGCGAGGAATCGGGCTTGGAGATGGCAGCAGATTGAATCGTCAGGTTCGACGAGGCCGCCGTGGTCGTGCCGTTGGCCGAATAAAATGCGTCGGGCGATCCGGATGCGCTTCCGGTGGCTCCGGCTGATCCCTTGACCTTCCCGAAGCGTGTATAGAGGCTGGAGCCTGAGATCTGGCGGTTGAAGGCAATGACTGCGGATGAAGTTCCGCCCACAAAGTTCTGATTCACGGCATCCGCCCATACAACATTGGCCTCGCCTTTCAGGCCGGTTGAAACGCTGAGGAAGTCAAGCACGCCACGATCGCCTCCGGTGGAGCAACCAATGCCCATCGTGCAGATCGCTCCATAGTGATTCGATACTTCCGAAACCTGCGCCGTGGCAAATGTCGGTGCGGTCGTAAGCGCATTGAGACTCTGGGCGATCATGACTAGCCAATGCGCCTGAATCGCGCTGGAGCCGCAGGGCTGGGCCGGACAGGAGCCAAGCGTCGTGGTTCCATACCACACGATGTTGACTTTTCCCGCGTCGCCGGCGGCGATCCAGGGGAAGACGTTGGTTTGCAGGGTGGGAGTGGCCGCGCTCACCTTGACGGGCGCGCTCCAGTGCGCACCATGATCCGCGGAAGAGGCCATATAGATCTGGCTGGTGCCGCTGATATTGCCGGTGCTGGCATCGACTGTGGCTTGCGACCAGACGGCGTAAAGGTTCCCGGCACTGTCGATGGCGATGGGAGCGAAATCCTGTCCCACCGTGACCGTGCTGTTGTTGCTCGAATTGAGCGGGGCGGCATAGACGATGTACGTGGTGCAAATGGTGGGCTGCATCTGGCAAAGGGTTTGCCCGTTGGTCAGCGTGATTGCAGTGGGGCTTGAATATCCGGAGGGGAATCGCACGACGACAATCGCATTGGAGTTTCCGTTGGCATCGCTTCCGCTAATTATGTTTCCCGAAGCGTCGACCAGCGCGGTGTGGCCGATATAGACTCCGCCGCTGGAATCAGTGACGATTCCGGAAACGATGCCATCCGGCTCAATTTGCTGTGCCGGGATTGGAGTGAACGTGACACCATCCTGAGAACGGGTTATCTCCACAATGTTGTTGCCCACGTTTCCTAGTCCGCAGCCGGTGGTGCATTGGGCAATTTCGTCGACCGTCTGGTAGAGTGCGCCTCCAACCTGCGGGTCACCAAAAGCCGCGATCCACGGGCGATCCACACCCACAGCGTCCGCGGCGTTGCAGGTGCTGAGCCAGGTGCTGCCCTCGTCAGAACTGGCACTGTTGCTCACGTCGGTAAGCCCTTGCAGGTCGGCGAAGTAGAGACGGTTCTGGGTGTCGATGGCCAGGGCGGAGTCTCCGCCGCCCACGCAGGTTACGTTGGGCTTTCCGTAGGGAGACAGATTACCGGGGACGAGGTGAAAGGTTTTTCCGCCATCGGTGGAGCGCCAGACATAACTGGCCGTGGTGGAGAATCCAAAGGGAGCGGAGACATAGATGCGGTCCTGCGAATCGATCGACAGGCTAGGTTCGCCGGTAACGCGCTGATAATCGACGATGACCTCGCGCCCAAATCCCGGAGCTGAACTGCCGCCGCTGCCAGCGGCGAGGAGGGAGGGGGATAGCCAGAAGCCGGTGAGCAAAACCGTAAGCAAGGCTAGGGCCAACCATGAGAAAACCTGGGTGGTTCGCGTGAAGCAGAGGGCTTGATGATTTCGGTGGGGAGGAATGGCGCCGATACCGGAGATTATCCGTGGAATATTCATCGCGTGTTCTCCTTCGCTGTTTTTCCCAAGGCCATAAAAGGCATGGGCAAATTCCGGAAACGAGTGGCACATTCAGGGAAAGCGTCTTAAGGACGAAGACCGACGATGGATGCAAATCTGCGAGTGAGGGTTGCCGGGGAACCTTCCTCTAATCGGCAGCCCGCGCTGTATGATTTCAGCCAGATGAAATCCATCATCGTGGGAACGGCGGGGCACATCGACCACGGCAAGACCGCGCTCGTGAAAGCGCTGACTGGGATCGATGCCGACCGGCTTGAGGAGGAGAAGAGGCGTGGCATCACGATCGACCTAGGCTTCGCGCACATGGACCATCCGGCTGCAAATGGGGAAACGTTACGACTGGGCTTCGTCGACGTACCCGGGCACGAGCGCTTTGTGCGCAACATGCTGGCTGGCGTGGGCGGCATTGATCTGGTGCTGCTGGTGATTGCAGCCGATGAGGCGATCAAGCCACAGACGCGGGAGCACTTCGACATCCTGCAATTGCTGGGCGTGCAGCGCGGCATCACGGTGCTGTCTAAATCCGATGCCGTGGATGCGGAGACGCTCGGCGTGGTTCGGTTGGAGGTGGAAGAGTTTCTGCGCGGGACATTTCTGGACAACCCAGAGTCGATTGTCGCGGTAAGTTCCCTGACGGGCGCGGGATTGGAAGATCTAAAGCTGGCAATGGTTACCGCGGCGGCCGAAGTACATCCACGCGATTCGCACGCGCCTGCGCGGCTGCCGGTTGATCGCGTCTTCACCATGAAGGGCTTTGGCACTGTGGTGACGGGAACGCTGGTCGCCGGGACGATCCGCCGCGAGGAGGAGTTGGAAGTACTTCCCTCCGGCCGGCGCGTCCGCGTGCGCGGCGTTCAGGTGCACAGGCAAATGGCGGAAGCGGCCCTCGCGGGGCAACGTACGGCCTTGAACCTTGCGGGGACAAGCGCGGAAGAGTTATCGCGAGGGATGACACTCGTGCCCCCGGCGACATTCGAGGCCACACAGCGGGCCGACGTGCGGTTGCGCCTGTTGTCTTCGGCGCCGCATCCACTGAAAGACCGCGCGCGAGTACATTTTCATTCTCACACGATGGAAACCGTGGCGGAGATTGTGCTGTACGCGGCGAAGGAACTGGATCCCACCTTTGCAAAGAATGCGCGCGTGGAGCATCCCGCCATCAGTTCGGGAAGCCCACAACTCTTACCAGGCGGAGAGGCTTTTGCGCGGCTCAAGTTGCCAGAACCGGCGCTGCTTCTGCCTGGGGACCGGTTCATCCTCCGGCAATTTTCTCCGGTGGTCACGATTGGCGGCGGAGTTGTGCTGGATGCGGCGCCGATGCCGCGCATGCGGGCGGACCTCAGCTTTCTGGAAATTCTAGCTTCCGGCGATGCGGGAGCGATACTGCAAGCACGAATCGAACGGCGGCAGCACGAGGGGATCTTGATCTCTCGACTGGTCGCCGAAACGGGTTGGACGAAGAACACCATCGAAACGAATCTGACTCTGGCGGTGAAGTCGGGCGCAGTGGTGCGGTCTGGGGAGCGATTCCTGCACTCGTCCGCGCTGGAGGCGTTGAAGTTGCACATCGTGAGAACGGTTGCAGCCTTCCATAAGAAGAATCCCCTGGTAAGCGGAATCAGCAAGGAGGAATTGCGGGCGCACGTGGACGCAAGCCCGGAAGTCTTCGAGGCGGTTTCCGCCATGCTGGTCCGGGACGAGAAGATCGAGACCGCGGGTGATCTGGTGAGGCTGCCGGGGCATGGCGTGGTGATGAAAGACGAAGAAGCCGAATCGAAAAAGAAGATCGAAGAGGCGTTTGCGTTGGCGGGACTAAAGGTTCCCGCGCTGCAAGACGTGCTTGCTGGGTTGAAGGTGGACAAGGTGCGGGCGCAAAAGATCGTGACCTTGTTGTTGCGGGATAAGGCGCTGATCAAGGTTTCCGACGAACTGGTTTTTCATCGCAGCGCGCTCGAGGAGTTGCGGCGCCAGATGGCAGCGTACAAAGTGAAGTCGGCGAAGATTGATGTGGCGAAGTTCAAAGAATTAACCGGGGTGACCCGCAAGTATGCCATTCCGTTGCTGGAGTATCTGGACCGCGAGCGCGTGACGCGGCGTGTAGGGGACGAGAGAATCATTTTGTAATGTGGTAATTTAGTAATTGTGTAATTTGCAGACCCGAGCTTCGGTTTAAAATTGCCCGATTACCAAATTACCCAATTACTCATTTTTCAGATTTTTTCCTCTTGAAATTCCAACTCGAGGCCAAGTGGATCGGTGAGACGATTGGTCAGGTTCGCGAGTCCGGCGAGCATGTGGACGTCCACAATCTCGGGCTCGGAGAAGTTTTTCTTCAGTTCATCAAAGTCCGCTTCGGTGATTTCGTGCGGCGCGCGCGTCAACTTCTCGACGTACATTAGCGCCGCCCGCTCCTTCTCGCCATAGCGTGAATAGTTCCCTGCCTTCAGCGCTGTCCAGTCATCCGCCGTAAGGCCGACGCGCTTCGACGAAGCGACGTGGTGTTGCGTGCAATAGCGGCATCCGTTGATGAGAGAAACGCGGAGATAGATGAGTTCGTACAGCTTGCGGTCGAGGGAGCGTCCCACCCTGGCGTAGAAGCTTAGAAAATTCTTAAGCATCTCGGGACGATGAGCCAGCGCTTTCTGTACGTTGCCGGGCTTGCCGCGAAGCACCTTTTCGTAAATTTCCTTCACTTCCGGATTCGCCGCCTCCGGACTGATCAGAGTAATGCGTGCCATCCACTTCTCCTGGATTCAAAGTGAACTTCTTTCACCTCATCATCGCAGATTGGCTGGTTTGTGCAGAGGAGCGAGCGCCAGTATTCAAGATACGAGCGCCGCTGGACGATAGTACGAGTAAGAGGTGTCTGCCGTGAGAACGCTGATGTTGGTTGCGCTATTGGCTTGCGCGGGGACATTGGCAGGCCACGCGCCACAACATTCTGATTCCAACGTGGAAGCGAAGATTCCTGCGATGGAGCATGTGTGGGCACAAGCCTACGTAAGCAAAGATCCACAGGCGTTAGAGAGGATTCTCGACGATGAATTCGTCAACGTCGATTCGGACGGCAAGATGCAGACAAAGGCGGACGTCTTGGCGGAAGTGAGGCGCTCCAGCGTACTCCAGTTCGTGACGGAATCGATGTCGGTACACTTGCACGGCAACACGGCGATCGTTACCGGCGTTTTTCTGATCAAGGGAGTGGAGCACGGGAACCCGTTCGCGGAACGAGAGCGTTTCGTGGACACATGGTTTTGCAAGAATGGGCAATGGGTCTCGATTGCGGGCCTGGTAACGCGGATCGGACAATGAGGACGGACGAGTCTCTCCCGCTTGCAGCCGAAGCTGGCGACAACTGAGCAAGCTTTATGACGACGATAAAATTATTGATTTTGGTTCTGGTCTGGGCGACGTCAGTGTGGGTCTCTGCCCAGGAAGCTGCTGGCGGCGACGTTGATGCGGCGATTCGAGCTTTGGAACACCAGTGGGTTGAGGCGCAATCGCGCCGGGACAACGGTGCATTGAACCTGATTTTCGATAACGCACTGGTGTACATCGAATATGGAAAGCTAGTCTCCAAGGGAGATTACTTGTCGAAGGTTAAAGCGGCAAAGCCAGGTTCATCGCCGATTACGATGGAGGCAATGACGGTGCGCAGTTTTGGAGAAGCCGCCACCGTGATTGGGACCTACCGCGATAACAGTACAAAGTCAGGAAAGAGCGCACGCTGGCGCTTTGTCGATACCTGGGTACGCAAGACGGGGGGCTGGATGTTGGTTCCGGCAGCAGAGGCGCCCGTAACGAAATAGATAGAAACGCTCCACTGGGCTATTCTGAAAGCTTCGCACGCGCGTCGAGTCACCGAGATCCGCACTGATGTATTCTTCCTGCTGATGCTTCTGATTCGTCCTGCAACGCTCCATGACGCGACGCAATTGCGGACGCTGATCCGCGAACTGGCGGAGTTCGAGCACGAACTCGAACTTTGTATGATCGAAGAAGCTGACCTTAGGCGGGATGGATTTGGAGAAAACCCAAAGTTCCGCGCTTTGATTGCGGAGTGGGACGGCCAGCCCGCAGGCTATGCCCTTTTCTTTGGCTACTACTCGACGTGGGCGGGGCGGGGATTGTTTCTGGAAGACCTCTTTGTGCGCGAAACCTTTCGTGGCAGAGGAATTGGGAAGGCACTGCTGGCTTCAGTAGCGCGCATTGCCGTGCAGGAGAATTGTTACGGAGTACATTGGGAAGTGCTGGACTGGAATGAGAAGGCGATTGAATTCTACAAGTCTTTGGGAGCGGAGTTCCGCGACCGGTGGCGGCCGGTGTTGCTGGCGGATGGCGCTTTGCGGAAGTTGACGGCGAAGGCGCCGTGAGCGTAAGTTCCGCGGGTTGCATTTTTGGTGTTGAGTCGCAGCACGAAATCACGAATCATCCGGAAGAGGTGCAAGATGAAATCTGCGGGCCTTTTGATGGTTTTGTTGTGTGTGATGGCCGTTTTCGCCAAGGCGCAGGACGCGTCGGAATCCGCCACTAAATCGAAAATTGTGGCTCTGGAGGGGGCATGGAACCAGGCGTACAAGTCGGGAGACGCCAGGGCTCTGGATACGCTCCTCGACAACGGCATTGTGCTGGTGAACGATGACGGTTCGATGCAGACCAAGGCGGAGTTTTTGGCGAGCGTGAAGCCGTCTGGCACGCAAGCCGCTTCCCAGGAGCAGCAGGTCGCGCCGGAGTCGATGTCGGTGCATGTGTTTGGAAATACCGCGATTGCCACTGGGATATTTCGAGCCAAGGGAGTGGCGGGCGGGAAATCGTATGTGCGGCGGGAACGCTTTATCGATACGTGGGTGTACAAAGAAGGGCGCTGGATCTGCGTTGCCACCGACGCTACACCGGTCCTGCACTGAAATGCCAGCATTTGGAGTCGCAGACAATGGAAGCTGTGGTCAGGATTATCGGAGCTGGTCTGGCGGGATGTGAGGCGGCGTGGCAGTGTGCGCGGCGCGGTGCGGAGGTTGAATTATTTGAGATGCGTCCGGTGCGCTCGACGCCGGCGCATCAGACCGCGGACTTCGCGGAGTTGGTGTGCTCGAATTCGCTGAAGTCCGACAGCGAGAACACGGCTCCCTGGCTGTTGAAGGAAGAAATGCGCCGGGCGGAATCGTTGCTACTGCAGATTGCGCGGGAGTGCGCCGTTCCCGCGGGGCATGCGCTGGCGG
>Ga0070717_10002832_pt1 | contig 12286 bp, 10 predicted proteins | sample LARL113metaG_FD_71366 | JGI IMG/M metagenome (GOLD analysis project Ga0070717, IMG submission 71366) | Corn, switchgrass and miscanthus rhizosphere microbial communities from Kellogg Biological Station, Michigan, USA - LAR L11-3 metaG | ecosystem: Host-associated > Plants > Roots > Rhizosphere ...
CGCTGCCTCTTCATCGAACCGCCCTTCCACTCGCCATCCTCCCGCCATGTTGTACTGCACACTTCCACCACCCACCTGGTCGATAAACCACAACCGCTCTTGCGCGAAAGATAAAGCAGGGGTGTGCAAGGCCCTATTGACCGGACGGATGGCAGGGCGGCCCGCAGTACTTTCACTTTCCATCTGCCGCTGTTGCAGAAACGCGATGATCGCTTCTTTATTGGCAACTATTTCTTTCTTCAACTTTTCTGGAAACGAATCTACGGAGAGCTGAAAATGCAGCTGGCCTTCTTTGCAGGACAAAAAAACGCCAGCCTCAGCTGCCCTTTCCAAGAGCCTCGTAATGGTTCCATAGACTTCCGGCTTCGTCTGTATACTTGCCATAAATTGAAATCCCTGTGATGAAAGATTGGTTAAGCCACCCTTGAGAGTCCAAGAGTCTTGATTGCGATCTCGTGCTGGCTTTGCTTTTAGTGGCCGCAGGACGAGCGCGCGCGGCTGGCAGAATGGTTAAGGCATTCTCGGGGGAAAAACTGCTGATTTTTCACTTGCTAAGCTTCGAGCGAGAAGACACAGGAAGCATGACTCCAGAATCACTGGCCTCGATGCCGCTACTGGAATACTCCACTCTCGTATTGTCCTTCGGGAGCCCAGAGTGCGTGGAGTCTAGGCATGAATCTTGATGAGTCAATCGCTACATCGCCGAGCCCTTCAACAATCAAATCCCGGCTGAGGGCGAGAAACCGCTTGATGAAATCCAAGTCATATCCAAGTCCCATCAGGTAGAAAATTGTTTCAAAGCTGAATCCGGTTTGCGGTACGTAGGTTGAACTCTTTACCTCGCGGAGCATTCTGTCTACGCCATCACAGGCCTGTTCCCAGGACATGGTTTTGTGCTTCCACGTGTAGCCGGCGCCTTCAATGCCGAACTCCTGTGCTCTCTTGTGAATCGGCGTTGTATGGTCATAGAACCAGATCTGCGTCGCAAAGAAAGTTGGTGCAGTATCTGACAGGAGAGAAATTGTGTTGTTAATAGTGGACTCTTCCTCGCCCGGAAATCCGACAAAAAAGAGCGCCCATGTCATGATGCCTGCATCTTCCAGCCAGCGAATGGCCTGGCGATACTTTGGCGGTGACGCGAATTTGTTCATCACCGTCAACACCTGCTGGTCGCCGGATTCAATCCCAAGCAGTGCACCGCGGCATCCGCTTTCCGCAGCCAGTTGAACGGCTTCCAGATCCATATTGCCGCAGCGCAGATACGAGAGCCAGCGGAAATGGAAACGATTTCTGATCATCATGCGGCACAACTCTTTAAATCGCGGCAGAGGAACGTTGAATGTGTCGTCAATGAAATAAACAAATTCCACCCCGATATCAGAGAGCGTCCTCAGATCTTTTTCGACTCGCTCAATGTCGGCCAGCTTATGGGTGCCTGCGCGCACCGGATAACTACAGAAGGCGCAGGAAAATGGGCAGCTGATTGCCGTGCGCAGCATGGTAAATGGCTTAAGAGCGCTGTGGTCAAACAACGACCAATCGATGCGATTGTCATTGATTGAATTGTCTTCACGCTGGCGGCCGCTGCGTAGCTGCTTGCCATTCGCAAAAACCAGCAGGTTGGGAATTGTTCCCAGGTCCGCCAGATCAGTGCCGCGCTTGAGTTCAGTGAGGACCCGCGCCAAAGTAAGTTCGCCCTGGCCTTCAATCACGTAGATGTCGGCCCCAATCTCCTTCATGATGAGTTCCAGCGCATCAGAGAGATCGCCCCTGTCCAGGTGGGAAGGATATGGACCGCCAATGATGATTTTGGTATTGGGCGATCGCTCGCGAACGAAAGAAACAATTTCCTTCATGGGTGTAGGTTCGAAATAAAACGTGGTGGTAATGGCGACGGCGAGCGGCTCATCCTGGAGAAGATCATTGAGCCGCTCTTTTCCCTTCTGGAACTCGCCAACAATGGTGGTGTTGATCCCATACGGACTAACAAAGCTTGCGAGGTGAAGGCTGGCGAGACCCAGTGGATCAAAAGGGCTCAGCGGTTCCGCCATGGGATCAGCCTCTTTGCGGACCATATTGAATAAATCCATGTAGGAAATACGCTGCCCGTTGAAGGGGACAGAGTTAATTTGAGCGTCGCGATAGGCGCCGTTAAATTTGGACATGGATTTGCGGTCAGCAATAAATTTCTGAAAATTTCCCGTATTGTGGCCAATGATGATGCAGTCAATCTTGCTCATCTTGCCTCCTGATATAAGTCACCTGAGAGGCCCGGCCATCGCTCACATTCGCGAACACCATAGGACCTTCAATGGACTGAATTAGTTTCTTTCGATATTCACGAGTTGGCGGGCAGCAGGTCAGCAACGGCGGGTTTTTGAGTAACGTCACTCACAACCTGGCCATCGTCGAGTTTGACAATGCGGTCCGCCACTTGGTAGTAGCGGTCGTCATGGCTAATGACAAAAACGGTCTTGCCACGGGCCTTAAGATCCAAAATGATTTGCAGGTAAAAAATATTCTTGAAATACGGGTCTTGATCAGCCGCCCATTCGTCAAAGACGTAGATTGGCCTGTCCTCCAGAAGCGCCGTAAGCAAGGCTAGTCTCTTGCGCTGGCCTTGTGACAGGTCAGTGGTTGAGAATTTTCCGTCAACGATCTGGACTTTGTGAGCAAGCTTCAACATTGCCAGGTATTCACTGGCTTGCTGGTCAAGACCTGCACCACGCAGGCCAAACATAGTGTCAAATAAATGAAAATCTGAAAACACCACTGAAAAATATTGCCGGTACTGCTCCGCGTTCTCACTTTCAACCAGAGTATCGTCGATACTGATGGTTCCACTCTCGGGGGCGTAAAGCCCCGTCAACAACTTCAAGAGCGTGGTTTTTCCGCTGCCATTGCCGCCAACAAAAAAAACAATTTCGCTTGGGCGAAACGTGAGATTTACCGGCCCGAGCACAAAATTGTTTGTTTCACCCTCGCGGCGATACTCGTGTGTAAGTGAACTCAGCGTCAGCTTCTGCCATTCCTGACTGCGCGGATCGGCCGAGGTAGAATTCTCAGGCTCCTTACTCGCCAGTTCAAACTCCAGCTTGCGGGCTGTCTCCAGGGCGACATTTGCGCGGCTCAGTTGAGGCAGGCTGTTCATGGTTACTTGTAGTGGGGTCATCAGATAGAGCAACGCCAGCGTGTATCCCATGAGTGTGGTAGTGTTGACAGGATGGATGGTGGGCAGAAAAAAGACGATTAGCCCAATGACAACAAAAACGAGTACCTGTCCCCAGCTCGAAGCCGCCGTGTACAGATTCAATCCCGCGTAGTTCCGCTTCATTAATGAATGTGCCGTTTTCTCCAGGCCATCTGTCATGAAGGCCTCGCGACGGCCACTATGCATCTTTAATTCCTTGATTCCCTGTGTCAGTCCTCTGAAATTACTCTGCAACGCGTCCGCTTCACTTCGGGCAATGCGAAATATCTTTTCCACCTTGATAATAGGCAACTGATAAGTGATGATTCCCAGCACTACGAACCCCAATACAATTGCCAAAAATGTCCACGAAAGGATCCCCATATAGACGAGGGTGCCAACTACCAATGCAGAGTTGACACACAGTATCGGAATAATTGTGACTGCGACCGTAATGGCAGGAACATCATCGGTCAACGCCGCAAGTAATCTCGGAACACCCAGCTGCTCTAGGTGCCGCAGAGGAGCAGCCGCTATTTGGCGGCACAATCTCATCCGCAAATCAAACATGGCCTGCTGGCCGAGTTTGCTAAGGGCGCGTTCAGAAACATAACGTGTTAAGGGAAGCGTCACGCACAAGCCCAGAAAGCCCCAGAGAGCCGCTTTGGCAGGCGGATTGGTTTTTAAAGACAGATTGATAATGGCGAGCAGAACGGCATTGCAGATACCGCTTATGGCGCTGGTTAGCACGCTAAAGATGAGAAGCTTTCGCGAATGCGTGAAGAAGAACGAGATTATGTTCATGACTGCTCCCGAAGACTCCACCGGTCACAAATTGTTGCAAATCCAACCATTGATCTGGTCACTCTTCATAATCCACCAGCATGGAGGTCCCATCTGATTGGAACTAATTGGAAGATTGGCTGGGGCGGGTGGACTCGAACCACCACTCTCCTCAGAAACAGTGAGGCATCCTACCAATTGGACTACGCCCCAAAAAACTTTTTGGACTTTTATATTGCCGATAGACTTACAGCTTTCACATGGCTTGCATGAACCGCAGCAGGCCCCGCAATAGTGGTTCGTACGCCACGTGCCCCACACCACAGCACCAGACGTTCGACCAGTTTGGCCATGGCTTTTTCCAGCAACGCGCTGCCACTGCTTTCAGGAACACAGATGATCACGAATAACTCATCGGTGGATTCCGTCACCATGGTTCGTCTCGAATCGCTGATTGGACTGCCAAAGGGACCAAGGTCATCAGAGAATACTGGCCGGCCTTCCAAAGAAAACAATTGCCTGCCGATACCCTCATATTCCTCGCCCGCCTTTCCCCGGCGGATTGCAATAGGGCCTGAAATCTTTTTTTTGTCGTAACACCCGTAAGGCCACGCCATCTCAATGGCGCACAAATTCGCAATGTCCACAATATTGGAGACTTGCGGCAGTTCATTGCCCTTAATGATTCGACGCAGCAGGGCCTCAGAGGAAGGACGGTATTTGGAAGGGTCCTCTCCCCATCTACAAAACATTTTTCGCACGGCACGGACAGGCTCCCACTGGCGGAGACTATCAAATGAGTGCAGCCTTCGCAGATAGGCGCATTTTTCGCGGATTTCACGCGCCGGTTCCGCGTGAAGGCCTTCTACATGCACGCTGGCGGCTTCAACAATGCCAGCCTTCATGCCGGTCAGTTCAACTTCAACAGTATTGATGTCTCCATTCGTACTGGGAGCAGGCATCGTGGCTGAGCGAGGACCCATATAACGAAGTTTATTCATAATGGCCTAGGTCCATCTGAGGGCTAGCATTGCCTTTTATGCCGCCATTTCCAGGAGCAACTTCCGACTCCTCAATTTCTACGGAAACAGACTTCATGATTAGGTCTACCGCAATTACTAAACGGTAACGCTTCTTGAATTCGGTAATGATCCCGGTTAGTCCCTGCAAAGGACCCGCGATGACTTGAACTTTCTGGCCGACATTCAGATAGGAAAAGGGGCGCACGTCACGATCAGTGCTGACAAGACGCTTCAGCGCCTCAATATCCTCTCCGGGCACCGGCTCTGGCTTACCTCCAAAACTCACAATCCGTATAACTCCGGGTACAGAACGCACTATCTCCATCAAAGATCTTTGAGTGCGGAAAAAAACATATCCAGGAAAAAGCGGCTGCTCGAGCGTCTTGACACGATCTGACCATTTTCTCCCTTTCAGGCATGTAGGCAATAAATGTTCGCAGCCGCTCTGGTCGAGAAGTGTATCGACTTTCTTTTCGTGCCGCGGCATCACTTGTAGAGCGAACCAATCTTTACTATTAAAAAATGGCATGACTGGGAACTCCGAATATACAAATAACAAGGCCATTGATATGACAGCGAAAAGTACAACACAGGCTACCGCCATTCTAAGCCACAATGGAAGTAGCTAAGCTACTCTAAAACCACCAAGTTAGACTTCTTTACAAGATATTTCTTATCCAACCTGTTCGTACAGGCTAACAGCCGACAATTGCGCTGGGCAACTGTACTGCTCCTACTTATAAGGGAGGGCGCACCTGACCTTGCCGGCGTAGTTGGTACAGGGTCGCTCAAGAGTTAAGCCTTTACTCCTAGGTACCTGTGAATAAACTTTATCAGGCTTTTTACGCTTTAAGCTCGTGTTTCATGGCCCGACTTGGATAATAGCTTCTTGATGCGGCAATATTCCTGTATTGGCACAATCCTGCTGCACATATCGGACAGTTGGTCAATTGGCTCTATTGCGTTCCATACTGGGAATATTGTGTTCCATGTTGGGAATTCGCAGATATCTAAGTTGGGATTCTTAATTTCAACTAAATTCACGACATTAATCCGAGTCAGCTACAGTCATTTTATCTTCTCACATCACCTTAGTGGCTTCCGGGCATTGCTCATTGCCGATTTATTTGCTCTGATAGATAATCGTTACTTATATGCTGGGCAGCATAACCCGCAATACTATATTTTACTTATCTATTATGCTTATCAAAGTGCGTTGACCGTTGATGGTTATGGGGTCGACGCAGCTACAGGATCTCTGGAGGAGCCATGGCTTATTTTAAGTTTGATGATGCTGACCAGTATGTGACCCATACTCCATACGAAGCTTTTGCTCAATTGCGCAAAGAAGCTCCATTCGCACTGCATCTGTCCGCTGAGGGATCCAATCACTCATTCTGGCTCGCAACCAGATATCATGACATTATTGCGCTCTCGAAAAGTCCGAAGCTTTTTTCAACTATCGCTCCTCTGCTTGCAGATCCCATTCCGAAAGAATTCCGTCCCATGTACCCCGGATTAGGAATGATTGCTGACAACCTCACATCGTTTGAATTTGAAAAGCATGGGCCATTTCGCGTAATTATCAATTCTCTTCTGTTTTCCGGGCCCCGGCTCGCTGAAATGGAGAGCGGTGTGCGGAGCATTTGCACGAACGTTATGGCAAAAGTTTCAAAACAACCACAGTTTGACTTTGCCGCTGATGTGGCCCTGCCAATTCCGGTTGACGTGATTCTAGGTCAATTGCTGGGAATCCCCTCCCAGGATCTGAGGGCAATAGCCAGCCGCGTGCTCACCATCAACGGAATGGATGATCCGGTGTTCAGGCCAAACCAGGAAGCATTACTGGAGGCCGCAGAAGAGTTATTTGCCTATGGCATGTCAATACTGCACCGCTTGAAAATTTCACCGGAAGAGAATCTGCTCAGCGAAATTGTGCACATGACCACAGCCAATAATATCCCTCCGGAAGAGTTATTCATGGCTTATTGGTTCCCACTGATTGCCGGTGCCTTTGACACAACGGCCAGCGCGATTGCTGGTGGCATTGAGGGTCTCTTGCAATTTCCTGAACAGCTCAAGCTGCTTTGTGACGATCCAGGGATTGTGCCATCTGCGGTGGAAGAAATGTTGCGCTGGTCGTCGCCCGTGATCTATTTCCGGCGGACAGCCATGGAGGACACCGAATTCAAGGGGAACCCCATCAAGAAGGGCGAGAAGGTGTTGCTGTGTTATGCCTCGGCGAATCGCGATGAAGAAGTATTTGCCAATCCGGATTCTTTTGATGTGAAACGCAGCCCGAACAAGCACGTAGCCTTTGGATATGGCCCGCACTTCTGCATGGGTGCGAGGATTGCCTCACTGATCCTGCGGGTGTTTCTGGAGGAATTTATAACCCTCCTTTCCAGACTTCAATTGGATGGCCCAATCATTCGTACCCGCTCGGTCTGGATTAATCGAATACGAACAATGCCGGTGAGGAATCGTCTGCAAACAGCCGCAGCGTAAAGTATTTACCGCGAGATGTTCCAACCAGATTCGCATTAAATGTGTCCTGGCGGATTACTGATACAAGGCAAAGCTGTTTTCAGCACGCGCCAGCACCTCGAGGATATCCAGGCGAAGCAGCTGCGCCATATCTGAAATTCGGTCTTGCAGGAAAAAGTGGCCTCCGGGAAACATTCTTACTTTACAGGATGCTGACTGGACCGTGTGCTGCTTCCACCCTGCCAAGGCCTGCGGAGTCACATGCTTGTCTTCAAAGCCACCATACGCGAAGATGGGGCACTCGAGAAGACGAGCAGGTTCAAATGCATAAGTTTCCACCAATTCAAAGTCTGCCCGGATCATCGGCAGGAAAAAAGCTCTTAAGTCGGGACTAGTCAGCAATTCTTCAGGTGTACCTTGAAGCTCGCGAAGCTTTGTCAGGAACTCCGAGTCAGGCAAACTGGACTTAGGCGGACCGGCATCACGACAGTGTGGCGCCCCTCTTCCTGAAACCAGCAGCACGAGCGGACCAGGTTGGTTCCTACGCCGCAACTCACGCGCCAGTTCAAAACTTATTAAGGCCCCCATGCTGTGTCCCCAGAATGAAAAGGGTCGCTGAACCTGCGGAGCAAGGGCATCCGCGAGCGCCGCCACCAGTGCTTTGATGTTTGTAAATGGACGTTCGCCGATGCGCATTCCGCGTCCAGGTAAATGCGACAAGCATAAAGCTATCTCGGGCGAGAGATACTGTTGCCACCCTCGAAAAATCTGTGAGCTTCCTCCGGCATGAGGAAAGCAGAACAGCTTCAATGCTCCCGCATTCGTTCCCGGCAAAGTCTCAAACCAATTGCCACCCTTCGAGCCGTTTGCCTTCATAAGGCAATCGCCGTCTTTTCAGGAGAACGCTCCCCCAGCCGAGAGTCATTGGCGGTTGCGAAATCCCGCTGGCCTTGCACCCGCCGGCTGCGTGGGAGTCCGGCAGCTATCGGACCAATCAACAGTGAGATACTCAAACCAAGTAGAGCACCCACCATGGGGGATGAGCGCACGCTGAAAGCAAAGAATATCTTGTGAGCCAGCGGAATAATTATCGCAATCACCGCGGCGCCACTCACTCCCAGGATGATCGCCTTTGTTGCGGTCGAGGTCCGGTCACTAGCGAGAACAAGGGTCCATCCCACGGCACTGAACAAGAGCGGCCATAAAAGGAGATAGCTGGCTCCAATCAGGTAAATGTTTGCCAGAACAGCTAATAATGACCACACCAGCAGAGAGCCAAGCGAGAAGTTTTCAGTACCAATGCGTCGGATGACGGCCATGAAGAACGCTGCTCCGCACGCAACGCCAATGAGCGTACAGATCGCAACGTACAATGCAGGATCATGATTTCTTCCCGCCAGTATCGATAATATGTGAGTGATCCATAGGACCCACGCTGCTGCCCAGGCAGCCACCACTACTATCAGTACTCCCGGAAGCACGAAAACAGCTCCTATAACAGAGGAGCTGAGCTTTGCCGCTCCTCTTCGCTTCGCCACGTAAAAAGCGGTCAAGACCAGCATGATTGCCAACAACAGGAAGATAAACCCTGGTCCCGAGCCATAGCGCACCAGCACTTTTCCAAACAGATCAAAATAAATCAGATTATCTGTTCGTGGGTCGTCCGCTGTGGTATTCCCAAGTTGCGTTGCCATTTCGACCATATAGTCGCCTTGGTGTTGCAGGCTGCCCTTGTCGAGATTTTGGACCGTATCGAAAGGACTATGGTAATAAGCGAGGCCATCAATAAAGGCAAAGTTCAGTCCGGAAAATCCCGCGCGACGAAAAATTGTGAAGTCCGTATCGTTTGGCAAACGTTTGTAGATTTCGTACGACAGTGAATTGGCTACTGGGTGGGAGACAGCCTGGCCAAAATGACTGATCAGCCATCCATTCCTGGAACTTGTTTCAAACATCATGGCGGGACCACGGTTACCTCGAGCTTCAAAATTCAGAACAAACCCGACATCGTGCGCCCATGGATGGCCTCCAACAAATGCCTGCGCCCCTAACAGACCTCGCTCTTCACCGTCAGAAAATAGAAAAATTACATCCCGCTTGAGCTGGGGCAGAGATTTGAGTACCCGAATACACTCCAACATTGCTGCTACTGCTGCGCCGTCGTCGCTGGCGCCGGGACCTGTAGCGACGGAATCATAGTGCGCAACCACAAGAACGGCCTTTCTATTTTCACTTCCCTTCAGTCGGCCTAGAATGTTCTCCACGGTAAGACTTCTTCCCTGCACATCAACAGAGCTTTTCTGCACATCCTGAGCAAGCCCCATTTCCTGGAGAGTATTAAGGAGATAGTCGCGAACCTGATCATGCTCTGGAGAATTGATGGGATGCGGAGCACGACTGAGATGCGCCAGATGATTTACAGCTCGATCAGCCGAAAACAAGCTCGGGGAAGATGCGCCGGAAACAGGGGAAGGTGGCCGATCAAGCTCAATCACGATGATTACAACAAGCAACCAGCTGACAGTTAGGCTCGCCACGCGAACATTCCAGGGTAGATGAAGCATATTAGACCTCACAGATACCGACTAGTGGAAGATCCTCTGCCTATTTGCGTCCACACTTCCTTGATATATGCCAGGGCTCCGCTTTCGATCCGCTCTTGCCAGCATCTTCCATGCCAGTGCATGCTCGCGAGCGGGCCAGATGGAATACTGCTTTCGCAATTTACGACAACCCTGAATAAGCACTATCATTCGCTTCAACCGCCATGGCGTATTCCTTTATCCACTTGTACATATATCAGAGAGTTCCAACTGGCGAATACTGCCCGGTCAAGCTTAAGAGAACAGCTCTACCTGCTCTCCGTTTCTGATAAGTACAGGACGGGGGCCGCAATGTGCAGACGAGTGCATAAGCTCTTTCCAAAAACACCTTCCCGCAGTCTAGCGCGTGAATTCCTCGTTATCACCCTTAGGCGGGCCGTGTTTTTGAATTTGCAGCTGACGATTGGGCAGCCATGAAAAAGGCCTGTTTATCTTCAGCACCAAAAAGTCTGTGATATTCCTGCCCATCAGGCAGTTCTTTCGAATTCTTGATAATTCCCTGAATCTCTTTTCGGTTCTCGACATTGAACTTTTGCAGGATGTTGGAGACATGAAACTTTACGGTTCTCTCCGATATCTTTAAGGTATTGCCGATCTCTTTATTTGAGAACCGTTTGGAAAGAAAAACAACAATCTGCTCCTCCCGCATGGTGAGCCCCTTATCCAGAGTTCCCGTGGCGGTGGAGCGATTGGCGCGCTTGACATACTCGTCGAGAGTGCTGCGTTTGACCCAGAGGCCGCCATTAAGTACTAAATCCACTGCGCGAGCTAATTCATTGTCAAGATTCAACATCGGTACTATGCCATGCACACCCAGATAAATAAGCCTCAATTCTTCGTGAGACTGTGGATGCTTGGAAACAAGAATGACAGTACGCCCTCCGTTTAACCTGCACTGGTTGGTTAATTCTGGCCATTCTCCCACCGAACACGTATCCAGAACCAGCGCCCAACTGGGGTCGCCAACCAATTGGGCCTGCTGGGTTGGGAATGGTTTTATATCATACAGAGTGTTAACAAGCGCTTTCTCAATAGCTTGGAATGCAAGAGGATGACTGCTACAGATATAAAGAGTTGACCTGGAGCCGGATTCTTTATTGTCCATACTTACTACACTAAATATGCCCATGTGTTTGTTTCCCTCGCGAAAGGTCTTTTTGAGAATATGTTTATTCAGTATGAAATAAGGTTAGCTCATGTCGATGGAATTGGCGTTAACGTTAAGCAGTATTTTTATCAAGAGTTTCAAAATGGAATTCTGTGCCATTATGAAAATGTCGCGTTCAGCTTTGTGTCAATCGTTTTGCCCATCTGCGCGAGGAGAGAAGAACCTTATGTCTTAACCTGCGGAAATTGAAGTTCAAGTAATACTTCCCTATTAATTAGTATCAAGGGTGACCGCATTGGCGATGGTCCGGAATAGCCCGCTCCGAAGAATTAGCCAGATTCAGCATTGCCGGGTAATGTTGAAAGCATTACTGATATGTATCCAGGATTACAGGCAAACCCCAAACAGACTGCTCGTGATCTTCTTCGAATGCGACATCGAAAAATCTCTGCAAGGAGTTGCCCGTCTTCACTTGAAAGATGTTCCGACCTCCAACTTTTCGGGTGTACAGAATTTGTACATCCAAAGCGGCTCGGTTGAAGTTGAAAATATTGAGTCAGAATTTGGTGGAGCTAGTCGGGATCGAAAAGCTCGGGATTCTGAAAACAGACAAGTTATTGATTTTGTCGAGAACCCTACAATGCCCGACTACAATTCAGATGCTATCAACAGTGCGCATCATCATCGCTGAAGGCGGCGGTTTGCTAAACCGTGATAGGGGGCTAACACTTCTATCGGCGGGTCGCATCCCCCTCACCGGCAGCATTCGTTCATTCAGAATGACTTAACATCACTCTTTCTTTCGTGCTACTGCACCACTTGTGGGGCCTTTATTAGGTTCGATTCGTGGTGATCTGATATTTTTACATGGTGTGCTTTTCTCGCTCAGAGACAGCATAAAGTATCAACTCCACCCTGCTCGATATACCAAGCTTTTCGTAGATTCGAAACAGATGGTTCTTGATGGTATGCTCGCTCACGCCAAGTTCGGTTGATATTTCCCGATTCGTAAGGCCGTTGGCCACCAGCGGCACTAATTCCTGCTCTCTTTTTGTGAGTAATGCCTCGCCCCGTGAATTCACGCCTTTGAAAG
>Ga0070717_10002833_pt1 | contig 12284 bp, 7 predicted proteins | sample LARL113metaG_FD_71366 | JGI IMG/M metagenome (GOLD analysis project Ga0070717, IMG submission 71366) | Corn, switchgrass and miscanthus rhizosphere microbial communities from Kellogg Biological Station, Michigan, USA - LAR L11-3 metaG | ecosystem: Host-associated > Plants > Roots > Rhizosphere ...
GGCCCAAGGTCCTGAACGCCCTCAGCCCCGATCTCGTGCGCGAGATCAACGAGGCGCTGAGGGAGCAGGAGGCTGACGAGCGGATCCGGGCCGTGGTGATCACCGGCGGCCCGAAGGTGTTTGCCGCCGGCGCTGACATCGCCGACATGGCCGATCGCACGGCGGCCGAGCAGCTTCAGCGCGACCAGGTTGGCCGTTGGGCCGGCATCACGGCCTTCACCAAGCCGCTGATCGCGGCGGTCAATGGCTACGCGCTGGGCGGCGGCTGCGAGCTCGCCCTGATGTGTGACCTGATCATCGCCGGCGACACCGCGCGGTTCGGCCAGCCCGAGGTGAACCTCGGCATCATTCCCGGCGCCGGCGGCACCCAGCGCTGGCCGCGCACGGCGGGCAAGTACGCGGCCATGGAAGCAGTACTGGCCGGCACGCCGATCAGCGCCCGCCGGGCCCACGAGCTCGGCCTCGTCAACAAGGTGGTGCCCGCGGAGATGTCGATTGCGGTCGCGCAGCGCCTCGCGAGGCAGCTGGCCGAGAAGCCGCCGCTGGCGGTGCGGCTGGGCAAGGAGTCGGTGCTGAAAGCCTTCGAGACTCCTCTGGCCGAGGGCCTGGCGAGCGAGCGCAAGAGTTTCTACTTCCTCTTTTCGACCGAGGACCAGAAGGAGGGCATGCACGCCTTTCTCGAGAAACGCAAAGGCGTATTCAAAGGGAGGTAGACATGGCGACCGAAGTCGAGCAGCACGTGATGGTGCACGTCCACGATGGGGTTGGGCTGATCCAGCTCAACCGTCCCGAGAAGATGAACGCGATCGGCGCGCTCACGCGCCGGCAGCTGGGCGACGCGATCAAGCAGGCGGAGCGCGACGACGCGGTGCGCGTCGTGGTGCTCACCGGCAGCGGGCGCGCCTTCTGCTCGGGTGCGGACGTGACCGAGATGGTCGCGGGCGCAGGGATGCGCACGCCCGAGGACGTCGGCAACGTGCTGCGCAACGAGTACATGCCGATGCTCACACGCCTGCGCACCATGCCCAAGCCCGTGATCGCGGCCATGAACGGCCCGGCGGTCGGGATCGGCGCCAGCTACGCGCTCGCCTGCGACATCCGCATCGCGACGCCCGAGGCGTACCTGATGGAGGCATTTGTGAACATCGGCCTCGCGCCTGACGGCGGCGTGAGCTGGCTGCTGCCGCGCCTGGCCGGCACCGGGGTCGCGTACGAGATGTTCTTCACCGGGAAGCCGCTGTCGGCGGCAGACGCGCATCGGCTCGGCGTGATCAATCGCATCGTCCCGGCGGACAGGCTCGAGGCCGAGGTGCGCGAGCTCGCCGGGCAGCTGGCCGACCAGCCGCGCCAGGCCATGGCGGCCGCGAAGCGGGCCGTGAACCACGCCCTCGAGTCGTCTTACGAAGACGCCCTCGAGTTCGAGTCGTACCTGCAGGAGGCCCAGGCCGGAAGCCAGGAGTTCATCGACGGCGTGCAGGCGTTCCTGGCCCGCCGCTCGAAGAAGTGACCGACGCCGTAATCGTCGCCACCGCCCGCACGCCCATGGGCCGCTACGGCGGCCAGCTGAAGGATGTGCGGCCTGACGACCTGGCCGCGATCGCGATCAGAGAGGCGGTGAGCCGAGCGGGCGTCGATCCAGCCGAAGTCGACGATGTGATCCTGGGCTGCGCCAACCAGGCCGGGGAGGACAACCGGAACGTCGCCCGCATGGCCTTGCTTCTCGCGGGCTTCCCGGTCGAGGTGCCCGGCCAAACGGTCAACCGGCTGTGCGGCTCCGGGATGCAAGCGACAGTCGCGGCGGCGCGCGAGATCCAGGCGGGGGCGGCGGATGTCATCGTCGCCGGCGGCGTCGAGAGCATGACTCGCGCACCCTGGGTGCTGGCCAAGCCTGACGGCGCCTTCCCGCGGGGCCAGCAGACCGCGTTCGACACTTCGATCGGCTGGCGGCTCGTCAATCCGAAGATGGCCGAGATGTACGGCACTCTGCAGATGGGGGAGACCGCCGAGCGCGTGGCGCAGAAGTACGAGATCTCGCGCGAGGACCAGGACGCCTTCGCGCTGAGGAGCCACCAGCGCGCGGTGGCTGCGCAGGCTTCCGGGCGGCTGGCGGAAGAGATCGTGCCGGTCGAGGTGCCGCAGCGGAAGGGCGCGGCCGTCCGCTTGGCTGACGACGAAGGCCCGCGTCCAGACACGTCCCTCGACGCCCTGGCCAGGCTGCGGCCCGCCTTCGCCGAGGGCGGGTCGGTGACCGCGGGCAACTCGTCGCCCCTGAACGATGGCGCGACGGCGCTCGTGCTGATGTCGTCGGACGAGGCCGCCAGGCGAGGCCTTCAACCGATGGCGCGCTTCGTCGCGGCGGCTGCGGCGGGTGTGCACCCGGACTACATGGGCATCGGCCCGGTGCCGTCGAGCCTCAAGGCTCTCGAGCGGGCCGGCTTGCAGCCAGGCGAGATGGAGGTGGTCGAGCTCAACGAGGCTTTCGCGTCGCAGTCGCTCGCGTGCGTCCGGCTGATGGGCCTCGACGAGGAGCGTGTGAACGTCAATGGAGGCGCGATCGCCCTCGGGCACCCGTTGGGGTCCAGCGGGGCGCGCCTGGTCGGCACTCTGGTGCGCGAGATGCGCCACCGCGACGCCAGGTACGGGCTCGCGACGATGTGCATCGGGGTGGGGCAGGGCATCGCGTCGATCTGGGAGCGAGTGTAGTGTCCCGCACCGGAAGGTCCTTGCATCTTCGCGGCCTAGGCGGCCGGGCGCCTTCCCACCCCACGAAATCTGCGATTTCGCGGGGACCCCGGGCGGCGCTGAAGCCTGCGTCAAGGGGCCCGGCGCTGCGCAGTCACGCATCTGCGCGATGCGCTCCTGCTGGCGCCACCCTTTCCTTGGCTCCGGCCGCCGATGCCGCGAATCTGCGGCGGACCTCCGGGTCGGGACACTAGTGATCGGAGAGCGCGATCCCGAGGCGGTGCGCGCGATGTTCGACAGCATCGCGCGCCGGTACGACCTGGTCAACACCGTGCTGTCCGCGGGCACCGACGGCGGCTGGCGGCGCCGCGCCGCGCGCGCGTCTGGGCTGGCGCCCGGCGGGTCGGCGCTCGACGTGGCTTGCGGGTCGGGCAAGCTGACCGCCGAGCTGGTGCGGGTGGCCGGCCAGGGCGGACGCGTGGTCGGCCTGGACTTCAGCCCGCAGATGCTGGCGATCGCACGCCACGACCACCCCGGCATCGAGTTCATGGAAGGCGACGCGCTCAACCTTCCCTTCGAGGACGGCACGTTCGACGCGGCCACGATCGCGTTCGGGCTCCGCAACCTGTCCGACCCGGTGCGTGGGCTTCGCGAGATGCTGCGGGTGGTCAACTCGCACGGTCGGGCCGTGGTGCTGGAGTTCGTGCGCCCGCCGAAGGGTCCGATCGGGTCCGCGTATCGCCTCTACCTGCGGACCGTTTTGCCGGCGGTCGGCGGCGCACTGTCCGGTGCGCCCGCCGCGTACCGATACCTCAGCGACACGGTCGACTCCTACCGCACGCCGGCCGAGCTCATGCAGATGGCGGCGGACGCAGGCTGGTCGAGAATCGACTTCAAAGCACTGGCCGCGGGCACGGTCGGTGTCCTCTCGGGAGATCGCGCCGCGCCCGCGTAACGATTGGGCGTGCTGACCGGTTTACCTGCCAGGGGTACAACCGCAGGAGGGCATCGCAAAGATGTCGACAAAAGCACGGTACCTCGTCAGCGGCGTTGTGCTCGCAATCCTCGCGGTGTCTGCGTTGGCCGCGGTCACGCTCGACCTGCGGTCCAGGCCAACGCCAGCCGGCCCGGTCGCGGCCGCGTCTGCCATCGACCTGGCCACGTCGACGACGGCCGACACGCTGACCGTCGTGGGCACGGGAGTGGCGACCGCCGTGCCCGACACCGCCACGGTCATCCTGGGCGTGTCGGCGACGCGCGGCAACGTGCACGACGCGGTGAACGTCGCCAACGCGGACATGGCCAACCTGATGAAGGCACTTCATTCCGTGGGCGTCCAGGACAAGGACGTCCAGACCACGTCGGTCTACATCCAGCAGGTGACCTACTGCTGCCCCTCGGCCGTGACCGGCTACAGCTCGAGCAACCAGGTCACCGTCACGGTTCATCACCTGGTCAACGTCAGCACGGTGATCATGGCGGCGGTCGATGCGGTCGGCAACGACGTCCAGCTGGGCGGTGTCAACCTGTTCGTCGCCAACCAGTCCGCCCAGATCGACGCGGCCCGCACCGGCGCGATGGCCGACGCTAACGCCAGCGCGCAGCAGTGGGCACGCCTGGCCGGCCACCACGTCGGTGGGCTGATCTCGCTGTCCGAGGTCGTCGCGGTCGCCCCCGCGTACACGTGCGACCAGTGCGGCGGCAGGGGCGGGGGCGGCGGCGTGCCGATCCAGCCGGGTCAGACAACCATCGCGGTGACGGTCACCGCGGTGTACGAGCTGCTCTCCTGAGGCGCCTCAGGAGTCACGGTCGACCGCGGCGCGGGCGAGGCCGATCAGGGTCGGCCGAAGGCCGTTGAGCTCGACCTTCTCGAGCTCGCGCACCGCTTCCTCGACGAGCTGGCGGGATTGGTCGCCGACTCGCCGCAGGGCCGGTGACGTCTTACCGCACGCCGGCGGAGATGACGCAGATGGCTCGTGAAGCCGGGTGGCCGAGGATCGACTCGGGGCCATGGGGGTTGGAAGGGTTGGAATTCTCCGTGGGGCTGTTGTCGAGCCACCCTCGAATCTAACCTTATCTCCCCAATTCGTTAACCGTGCGATATATTGCCTCTTCAACCCAATCGTCGGCAGGGCGACACGAGCCGTCTATCCAAAGCCAAGTGAATTGGCTGTTCTAGCCGCCAGGATGCCCTAGCCGCAAGCTGAACGTGCCCTGGTGTTAGACATTCCCTGGGGGGTCCCGCCAATCAAATATGGCCGTTGAGACCGCGAGCGGGCTCGAGGTATCTGCCGCGCAGAGCCCCGCAACGCCGCCGCTAAGACAAACGCCATCCGTGGCGCAGCGCGTTCGCGTCGACGGCAAGCATTTCAAAGCCGCCGAGCAGCGCTTCCCATTCAAGGGCGTCACGTACGGGACGTTCGTGGAACGGAGCGACGGCGCCCTGTTCCCTGAATCGGCGCAGTTGCGGAGAGATCTCGCGGCTATGGCGTCCGCTGGCTTCACAGTGGTTCGGACATACACCCCGCCACCTGCGGATATGCTCGATGTAGCCGCTGCCGCGGGCCTCCGTGTGCTTGCCGGCCTCAGTTATCAAGACTGGCGGTACCTGCTTGGCAGCCGGTCCGCCGATCAGAAGGTGGTGGGGCGAGAAGCTCGCGCCGCCGCGGCGGAATTCGCGCGACGGGCGGTCGGCAACCCGGCGGTCCTCGGCATCTGCATCGGCAACGAGGTGCCCGCCGACGTCATCCGATGGGTGGGGACCAAACCCGTCCGAGCATTGCTCTCCGAGTTGTCACAGCTCATTCACGAAATCGACCCCGACCAGCTCGTCACGTACGCGAACTATCCGACGGCCGAGTATTTGCACAGCGAAGACTCCGACTTTGTCACGTTCAACGTCTTTCTCGAGAGCAAAGAAGCTTTTCATCGTTACCTGACGAAGCTCCAACACGCGGCGGCGGGCCGGCCGCTCGTGCTCGGTGAGGTCGGGTTGGATGCCGGCATCGACCCCGCCGGAGAGGCCCATCAAGCCGAAACCCTCGATTGGCAGCTCGAGGTGGCGATGGAGCGTGGCGTCGCGGGCTGTTGCGTCTTCTCCTGGACGGATGAATGGGCGGTGGCGGGCAAGCCGGTGAAAGGCTGGCATTTCGGGCTCACCCGAGCCGACCGGAGTCCTCGCATGGCTCTGGACGTTGCAGAGCGTTGGAACCACAAGTCGGTTTCGGACCTGAGGTCCGAGTGGCCTTCGATGAGTGTCGTCATCTGTGGGCACAACGCTGAAGACACCATCGACGAGTGTCTGGAACACACGTGCGCGCTCGACTATCCCGGCCTGGATGTCCTCGTCGTCAACGACGGTTCGACGGACTCGACCCCGGCGATCGTTAAGGAGCACGAGAAGGCCCGTCTCCTCTCGATTGCTCACTCAGGGCTGGCGACTGCCCGGAACGAAGGGCTCAAGAACACCAGCGGTGAGATAGTCGCCTTCCTGGATAGCGATGCGTATCCCTCCCCGGAGTGGCCCTACTACCTCGCGCTCGGGTTCGATGAGGAGGACGTGGTGGGTGTGGGCGGCCCTAACGAGTGTCCTGCCGACGCCTGCCTGCGGGCGAAACAGGTGGCTGCTTCGGCTGGCGGTCCTATCCACGTCCTTTTATCTGATGACCGAGCCGAACACGTCCCCGGCTGCAACATGGCCTTCACCCGGTCGGCCCTGGAAGAGCTCGGAGGGTTCGACCCCATCTACACCGTTGCCGGGGACGACGTCGACTTCTGTTGGCGCGTCCTCGATCGAAGCTGGGAGATCGGCTTTCAACCGGCGGCGTTGGTCTGGCATCACCCCCGTCGCACAGTCGGGGCCTATCTCAGACAGCAATGGGGATACGGCAGAAGCGAGGCGCTGGTTCAGGCTCGCCATCCCGACCGTTTCTCGATGGTCGGCGCGGCCCGCTGGCGGGGACGGATCTATGCGGCCGCGCCCATACGAGCGTGGCGTGAGCGCATTTACAGGGGTTTGTACGGTGCCGCTCCCTACCAGTCGGTCTATCGGGGTGGGGGAGAGCTCCGCGACACGGCGCACCAGCTCGGGGTCCCAGTCGCAGCCGCTGGACTCCTTCTAACGCCCTTGATGATGGTGGCGCGCCCTCTGGCGGCGATTCCAATCCTGTCGGCGATCTTCTTGATCGGTCTCGCGACCTCAGATTTCGGTCGGACTCAGGTGCCGCCCGGTGCACAGGGCAGTCGTTTCAGATTCAGGCTCGGGGTCATGTTGCTGAACCTTGCCCAGCCGGTCGCGCGAGCGTGGGGCCGCGCCCGAAACCGGTCGCACGCGCGGCGAAATGCGATTCCCGTACGCGCGCTGGGGGGACAGATACAGAGCCTGGGGCGGGGGATCTTCCTGATGCCCGAGAAGCGGCCGCGGCCGGAGGTGGCGGAGAACCTGGTGCAGCTGCTGCGCCGGTCGGGGCTGCAGGTGGTGCCACCGACGGGCTGGGAGGCTTACGACGCGCTGGTGCTGGGTAGCGCGCTGGTCGGGGCGAGGCTCGTCACAAGCTCGCATCCGCCAGGCTGGCTACAGCTTCGGATCCAGCGGTACGTGCGGTGGAAGTCAGCGGTGGTCGTGGGCACGGCAACACTGGCGGCGGTCGCCATGGATCCGAAGGTTGCGTTGGTGTTCGGCGCAGTGGCAATCGCCAATATCGGATGGGGTGTCTGGCGCACTGGACCCGGCCTGAAAAGGGCTCTGATCAGAGGTTCTGCATGACCAGGGGAGCCTGGACGCTGTGGCGTCTAATACCGAGGCTATTTCCGTACCTCCGACCCTATAAGGGCCTCGCATTCGTATCGATCGCATTGACTGGAGTTGCCATCCTTGTCGGGCTTGCACAGCCGTGGCCCCTCGCGTTCATCGTGGACAGCGTGCTCGCGCGACATCGTCCGCCGGCGATCGTGACGCAGCTCATAGGAAACCAAGACCAGTTCACCCTGCTTGTGTTGGCGGCAGGCTCCGGTCTGGTTCTAGTGCTGGTGAGCAACGCCATGACCGTGCTGCACGAATACGTCAACACGAAGCTTCATCAGCGGTTGGTGCTTGACTTCCGCAGCGAGCTCTTCGGTCACGCCCAACGGCTCTCGATCAGCTACCACGACTCAGTTCCGACCGGCCAGTTGATGAACCAGATCAACGGCGCTCCAGATCAAGCAGGTGGTCTGTTGCTCGGCATACCGCCCCTTGTTCAGAGCTTTTTGACACTGGTCGGAATGTTCATCATCGCGATCAAACTCGACCCGGTCCTGGCCTTGGTGGCGCTGACTGTTGTGCCAGTTATCTACTACTCGGTCGGTGTTTACAGCGCGCGCATCGTGCCGCGACTGCAGTACGTGCGCGGTCTCGAGTGGCAAACCATGTCGATCGTTTTCGAGGCAATGGCGATGTTGCGCGTAATCGCCGCCTTTGCGCGCGAAGGACATGAGTACTCGCGGTTCCGCTCGCAAGGCCGGACTGCCGCCGATGCCAGGGTCAAGCTGACCGTGCGCCAGACCATCTTCTCGCTCGTGGTCAACACCTGGACCGCGGCAGGCACAGCGCTCGTTCTGGGATTGGGCGCTCTCCACGTACTCCAGACTCAGCTGAGCGTCGGCGAGCTGCTTGTATTCCTCTCATACATCGCCGCGGTCTATGGCCCTCTGGAAACCATCTCATCGTCGGTGGGCTCAATGCAGCAGCAGCTCGTCGGTCTCCAGGGCGCGTTCTATCTGCTCGATGCCCAGCCGGATGTTGCGGACGCACCAGACGCAATCGAGCTGAGGCATTCGTGGGGCGCCGTCTCCTTCGACCACGTGGATTTCAGTTACGCCAGCAGGGTCGGTACCCTCAAAGACATCACGTTTGTGGTTCAGCCAGGCCAGCGCGTCGCCGTGGTCGGCCCTACTGGAGCCGGCAAAACAACACTCGTGAGTCTCATCAAGCGGTTTCACGATGTGAAGGCTGGTGGTGTGTTTGTCGACGGGATCGACGTCAGGAAGCTGCAGGTCAAGTCTCTACGAGAGCAAGTGAGTGTCGTACTTCAAGAGCCTGAGCTGTTTTCGGGCTCCATCGTTGACAACATTCGTTACGGGCGATTGGACGCGCCGCTGGAAGACGTTGTCGGGGCCGCAAAGGCAGCCAACGCCCACGACTTTATCTCTCGGCTGCCGAAGGGATATGACACGGAATTGGGCGAGGGAGGTGCTCAACTGTCTGTCGGCGAGCGCCAACGGATCTGCATCGCCCGAGCTTTTCTAAAAGACGCTCCAATCCTGATCCTGGACGAACCAACCTCGTCCATCGACTCGTACACGGAACTGGTCATTCTCGACGCCCTCGACCGGCTCTCGATCGGTAGAACGACGTTTGTGATCGCCCATCGGCTTTCGACCATTCGCCACGTTGACTTGATCCTCGTAGTCGATGACGGAAGACTGGTCGAAAGCGGCAACCACGACGACTTGCTTGCCCAGAATGGGCTCTACAGGCAGCTCTACGACGTCCAGAGTGGCGCCCTCCGGATCGAGAGCCTATCGCGTCGAGTCATCTCTGCCTCCTTGAGTCCACCGGCGGATTCGAAGGCCGATATCGGCCCGCTGGTCAGCCAGGTCGAACGTGCTCTGGCATCGACCCTCGACGGCCCAGTAAGTCAGGAGACCTTGACGCGGTTAGCAGACCTTCTTGTTCGATCAGTTGAGCCCCTGCTCGAACGCAACCATCGCGACGCCGCAACGATTCGGAGGGCGTTGGAGTCGAGCGATCCGATGGCTGAGCCTCTGATCGCGTCGGCGTTTGCTGATGCTCTGGTCAAACTGCAGTCCGTTTTGACCGAACTCGGTGTTCCGGCTCCAAAGCGAAGGCAAGTGCGATCTCGTGTGGCCCTCCGAGAAGCGTCGACGTGATGAGCAAGCAGCAGATTGTCCTACTCGGGATGATGACCAAGATCCCGGTCGCAGGAGTCGTCTGGCAGACGCTCCACTACCTCGTCGGGCTCGAGCGCCTTGGTTACGAAGTGTACTACGTCGAGGCCCACGCCCGCACCCCATCGATGCTGATGGAGCGCGAAGACGACGACAGTTCCGCGTTGGCTGCCGCGTTCATTTCGGCCACGTTGGGTCGCTTCGGCTTTGGAGATCGCTGGGCCTTTCAAGCCCTTCATTCCGACGGGCGCTGCTACGGCTTGAGTTCGGAACGGCTTGCGAGGCTGTATCGCTCAGCCGCTCTAATCATCAACCTGCACGGCGGCACTGAGCCACGCGCCGAGCACATCGCGACCGATCGCCTGGTCTATTTGGAGACGGATCCGGTAGACGTCCAGGTTCAGTTGGCCGACGGACGTCAGACCACCGTCGGCTACCTTCAGCCGCATTGTGCATTCTTCACCTTTGGCGAGAACTACGGCCGGCCCGACTGTCCGCTACCCGTATCGCCGCTCTTCAATTTCCAACCCACGCGCCAGCCTGTTGTACTCGACTTCTGGAATGAGCGCGGAGGGGCACCCAGCAAGCGGTACACGACGATCGGAAACTGGCGCCAGGATTGGCGTGACGTCCACTTTGGCGGCCAAGAGTACAGCTGGAGCAAGCACCACGAGTTTCTCAAGCTGATCGACTTGCCGGCCCGCGCGCCGGCAGCGTTTGAACTCGCACTCAGCGGCTGTGGCGCTGACGATCGAGCGCTGCTCGAAAAGCATGGATGGCGAGTGCGTGAATCACAGCCGCTTTCGATCAACATCGACCTCTATCGCGAGTACATCGCGGATTCGAGGGGTGAGTTCACCGTGGCGAAGGACCAGAACGTTCGCCTCCGGACTGGGTGGTTCAGCGACCGGGCAGCGACCTACCTGGCGGCGGGGCGACCGGTCATCAATCAAGACACTGGCTTTGGGAACATGCTCCCGGTTGGAGATGGCCTCTTTGCGTTCTCCACGTTGGACGACGCAGTCGCCGCAGTCGAAGAAATAGAGTCCGACTACGAGCGCCACTCCAATGCCGCGGTCGAAATCGCCCACGAATATTTCGACTCTGGACGCGTGCTCGGAAGTCTCCTTGAACGGGTCGGTATGCCCCGAATCGCGCCTGGCACCGTGATCGGAGTCTCGTCACGGCGACCTACCACCCTGCCGGAGGCGACGGTACGCGCGGTACTTGAAGCTCCGCTACCCGTTTCGGTAGGTGTTCCGACGGGCGAGCGTGCTGAGGTCAGCGTGGTGGTAGTCACATACAACGGGCTGGTTTACACGCGTCTCTGCCTCGAAAGCGTGCTAGCCAGCACAGGCATCGCGAACCTTGAGGTGATCGTCGTCGACAACGGCTCATCCGACGGCACGCACGAGTACCTGCACCGGCTGGCAGCACGCGACTCCCGGTTCTGTCTCATCGCCAACGGTCGCAACCTGGGGTTCGCGCCAGCCGTAAACAGAGGCTTGGCGGCCGCCCGTGGTGATGTCCTGGTAGTTTTGAACAACGACGCGATTGTTGCGCCCGGGGCTCTCGACCTCTTGCGGGCCCATCTCAACGATCATTCCGTCGGTCTGATCGGCCCAGTAAGCAACGAGGCTTCAACCGAGGCCGAGATCGACGTGTCATACCGCACCTACGGAGAGCTCATGGTCGCAGCCGAACAACGCGCCGTTTCGCACGCTGGAGCTCAACTGGAAGTTCCAGTGCTGACGATGTTCTGCGTCGCACTGCGTCGCGATATTTACGAGCGGGTGGGACAATTGGATGAGCGCTTCGAGATCGGAATGTTCGAGGACGACGACTACTCACTGCGGGTCAGGCTCGAAGGCTACAGGGTCGTTTGCGCCGAGGACGTACTGGCGCACCATTTCGGCGAGGTCTCTCTTGGTGCGCTGGTTCCAACAGGCGAGCATGCCGCGCTCTTTGAGGCGAACCGGAACCGATTTGAAGAGAAGTGGAGGACGCCTTGGAACCCTCATGGACGGCGTCAGACGAACGGGTACCGAGACACTATTGAACGCGTTCGGGAAGCGGTTCGCGTGTCCGTTCCGGTCGGCGCGAAAGTACTTGTTGTCTCAAAAGGCGATGACGACCTGTTGGAGCTAGAGGGAAGGCTGGGCGAGCATTTCCCTCAAGTCGAGGGCGGTATATATGCCGGCCACCATCCTGCCAACAGCAAGGCCGCGATCGCGGAGCTCGAGGAGCAGTGCTCAAGGGGCGCTGAGTACCTCGTAATCCCGAGTCCTTCCATGTGGTGGCTGGACCATTACAGCGAGTTTCGCGAGTACTTAGGGACTTCCTGCCACGAGATCGCCCGCAGCAGTGATGCGTGCGTCATCTTCGCGCTGGGAGGCACGCGATGAGACTTTCGATCACGGATCTCACCTTAAGCGCTAGCGAGCGAGCACGCGACTACGCAGAGCTCGTTGTGCGGGTGCGAGACCTGGTCGAGTTGAATGTGCCGGCTGGGTCGACCGTCGCCATTGTGAGCAGGGGTGACAGTGAGCTACTCAGACATGCGGGCCGAACCTGCTGGCACTTCCCCCGCACCCCAACCGGAGTTTATGCAGGCCACCATCCATCCGATGATGTCGAGGCGACCGCACTTCTCG
>Ga0070717_10002834_pt1 | contig 12284 bp, 10 predicted proteins | sample LARL113metaG_FD_71366 | JGI IMG/M metagenome (GOLD analysis project Ga0070717, IMG submission 71366) | Corn, switchgrass and miscanthus rhizosphere microbial communities from Kellogg Biological Station, Michigan, USA - LAR L11-3 metaG | ecosystem: Host-associated > Plants > Roots > Rhizosphere ...
TCTATGCGCTGCGCTTCGGCAGCGACGTCTACCGCTTCATCTTTGCCAGCCGCCAGAAGACCACCGAAAGCGAGCGCAACGCGCGCGAGACGGTGAATTCGTTCCGCCGCCTGACGCTCGAGGAAATCCAGGCGGCGCGGCCGCTGCGCATCAAGGTCATCACCGTGCAGCCCGGCGATACCGTGGAATCGCTGGCGCACCGCATGTCCGGCGTCGACCGTCCGGCCGAGCGTTTTCGCGTCCTCAACGGGCTGGACGCCCGCGCCCAGGTCAAGGTCCGCGACCGCGTCAAGATCGTGGTGGATTGAGGCGCGAAGCGCGTCATCTCAGATGCGCAATTGCGCATCTGAGGGCGCGAAGCGAACCACCACCGTCGTCCTGGACAAGCGAAGCGCGATCCGGGACGACGTGGACAAACAAAAGCCCGGTCGTTCGAACCGGGCTTTTGAATTCTTGAACGCGCGAGCTTGCGTTAAGCGGCTTCGTCCTCGACGGCGGCGTCGTCACCGTCGGTGTCTTCGACATCGCCTTCGGCATCACCCTCGGCGCCGGCCTCCGACTCGGTCTTGGCGCCGCGGCGCGGGCTCTTGGCGAGCTGGCTCTCGATCTCCTTGACCGCTTCGGTCTCGGTCGAGTGCTGCACGACGGCGATTTCACGCGACAGCCGATCGAGCGCCGCTTCATAGAGCTGGCGTTCGCTGTAGGACTGCTCGGGCTGCGATTCCGAACGATAGAGGTCGCGCACCACTTCGGCGATCGCGACGATATCGCCGGAATTGATCTTGGCTTCGTATTCCTGGGCGCGGCGCGACCACATCGTACGCTTGACGCGGGCACGGCCCTTCAAGGTTTCCAGCGCCTTCTTCACCAAGACCGGCTCCGACAGCTTGCGCATGCCGACATTGGCGACTTTTGCGGTCGGCACCCGCAGCGTCATCTTGTCCTTCATGAAATTGATCACGAACAGCTCAAGCCTGGCGCCCGCGATCTCCTGCTCCTCGATGGCCAGGATCTGGCCAACGCCGTGGGCGGGATAGACCACGAATTCGTTGGTCTTGAAGCCCTGACGCTGGGTCAGGACCTTCTTCTCTTCGACGCGCGGCGGGGCAGCCACGGGCTTTGCAGCGATGACAGGCTTGTGCGCCACTGGCTTTGCAGCAGCGGTTTTCGGGGCAGCAGTCTTCGGGGCAGTCTTGGCGGCGACCTTGGAGGCATTGGCCTTCGAGCCCGTCGCTTTCGCGGCAGTCTTGGCAGTCTTGTTTGGCATTGCGCTTCTTTTGTTCTTGGAGGACTTTGCAGCCGATACCTTTACGGCGCGGGCACGGCTCTTGGTTGCGCTGCGGCTGGCCGTAGCGGCTTTTTTGGAAGCTTTGGAAGCACTCTTTTTACGCGTTTTCTGTGACACAGCCTGTGCGCGGAACTGCCGCGCCCCTGTTCGATGTTTCTCGCGGAAACCCATACAAAGGGTCAAAGCGGCTGACCCGATTCAGCTAAGAATGTGCCCAATATAGCACATTTTCCGGAAAAATCAATGATTTAGAGGGCTTCGGGGCCGCCTTGGCGATGTCACCGGGATTAGGGTTAAACCTAGCGTGGACGTATTGGCGCGCTTTCAAGCAAAGAGGGTGCTGTTTGCGTAAAGAAAACGCGTCAAATGAGAGGCTTTAATCTCCCGTACCCGGATTTGGAGAAAAAAACTTCTCGAACTTGCCTTCCATCCCTTCGAAGTCCTTGGCATCCGCCGGCGATTCCTTCTTCTGGGTGATGTTCGGCCAGCTCTTGGCGTATTCGGTATTCACCTCGAGCCACTTCTCAAGGCCAGGCTCGGTGTCCGGCTTGATGGCATCCGCCGGGCATTCCGGCTCGCACACGCCGCAATCGATGCATTCGTCCGGATGGATCACCAGCATGTTCTCGCCCTCGTAGAAGCAATCGACGGGGCACACCTCGACGCAATCGGTGTATTTGCATTTGATGCAGGCTTCAGTGACGACGTAAGTCATCCAAGGCTCCGAAAACGGTCAACTTTTCCAATTTTTCAGTGGTTGCCTAGCGCAGTCGATGCGCTGCCGCAAGGGAAGCAAATTGGCTCCCAGATGCGTTTTCGAGCAAGTTATTGCTTTCCGCAGATAGTCATTTTTGCTCGATCTGCAAATCCTCATAGAGCACGCGGGCAGATGTCGCGTCACCTCGCCGCTCGGAAAAAGCGCTGACTTTCAGGATGCGCACGCTGCGATCGAGCCCGATCGTCAGGACGTCGCCGAGCTTCACAGCATGGCCGGGGGCTTTCTCGCGCACGCCGTTGATGCGCACATGTCCCGCCTCGACGAGCGCCGCCGCGCTGGTGCGGGCCTTTACCACGCGCGCGTGCCACAGCCATTTATCGAGACGCTGACGCTCCAAATAACCCCACTGGATGATCTGCGGGTTTAGTCCTTGCGGTTGGCGGCGAGTTGTTCCTTCAGTGCCGCCAGTTTGGCAAACGGCGAATTGGGATCGATCGGACGCTCGCGTTCGCGCGGCGAGGCGCTCGTCGCGTATTGACGGTGCGAGGGTCCGCTCTCGCGCTTGTCACGTCCGCCCTTGTCCCGCCCGTGCTCGCGGCCGCCCTTGTCGCGCCCGCCCCTGTCGCGATCGCCCTTGCGTTCGCCACGGCGTTCTTCTCGACCTTCCTGACGTTTGTCTTGGGATTTTTCCCGGCGACGCTCGCCATCGCGCTCGCCGCCCTTGCCTTCAAAGCGCTCGCGCCGCGAGCCCTTGTCCTCGCGCGCTTCGGCCGCCGGCGCGTTGTCGGCTGCTGCGGCTGCTGCGGCCGGCTGAGAAGCCTCGACCGGGGCGCCCTCGCGCGGCTTGTGGAAATCGCGGTGGCGCCGTCCGCGCCGGTGATGCTCGCGCTTCTCGCCTTGCTTTTCGCCTTGGCCGGCCTCGCCCGCCGCGGCCACGGGCTGCGCGCCGTCCTGCTGACGGCCGTGGTGGCGGTGACGGCCCCGATCATGGCGCGGCCGGCGTTCCTCGGAGCGGCCGCCACCGGGCCGCCAGACTTCGATCAGCTCCGGCGTTGCCGCCTCCACCGCGGCCGGCGCTGGCGTCACCTCGGAAGGCGCGGCCTCGCTGGCGTCGGCAGGAGCCGGTGTTGCGTCGGCGGCGGCTTGTTCTTGGGTCTGCTCTTGGTGCTCTTGGTGCTCTTGGGGGATTTCTTCCGTAGGCGCTTCCACCGAGGCTGCGGGCTCCGGCGGCTGCGCTTCCACCACGGCGGGCGCCTCTTCGCTCACCGCCGGCGCCGGCGAAACTTCCGGCAGCAGCGCGGCCGAAGGCGCAGCATCGCCGGAAATCGGCAAAGCGGTCTCTGCCTTCGCAGTCTCGGTCTCCGCCGGCGCTTCCGCAGCAGTCTCGGCGAGCGCTTCCGTCACCGTCGCTGCCGGCGTTTCCGACGCTCCCTCGACCGCAGGCGCCTCTGCGATGGTTTCAACGACGACCGGCTTCGGCGGCAAGGGCGCGCGGCGGTCCATGCGATAGCCAAGCGCGCGCAGGATCGAGGCAAAGTCTTCGCCGGCGGAGCCCGTGAGCGACGTCATCGCCTGCGTCACCACAAAGCCGCGACCGTCGAACGCGCCGGCGGGCTTTACACCAGGCGAGGTCTCGCGCCAGGCGAGCGCCGGACGGATCAGATCGGCGAGCCGCTCCAGGATATCAACGCGCACCGCGCGTTCACCGCATTGCCGGTAGCCGAGCACACGGTAGGCATCGCGTTCGAGCTGCTTGTCGACCGGGAACGAGGTGCGCCCCGAACTTGCCAGATGCTGCGCGCCCGACAGCACCGACAGATCGACATTGTCCTGCTTCAGCGCCCACAACAGCGAAGCCAGCGAGCGCGCCGCGGGCTTTAGCAGCGCCGGAAAATAGATGTGATAGGCGCCGAAGCGGACGCCGTATTTGCGTAACGACGCCCGCGACGGCTGATCGAGATCCTTCATCTCGGACGCGATCCTGGTGCGCTCCAGAACACCGAGCGCCTCGACCAGCTGGAACGCGATGCCGCGGGCAATGCCGGTGATGTCCTCGGCCTTGTTGATCTCGAACAGGGGGGCGAGCAGCTTCTCGATATGGGTCTTCAGCCACAGCTCCAGCCGCACCTGCACTTTCTCGCGCGACGCGCCGTTCAGCCGCTCGTCGGCAATGATGCGCAGCCGCGGATGCAGCGCGTCTTCGGCCGCCACAAGTTTGGCAACGGCATCGCCGGTCCAGCGGATGGTGCCGTCGGAGGTCAAAAGGAACTGATCGTCGGGAGCCGCGGCCAGTTTTTCGGCACGCGCGTCGATCTCGCCGGCCAGCGCCTTTTGTGCCGTCGCCTGCAAGGCCTTCGCATCGGAGCCGGCCTCCGCCGCGTCAGGCGCGAAGGTGAAACCGTCGAGGCGGCCGATCACATGGCCCTCGACGATCACTTCGCCGGTCTTGCCGATTTCGGTATTCAAAACGCTGTTCTCCCGCAGGCGGCGCATCAATACACTGGTACGGCGATCAACGAAACGCTCCGTAAGCCGTTCGTGCAGCGCGTCCGATAATTTATTTTCGACCTCGCGCGTAATCCCCTGCCAATGCTCGGGATCGGCCAGCCAATCCGGCCGGTTGGCGACAAAGGTCCAGGTGCGGATCTGCGCGATCCGCCCCGACAGCGTGTCGATATCGCCATCGACGCGATCGGCCTGGTCGACCTGGGCGCCAAACCAAGCGTCGGGAATGCGGCCTTTCTGCATCAGGAAGCCGAACAGGCCCGTCACAAGTTCGGCATGGGCGGCCGGCGAGAGTTTCCGGTAATCCGGAATCTGGCAGGCGTCCCACAGCCGCTCCACGCGGGCTGCGCCGTGCGCCATGCCGCGTACGTCGGAATCGCGCGCGGCGTGATCGAGCACGCGCATGTCTTCGGCAATCGGCGCCCGCGTCAGCGCGTCATAGCCGGGCGACAGCGCCAGCGACACCTGCAACGCGCCGAGCGAGGAGAAGTCCAGTTTTGAGTTGCGCCATTGCAGAACTTTCACGCTGTCGAAGCTGTGGTTCTGCAACGCATTCACAAGCTCCGGCTCGAACGGCGCGCAGCGACCGGTGGTTCCAAAAGTGCCGTCGCGGGTGGCGCGGCCCGCTCGTCCTGCGATCTGCGCGAATTCGGACGGATTGAGGCGGCGGAACTGGTAGCCGTCATATTTGCGGTCGGAAGCGAACGCGACATGGTCGACGTCGAGATTGAGCCCCATGCCGACCGCGTCGGTCGCGACCAGATAGTCGACGTCGCCGTTCTGGAACATCGATACTTGCGCGTTTCTGGTGCGCGGGGACAGCGAGCCCAGCACCACGGCCGCGCCGCCATGCTGGCGGCGGATCAGTTCCGCGATCGCATAGACTTCATCGGCCGAGAACGCGACGATCGCTGTGCGCCGGGGCTGGCGGGTGATCTTGCGGTCGCCGGCGAATTCGAGCCGAGAAAGCCGCGGCCGCGTGACGATGGAGGCGCCCGGCAACAGCCGCTCGACGATTGGGCGCATGGTGGCCGCGCCGAGCAGCAGCGTTTCGTCGCGGCCGCGCCGATGCAAAATGCGGTCGGTGAAGACATGGCCGCGCTCGAGATCGGCCGCGATCTGGATCTCGTCGACCGCCAGGAACGAGACGTCGAGATCGCGCGGCATCGCCTCGACGGTCGAGACCCAGAACCGCGGGCTTTTCGGCTTGATCTTCTCTTCGCCGGTGATCAGCGCGACGGAGTCCACACCCGCCCGGTCCGCGATCTTGTTGTAGACCTCGCGCGCCAATAGCCGCAGCGGCAGGCCGATCATGCCGGAGGAATGCGCCAGCATCCGCTCGATCGCCAGATGGGTCTTGCCGGTGTTGGTCGGCCCAAGCACTGCGGTGACGCCAGAGCCGGGAGCCCGTTCGTTGGTGAACGCTGCTTGAGGAGAGAAAGCCATATTTTCTAGGAGTTTCTACAGTCTTTTGGTGCGGCGCTTGGATCTAAGATTGTGTCACAATGCGACGCTTGCGAGGTCGCGGTTTAAACTCTGGAACGAGTCTAGAACGAATCGCGCCCGAATCGCTGACTCGACCCCACGTCCTGCTTCGTTCACCGCAACATCTCGCGTTGACACTTTATCACGGCACTAGATCAAGTTTGGCGCGGGTCCACAAGCGGCGGTTCGAGGGCGAATTTCTTAAAGTTTTGGCAGGGCACGAGTCGAATCAGAAGTGAGGAAGAGTCAACTGGATTCCGAGGTTATACCCGTCATTGCGAGGACAAGCCCGGCCAGGACGGGCATGGATCGCTCGTTCTCGTTACTGCGTTTTTGCGACCCGCGGCGGCGTCGGCTGGGTGACGAACTGGGTCGCTTCCAGCATCGCCGGGCCGAGCGGCGTCGGGACCTTCAGCCAGAACGGCACCAGCACCCGGGTTCCGGCGACCGGCGCCAGCGCGATCTCGATGTTGCGCTGGGCGGCGAGATATTTGATCACGGGCCGATCAGGGATATAGCCCGCGACCGGCGAGAAATAGAGCGCACAGACCACGACCGGACCGCGATAACCGCGCTCGGCCTTCACCGTTTCCATGCGCTTGAAATCGAGCTTCAGCTCGTAGCGCATGCGGCCGTCGAATACCGCAACCCCGCCGTGGCAGGCCTCGGGGGAAAGCGGATCGCCGTTGCCGGGGACCCGCACCAGCGATGCCGTCATCGGGTCAAACACGCCGCGGCGATGCGCATCCGTCACCGGGATACGGTCGGGATCAACCGGCGGTTCCGGATCGATCCCGAATTCCTTGACGTTGCCGTTCGCAAGAATGATGTGGATCGCCTCGGATTTTTTCGAGGTCGTGGTGCTCGCCGAATAATTGGTCGCAACCAGCGCGCCGTTGACGACGCGGCCCTGCGACTCGCCGGTGCCGCTGCCGCCGGAAAAAGCCTTCAGCAGGCCCGAGGTGCCGCCGAACGCGGAGGCGGAAAACTGATCATCGCCGATCTCGATGGTCCAGGCGCCCTTGCCGACCGGAATGCCGGACAGCGTCGCCTCATATTGCGCTTCCACCTTGCCCTGGGCAGTTGCCGGAGGCGTCAGCGCGAGCGACATGGCCGCGCCCACGAACAGAGAGGCCCATGCCTTCACCGCAGGCCGAGCCGAAATCATCTCCTGAGTGGTCACTGACCGACGGTCCTGCTGGTCGCGCGCGCTAGTCTTCGTCATCATCTAAGCAAAAATATCCGGCAGACAACTATTTGGCGTGGTTTCGGGCCAAAAGCCCTTTGCCCACCGGGAACCCTGCCAAACTCGCTGCGGAATGCGCCCTTTATATGATCCCTAAGACGCGCAAGGTCCTGAAAAATCGGCTTTTCGTGCCCGAAGGCCTGATGATCCCGGAAGCCTTGACGATCAAAACCTTGACGCTTCAGGCCTTCCCCCCTATACGTCCGCGGTTCCTGGAAATGGACGAATTTGAACCCCCGTGCCGCCGCCAAACGGCGCGTTGCTTCGCGGGGATGGAAGAGGATTTTCGCGATGTCGCGGCGCTGTGAACTGACGGCCAAGGGCCCGCTGGTGGGTCACAAGGTGAGCCACTCCAACATCAAGACCAAGCGGCGCTTCCTGCCGAACCTGTGCAACGTCACCTTCATTTCGGATGCGCTGGGCAGGAACGTGCGCCTGCGCGTCTCCACCAACGCGATCAAAAGCGTCGACCATAATGGCGGCCTCGATGCGTTTCTGATCAAGGCGCGCGCCTCCGCGCTGTCGCCGCGCGCACTTGAACTCAAGCGCCAGATCGAGAAGAAGCGCGCCGCGGTGGCGCCCGCGAAGCAGGCGAGCTGAGGCCAGCCTTACGATCGACGAGTTTTGCAACGGCCGGATCGCGCGATCCGGCCGTTTTGTTTTTGCCGTCTCAGCCGCTCAGTGAGCCGAGATAGCCGATCGCCGAGATGCTCGGCAGGAAAGTATAGGCGCCGCCCTTCGTGGTGACGAAGCGCGGCAACTTGCGCAGCCGGATCTTGTCGCCGCCCGGTAGCGGCAGGTCGAACCAGCTGGTCACGGGATCATTGGCGCCGAGCAGCGGATCGTTGGAGCCTGTGACCCGCGGATCCTGCAAGCCAAGGTTCAGCCAGTCGCACGACATCGCCTCGAACTGCGCGCCGAGATTGGCGCCGATGAAATTGCCAAGCAGCCCGCGTTTCGGTTCGTTCGGATCGCGAGGTTTCGCTGGATCGTAGACATAGGCCGGCCCATAGGGCATGCCGCGCCGCACCAGACGGCGGCTGTGGTTCGCTACCCGCTGCACGATCTGCGCGCCGCGCGGGTTGCAGCGGCGGATATGGGCGCCGTAGGGGCAACGCGAGTCGCCGTCGTAATCGAAATTGGTCTTGCTCACCGGCTTTGACGGACTGGGCGTGTCCGGGGACAGCGCCAGCGGCACGCCGTTGCGCCAGCGGCCGCACATGTTGGCGGCGACCACCTCGCGCAGCGCGTCACGGCGCGAGAGGCCTTCGCCGATATTGGATTCCGTGCCGGGCGGCAGCAATAGGTTCGCTTTCGGATCATGAAGCAAATAATCCGCGGCCGTGGTGAGATACTCCTCGAAGCAGACCACATCCTGCTCCAGCACCCGAAAGGCGTTGAAGCTGCCGTTGTAGCCGAGCTGCGGCGGCCGCGGGACGCGCCATTTCAGGCCTTCGAAATTGGTCTCATAGCCGAGCAGCACCGTGCCGAGCGGCGCCATCGGCTGGCTGTCCCCATCCGGATAGTCACCATAGTCGTCGGTGGTGTGAATTTCCTCGAATTTCGGCTGCGAGATGTTGTCGGCATAGTTGAAGTGAACGTAGTCCTTGTTGAAGCACCAGCCGTCGCGTGTGCCGAGCAGGCTCATACCCCATTTGCCGTCGACGACGGCACGCTGAACGGCGTCGAGCTGGGCGATCTCGCCGGCGGCGTCGGGCTTTTTGCAGTCGCCGGCGTAGATGGACGCAATAAGGTGGATCTGCGCCGGCTTATCGAACGGTTTTTCCCAGTTCTCCGGCCCACTCGGCCCGACGTCGCCGAGCTTTGCGGCCCGCTTGGTCATGCCCTCGATGAACTCGGTCGGGAAGTCAGCGAGCGAAGCGGCAGGTGTGCCGAGCGCGCGCAGGCCCTCATAGGTCAGGCCGATGTTGAAACAGGTCTCGGGTTTAGATCCCCAGCGCTTTTCGCTTTCGGTCGTGATCTGCGGAACCCCATCGGCTCCCGTTAAGCTGGCGGTGAGCCAGCGCCGGGCCGCAGTGGCGCCGGCGACCTTGAGCATCAGGTACCGCACCCGCTGCCTGCGGTAGCCGCGCAAAATGTTTCCCTGCACGTCGGCGTGATTTAACTTGCCGTTCTGATCGTTCTGATCGTTCACCAGCCCACTCCGAATTGTTGGCGGACCTGAGCCGCGGAATAGCCGGGATAGGCGCGGTAGCCGCTGCCGAGCGATACGTTGGTATTGACGTTGAGTTGCAGGATCAGCGAGCGCGGGAGCAGGCGCAAATCGTCATTCCCGCCAGGGCCGGCGTCGCCGTTCGCCTGTTCCTGGTCGCGCAGAATATCGGTCGCCACATCCGACACCTGATACGCGTCGTGATCGTGCACCCAATCGATGAATTTCTCGACGTTCTCGGCCGATGGGATCACTTTCTCGCCGCCCTCGACCAATTCCACCACGGCGTCGAACACGCTGCCGATTGTGACGATGAAGTCGCGGATGTAGTTCGTGAAATCCCCGTCATAGACCGAGAACATGCAGATATTGTCATCGACGATCACGAAGCGCGCAAAGTGCACGGTGCCGACATTATCCAGCCCGGCGTAGATCTCGTCCTTGTTTTGGGCAATCGCAAGCGCCGCCTTGGCGCGGCCGATCGCCGACTTGTCCTTGAGCGGCATGATCAGGTTCATCATGCGCTGGACATTGTCGCCGGGCTGCACCGACGGGCGCGGGCCGCCTTCGAGCTTTTTGACCGGGGTGAGCAACGCCCAAAACGGCACCAGTATCTTCGCGGCGAAGAACATCTTAAGCCAGGCGACAAATCGATCGCGCAGGCTTTTGTCGCTTGTTGCGCTGCTCGTTCCGCCGCTTGTTCCATTCCGTGACATCGAATTCACTCCGGTAGAAACGGGCATTGCGTGACGCCGCGCCTGGTTCGCGACACCTCATAGGCGTCGCGGCGCGCTTTGAGCAGCGGGTCGGAGGACGGCTCGATGCCGCGCACGAGGCGCCACGGATTGAAGCTGAGCTTTTCGCCATCGGCGACCTGATCCGCAGCGACCTCCTCCAGCGACAGCGTACCCATGACGACCCGCACACGATGCGCGGGCCATGGCACGGTCGGATCCTCGAGCACGTCGCCGGCCTCGCCGATCATCATCATCAACATCATCCGCGCCGGCCACTTCTCAAGCCGCTTGCGAAGCTCGCCTTGCAGATAGTCGTCGACCGGCGCTTTGGTTGGATCGGTGGTCTGAACACCGGCGACCGGTTTCCAGGAAAAACGCACCGGGCGGCGAAGCCCGTCGGGACCGACCACGAAGAAAGTGTGGACGGCGTGATAGACCGCGCGGACATAGCTGACGGGCGCGCCGATGATCCCCGCCTGGAATATCGCGAGCTGGGCGAAGCGGTGCTTGTTGGCATAATCGAGCGTGCCGGCGTTGCCGCTTTGGGTCTGTCCCGGCGGCGGGTCGGGAAGCGGAACCTTGAGCGACAGCGCGTCGATGATCTTGCACAACGCCGATTCCGGCTTCACTGGCGTCTGATGCGCGCTGTTGGTGAAATCGAAAAACTCGTCGACGCTGCGCACGAAGAAGCCGCCGAGCGTCATCGCGATCAAATCGGTGGCGCCGTCGTTGGCCAAATGGAAACGTGTCGCCATGCCCCGCACGTCGTTCCAGCCGTCATGCTGTTTCGGACTGCCCGATCCGTTGGAGAATCGCACCGTCACCTTGACAGGATCGTCCTTTGGCCTCGGCTGAAAGTGCTCGGCGATGCAGTAATCGGGCGCCACTTCCGACGGCTCGAAAGTGCCTTTGACCCCGATACCGATGGTGTGGATCGGTCTTTTCTTGGGGTCATTATCCGGGAAATCGGCAATGATGCTTTGGACAAGCCGTTCGGCCTGGGTTGGATCCGTCATAGCCCCTCCCCACTGCGGCGGATCGGCACATCTTAAGGGTGCCAGATCCGACTTCACTCAACTTGAGTGCATTCCTCGCCAGACGTCAATGATGTATCTTCGCGCCTCCGCCAGGTCAAACCGGAATCCGGGAACGGCGGCCTGCTCGAACGCGTCCTCGCCGAGCCGCTCCCTCACTTTTTCGACCGCGTTTCGCGCCGCCCGGTCGAGCTTTAGCGGCGAAGCCTTCAGCGCGCCCGCCAACACCGCAAAATGTTCGTCTGCCCCAAGCTCCAACAGCGGCTGCAACAGCGAGCGGATCGTGAGCCAGGTGTAGAAAGTCGCCCCGTGGGTTGGAAGATCAATCAGATAGCGCACATGGATCGCTAGCGCTTCGGCAGGCTTGGCGTTCGCGGCCGCAAGATCAGCGATCAACTGCTTGACCCGCAGCGACCCCAGATGGTTGCCGGCCATGACCGCCCATTCCGCGGAGACCTGATACTCATCGATCGCCTGTGCGGCGTCCTTGGCGATGCCGCCGCGCGCATAATAAACATATCCCATCAGCGTCGGCTGCATGGCGGGCTGGGCGATTTCGGTGGCTTCCCGGACCATCTCGCGGGCGCCGTCCCGATCGCCCATCCGTGCCTTGACGTAGGCCGCCATGCATAGCGACATCACCTCGCACGGGGTGTTGCCCGCTTCTCGCGCCTGCCGGACCGCGGCCGCGAGGTGTTCGATGCAGCCTTTGGTGTCGCCCGACCATTGCGCCATCTGACCGGCGACATGGGAGAGCCAGCCGTGACTGGTTCCTTGACTAGTTCCTAGGTTGGTCCCCGATCTTCCATTTTCAACCCTAAAACCCCGCTCCATGAACGCAGCCGCCTTGGCTTGATCGCCCTCGTCGTGGAAGGCGTGGCCGACGGCGGCGGCATAGAACAGCGGCGCCTGCTCGAGCTCGTCGGCACCTGGCCGCGCCATGATCCGCTCATACCAAGGGCCGGTTTCCGCCCCGCGGTGCGAATAGTTGAACAGGAACAAGGGCGCTGCGAGCTCAGCCGCCAGCTTCAGATCGCGCGTGATGGCCCGCTCGAAGGCGGCGCGCAGATTGGACATCTCGTCATAAATCGCATTCGC
>Ga0070717_10002836_pt1 | contig 12279 bp, 11 predicted proteins | sample LARL113metaG_FD_71366 | JGI IMG/M metagenome (GOLD analysis project Ga0070717, IMG submission 71366) | Corn, switchgrass and miscanthus rhizosphere microbial communities from Kellogg Biological Station, Michigan, USA - LAR L11-3 metaG | ecosystem: Host-associated > Plants > Roots > Rhizosphere ...
GCGCCCGGCGGGTCCACTCCAGGTGCATCGAGTTGGGCAGCGAGATGTAGACCGCGTCGATGTCCGGGTCGGCCAGCAGCGCCTCGTAGCTGTGGTAGGCGCGCGGGATCCCGCGCGCGGCCGCGTAGCGCTCGCCGCGGGCGCGATCGCGGCTGGCCACGGCCAGCACGGTGGACTCGGGCGCCTCGGCCACCCCGGCCAGGAACGCGTCGTTGATGCGCGCCGTGGACAGCAGGCCCCACTGCGCGGTCATCTCGCCGGGGTCAGACCTTGTGGTCTACGGTCGCGGGGGGACCGGGCTGCGTCTCGGTGGTGCCGAGCCGGTCGTCCCGGCTGGGCTTGACGTCGTCGATCGCGTTCTTCATGTCGTGGATTCCCCGGCCAATGGCGCGGCTCACCTCGGGCAGCCGCTTGGGTCCCAGCACCAGCAGCGCGACGACGAGAACGACAAGCAGATGCGTGGGTTGGAGAATGTTGTTAATGAACGGCACCCGGTGCAGAGTACAGCGTGACTGAGAAGGCGACCGCGTTCGCGCCCGGCCGCGTCAATCTGATCGGCGAGCACACCGACTACAACGAGGGGCTGGCGCTCCCCTTCGCTATCAGCGATGGCGTCACCGTCCGAGCCAGCCGCGGGGAGGACGGGCGCTTCCAGGTGACCGCGTTAGACCTCGACGCCCACGACGCCTTCGCCCTGGACGGGGTTGCACCGGTGGCCGGGTGGCGGGCCTTTGCCCGGGGCGCCGTCGGCGAGCTGACCGCCGCCGGCTGCGAGCTGGTGGGGGCGCGGCTGGAGATCACCGGCTCGGTGCCGCGGGGATCGGGCCTATCGTCCTCGGCGGCGCTCGAGGTGGCGCTGTGCCTGGCGCTCCTGGCTATCGCCGACGCGGCGCCGCCCGAGCGGCTGGCCCTGGCCCGGATCTGCTCGCGCGTGGAGAACGAGTGGGTGGGCGCCCGCACCGGGCTCCTGGACCAGATCGCGTCCCTGTACGGCGAGCCCGAGAGCGCGATGCGGATCGACTTCCGATCGCTGGAGGTCACGCCGGTGGCGCTCGCGCTCGACGGCTACCGGCTGGTGACGCTGGACTCCGGCGAGCGCCACACCCATGCCGGCAACGACGCCGGGGCCGGCTACAACCAGCGGCGCGCCGAGTGCGCGGAGGCCGCCGAGCGGCTGGGGGTTCCGAGCCTGCGCGAAGTCACCCTGGAGCAGACCGCCGAGCTGCCCGAGCCACTGCAAGCTCGCGCCCGCCACGTCGTCACCGAAAACGAGCGCGTTCAGGACACCGTGACCGCGTTGAGAAACGGCGACCTGGAGCGCGTGGGCGAGCTGCTCAACGCCTCGCACGCCAGCCTCCGCGATGACTTTCAGATCTCGACGCCCACCGTGGAACGGACCGTGAGGACCCTGCGTGACGCGGGTGCCATCGGCGCGCGGATCGTCGGCGGTGGCTTCGGCGGCCACGTCCTCGGGCTGATGCCGCCCGGCACCGAGCCACCGGCCGGCGCGATACACGTTGAGCCGGGTCCCGGAGCGAGGATCCTCCGTTAGCGCTAACATGCGGCCGTGCTCCGGGTGTGCGGAGCGGCGGAGAGGAGCGAAGGATGGACGTCGAGGACGAGGAGAAAGCTCCGTCGCAACCGCGGCGACCGGCGATCATGTCCGACGTCGGACGACTCGCGGGTGTGTCACACCAGACGGTGTCGCGAGTCATCAACGGCAGCCGCCACGTCAGCCCGCAGACGCGCGAGCGCGTCCTGGCCGCGATGCGCGAGCTTGGCTACCGCCCCAACTCGATCGCCCGGGCGCTGGCCACCGGGCGGACGCGGACTCTGGGCGTCGTGAGCTTCGACACCACGTTGTACGGCCCTGCGTCAACGCTGTTCGGCATCGAGCGCGCCGCCCATGAGGCCGGCTACTTCATCATGGTGGCCAGCCTCAAGGCGCTGGACCGGGCCTCGGTGGTGCAGGCCATCGAGCGCCTGCGCGTGCAGGGCGTCGACGGGATCCTCGTCATCGTCTCCGAGGAGGAGTCGGCCGCCGCGCTGCTGCACGCGCCGCTCGACGTCCCGCTGGTGGCCGTGGAAGCGGGGCCCGATCGCGGCATCCCGGTAGTGGCCGTGGATCAGACCAAGGGGGCGACGCTGGCCACCCGGCATCTGCTCGACCTCGGGCACAGGACCGTGCACCACATCACCGGGCCGCTGAGCTCGATTGAATCCCAGCAGCGGGCCGCAGGCTGGCGGGCCACCCTGGAGGCCGCGGGCGCGCCGCGGCCCGAGCCGCTCATCGGCGACTGGAGCGCCCGCGCCGGCTACCACCTGGGACGACGGCTGACCCGGGACCGGTCGCTGAGCGCGGTGTTCGTCGCCAACGATCAGATGGCGCTGGGGCTGCTGCGGGCCATGCACGAGGCGGGGCGCCGCATTCCGGAGGAGATCAGCGTGGTCGGCTTCGACGACATTCCGGAATCGCCGTATTTCACGCCGCCGCTGACGACCGTGCGTCAAGATTTCGGTGAGGTAGGAAGCCGTAGCCTGAGAGTGCTCGTCCGGACCATCGAGAGCGTCGAGGCTGGCGAGCGCCCGCCGACAGGTTCGCTCGTTCCGCCCGAGCTGGTGGTCCGGGCCAGTACCGCGGTGCCGCCCTCGACGGATTGACACCGATCAGATGTGATCGCTAACATGCTCGGCTGCAACACGGAGAGGAGAGCAAGGGCCGCTGCCGCTGCAAGCCGCTATGCAGGTGGTTTGGCATCGAGGTTTAGCCTCAGTTAATGTGATTGGACAACGGGCGCCGCGTCTGAGACGGTTGCGTCGCCAAGGGTCCCGGAGCGAGGAGGAGAAACAGTGTCCAAAGAAGAAGATGTCGTCCACGACGCGATCGAACGCCTGGAATGGGATGAGCGCAAGGAGGAGGACACTCCGTTCAAGCGGATGCGGCAGGTCAGCCGCCGCACCGCGCTGACCGGTGGCGCCGCCGGCATCGGCGCCTTGATTCTGCAGGCCTGCGGTGGGAGCTCAAAGACGAGCTCGAGCTCGAGCGCAACGGCCACGGGAAGCGCCTCCGCCGCCAGCGGCGGCAGCGCGGCCGCGGGGATCTTCGGCGTCAGTAAGAGCTACAAGTTCACCTTCGTCAACCACGTCACCACCAATCCGTTCTTCACGCCGACGCAGAACGGCGCCGCTGACGCCTGCAAGCTGCTGGGGTGCTCTTACCAGTGGACCGGATCGGCGAACAGCAACGTCGGTGAGATGGTCAGCGCTTTCAACAGCGCCGTGAGCGCCGGCGTCGACGGCATAGCGGTCGCGCTGATCAGCCTGACCGCGTTCAACTCTCCCACCAGCAAGGCGCTGGCCGCCAAGATTCCGGTGGTTGCCTACAACGCCGACGCCGCCGGCAACCCGCGCCTGGCCTACATCGGTCAGGACCTATTCGTCTCCGGTCAGGAGATGGGCAAACACATCGCCGAGTTGGTGCCCTCAGGCGACGTGGCGCTGTTCATCGCGACGCCAGGATCGCTGAACATCCAGCCGCGCATCGACGGCGCCCAGAATTTCCTCAAGAGCAAGTCGGCCATCAAGACGCACGTAGCCGCGACCGGGGCGGCCCTCACGCAGGAGCTGTCGACGATCCAGGCCTACATCACGTCGCATTCCAGCTTCAAGGGCTTCTTCGCGGTCGACGGCGGCAGCACCCAGAGCGTCGGCCAGACGATCCAGAAACAGAACCTGATCGGCAAGGTGAAGGGTGGTGGCTACGACCTCACCCCGATCACCCAGCAGACGGTGGCGTCGGGCGCGCTGCAGTTCACCATCGACCAGCAGCCCTACCTGCAGGGCTTCCTGCCCATCCTGCAGCTGTACATGTACCAGGCGTCACAGACCCTGACCGGAATCGCCGACGTCAACACGGGTCTGAAATTCCTGGACAAGACAACCGTGGCGCCCTACAACAGCACGAAGAGCCGGTACGAGGGGACCAGCACAGCGGCCGGGGTGCAGAAGTCGTAGGCTACGCGGCGGGAGACATGGCCACCGCGTCCGACAAGACGGTTACAGCGCCTCCTCCAAAGGGCCCAGAGTCAAGCTGGGCCCGCCGTGGGGGGGCGCTGAGCCTCGCACAGCGCTTCCTGACGCTGCGCGAGGGCAGCATCATCGTGGTGACGCTGATCGCGTTCATCTACTTCGCGACCACGACCAGCCACTTCCTCACCTCGTCCAGCATCAAGTCGCTGCTCCCGTACTTCGCGCCGTTCGCGATCCTGGCGGCGGGCGAGGTGTTCGTGATGATCAACGGCGAGATCGACCTGTCGATCGGCGCCGTGTACCTGTTCACGCCGTTCATCTTCTACAAGCTGAGCGCGAACGTCGGCCTGCCCCTGATCCCGGCGATGATCGGCGCGCTGATCGTGTCGTGCCTCATCGGGCTGTTCAACGGTCTGGTGATCTCGTACATCGGGATCTCCTCGTTCGTGGCCACGCTCGGCACGTTGTTCACGCTTGACGGCCTGACGCTGATCGTCTCCCACGCCACGCAGGTCACGACGCCCGGGACCTCGATCGTGAAGGTGGGAACGTTCGCTCAGATCTTCGGCGGGGGCACCTACTCGGAGCTGTTCTGGGCAATCGGGATCACGCTCCTCCTTCAGACCGTCCTGTCGTTCTCGCGATGGGGCATCTACACGGTCGCGGTGGGCGGAAACCGTCTCGGCGCCGCCGAGGCGGGGATCCGGACCAGGCGTGTGCTCACGGGCAACTTCGTCATGTGCGCGGCGCTTGCCGGATTCGTCGGGATTCTGGAGGCGGTTCGTGCCTCGACAACGACCCCGGACCCTTCTGGCTCCAACGCCATCCTGTTCCAGGCGATCTCCGCCGCGGTGATCGGGGGTACCCTGCTGCAGGGCGGTTCCGGGACGGTGATCGGGGCGTTCATCGGCGCGATCTTCCTGGGGATCCTCCAGGAAGGCCTGAACATCAAGGGCGTCAGCGCAAACTACTTCTACTTCTACCTCGGCCTCGCGATCCTGATCGCGATGGCCTTCAACACCTACGTGTCGCGCGTACGGACGGGATCGGGCGTTGGCTGACGACCTCATAGGCGGCGAGCACATCGTTGCGCCGGCCACGGCCGACGACGACGTCATGCGCGTCGAGCACATCGGCAAGCGCTTCGGCCCCACGGTGGCGCTGCGCGACATCAACCTCCACCTGCGCAAGGGCGAGGTGCTCGGGCTGCTCGGAGACAACGGCGCCGGCAAGTCGACGCTGATCAAGATCCTTTGCGGATTCCAGAAGCCGGACACGGGCACGATGTGGTGCAAAGGAGAGAACTACACGCCCAAGAGCGTCGACGATGCGCGCAAGCACGGCGTCGACACCGTCTTCCAGGACCTGGCGCTCATCAACGAACTGACCGTGTACCACAACCTGTTCCTGCGCCGCGAGAAGGTCAAGACGCCGATCCCGTTTCTCAACAACGCGCTGATGAAGCGCGACGCGCGCAAGGCGCTGGATCAGATCGGGATCAACATTCCCCGCATCGACGTGCCGGCGGCTCGGCTGTCCGGCGGCCAGCGACAGGCGATCGCGGTGGCCCGCACGATCTCCGGCGACGCCGACATCATCCTGCTCGACGAGCCCCTGGCGGCGATGGGCGCCAAGGAAGGGGCGATGATCCTGGACCTGATCGAGCGCGTCAAGAACGAGGGCAACGTCTCGATCATCATGATCCTGCACAACTACGTGCACGTCCTGACGGCCTGCGACCGGGTCAATCTCATCCAGGAAGGCGTGATCGCGCTGGACAAGCCCACGGCGGAGACCTCCGTGGAGGAGCTCACCGAGATCGTGGTGGAGGAGTACCGGCGCGCGCGCCAGGAGGCCAACGTAGGGAACGGCGCGGGCAACGGCGCCGCCGCCGCTCCGGCGCCCGAGCAAGCTGAGACGTGATCCACCCGCGGTGGCTCTGACGTGAGCCAGCGGGAGTGCGCCATCGGGGTCGACTTCGGCACCGAGTCCGGGCGTGTGCTTGTGCTCGATGCGCGCAGCGGCGAGGAACTGGGCGTCAGCGTCGTGCCCTACCCGAGCGCGGTCATCGATCGCACGCTGCCCTCCACCGGCGAGCGTCTTCCACCCGACTGGGCGCTCCAGGATCCCGACGACTGGGTCAAGGTGCTGGAGGACGGGATCCCGGCCGCCGTGAGCGACGCGGGCGTGGACGGCGGCGAGGTGGTCGGGCTGGGCGTCGACTTCACCTCCTGCACCGTCCTGCCGGTGACCGAGGACAGCACGCCGCTGTGCCGGCTCGATCAGTTCCGCGAGCGCCGCCACGCCTGGCCCAAGCTGTGGAAGCATCACGCGGCCCAACCGGTGGCCGACCGCCTCAACGAGGTGGCGGCCGAGCGCGAGGAGGAGTTCCTCGGCCGCTACGGCGGGCGGATCTCCTCGGAGTGGTACTTCCCGAAGCTGATCGAGGTCTGGTGCGAGGACCGCGAGGTCTACGACGCCTGTGCCGCGTTCATCGAGGCGACCGACTGGATCATCTGGCACCTCACCGGGCATGAGGTCCGCCAGAGCGCCACTGCCGGCTACAAGGCGATGTGGTCACCCGAGGACGGGCTGCCGCCGACCGAGTACTTCGAGGCGGCCTATCCGGGCTTCTCCGAGCCGGCCGAGAAGCTCGGCACCGAGTTCGTCCCGCTCGGCACCAAGGCGGGGACGCTCACCGCCGAACGGGCCGAGCGGCTTGGCCTCACCGAGGGGGCGGCGGTGGCCGTGGGCAACGTCGACGCCTGGGTGTCGGTGCCGGGCGCGGGCGTGACCAGCCCGTCGACGTTCGTCACCGTCATCGGCACCTCCACGTGCTCGATGATCGTCAGCCCCGACGAGGTCCGCCTGCCGGGGATCACCGGGGTCGTGCGCGACGGGATCCTGCCCGGGCTCTACGGCTACGAAGCCGGGCAGGCCGCGGTGGGGGACATGCTGGCCTGGTTCGTGCGCACGCTGGACGGAAACCGCGATACCTACGCACGGCTCGAGGGCGAGGCGGCCCAGTTCGCGCCTGGCCAGACCGGGCTGCTGGCGCTCGACTGGTTCAACGGCAATCGGTCGATCCTGGCCGACGCCGACCTCTCGGGAGCGATCTTCGGGCTCACCCTGCACAGTTCGCCGGCTGAGATCTACCGGGCGCTGCTGGAGTCCATCGCCTTCGGCAACCGGCGGATCATCGACAACTTCACCGAGCACGGCCTCGAGATCTCCGAGATCGTGGCCGTTGGGGGGATCGCCGAGCGCAGCCCGCTCACCATGCAGCTCATCGCCGACACCAGCGGCCTGGGCGTGCACGTGCCGTCATGGCACGAGATTCCGGCCCGCGGCGCGGCTCTGTTCGGGGCGGTGGCGGCCGGCGTGCACGACGACATCGACGCCGCCATCGCCGCCACCCGGCCCGAGAGCTCACGGCGCTACACGCCCGACCCCGCGGCCAAGGAGGTCTATGACCGCGTCTACGCCATCTACCGCACCCTGTATGAGTCGCTGGGGCGTTCCGAGGTCCGGCTCCTGCACGGTCTCAAGCAGATCCGCACCGAGACCGCCGGCTGAGCCGTGACGGGTCTGGCGCGGCTGCGAGAGGACGTGCTCGAGGCCAATCTGGCGCTGCCGGCGCACGGCCTGGTCAAGCTCACCTGGGGGAACGTGTCGGGCGTGGACCGCGACCGCGGGCTGATGGCGATCAAGGCCAGCGGCGTGGACTACGACGACATGAGCGCGGACGACGTGGTCATCGTGGACCTGCACAGCGGCGAGGTCGTGGAGGGCGAGCGCAAGCCGTCGACCGACACTCCCACCCATCGCGCGCTGTACAACGCCTTCGATGCCATCGGCGGGATCGTGCACACGCATTCCACATGGGCCACGGCATGGGCCCAGGCCGAGCGCGAGATCCCCTTGCTGGGGACCACGCACGCCGACTTCATGGCCGAGTCGGTCCCGCTCACGCGCCAGCTCACCGACGACGAGGTCGAGCGCGACTACGAGGGGGAGACCGGGACCGTCCTCATCGAGCGCATCGGCCACCGGATCGACGAGATCCCGGCGGTGCTCGTCCGCGGCCATGCCCCGTTCTGCTGGGCGCAGACGCCCGCCAAGGCGGTCGAGATCGCGGTCACGCTGGAGGAGGTGGCCCGCCTGGCGCTGCTCACGCGGGTGCTCAGCCCGGAGGGCGCTGTGCTGCCCGACTTCCTGCGCGACAAGCACCACCAGCGCAAGCACGGGCCCAGCGCGTATTACGGCCAGCGATGAGCAGGGCCGTGCGGACGATTACCAGCGGTCGTGCACGTGCTCGCGGATGAGGCGGTCATAGACGTCGCGCACACCGTTGAGCTGGTCGGCGCGCAGCGGTTCCAGCGCCGCCGCGGCCACGTTCTGGGAGACCTGCTCGGCGTTGCGCGCGCCGGGGATGACGGCGCTCACACCGGGCTGGTCGATGACCCAGCGCAATGCGAACTGCGCCAGCGTTGCGTCGTCGTCAACGAGCGCTGACAGCTCGCGCGCGGCTTGCACGCCCACCTCGAACGGCACCCCGGCGAACGTCTCGCCGACGTCGAAGGCCTCGCCGTGGCGGTTGAAGGTGCGGTGATCTGAGGCCGCGAAGGTCGTGTTCTCGTCGTAGCGGCCCGACAGCAGGCCCGACGCGAGCGGCACCCGCGTGATGATCCCGACGCCCGCCTTGCGCGCCGCCGGCAGCACCTCCTCGAGCGGCTTGAGGCGAAAGCAGTTGAGGATGATCTGCACGCTGGCCACGTGGGGCCGGGCGATGGCGGCCAGCGCCTGCGCGCATGTCTCCACCGACACGCCGTAGGCCGCGATCAGGCCGTCGCTGACCATCTCGTCCAGGGACTCGAACACCGCGTCGTTCTCGAACACCTCGTCGGGCGGGCAGTGCAGCTGCACGAGGTCCAGCGTGTCCATGCCGAGGTTCTCGCGCGACCGGCGGTTCCAGGCCAGGAAGTTGTCGCGGTTGTAGTTGATCGTCTCCTGGGCGACGCGGCGACCCATCTTGGTGGCGACGAACACGTCGGGGTGGCGGGCGCGCAGCCGGGCGCAGAACTGCTCTGAGCGGCCGTCGCCATAGACGTCGGCGGTGTCGAAGAAGGTCACGCCGGCGTTCACGGCGGTCTCGAGGACCTCGTCGGCCGCGTCGGCGCTCACGTCGCCCCAGTCGGCGCCGAGCTGCCAGGTGCCGAGCCCCACGACGCTGACGTCGCGGCCCAGGCGCGCGATCTCCCGCTGCTCCACGCGAGCATCCTCTCATGTGGGTGCCGGGCGGCGCGGCGCGCCCCATTCCGGGCACAATGCAGGCATGAGCGAAGCGGGGATGCGGGCGGCGGTGGAGAAGATGCGCGCGGCCGGGGCACACCCGGAGGCGATCAGCGCCTTTGAGAGCGCCTACCGGCGGCTGGAATCGGGTGAGACGGCGATGCTGCCCAGCGCCGACCTCGAGTCGGCCGGCGACGTGCCAGCGCTCGAGGATCTGCCCGACGCCGACCCGGCGAGCGCGCTGGCCACGGTGGTGCAGATCAAGCTCAACGGAGGCCTGGCCACGACGATGGGACTCCAGCAGCCAAAGTCGCTGATGGAGGCGCGCGACGGCCGCTCGTTTCTCGACATCATCATCGGGCAGACGCTCGCTCTGCGCCGGCGCTACGGGGTCGACCTGCCGCTGGTGCTCATGGACTCCGAGAGCACCCGCGAGCCCACGCTGCGCGCGCTGGAGCGCCACCCTGACCTGCAGCGCGACGGCATCGCGCCCGACTTCATGCAGAGCGTCGTGCCCAAGCTCGACGCCGACACGCTCGAGCCCGTGAGCTGGCCCGAGGCGCCCGCGCTGGAATGGAACCCTCCCGGCCACGGCGACGTCTACGGGGCGCTGCGCCGCTCCGGGATGCTCGGCGAGCTGTTGGAGCGCGGCTTTCGTCACGCCATGATCGGCAACGCCGACAATCTGGGCTCGCGCGTGGACGCGCGGATCGCCGCGCACGTGGCCGAGCAGGAGATCCCGTTCCTGATGGAGGTGGTGCAGGGCACCGAGGCCGACCGCAAGGGCGGCCATGTGGCACGGCGCATCGCCGACGGCCGGCTCGTCCTGCGCGAGACCGCCCAGACACCGGACTCCGACGCGGAGTCCTTCCGCGACTACCGGCGCTGGCGTTGGTACAACACCAACACGCTGTGGGTCGACCTGAAGGTGCTCGCCGACACCCTCGCGAAATCCGACGGCGTGCTCGAGCTGCCGCTCATCATCAATCACAAGACCGTGGATCCGCGCGACGGCGACTCCACGCCGGTGATTCAGGTCGAGAGCGCGATGGGAGCGGCCATCGGCAGCTTCCCCGACGCCGCCTTGTTGCACGTGCCGCGCACCCGATTTGCCCCGGTCAAGACCACCGACGACCTGCTCGTCCTGCGCTCCGACGTCTACGAGGTCTCTGACGACCTCGAGGTCGAGCCGGTGGCCGAGCGCGCCGACAGCCTTCCGTTCGTGGAGCTCGACAAGCGCTTCTACCGCCTGATTGACGCCTTCGAACAGCGGTTCCCCGACGGCGCGCCCTCGCTGCGTGAGGCCGAGCGCCTCGTGGTGCACGGCGACATCACCTTCGGCTCCGACGTCCGCGTGCGCGGCGCGGTGGAACTCGATGCCGAGTCTCCCACTACGATCGACGCCGGGACCGTCCTGGAGCCCTGAGCGTGCCGGCGTTATTGCTGCCCCGTCCGCCGGCGCCGGCGATCTCGTTGCGGCGGGCGTGGTCCGAGGCGGACAGAGGGACGGGCTCGACGAGGGGAGCGGGGGTGGCCGTTTCGGCGGCGGTGATGGCCGCGGACGTGACCGTCGCACTGTCATGGGGGTGGGCCACCGTCCACCTGACGCGGGCGGTGCGGTAGCGCAGGAGCGCGGCCCAGGTGGCGGGCCCGACGATGCCGTCGGCAGTGAGCCCGTGGGCGATCTGAAAGGCCTCGATCTGCAGGACCGTGTGGTAGCCGAAGTCGCCGGAGATCCGGATCGGGTAGCCGGCGCCAACGAGGTGCTCCTGGGCCCAGACGACCAGGTCGCCGGAGGCGTTCTGGCCGATGTCGGCCATCTGCTTGTAGGGGACGTAGCCCGGCAGCCCGCCTGCAGGTTTGGACAGCGCGAACCAGTTGGAGGCGCCGGCCTCCTGCCAGTCCCACCAGCTCACGCCGCCGGCGCCGTAGACACGAGCGAGCTGGCGGAAGCGGACCACCTGATGGGCCGGCGGGCGCCCGTAGACCTGGCCGAGGGGGAAGATCGGCCGCTGGTAGATCAGGTTGTAGGCGTAGGTGTGGCCGAAGACGGCGTCGGTGGTGGTGCCGATGTCGCGCCAGTACATCTGCGGGGCGTTGGACTGGGCGCCGCCGGGGCCGAGGAATACCGAGTAGGGGAAGGCCGGGTGGTAATCAATGTAGGGAAAGCCGGCGAGGACGAGCGGATAGTTGTAGCCGACGAGTGCCCGCAGCCGGTGGATGTAGACCTGGGCGGAGACGTACTTGCCCTCGTACTCGGATTCCGCGTCGATGATGAGGCAATCGGCGCCGTCGTGGACCGCCGCGGCACCCTTGTAGGCCTCGGTCACCGGGTTGCTGCCGTAGACGTACTGCCACGCGCACACCTTGATCCCGTTGGCGTGCAGGGCCGATACGAGCTGCGGCGTGAACTGCGACCACATGCTGGTGCCGTCGCTGGACTTGACGATGAGGGTGCTCAGGCCGAACCGGTGCGCCGCGGCGATGATCGTGCTCAGGCTGCCGCCGTCTGACTGGCCCAGCTCCCAGATCCACATCGCCCGGCCGTTGAGGGGGTTGCCGCGGCTGGCGGAAGCATGTCCCACCGGAGTGGAGATCGGCACGCCGGCACCGCCGCCGGCGGCCAGTGCCGGTGCGCCGAGGATGCCGCAGACCACGGCGAGGACCAGGAGACAGCACAACAGCCGGCGGGGCGAGTGGGCTGGGCCGAGACCCCCGGGACGGCCGCGCGCCACGCGGACTTCCAACATAGGCCGAGCCACCGTAGCGGAAACCCCGGCGGCCACCCGCAAGTTGCGGTGCGGCCGCCGTCCTCAGCCAGGACGCCCGGGACTACTTCACGAACAGGATCTCTGAGTACTTCGGCAGCGGCCACAGATCGTCGGCCACGACCTTCTCCAGCTTGTCCGCAGCGTCGCGCACCGCCTCCATCGCGGGGATGGTGGTGTCGCGCATGTA
>Ga0070717_10002837_pt1 | contig 12279 bp, 9 predicted proteins | sample LARL113metaG_FD_71366 | JGI IMG/M metagenome (GOLD analysis project Ga0070717, IMG submission 71366) | Corn, switchgrass and miscanthus rhizosphere microbial communities from Kellogg Biological Station, Michigan, USA - LAR L11-3 metaG | ecosystem: Host-associated > Plants > Roots > Rhizosphere ...
GTAGCGGCTGTCCGGGGTTTGTCCGGCTGCCGGACGCGTGTCCGAATGCCGGCCAAGACCGGACAACGGGGCGCGTGATGTCAGGGGGTTGGCGTGGCACAGGGCGTGCGATGGCCCCGCGGCATGCGTGTGATGGCGTGGACGTGGATCGTGATGATGGCGATGGCCGGGTGTCTCGATGCGCCGATGGAGGCCGGGCCGGCGGCGGCGCGGCTGGTGGTCGGCTGGGATCCGCTGGCGTGCGGCGAGCCGCATCGCGTGGTGATCGAGCTGGCGGATGACAGCGGGGCGGCGCTGTCGGCGTCGGTGCCGTGCAACCTCGGCGGCGTCACGGTCGACGTCGCGCACCTCGGCGTGTATCGCGGCCGGATCTACGCGTGGGCGGTCGCGGCGCCGGTGCGGTCGGTCATGGCGCTCGAAGTCACGATCGACGAGCCGATCGTGCAGTGGCGGGTGGCGACGCCGCCATGACTCACGACGCGGCGGCGGCGGTCGGCTCGGCGCGCGGATCGAGGCCGCGGGCGGTCAGCGTGCGGACGATCGCGGGCTCGATCTGGAAGCGATCGAGCAGCGCGCGCAGCGTCGCGCGCGCGGAGGCGTCGTAGCGATGCGCGCGCTTGCCGAGGATCAGCTCGTTCTTTGCCGAGTGCTCCCAGCCGACCAGCTCGGTGACGGTGACCTTGTAGCCGTGCGCCTCGAGCGCGAGGCCGCGCACCACGTTGGTCAGGTGCGAGCCGAGCTCGCGGCGGTGCAGCGGGTGCGCGAACAACGTCGCGATCGACGGATCGGCCGGCCGCGCGGTCTCGAGCTGGCGCGCGACCTCGGCCTGGCAGCACGGCACCACGGCGACGTGGTCGGCCGCCTTCTCGATCGCGAGCGCGAGCGCGTCGTCGGTCGCGGTGTCGCACGCGTGGAGCGCGGTCACCACGTTGGGCCGCTGCGCGAGCGGCGCGTCGGCGATCGCGCCGGTCGCGACGCGGAAGCGGTCCTGGCCAAAGCGCGCCGCGCGCTGCGCCGCCTGCTCGGACAGCTCCGGCCGGGCCTCGATCGCGACCAGCTGGCCCTTGCCGGCGGGCCCGAGCACCAGCTCGTACATCAGCGCGCCCAGGTAGCTCTTGCCCGCGCCGCAGTCGACGATCAGCGGCTCGGCCGCGCGCGCCATCGCGTCGTCGAGCGCCGGCCGCAGCAGCCCGAGCAGATGCCGGATCTGCTTCAGCTTGCGCCGCGCATCCGCGTTGAGCTGACCCTCGCGGGTCAGCAAGTGCAGATCCTTCAACAGCGCGATCGACATCCCCTTGGGAACGTCAGGATCCGTGCGTGCGTCGTACTTCACGCGCGCACCTTAGCGCGCACCGCCGCCCCGCGCGCAAGCCGCCCAGCAAGCATCGGCCCACGGACCAGGGCGACGGTCAGGCGCCGGCGGCGAGGGCGGCCTGGCGGGCGCGGAAGGCGCGGGTCTTGACCGCGGCGACGGAGACGCCGAGGTCCTTGGCGATCTCGGTCTCGGTGCGGCCCTCGCCGTAGCGCTTCCAGAACACGGCGGGGTACTTGGCGCCGAGCTTGGCGACGGCCTCGGCGACGATGCCGAGGTCGGCGCGCGCGATGACCTCGGCGCGCAGGTCGCTCGGCGAGGCGACGCGCTCGAGCCACGGCGTGCCGTCCTCGTCGGTGGTGCCGGTGCCGCTGGCGGGAATCTCGCGGGAGAGCCGGCGCTGCTTGCGCAGGAACATCAGCGCCGCGGTGGCGGTGACCCGGTAGAGCCAGGTCGAGTACCGCGAGTCGCCGCGGAAGCCATCGCGGTAGCGATAGGCGAGGAGCATGGCGTCCTGCGTGATGTCGTCGGCGTCGTGATCGTTGTGGACGTATTTCAGCGCGATCGACCGGACGTAGGCGCGGGTGCGATCGAGGTCGCCGGCGCCCGTTGGTGTCTGCATCGAAGTCCCCATGGTTTCAGGGGATACGCATCGACCGCGCCAGGTCTGTCCAGCACGTACGACAAGCAGTTTCAGTAGCTTGACTCTGATCCCAGGGATACCGCAGTCCAGCTGGCTGGACGGTGTCTAGACAGCTGGACAGCTTCCGCTACGCTGATCGGGTGATCAACGCCGTGCGCCACGTCCTGGTGGCCGATGCCCACCCCGAGGCGATCGCGTACGCCACCGCCGCGCTGCCCGGGATGGAGATCGAGGCGGTTGCGACCGTACCCGCCGCGCTCGAGCGCGTCGTGGGCTCGACGTTCGACGCCGTGTTGCTGGACCCTGCGTTCGGCGACGACGAGGACGGCGCGCTGGCGCTGCTGCACCGGATGCGCACGGTGGCGCCCGACACCGTCGTGGTCATCTGGAGCGATCTGCCGACGGTCGGCTTCGCGGTCCGCGCGATGCGGGCCGGCGCGCTCGACGTCCTGAAGAAGACCGCGGCGGCGGCCGAGATTCGCTCGGTGGTCGATCGCGCGATCACCCACGGCGCGCTGGCTCGCGAGGTCCGCCGCCTGCGCGGCGAGGTCGAGAAGGCGCGCGGCCTGGGCGAGGTGATCGGCGAGTCGGCGCTGATGCGCCAGCTGCTCGCGATGATCGATCGCGTCGCGGCGTCGGACGCCACGGTGCTGATCGTCGGCGAGAGCGGCACCGGCAAGGAGCTGCTGGCGCGGACGATCCACCGCGTCGGCCCGCGCGCCGACGGCCCGTTCGTCGCGTTCGATTGCTCCGCGCTGGCGCCGAGCCTGCTCGAAGCCGAGCTGTTCGGTCACGAGAAGGGCGCGTTCACGGGCGCCAACCGGGCGCGCCGCGGGCTGTTCCGCGAGGCGCACGGCGGGACGATCTTCCTCGACGAGATCGGCGACATCGACGCCAGCGTGCAGAACAAGCTGCTGCGCGTGCTGCAGGAGCGCGAGATCAAGCCGGTCGGCGGCGATCGGCCGGTCGCGATCAACGTCCGCGTCGTGGCGGCGACCAACAAGGACCTCAAGGCGCTGGTCGCGCGCGGCCAGTTCCGCGAGGATCTGTACTGGCGGCTCGCGGTGGTCCCGATCCAGGTGCCGCCGCTGCGCGAGCGCAAGGAGGACATCCCGCAGCTCGCGGCCCACATCCTGGCGCGCCGGCGCGGCGCGGCGAAGAGCTTCGCCGGCAGCGAGGCGCGCTACCCGACGCAGATCACCGCCAAGGCGCTCGCGCGGCTCGAGTCGTACCGCTGGCCGGGCAACATCCGCGAGCTCGAGAACGTGCTGTCGCGCGCGGCGATCCTGTGCGACGGCGAGATGATCCGGTCGCACGATCTCGACATGCTCGGCCTCGACCGGCCGCACGTCCCGCCGGGCGGCGAGGCCGGCGATGATCGCGTCGATCTCCCGCCGATCGATCTCGATCGACTGGGCGACGGTGAGGGCCTCAAGGACCTGACGGATCGCGCGCTGCGCACGGTCGAGCGGGCCGCGCTGATCGCCGCGCTGCGCCGCGACCGCAACCCCGCGCTGGCTGCGCGCCGGCTCGGGATCAGCCGGGCGTCGATCTACACGAAGATGAAGACGTACAGCCTCGGCGCCGACGGCAGCTCGTCGGCGGAGTAGTCGCTCAGGGCTGGCCCTGGCCGGACAACAGCTTTAGCGTGTACGCGCCGCCGGAGCCACCGGCCCGGACCAGGCTCACCGTGATCGACTGGCCCGGAGCGAGCACGCCGTCGGGCAAGAACACGCGAACGTACGGCCGTCCATCCTTGGTCATCGCCGTGGCGTTGCTGATGGTCACCCCCGCCGGCAAGCCGGTGGCGACCACGAGCAGGTGCGTATCGATGACCGCGCTGCTCGTGTTCGTGATGAGCCAGCTGTCCTGCTGCCCCGACGAGCTGAGCGCGATCTTGGCCTGCGTGGTCACGTCGAGGAACTCGAGGCCCTGGTCGCGGCGCGCGAGCGCATCGTTGTCATCGATGGCGAGCCCGCTGAGCAGCATCCCATCGTGGGCGCCGAGCGCCGCCAGGTCGGGCCGATTGCGCGAGAACGCGAGGTCCTCGACGGTGGGCTGGAAGCTCGCGGCGAACGACGGATCGTAGAGGCCACCTTCGAGGAACTCGGTCAGATCGTCGATCTGCGATTCGCTCAGGCCCAGGCCGCGCGGCGTGCCGGGGCCGCGTGGATTGGTGAACCGCGGCTCGAGCGTCGCGGCAGCGCCGGCCGTTGGATCCTGCGGGATGCCGGCGTTGAAGTAGCTGACGACGTCGCGGACCCGGGTGAACGAGCCGCTGTGGAAGAACCCGCGAGCGTCCTTGAGCTGGCGCAGCGTGAGGCTGCGAAACTTGAACAGATCGGTCGGCTTGTGGGTGACCTCTTCTCGGCCGGTGTCTTCGGCGTGGTACGCGGTGCCGTGGCCACGCGCGGCGGCGTTGAGCGCCTGGACCGGGTGATCACCGAGCCCGACGTTGAAGAAGTTCTCCTCGACGAACGCGCCGATGCCCGCGACGTCGGCATCGTTCGGTTGCTTGTTGAGCATCGGCCCGCTGTGGCAGCTGAAGCAGCCGGCGCCACCGTCCGTCGCCTTCGTGAAGAACAGGCGGGCGCCGCGCAGCTGGCCCGCCGTCATCGCGGCGTTGTCTCCCGCGAGGAACTTGTCGAACGGCGTGTCCCGCGTGACGACGGTCCGGAGGAACGTCGCCTGCGCGCGAAACTCGGTCTGATCATTCACCAGGATCGTCGGATCGTTCTTCGCGGCGGCCTCCGCGGCCTCCTCGGGGAACGCGTCGCTGAACAGCTTCACGAAGGCTGGAATCTTCAGCAGCTCCGCCGACTGAAAGCCCAGCATGCGGTGCGCGTCGAGCAGCAGGAGCGTCATGTTCTCGCCCGCCGGATCGTTGAGCGGGTTGAGCGCGCCGGCGGTGGTCTGCGGCTCACCACCGAAGCCGCCGAACAGCAGACGGTTGTTGAACGCGAAGCCGACCAGCGAGGGCGACAGCCGCGCCACGCTGTCGATCTGATCGAGCCGGCCGGTGGCCGTCAGGCTCAAGGTCGTGTTCTGCGGTAGCGGGTTATTGTGATAGAACAGCGCCGGCGTCGTGACCGTCCGCGTGCCGTTGAGCACGAAGATATCGGTCAAGGTCGGTAGGGAGTCGACCAGCGCGTCGCCCGGGAACAGGGGCTCGCTGCGCAGCTTCGTGAGGATCGCCTGCGGGCGGCGGCGCGGGATGAAGTTGCCGCTCGCGTCGGTGTAGCCGCGGCCCTCGCCGCCGGTGTTGAAGTTGAGCAGCTGGCCGGCCTTGCCCGCGGCCTCGCCGATATGGCAGCTGCCGCAGGATCCGGTCTGCTTCGTGGCCGCGGCGATCGCGGTCGTGCTGGCATCGGCGGCCGCCAGGGTCCCGCCGAACGCGGTGCCGGCGGGCAGGTCGAGCGGCTGACCTGCATTGATGTTCACGCGCGCGGTCCGCACCGGATCGTGGAACAGCAGCTTGCCGAGATACTTCTTGGCGGGCGTCGTCTTGTAGCGACCGGGGCGCATCGGATCATCGGCCGGCACCGGCAGCGACTGATCGTCCGGCGGCACGGTCAGCTTCGCGATGCCGCCGACCTGCGTGGCGATGAAGCCGCGCACCGCCGCGGCGCTCGCCGGATCCGCGCTGGCGTCGCCCGCCGCGTCCGTGGTGCCGGTGCTCGCGTCGACCGCGCCGGGGTCTCTGGCGCTGCCGTCGCCGCACGCCGCGAGGGTGGCGAGCGACAAGATCGCCGCGACCCGGCGCAGGCCCGTTCGCGGTGTGATCCCGAATCGCGTCGTGCTCGATCGAGCCCGTCGACTGTCTTGAATGAATACCTTCATGCCTCACCTGGAGAATGGTTACGTGCGCGCCTCGCGAGCCACTGCAGCCCCCTGCCGTGCTCGTGATCGCGAGTGGTATTACGTAGGATCGACAATTCCGTTTCTCACGAGATCGGGAATCCTGCGCGGCCGCGCCGCGCACACGTTCGAGTGAAACCAACGCGCCGAGCGGCGTATGGGCCGGGCACGCGCTTCCGGCGCCCGTGGAACACTCGGTTGCCCCCGGAGGAATCGTCTCCGTGTTACGCCGTGCGGCTTCGGACGTAGGGGCTGCGTGATGTTCCTTCGCGTGCTCCGATCTCGACGCCTCGCCGCGCTCCTCGCCGCGGCCTGGGGGCTCGGCGCGCCGGGCTGCGCCGACGAGACCGCGCTCGATGACACCACGCGCGCGCGGCTCGAGGCCTACCGACTACCGCCCGCGCCACCGCCCGATCCATCGAACGCGGTCGCGGACGACGTCCGCGCCGCGGTGCTCGGCAAGCAGCTGTTCTTCGACGGCCGGTTCTCCGGTGCCCTGGGGCCGGCCAACGGCGATCCCGATCGCGGCGGGGTGGGCGCGCCCGGTGAGGCCGGCAAGGTCGCGTGCGTGAGCTGCCACGATCTCACGAACGGCGGCAGCGACCACCGCAGCCGACCGGCCGAGACCAGCCTCGGCGCGGCGTACGACGGACGCAACGCGATCACCGTGATCGACTCGGCGTACAGCGATCCGGCGCTCGGCGGTTGGCTGCTGTGGGACGGTCACAAGGACTCGCAGTGGAGCCTCGCGCTCGGGCCGATGGAGAACCGGCTCGAGCACAACGCGACCCGCCTGCAGGTCGCCCACGTGATCTTCGATCATTACCGCGCGAGCTACGAGGCGATCTTTGGGCCGCTGCCCGCGCTCGGTGATCGGACGCGGTTTCCGGACGACGGCAAGCCCGGCGATCCTGCCTACGACGCGATGGCGCCGGATGATCGCGCGGCGATCGACCGCGTGTTCGCGAGCTTCGGCAAGGCGCTGGCGGCCTACGAGCGCCGGCTGGTGAGCTCGAGCTTCGCGCCATCGCCGTTCGATCGCATGCTCGCCGGCGACGCCTCGGCGATGACGCCCGGTGCGCTGCGCGGCGCGCGGCTGTTCGTCGGCAAGGCGGCGTGCGACGAGTGCCACCGCGGCTACGCGTTCAGCGACGGCAAGTTCCACAACGTCGGCGTGCCGCAGGAGGGCGAGCACACGCTGGTGCGCGATCTCGGGCGCGCCGCGGCCGGCTCGCTGCTCACCGATCCGTTCAACCGCGCCGGCGCGTTCAGCGATCGACGCGACGACGCGCAGCTGCGCGCGCTGGTCATCGGCGATCGCGACCTCGGTGCGTTCAAGACGCCGACCTTGCGTAACGTCAGCAAGACCGCGCCGTACATGCATGACGGCGTGTACGGAAACCTTCGCGATGTGGTCGAGCATTACAACGCCGGCGGGGAGACCGGGGGCTACGCCGGGACCCGCGAGGTCACGATCGAGCCGCTGCTGCTCGACGCGCGCGAGGTCGACGATCTGGTCGAGCTGCTGCGCGCGCTCGACGACGACGCGCCGTTGCCCAGCAGCGACTTCCCGGAGGGCCTCACCAGCCCGCCCCAACTGCCGGAGTGAATACCGATGACGAGTCAACCCGACTTCGAGCGTGCGGATCACGGCAGTCACGGCGCGTCCTCGGAGCTCGCGATCTCGCTGGAGATCGACGATGCCGATCGCGGTGACGATCGCGATGCCGATCGCGGTGACGACTCGCTGGTCGGCGAGCGGTTCGGCGACTACCTGCTGGTCGCCGAGCTCGCGGTCGGCGGCATGGCCGAGGTCTTCCTCGCGGTCCACCAGGGCCCCGAGGGGTTCCGCAAGGTGGTCGTGGTCAAGCGTGCGCTGCCGCAGCTCGGCCGCTCGGCGGAGTTCGCGCGGATGTTCCTCACAGAGGCGCGGATCGCGGCGCGCCTCGAGCACCCGAACATCGTGCGCACCACCGCGCTCGGCGAGGCGCGCGGTCAGTACTTCACCGTGATGGAGTACCTCGCGGGGGAGGATCTCCGCGGCGTGCTCGCGCGCGCGGCCCGGCAGCAGGTCCGGATCGCGGTCGAGCTCGTGGCCTCGATCATGGCGCAGGTCTGCGCCGGCCTGCACTGCGCGCACGAGCTGACCGACGCCGAGGGGCGCAACCTTGGCCTCGTCCATCGCGACGTCACGCCGGCCAACATCATCGTCACGTTCGGCGGCGAGGTGAAGCTGATCGACTTCGGCGTGGCCAAGCTGGCGCGCGGCGGACCACCGACGCTGGCCGGTACGCTGAAGGGCAAGCTCGCGTACATGTCGCCCGAGCAGGTCCGCGGCCACAGCGTCGATCGGCGCTCCGACGTGTTCGCCGCCGGGATCGTCCTGTGGGAGCTGCTCGCGGGCGCGCCGCTGTTCGCGCGCGACACCGAGGCGGCGACGCTGTTCGCCGTGGTCAGCGACGCCATGCCGTCGCTGCGCGCGCTGTGTCCGGCGGTCCCCGAGGCCCTGGTCGCGATCGCCGAGCGCGCCCTCGCGCGCGCGCCCGAGCAACGCTTCGCGACCGCCGAGGCCATGCAGCTCGCGCTCGACGACTTCCTGTCGAGCGCCGCGGCGCGCCGAGCGGCGATGCCACGAGAATCGGGCGCGCGCGGGCTGGCGCGCATGCTGGACGAGCTGTTCGGCGCGCGCTACGGCGATGCGAAGCGCGCGATCGCGCAGTCGCGCGCGATGGCGCACAACGTGGCGCTGATCCGCCAGCTGCGTCATGGCGACAGCGGCGCGCGCGTCGATCCGCTACCCGCGCACGCGGTGCCGCCGACCCGGGTGGCGACGCGGGGTCCGCGACGGGCGCCGCTCGCGGTGGTCGCGCTGCTCGTGGGCGGCGCCGGCGGGCTCGGCTACGCGATCGTGCAGCACGACGGCGCGGAACCGGCACCGGCGCCGCTCGCCGCGGCGTCGGCTCAGCTGGTGCTCCGCAGCACGCCGCCCGGCGCTGCGATCTTCCTCGCCGGCGAGCCGACCGGGATGACGACGCCGGCCGCGCTGGCGCGGCTCAAGAGCGGCGAGCTCGCGGTCCGCCTCGAGATGGCGGGCTACGGCACGGTGGAGCAGCGGATCCGGCTCGCCCCGGGCGGACGCGTCGAGCAGGTCGTCGTGCTGGTCCCGACACCGGCCGGCCCGCTGACCGTGGCGAGCCTGCCGCCGTCCGCGCGGCTCGACATCGACGGGGTCGAGCACGCCGGTGGGCGCGGCGTCGAGCTGCCGGCGGGCCGCCACGTGGTGCGCGTCGTGCTCGCCGGCAAGGAGCTCGCGAGCGAGACGATCGAGACCGACGGCCACGCGCAGCAGTGGCGTTTGCACGGCGCGCACCTGGTGCGTCAGAGGTGAAGTCCATGAGCCACTGTCCATGAGCCACTGTCCATGAGCCACTCGCTACCGGCGTTGCATTCGAGCCAGCGCCATCCCGCGCGCGGCCGGGGCTACCTCGCGGTCGTCCTCGCGATCGTGCTCGCCGCGACCGCCGCCTGGGGGTGGCTCGCGCGCCAGCAGCTCGCGGCCGGGATGCGCGCGGACGACGTCGACCGCTTCGCCCGCGGCCACGCGCTGTTCGACGCCGTGCGCGCCCGCATCCAGGACGATCTGCGGGCGCAGTGCCGCGTGCTGGTCGAGGATCCCCGGCTCAAGGCCACGCTCGCCACCGAGGGCATCGACGAGGCCACCGTGCGCGACATCCTGGCCGACCTCAACCAGCTGCGGCGCACCGGCTTCCTGCTGGTGTTGACGCCCGAGGGCCGCGTGCTCGCCGAGTCGGGTGCCCGCGAGCTGCGCCGGCTCGATCTGTCGGCCTCGAGCGTGGTGACGCGCGCACGCGGCACGAGCGAGGCGATCGGCGGCTCGTGGGTGCTCGGCGGCCGCGTGGTCGACCTCGGCGTGGCGCCGGTCGGCTTCGGCACGCACGTGATGGCGTACGTGGTGATCGGCCAGGCGATCGACGCGGCGCTGCTCCGGCTGGTCGGCGACGGGGCCGGCCTCGCGCTCGCGGTGATCGCCGGGCCCGAGCCCGGGCCGCTGTCGAGCGACGAGCCCGCGCTGCGCGGCGTGTTCGAGGTGATGGCGCGCGACGGCGGCGACGGCGTCATCGGGCAGGGCGGCGCGCGCTACGCGACCCGCGCGGTCGATCTTGCCGAGGTCGCCCAGGCGCGCCCCCGGCTGGCGATGGCGCGCGCGCTCGCGCCGCAGCGCGCGTGGTTCGAGGTGCTGGGCTGGTTGTTGTGGGTGCCGATCGGCCTGGTCGTCCTCGCCGTGGTGCTCGCCGCGCTGCGGCCGCGGAGCGTCATCGCATGACCCGCTCCATGGCGATCGCGCTGGCGCTCGCGCTCGGCCGGATCGCGCGGGCCCAGCCCGCCGAGCCGCCGCCCGACGGCGACGAGACCGCCGAGCTCGCGCAGCGGATCGACGACCTCGAGGTCAAGCTCGCGCAATCCGAGCGCAGCCGGCGCGCGCGATTTCCGATCAAGCTCAGCGGCTACGGCGATCTCGGCGCGTTCGCGGTCCAGGGCGACGGCTCGGGGTTCCGCCGCGACGCCGGGCACGTGGTGTTCCCCGATCGCGCGGGCTACGCCTGGGTGTTCTACGGCGACCTGCTCGCGACATCGATCAACGCGCGCGGCGACGTCGCCGATCTCGGCCAGGCGCCCGGCGTGCAGCGCTTCGACTCGGTGCACGCGGGCGGCCACCCGACGTTCCTGGTCAACGAGCTCAACCTCAGCCTCACCGCCGGGCTCGGCGATCACGCGCTGTTCAGCTCGAGCGTCAACTTCACGCCGCGCACCGGAACCGACTTCGCGCTCGGCGACGCGTTCGACGTCGATCTCGTGCAGCTCGAGTGGATGCCGACCGACGACGGCAAGACCTCGCTGTTCGTCGGCAAGGTCGACTCGGTGCTCGGCCTCGAGTACAAGACGCGCAAGGCGCCGGCGCGGTTCGGCATCACGCCGAGCTTGCTCGCGCGCTACACCACCGGCACCGCGGTCGGCCTGAAGCTGCGCAGCAAGCTCGCCGGCGATCACCTGATCGTCGCCGCCGCGGTGACCAACGGCTCGTTCGGCACCGAGCAGTTTCACTTCTATCGCGAGATCGATACCAACAGCGGCAAGACGCTGTCGGGCCGCGTCGCGCTCCGGCTCGCGGTCGGCGACGGCGGCACGCTCGAGCTCGGGCCCTCGGCGCAGTGGGGCACGCAGGACGGCGTGCCCGACGGCGGTGGCGCGATGTGGCTGGTCGGCGGCGACGCCGAGCTCGACCTCGGCTGGCTCGACGTCAAGGCGCAGTGGCTGACCGGCCGCGCGCCCGGCGACGCGGTCCACATGACCCACGCGCTCGATCTCAAGCAGGGCGGCGCGCTCGAGGCCGACCTGATCGCCGGGCCGGTGCTCGGCGTGTACGGCCGGATCGAGTATCGCGACGCCGAGGTCAGCCAGGGCCTCGAGCGGCTCTACCTCACGCGCAACTGGCGCGCGACCGGCGGCGTGCGGCTGACCGTGCACCCCAACGCGACGGTCAAGGCGGAGTACGCCCATAACGGCGAGTACGGCGGCGTGCCCGCCATCTCCGACGACGTCATCACCACCTCGGCCGTCGTGGCCTTCTAGGAGCACCAGGATGCGAACGCAATGGCTCATCGTCCTCGGCATGATCGCGCTGGCCGGCGACGCGCGCGGCGATGCCCGCGCCAAGCAGCGGCCGGTCACCCAGGCCGACCTCGACAAGCTCGAGCAGCGGCTCGAGGACCAGCAGCGTCTGCTCGACAAGTTGATCCGGCTGCACAGCCAGTATCTGCAACAGCTCGTCGCGCTGCTGCCCGACGCGGCCGGCAAGCCGGGTCCGGCGGAGCCGAAGAGCGAGCCGCGGATCGCCGCCAAGCCCGAGCCGCGCGCCGACGAGCCGCGGCCCAGCGCGAAGCCGCGATCCGCGGCGACCGGCGCGGTGGTCGGCAAGCTGACCGGCGGCGGCGGCGATGCGTTCGTGTACATCGAGGACGTCGTCGCGCCGGCGCACGGCGGCGCCGTGATGAAGCAGGCGGGCAAGCAGTTCGCGCCGCAGGTGCTCACGGTGGTGAAGGGCACCAAGGTCGACTTCCCGAACATGGACACCGTGTTTCACAACGTGTTCTCGGTGACGCCGGACAATTCGTTCGATCTCGGCAGCTACCCGCAGGGCGCCGCGAAGAGCGTGACGATGACCCGGCCCGGCGTGGTCACCGTGTACTGCAACATGCACCCGCAGATGGTCGGCTACATCCTGGTGACGCCGAGCCCTCTGGTCGTGCGCGCCGGTCAGGACGGCTTCTTCCGGATCGCCAACGTGCCGGTCGGCCACCACCGGCTGGTCGCGTGGGCGCCCAACGCCAAGCCGGTGGTGTCGGAGATCGACGTGACGGAGGCCGACTCGGCGCCGGTCGAGCTC
>Ga0070717_10002839_pt1 | contig 12276 bp, 19 predicted proteins | sample LARL113metaG_FD_71366 | JGI IMG/M metagenome (GOLD analysis project Ga0070717, IMG submission 71366) | Corn, switchgrass and miscanthus rhizosphere microbial communities from Kellogg Biological Station, Michigan, USA - LAR L11-3 metaG | ecosystem: Host-associated > Plants > Roots > Rhizosphere ...
CCCCTTGCCGCCGGCTTCCACTTAAGAGCCACCGAAGCCAGGTGCGGTTGTAGGGTCATGTCGCGAGGAAGACGGTGCAAGTGCCAGCAGAAGAAGTCCGGTGGGGCCTCATTCCAGGGTGAGATTGCCTGTCCGGACTGCCCAAGGACGAACATTCAGCCCGACATGCCTTTACAGGGGCTTGTCAAATTATCCACCATCTCCTATGGCAGCACCCAACAATGCGCTGACCCACGAGCAGAAAGCCCAGGCCCTCACGCAAATCCTCGCACACGCCACCGCAGGCCGCTGCACGGTCGAGAGGGAGATGGTTCCGCCTGAGCAAGTTGCCGCAGCCTGGGATCGGCAGGCTGCGTCTGCTCGTCGCAAGCTCATCCTCGTTCCCGAATGAACAAATCTAGCGTGAATATAATGCTCCTCGCGGCCCCGGCACTCCTACCTGGTAGGGAGTTCGCCGAGTGTGACGTTGACGGTCAGGTGCTGCTTGCCCCGGTAGACCTGTACCGAAACCCTCTCACCGGGGTTCTTGCTGATGAGCGCATTGCCCAGCGAGGGAACATCATCGACGGCCTTGTCCCCGATCTGCACAATCACATCCCCCGGCTGCAACCTGGCCTGAGCCGCAGGGCCATCGGGAGCAACATTTACAATGAGCGCTCCATGATCGACAGCCAGGTTGTCCTGTGCGGAAAGCTGGGCATCCACGCTCGTGACCGTCACGCCCAAGGCGGCTCGCCCCGTGTGCGTGACCTTGCCTGTCTCGATGAGCTGTGGCACAGTGAACTGCACGCGGTTGGAGGGGATCGCAAAACCCACCCCGTTGGCCGGCGTCTTGAATTGCGGATCGATGGCGGCGAGCGTGGGAATGCCGATGACGTTGCCCTGCAAATCAACCAGCGCACCACCACTGTTGCCAGGATTAATCGGTGCATCGGTCTGTATGGCGTCGGGGATCGTTGCCCCATTCCGTCCCTCAGAGACGCTACGTCCCAGGGCGCTGATAATGCCATTGGTGACCGTCTGCGTGATGCCCAATGGGTTGCCAATCGCCAGCACCTCTTGCCCAACTCGTGACTTCGACGAGTCGCCAAGCGTGGCCACGATCAGGCCCGTTTTCGGCGGCGTCACCTTCACCACCGCCAGGTCATCGGCAGGGTCGGTGCCGACCAATTGCGCAGGGAGTTTTGTGCCATCATAGAGGACCACTTCTAGGCGCTGCACCCCGTCAACCACGTGGTGATTGGTTACAATGTAGCCACGCCGGTCAATAATTACCCCGGACCCCAGCCCCTGACCACTTGGGGTGACCACATTGATCTGAACTACTGCCGGTCGCACCTTCGCCACCACCGCTTCTCGTACCACCTCTATATTACTGCCCGTCAAAGGGGGAACGCTCGCTCCTGTATTGGTTCCGCTTTGCACGGCGTCTGTACCGGTTCCCCCACTCACTGCAAACGTCCAGACTGCAAATAAGCCGACACCAAAGACCACCGCCAGTAGCACGGTCAGGACGATGATCGCCCCTGTCCGCACGCCTCTGGAGCGGGGCTGCTGGGGAACAGGGCCAGGCATGGATGCCTGTCCATCGTGAGGTCGGCTGATTGGATTGTTCTCTAGATCAGGTTGCTGCATTTTCATACACCTCCACTCTGCTCTGGCATGCTTCTGCTCCGAGCGGTCGCTGACGTACATCTCCTTTCCAGTCTCTGGAGATGGTGAGAGAAGGAAATCAGCATCCCATGTGCTCTCCCCTTCCCTCACATGAAAAGCATACTGCGTCCGCGTGAGATGGCACTGTGAATTGTCTGAGATGAGCCTGTGCATGCAATTTTGCTCATCGCTCCTCGGGCGCCATTCACCACTTCCACATCTGACAATGAGCGTGAGGCGGTATATGGTCGGCGACACAATCGCATGATGCAGCATGTATCCCGGCCATGTGAGGGAACATCGGAAGACGACTGGCGTTGCTCGATGTTCAGGCGAGCGGGAGCCAGACGCTGAAGGTGCTGCCTTTGCCCAGCGTGCTTGCGGCGGTGATGTGACCACCGAGTTGCTCGACCAGGGTTTGCGCGATGGACAGTCCCAACCCTGTCCCCTGGCGTGAACGGGCATGGTCGGCCCGGTAGAAGCGCTCGAAGAGGTGCGGCATATCAGTCGGATCAATCCCGATGCCCGTGTCCCGCACCCGCAGCACGGCCTGTCCCTCGACCCGTTCCACCGAGACGGTCACGCGGCCTCTGTTCTCTCCACTGCTGGGGGTATACTTGATCGCATTATCGAGCAGGATCAGCGCTACGCGGCGCAGGCTTTCCTCGTCGCCTCGCACGCGCAGCGGCTCAATATGGCCGATCTCCAGTTGGAGCGTCGATCCCTCCATGACGAGCCGCCGCCGCAGCTGGCGCACCAGTTGGAGCACCTCGTGATCGAGCTCGACAGGTGGCAGGTGACCTGTCCTTCCCTCGGCTCTCGCCTCCACCTCCTGGGCTGCCGACGGCGTGTCCACGCTCGCATCGGCGCGAGCCAGCAGCAGTAACTCCTCGACCAGTTTCGCCAACCGGAGCGTCTCTCCATGGGCGTCAGCGAGCATGCTGCGGCGCTCCTCTGGCGGCAGGTCCTCCAGGTGCCGTTGCAAGAAGGCCAGGTTGCCCTGGATCGTGGTGAGCGGGGCACGCAGTTCGTGGGAGGCATCGGCGACAAAGCGGCGCTGCGTTTGCGTTGCGCTCTCCAGGGAAGCCAGCATCTCATTGAAAGCATCGATCACCTGCCCCATCTCGTCGTGTCTGCGCGGCCGAGGGAGGCGCTGGCTGAGACTGCCAAAGCGTGTCCCACGTGCCGTGGAGGCGGCGATGGCGCGTGCGGTGGCGACCATGCCTGCCAGGGGCCGCAGCACACGCGTGGCCAGAATCCAACTCCCGACGAGCGTCCCTGCCAGCGTTACCAGTCCGACGAGCAGGAGCAAGCTCTGTAACAAGAACAAGCTGGCATCGATATCACTGAGCGATTTGGCGACCAGGAGCAAGCCAATGACCGGACCAGCCCCTTGCGGGGTCCCATCAGCGTTCACCCCATTTCCGCTCGTCTGTGTTACCGGCGCACGAACGGGCAAGGCTTCCATGCGCACATGCTCACCTTCCGCCGTTGTGGTGTACCAGAGTGTCTGGCCAGCGAGTACGGCCCGCCTGGTCTCAGCGCTGATCGGAAGACTCCTGCCCAGTCCACTTGTGGAGGGATAGCGTACTACCCCTTGCGAATCCACCACCTCGACCACCACGCCAGCCTCACGATACGTGTCGATGGCAGGTAGGGAAAGTTGCGCAGGCCAGTATGGGGGGGTAGACGAGAGTTCGTGTGTGAGAGCCACCGAGACCAGCCGAGCCTCGGTACGCACACTGCTGTCGACACTCTGATTGAGCGCATTGGTCGTCAAGAGCAGGATCAGCGTCGCAAAGACCCCCAGCGCCACGATCAAGAGGCTGCCATACCACAGCAGCAAGCGCAGGCGCAGCGACCGCGGCCTGCTCCGGTCAGATGGCGGGGCGGTCGGTCTCCGCATGTCTTTGCTCACTTCCCATGCAATGGTGCGCACATGCCTTCTCCCTTCGCGTGTCGTGTCTGCAGATATGCACATCCGAGAGGCGCGCTCCGCCTCCTGGCTCATTCTTTGAAGACATAGCCGACACCACGCACCGTGTGGATCAGCCGTGGCTCCCCCTCCGCCTCGAGCTTGGCACGCAGGTAGCCCACGTAAACCTCCATCACATTGGAGGAACCCTCGAAATCCATGCCCCAGACGCGATCCAGAATGATGTCGCGGGTGAGGACCTGGCGCGGACGCCGCAAAAAGAGGGCCAGCAATTCGTACTCGGTGGGTGAGAGTTCAATTTCACGCGCACCGCGATGGGCCACGCGCGTACCCGTATCCAGCTCGACATCCACGTAGCGCAGGACCTCCTGCCGCTCCTCCTGGTTGCGGCGTAAAAGCGCCTTGACCCGCGCCACTAACTCCTCGGGAGCAAACGGTTTCACCAGGTAGTCGTCTGCGCCCGTCTCGAGTCCTTTCACCCGGTCAGAGACGGCATCACGCGCCGTGAGCATCAGAATGGGAACCATATCACCCGCCGCACGCATGCGCCGCGCCACCTCCAATCCCTCCGGCCCTGGCAACATAATATCGAGCACGATCAGATCGGGTGGACGCTCCAAGGCACGATCCAGGGCTTCGTTGCCGCTGGCCACAATGGCGACGCTATAGCCTTCATACGCAAGCACACGCCGTAACAACTCCGTAATGCGTGGATCATCGTCCACGACCAGAATATGTGCCTTCATCGATCTTCCTCCAGTTGTGAGAAGAGCAATTTCGCTTGCTCCAGTCGCAAGAGTACACCCCGCGGTAGACCTCTGCGCTGCTCCCCTCGTCGTTCTCCTTTGCTATGAAGAGCATAGCATAGCGGTATGAAGCCATCCTGAGCCGAAGTTGAGACGAACCTGAGAGCCATGCACCTCCTCAGATTGTAGCTGATATTTCGGCTAACTGCACCTCCTCTCCCTTTTCCCGGGTCGTCTCAGACCCGGCTCAGCCAATTCACAGCAGCAACTTATATGCGCCATGTATGCTGGTGCTGTATGCATATGAAGAGTGGCTGTGCCTTTGCATCATGTGCTCATCTGTACAACAACCTCTGGAGCTATCAGAGCACGTGCCGTTCGATAGGAGGCATCCTCATGAACAGGCAGGAAACAAAAAGACCTGCGTACAGCATCCTGGTTCGTCGTCTGGCAGCCTATCTCGTCGATATCCTGCTCCTCTTTGCAGCCGTCGTGAGCACGCAATTTGGCCTGGCGGCCCTCACGGGCGGATGGCCTTTTCGCCTGCTCACGACCGGCCTACGTATCGAGGGCTGAGTCTGGCTGAGCGTTTCCCTGCCAACCTACCTCTACTTTGCCCTGAGCGAAAGCTCCACCCATCAGGCAACACCTGGCAAGCGCTTGTTGGGTCTGCGTGTGACTGACATAGCTGGCAACCGCATTGGCTTCGGTCGAGCGCTCTTGCGGACGATCGTAAAGCTGATTCCCTGGGGGGTGACCCACCTTTCGCTCTTCCTGCCCACCCCCATCCTCACGGATGGACAAGGTGGCTTTCCGCCTGGGCTGATCACCGCCAACATCTTGATCGTCGTCTACCTGGCCGCCATCGTGATGACTGCTGGCAAACAGGGGGTGCATGACCTGGTGGCAAGAACGATGGTGCTGCCGTGCGCTCCCTTTGGCGGCGAGGAGAAGCCATCGGGAGGCAAGAGGTGGAGGTTGAGAGCACTTCAGTAATGCGCGAGAGGACTGTCCTGGATTGGATAAGGCAGTCTCCTCGCATCTTTGGACGTCCCCATCATTACGCGGCGTAGCGAGGCTTCTCGGTTGATAAGCTTTGTCGTATCTGCAAGTAGCGCAGAACCGATTCCCGGCTGAGTACCCCCACAAAACGTCCATCCTGCACGATCGGCACCTGGTTGATATTTTGGTCGTTCATCATCTCCAGTATCTCGAGTAAGGGTTGCTCAGGAGAAGCTGTGTAGACCTGTTCCAACTGGCACATCGCGTGACCAACTGGGGGTGAAAGCCCATTGCTCTCGCGGCACGCGCACAATGTCTGCCAGAGTAATGAGTCCCATCAGGTAATCACCCTGCGTGACAGGAGCCGAACTCAGGCCCTGTGGCAGAAAGTAGTTCTCCACACGGAACATGCTTGTTCGCCTGTCAAGGCGCTCTGGATGACGCGGGGATGACCAGCTGCAATTGCTCATCGGCCACGCGGGCCTCTAGTGGAGTGTGACCACACAGCTCACCATCCAACGTCACCTCCTGCCGTCCATCTTCCGTGGCGATAGTCACGCCTCGTCTCTCGCACGTAGGCATCGTCCTTGCCTGGATAACTAAACTTTGGCCCTTCAATGTGAAAGCTCCCTGAAGCGTGACTGAGATGAACCTGAGACGGCAAGAACAACGATCCTCAGGTGCGGTTCAGGCTTGCTTCAGAGTATTCACAGCCTCACCTGCTAGACTATGCATGGGAAAGCTGCAGAGGCTTGCAAGTCACGAAGGAGCAGAGTCACTTTCCCAATGTAGAAGGAGACAAGAAAATGATAGATGTGTTCACAGGGCTACTGCTGGTGGCGCTGATCGGAGGAGGCTTCCTGATCGCTCGGCGCCTCGTTGACCGGCGCAACATGATGAACCGGCCCATGGAAATGCCATGGCAATCGGGATATGGTCCAAGAGATGACTATGGTCAGAGTATTCCCCCAGATCAAGGCTATGATGGCCCTGGCTACGGCAGGCCGATGTACGGCCCGGGTTACGGGGATCCTCGCTCTAGGAGACCTGCCTATGGCCCTGGTTACGACCCTGCCGGATATGGGAGGCCGATGTACGGCCCGGGCTATCCACCTCAATCGGGGATGGGTCCCTGGGCTGCCGGAGGTCTGGGTGCGCTGGGCGGCGGGCTATTGGGCTATCACCTGGGCCAGATGGCAGGCGAGCAGAGCCAGCAGGCTTCAGATGGCGAGTCTGCCAGCTCAGACCAGATGGTTCCGCTCGATCAAGGAGGGTATGATCCAGGCATGGTCGATGTCGGCTCCTTAGATGGAGGAGGCTTCGCGGATATGGGCGCAGACTTTGGAGGTGGCGATTTCGGCGGAATCGACATGTAAGCGTTCTCGTAGTGCATCTGCCAGTTGCTGACTGTTATGTAGTGGTGCGGCTGACAGCGTCGTCAGCCACACCACTGCCCTCTCCAGGAATTGGCTTCAGACAGATGGAAAAGGAAGCTGATAAGGACGAAACCATAGGAGAAAAGGGATATGAACCACTATCCATACCATCCCTATGGCAATCAAGGGCAGCCATATAGTCCGTACCAGCAACAGCAACCCTGGTATGCGAATACTAGCGCTGTCGGTGATCGTGCTGCCTACCAATCGCTGCTCAGCAAGGTGTTGATGATGCTGAGCCTCTCTCTGGTGATGGCAGGCCTCGGCATGTTTGCTGGCTTGCAGTTGCTCACATCTTAGCCTGTCCTTCGCGAGCGGCCCGCTGTCGTTTATCATCGCTCTGGTGAGCGTAGCTCTCTTCAGCGGCTTCATCGTCTACGATATCCAGCGGATCAAGTTCACGGAGGATACGATGTCGGCGGCGATTCTGCTGACTATCAGCATCTATCTGGATATTCTGAACTTGTTCTTGAGCCTGCTCCACTTGCTTGGTGGAAGAGACGATAGGAGATAATTGTTCAGAACGTCAGACGCAGGATGCGATCATCATCAGGAGCAGGATTACCACGTCCATCTCGATTACTCGTAAGCACCCATAAAGACCCGTCAGGTGCCGTCGTACTTGCCGTGGCCGTGGTTGCCTCAATCGTGCGTGCCCGGCGTCTTGCTGCCAGAAACGCCGAGCCTGAGGCACAGGCGCGCGGAGAAGTTGACGAGGAGATCATGCCTAAAAAATAGCAGAGATTGACCACCTGCAGATGCTGATCGAGCGAGCGGGCTGGGTACTCCTGGGTGTCCTTGTGCTCCTCTTTCTCGCCTGGCGCTTCTTTAGACAGCGCATGTGGCATCGTATGCAGCAAAAGCGCAGGGAGGCCCGGCGCAGAGCGAGAAGTGCAGTTCTTCAGTGAAGTTTCATGCCTCTCGACCGGATAGAGGCTCATCTTCATAAAGAGGTCTGCTCTGCACTATCTGCCTGCAATAAGTGGTGTGTTGTACGGAGTATCACAGCCTCGCCCAGCGGTTTCGTGCTCTTGTTCAGGAGGTGATGTTGTCATGGCTGGATCGTTCATTGAAATTATTGTGACCCTGCTGCTCATTCTTCTCAACGGTGTCTTCTCGATGTCAGAGACAGCCTTTGTCTCTGCTCGCAAAGCACGCTTGCAACAACGAGCCGACAGCGGTGATGCCAATGCGCAAGCAGCTCTGGATCTGATGGACGCACCCAATCGGTTTCTTTCTACCGTGCAGATCGGCATTACCCTCATTGGCATTCTGGCCGGTGCGTTTGGCGGGGCTACTCTTGCTCTGTCGCTCTCTGCGTATCTTGGACGAATCCCCTGGCTTGCTCCCTACGCGGAGACACTTAGTCTTGCTATCGTTGTCGCGGTGATCACCTATTTGTCACTGGTCATTGGCGAACTCGTGCCCAAACGCATCGCCCTGAACGCCCCAGAGCGGATTGCGACAGCTGTCGTACGTCCCATGCGCTTGCTCTCGCTGCTGGCCTCTCCACTGATCGCCTTTCTGAGCCTCTCCACTGAAACCGTTCTCCGCCTGCTGCGCGTGCGCCCATGCTCCGAACCGCCCGTGACCGAGGAGGAGATCACAAATTTGATCGAACAGGGCAGACTGGCCGGGGTTTTTGAGGAAACAGAGCAGGACCTGGTCGAGCGGGTCTTACGCCTGGGAGACCGGCGTGTGAGCGCGCTGATGACAGCTCGCGCTGATATTAGCTGGATCGATATTGACGACTCGCTCGACCAGATTCAGCAGTTGATTCTCCAGAGTGCGCGGACGCGCTTTCCGGTTTGCCAGGGCATCCTTGATAACGTACTGGGCATCGTCCATGCAAGGGATCTCTATGTGCAACTGGCAAGCGGACAACTACTGGATCTACGAGCCCTTATACGCCCGGCCCTCTTTGTGCCGGATAGTACAAGGGCCTTCAGTCTGCTCGAACGTTTCAAACAGACGGGTAGTTCAATCGCTCTTATAGTCCAGGAATATGGCGAGATCGAAGGAGTGATCACCCTCACAGACCTGCTGGAAGCGCTGGTCGGCGATTTGCCGGCAGCCGAGGAACTGCGTCGACTGAGGCGGGAGCTAGCAGTGACGAGGCATTAGAACCTAAAGCTCGTTGCACCATATGGCTCAGCCGTCCCAAGGGCAAACACGGTCTTGGGTGTGACTTCGTAGACGATGTAAGGTGGCGGCCCTGCGCTCGGCGCACTGTATTCAGCTGTAAGAGAGACCCCGTCGTCGCTCACGGTCGCGGGCCATCCCTGGGCCTGGTACATCCTGGCGATGCGTGCCACCAGTGCTGGGTCAGTCACCCTCGTAGCGCTGCCTTCCACGACGATATCGAAATCGTGAGTGGCGACTGTGATGACACACTGAGGGTTGTGTGCCAGGTTCTTCGCCTTGCGGGTGTTTGCTCCAGTACTGAAGTACAAGGCGCCATCCATCCAATCGACTCCTAGCGGCATGACGTGTGGTCTACCGTCTGGATGCACTGTTGCTAACCAATAGGTATGCCGATCAGGTCCGCCCGATCCCGGAACCTGAGTAAACCCCTGTTCCAGGCGCTTGCGTATCTTCGCCCAAGGGATAAGCGGCGCACCATAGCCATCGAGATTTTGCTCAGCCTTTGGCTCGCTCTTTGTCGTTGCCATTTTTGCTCTCCTTTACTTTCTTCGACTGCACAGAGACTGCTTTTCCTTCCCTTACTCTCGTTTACTAAGGTCCAAACAATCACTATCGTGATCCCACGTCTCACTCCAAAGCCAGTTTACCTTCCTCTTCTTTTGCTGTCTTGTACAAATCCTCTTGATGTTGATTGAGCCACTCCAAGAGCATCAATGCCTCGGTAGGTTTAAGGGTACGTATGCTATCTAAGCCGGTATGAAACATCACCACATCCTGACCATGCATGAACACCTCGTATCGTCCAATCGTTTGCTGATCCCGTTCAGATTGCTGTCTACTCATCAGTTTTCAACCTCTCTTATCTCGGCCCGTGAGGAACAGCCGAACGAAAACTCACGCTAAGCTGTGAGAACGCTTCCCAAGCTGATCGCTGGCAGGAGGAAGAACGCTCCAGGCCCAACAAAATGGCCTGAAAAGGCGCTTCTTTTGCAACTATTGACTGTAATACAGCTTCTTCATGGCCTTAGCGTACTTTTCCGTTCCGTTGTACCTCACGGGCCTTTTTCGGCGGCCTTACAACCTTCGTTACTGGTTAGCTGGCATTTCCTGCAAGGCCCACGTGTTGCCATCGGGGTCGCTGAAGTACACGTACTTAATGCCCCTTGGGTGTTCGTCGACCTCGCTCACTTCAACGCCCCGGTCGGCGAGCGCTTCGCGAGCCTGGCGTATGTCCGCTACGACCAGATGCAGGCCCCGGAGCGATCCAGGCTGCATTTCAATATCGGGCAGGCCGGCCGCAATGACGATCGAGCAAGCCGATCCAGATGGCGTGAGTTGGACCACTCTCCCGTTCCCAGCCCGAACATCATGGTCCGCGCGAAATCCGACCTTTTCCACATAAAATGCCTTGGCGCGGTCAACATCAGCAACCGGGACCGGCACCAGTTCAAGTTTCATCTCCATCTTTCTTCCTGCTCTTTTTTGCTCATCCAATGTCACCATCATCACACAAAAGACGATGCTCCATGTACGCAGAAGATGTATCGCAGTGCTACGCCTTTGGGCCCGCGATGTTGACCATCCACTGAACGCCGAACTTGTCGGTACACATCCCAAACGAGTCGCCCCATGGGGCTTTTTCCAGTGGCATGGTCACCATGCCGCCGGCCGAAAGCTTTTCAAAGTACGCTTTCAATTCGGCTTCGTTGTCACCGCTCAGGGACATGCTCATGAAAATTCCATCGCTTCGCGGGCATTATCTTGAAAGTTGAGGTAGGGGTTCAGTTTTGTTTGCATCGCTCCTCCTTCGATTCCTTCGTTACAGTGAGTTTTGCCAACGTGATTTCTGCTCATGCGAAGCCAGGCTTGTCCAGGCAAAGATCTGATCTTCCTGCTCTGGAGGAAGCACCGCTTCGCTATAACCAATGATACCGCTTCGAGATGAGATGGACCTGTAACATAGATGAATCGTGACTGAGAAGGAGACAGACCGCTCCAAAAGACCGAAGACCGAGAGACATGGAATGCAAAAAGACCCCTTCAGAGGAGCGCGCTCGCATGGAGCAGGAGATGCAGACCGCACGCTATATCCAGCGCTCGCTGCTGCCCAAAGAGGTACCGGCGTTGCCCGGCTGGCAGCTTGCGCCGTTCTATCAGCCGGCACGTGAGGTGGGGGGCGATTTCTACGATGTTCTCCCGCTCAGTGAGGGACGGCTGGGGCTGGTGATTGGGGACGTCTCTGGCAAGGGAGTTCCAGCGGCTCTGGTGATGGCATCGGCCTGCACGATGCTTCGCGTCGCCGCTCAGGAGCATTCGGCACCGGGTGAGGTGCTGGCACGCGTCAACGATCTGTTGCACAGCAGCATTCCCGCCAGTATGTTCGTGACCTGCTTCTACGGCATCCTCGATCCGCACAGCGGATGCATGCGCTATGCGAACGCCGGTCACGACTGGCCATATCGACGCACTGCTGATGGAATTGCCGAGCTCAAGGCAAGCAGCCAGCTCTTTTTCAATCTGAGTCCTCCAGGCTTCATACTGAGGATGGTCAGGGTCGGGCATGTCTGGAGACAACACGTCATAGTCGCTCCCGAGTTTCTCTTGGAGATGGGCGATCAGGTTGCCACTGCCATCGGGATGCCGCTTATTGCCGGCACCGTGAATGAAGAGGACGTGTCTTGCCATCGTATCTACTCCTTTTTTTCTAGTGATTACCTCTGCGTCCGCGAGAGAGCAGACAGTATGCCTTAGCCTTTCACGGGAACGCGAACACGTCCGTGCGTTGCCAGCTCCTCCAGCGCTTCGGCGGCCAGTGGCCGGCGTGTCTCCTCGGCAATGGCTTGCGCCAGGTGGCGGGCCTGTGCGCGAAATCCAGGCTCGTCTAGCACGCGCTGAATGGCGCGGCGCAAGGCCGGGATGGAGGCTTTCTGCGAGAGACACAGGCCCGCTCCTCGTGCGACCACGCGTGCCGCTACATCGTTCTGATCACGGCCCATCGGGATGCAGACCAGGGACAGCCCTTTGGCCAGCGCACGCATCACGGTCCCATGTCCGGCATGCGTGACTACGGCGGCTGCTTGCGGAAAGACCTGTCCGTGCGGAGCAGAGGAGCGGATGACCACATTCGCGGGCGCGTGAAACTGCTTTTGCGCAAGTGTTGGTTCCAGCGTGACCAGCCCGCGCACCCGCATCCCGCCAAGCGCATCCATGACGCGCTGCAGTAGTGCTTCCTGGTGTTGAAAGCTTGTGGAGAGGCTGACCACGACCAGCGGATCGGGATAATTCGCCGGCCAGGGCGAGGACCAAGGCTGCGCCCAGGGCAACTCATCGGACGGCGGACCCACATAGCGCACATTGG
>Ga0070717_10002840_pt1 | contig 12274 bp, 6 predicted proteins | sample LARL113metaG_FD_71366 | JGI IMG/M metagenome (GOLD analysis project Ga0070717, IMG submission 71366) | Corn, switchgrass and miscanthus rhizosphere microbial communities from Kellogg Biological Station, Michigan, USA - LAR L11-3 metaG | ecosystem: Host-associated > Plants > Roots > Rhizosphere ...
GTCATTCCCATCTCGCACAGCCAAGATACGCCCGGGCCAATGGCACGCACAGTCCGTGATGCCGCGATCCTGCTGGGAGCTTTGGCTGGTTCCGATCCACGCGATGCTGCGACAGCGGATTCATCCGCGAAAATGCAGAAGGACTACACGCAGTTTCTTGATCCGAACGGCCTACGCGGCGCACGCATTGGAGTCGCCCGCAAATACTTCGGCTTCAACGATGCGGTTGATGCGCTGATGAATAGTCTGATCGCGGAGATGAAATCCGCGGGCGCGGTCGTCGTCGATCCCGCAGACATTGAGTCGTTTGGCAAGTTCGACGAAACCGAGCTGCTGGTTTTGATGTACGAGTTAAAAGCTGATCTGAATGCCTATTTGTCGAAGCGGCCGGGAAAACAGGTCCAGACGCTGGCCGATGTGATCGCCTTCAACGGCGATAACAAAGACCGCGAAATGCCCTACTTTGGCCAGGATCTGTTTTTGAAAGCACAGGAGAAAGGTCCATTAACCGACAAAGAATACCTTGCTGCATTGGCCGCGAATCACAGCCTTTCCCGTGAACACGGAATCGACGGCGTGATGGACAAATTTCATCTGGACGCGCTGTTCGCGCCCACGGGTGGCCCGGCATGGCTGACTGACCTGGCGAATGGTGATCATGCGGTTGGAGGCAGCTCGAATGCAGCCGCTGTCGCGGGATATCCCAATATCAATGTGCCGGCCGGATTCTTGTTCGAGCTCCCGGTTGGAATTTCTTTCTTCGGCCGGGCCTGGAGTGAACCCACGCTGCTGAAAATTGCATACGGCTTCGAACAATTGATCAAAGCCAGGAGACCGCCGCGGTTCCTGGAAGAGATCAAGATTTAGGTCAGGGTTGGGACACAAAGGACAAATAGAAGAACAGGCGAGAGACTACCTCTACCTGTAAATATCACTCGTAACGCAAGGCTTCGATGGGATCGAGATTGGCAGCGCGAAGCGCCGGCAGCATACCACTGATGATCCCGACGACCGCCAGAATCGTGGTTGAGATCAGCAGCACCTGCGGCGCTACGATCAAGCGAATGTCACCGGCTTCGGCGTGTTTTGCGAGGGCGCTGTAAAGAGTCAACCGTCCTACAGAGATCGACACAATGTAAGAGAGTAGAATCCCGCACAGGCCCCCAACAGCGGTAATCACCATCGCCTCGGCAAGGAACTGAAACAGTATGTCTTTCTTGCGGGCGCCCAACGCCTTCTCCACGCCTATTTCGCGCGTACGCTGAGTGACCGAGACCAGCATCATGTTCATCAGCCCCACTCCGCCGATGCCCAGCGTGATAGTGCCGATGAACGCTAGCAACACTTTCAGCGCGATGGTGATGATGCTGAACTGCTCAAACTGCTTCTGAGCGTCGAAGACAAAAATCGCCCGTTCGTCTGTGGGCTTAAAACCATGCTGCAATGCGAGGGCTTCACGTATGCTTCGCGTCATCTTGTCGTGGTCGAGGCCGATTGAATCCAGCCACATTCCGCTCAGATAATGGTTGTCACGCAAAACGTCCATGGTGTTGTAAGGCCCATAGACAACCCGATTGTCGTCATTATCGGCTTCCTGCATGCGCGCTTTGAGCACGCCTACGACTTGAAAGGTCACGCCATTAATGCGGATCGATTCCCCAACGGCATCGATCCCAGAAAACAATTTTTCCTTCGCTTCGGAACCGAGAACGACGTTGTAGGCATGACTCGAGTTGTCGGCTTCATCAAGCCAGCGGCCTTGATCGACGTTGAGCGCCCATATGTCGCCAATTGCAGGATCAGCTCCTGTAATCCCGAAGTTAAAGGTGCGAGAACCGTTCTGCACTGTCGCTCTCTCGATGTGGGCAACGCGTGAGGCGTGCCGGGCCAGTGGTACAACATTGCGAAGCACATCAATATCGTCATTGGTGAAACGGATGGCAGTTCCGGCTTTGGTGCCGCCCGCCTGCTGAGAAGTTCTGCCCGGATAAATTCCGACTGCGGTTGCACCAAATGAGTCCCAAATGTTGTGAATGGCACGGCCGAAACCCTCGCCGTAGGCGAGCAAAAGCACTACTGTCGCGATGCCCCACGCCATGCCGAGCATGGTGAGCACAGTCTTGCGCAGGTCATGGCGCATGGCGCCGTAAGCTTCAATGAAAGTGTCGCGGCTCATGAATTTCTTTCTACTCCCTGCGGAGCGCCTCAACCGGTTCGAGCAGAGCTGCTTTGCGCGCCGGATAGAGACCGGCAACAACCCCGGCAAACGCCAATGAAATAATTGCAAGCATCGCCGTCGAAGGCACCAGGCGCGGAGTATCGAAGCCCGGTAGCTGGGGTAACATTCCCAGCAACGCCATGAATCCTGCTGCACAGCCCATGCCAACCAGACCGCTCGTCACAGTAAGAAACGCGCCTTCGGCAAAAAACTGAAGCATGATGCTGCGGCGGGTAGCGCCGAGCGCCTTGCGCAGGCCAATTTCGCGGGTGCGATCGGCGACCGCAACCAGCATGATATTTATGATACCGATGGCGCCCAGTCCCAGCGTGACCAAGCCCACGCTGCCCAGAAACATGTTCATGGCATCAAAAATCTTCCCAATGGAGTCAACGGTGCGAATTGTGTCCCATTCGTCGTAAGCATCCGGATCTCGGTAATCGAAGCCGTGATTTCTGGCGATGATTTTATGCACTTCTTGTTTGGCGGTTTCGTGCAGCTCGCGCGTGGTTGGCTGGAAATTGAGAAATGAAATCGCACCATCCACCTCGCCGACGTTGCGTGGAGGAAAGTTCTCGCGCATCACAGAGAACGGAATGAAGATTTGCAGATTACGGGTGTTATTCTCGCCGTGTCCTACTCGCTGAAGGGTGCCGATCACCTGAAAACGAATTCCGTTCAGCAGGATGGTTGATCCAATAGCCGGCCAGCCGGGGAAAAGCACGCGGCGGGCCTCGTCTCCGATAACCACGACTGCGCGTTTCTGTGAAATATCGAAATCATTGAGCCAGCGGCCTTCGGCGAGCGGAAGGTACCGAATCTTATTGAAGTAGGCCGGAACGCCTAACAACTGTCCGCTGCTCTGGAAATAGTCGCTTAGGGCACGAACGTCGTTGCGTGAAATCACCGGAGCAACCACCTTTATGTCCGGGCACTCGGCGGCTACGTCTTTGTAGTCGCGGTATGTCAAGTAATACTGACGGAGGCTGGTAAAGCTGCCATTCATGGCTGGAGCGCGGCCGCCCCAGATGAACATGACATTTTCACCAAGCTCGTCAAACTGCTTCCTGTTGCCAGAGCGAAAACCCTCGCCCAGGCCGATCAGAAGCAGTAACGATCCCACGCCCCAGGCGATGCCGAACATGGTCAAGAACGAACGCAGCTTGTGCGCCCAAAGAGTGCGCAGGGTTTGCCCGAAGATTTCGAGAAGAAGACGCATTCTTACTTCTATGATATGTGACCGGACCGGGGAATGTTTCCTCGCATTCGGAGTGAAGATGACCGGAGGTCTGGACAGTATGTTCCGTGTCCGACATATTTCGCCGCGATCGGGACCGCGGCGCGGCTTCCCAGGACCGGAACAGCGACATTAAATGCCGTACGTCTTTACTTCACTATGAGCGTCAAATTCACGCTGTGACTAATCGAACCGCTCGTGGCGGTTACGGTTATGTTGTAGGTGCCGACAGGAGTTCCTGGGTCAAGTGCTTGAGTAGTCGCTGAGGCTTGGTTCGACGGACCTGAGGAGCCAGAACCGTTGGTGGCCTTCACCACGTAGTAGTACGCGGTCGAAGGTGCCAATGGGGAATCCGGGTAGGATGGTGCGTACCCGGACGGATAATTCGCGATCTGATTCGAGGGCGACGGTGTGAAGCCACTCGTGGTGCTTCGAAAGACGGTAAAGCCTGTTCCCTGGGTTGACTGTGTCCAGTTCAAGTCAATCTGGTTGTAAGAAGCTGCCGTGGCTGTAAGGTTTGTAGGCGCCGACGGTGGTGTTCCGCCACCGCTGCCTCCTCCGCCGCCACCACCTCCTCCGCCACAGGCAATGCCCAACGGCAGCAAAAAAGTGGGCAAGAGTCGCAACAGAGAACGCTTAGTCCTGCCGCGCCGGTAACCAATTAACAGAATTGCCGCGAACGGCAGTATCGACCCCGCCCAGAAAAGCTGCGAACGGTAGCTCGAGGCTTTGGCTCCCGGGACACCATGAGGGCCGGTCGTAGAAATCTGTAGGTTAACAAATCCTGTGTTTGAGTTCGGGTCAGGCGAAAAACTGCAGGTTGCCTCAGCAGGCAAGCCTGAGCAGGCGTTCACCCCGAACGATACGGGACCTGTATTAGACTGCATGCCAACTATTAGCTGATAGAAGGCGGAAATCCCCGGCGAAGTGCTTGCAGAACTCTGCTGGGCAGAGAATACAAAGTCGTTTCCGTTGACCGTAACGAATGTGGCACAACACGTATTTCCCGCAGGGTAATTGGTATCCCCGTTGTAGTTTGCGAAATAACCGTCTGTAAAACTGGGTTTAATGCCGAGCTTGGCCTGCAGATCAAGATTTCCCGTATTAGGGTCGGTAACCGTAGCGTAGGTAACTGTTCCCGGGAGCGCGGCCAACCCTAGGAGGGGCTCAAAGAAAGAGACTGTTCCCGTGGGCGCAATTTTAGGACTGCCTCCTAACACGGTTGCGGTAAGGGTGGTGCCAGAGCCTAAATTCACCGGGTTGGGAGTGGATTGAAGATTAACCGTAGGAACGTCGAATCTAACAAAAAAAGTGCTCCCGGAGGAGGTCACAGGCTGGTAATTCGCGTCGCCGCTATAACTGGCGCTCAGGGTGTAGTTCCCTGGTGCTGGAAAAGGCGAACTGGAACTGGAGAAGGAGGCAAAAAGCACCTGAGTCGGTGGGTTGGTAGTCTGGTTTGGGGAGGAGGAATACGTCACGGTGCCGGGAATAGGAGTGCCGTTTACTTCGAACGTGACCGTGCCCGAAGGTACCGCACCAGAGCTTTGCGCTTGAACAGTGGCAAATGTTGAGATGTTGGAGCTCACCGTACCACCAAAAAAATTCGTACTGATTGTCGTCGGCGCAGGCGTGATATCGAACGTCTTGGTAGTGGAGCTCGCGTTGAAGCTATTGTCTCCGGCGTAATGTGCCGTTACGGAATCGGATCCTCCAGAAAGCTGTATCGCGAGGTCTTCGGTGTACCCGAGGCTGTTCAGGTCAAAACTTCCCAGTGAATTACCGCTGTCGATGATGCTGACACTGCCCGTCGGGCAGCCGGACTCACCAAGAGGATTCGGCTGGCAAACTGCGTTCTGACTATTGAGGACGCTTACGCGCAGCAGGTAAGGGGAGCCGTAGACCGCGGTGGTTGTGTTGTTGTTAAGCAGGTTCCCATTGAAATCGAATGTGGCCAGCTGAAGCTGACTGCTGCTGTTCTCTTTGCCGATGGTGACGTTCACCGGCTGCGAATCGCTGCTGGCGAACGTGGCGTCGCCCGAATAGTCAGCAGTGACAGTGTAAGTCCCGCCGGGCAGCAGATTCGTATTGCCAGACACCGATCCAGCACTCAACTTGAAACCATCTATCCCCACGCCCGTGCTGGCCAGAAGTGAGACGGCGCCGGTCGGTGTACCACTGCCGCTGGTGGGCGCAACTCCGCCAGTTACACTCACCGCCTGTCCGTGCGTGAGATTTGTGGTCGGGCTCAAATGCAAAGTTGTGGTTGTAGCGGTGAACTTCGCGACATCCCAATTTTGCAGCAGGTTGTTAACGTTGACGGAGCCGAGTCCTGTTGCCAGATCGTATCCAACACCCGTGTCATACCCGTTGAGAATCCCAAACTGATCGGCTGCATTCGAAGTCTTGCAGTCCTTAGAGTTGGTCCGGCACGGAACTCTAATGGTGCCTGTAGTGACATCGTGAAACGCGCCTGGCGCATTCCTCGCCAGGTTATACAGCACGAAATTCGCATTGCCCTGGCGCGCCTGTTGTTGCTGGTTCACCAGCGCCATTATTCCCGCGAACGCTGGAGATGAAGCCGATGTGCCACCGATGGCGAGAAAATTGGTAGCGGGATCGTTGGGATTACAAGATGTTCCGCCACCAATTTGGTCGGCTTCGCATAGCAAGTAGAAAGCTCCGGACGGTCCTCCGATCGCAGCAAAGAGAGAAACGTCCGGAACGTCCCGAACTCCGTCAGCCGGAACTCCCGGGGCATTTTGCCAGGATGGTTTGGAGTAGCCGCCGGTACAACTTCCTGGGTTTTGGCCATCAGAGTTAACGCAGCTGCTCTTGCCACCCGAGCCGCCCACAATGTTCACAAACCCAGCATTGATGATTTGGGCATTATTGCAATTTGTCTCTGCATTCTTGCTGAATCCAAGCAGGGTGCCGAAGACTGGATTCGTACAGGTATCGTCCCATGTGGTTTCCGGGATGTAGCTCAATGCGGAGGCGTGGGTCGTCGGATCATTGGTCGTGCTCCAATACGTAGACGCATTGGTCAGGTCATTAAAGTCCGTCCCGCCCACGGCAACGTCGTAGGGAGTCGAGGCGTAACCGCTGACGGCGAGGCCCTGGGTCGCCGGCCCGCCCGCGTTGAAGTTGTCGCAGCCAGCCGAACTGCCATCGCCGGACGACAGCATGACCGTCATTCCCTGCGCTGCCGCCTGCTGCCACAGAGCGCTGAAAAATTGATTACCCCCAGAGCCTATAAAAAGTTCGCACTGCCCGTAGCTTTCGCTCATCACGGGAGCGAGATTATTGTCCACAATGTGCAGCGCGGAAAGGTCAATGCCAAAAGTGGTCTCTGTGGTTTCCGCAACGACAAAGTCAATATTGGCACCCTTCGCGACCGCCCCCGACCACTCCACATCGAGGTCGGACTCACTCTCTTCTCCATCGCTCAGAATTCCCGGTGCCGGGCCATCGTGAATAACGTTCAGCTTCGGTCCGCCTTGCTGCCCGTACGCGGGCAGGCCAAAAAAGTTGCGGAAATCTGCAATGTCCTGTGGATTGATGTCGGTCTCACCGACAATCGCAATTGTCTCGCCGGTGCCATCGATCGCTGGCGTGGCGGTCCATGCCGCCAAAGCGTCGTAAATAGTTGCGAAATCATAAGGGCCAACGCCAAAGCAGCCGTTCGGGACTCCGCACTGTCCCCCCAACGTGAATAAGGGCTTGGCGGAAGTTATTCTGCCCGTTAATTTGTCTCGCGTAACCACCCCGCCAAGACGACTGTGAGGAGTCGCTTGAAAGTTGTTCAGCGCTCTCACTCCCGCCAACGCCGGCGCCAGCGCGGCCGGAATCTGCGGGTCACTGGCATTCGCCCAATGCTCTTCGCCATTCACCAGATATTTGTGAATCTGCGTGTGCAGGGCCTCTTCCACTTGCAACTCAACTCCCGTGAACTCGATGATCGTTTTCCCGTGGCTCACCCGATTGACTTGCAATCCGTGCCCCTGCAGCCATCCGGCGACCGCCTGAATGTCCTGATCGGCAGCGCCAAACTGCGCGCCGAATTCGTCGGGCGTGAGCCACTTGTGGTAATTCGGCGAAGCTTTGTCCTGCTGGTCATCGAGCAGTTTGCGTAACGCGGCTTCCTGCTCCGGACTGCGCTTCAGTACCAGCAGCATTCTTCGTAACGGCAGGTCAGAGGGGGCCGTTCCAACGTCGAACTGAGGTCGCGCTAAAGGGTGTGTGCTCCCTTTGAGCGTGACGAGTTGGTTGTCATCAACTGCTTCCGTGATTAGCGGCCGTTGTGGAACGCGCTGCCCCTGAACTGAGACTGCGAAGAGGAGAACAAGAAGAGTGAAGACAAAGAGAACCCTAGGATGAATCGCCATCAATGACACCCCTGGCCTGAAGCCACCGGCTACTTTTTCCACAGCAGTTATGGATCGGTTAAGACCAGAGTCGGAGGAGGGGAAGATCCAGCAACTCTGGATGCCAGAAATATTGCTCCTCGTTTAGTGATGAGTCAATAGGGAGAGCAAGAATTTACATATCTGGCTAAGAAACGCTTCACCGTGGCTGATGCATCGGCGGCTCTTTTGGGGGTACAGAGTGGGCCCGGGTGAACCCGAAGTAAACTAACGCCGCAACCATGACGGCAAGAGCGGCTATGATCGCGACCGGCGTGCAGCGTCCCCGAACGAGCATGGAGCTTGGATGCTAAAAACAGCGAGTGGCGCATTCACAACAAACGGAATTATCACCTTCACAAACCAGAGGCGTTTTTAATCAGCCTTTTCCTTGCCGGGGAAAATGCGGATCATGATTACGTTGAATATTATGAACGTGCCAAGTCCTAGTACGACGCTGAGAGCTATGCCCCATCCACCGTATTGTTTGAATAATAGCCTCCAAAAAAGCCAACTCAGGAAGCAGGGTGTAGCTACCAACAGGACTTGAAAGAGGTTCATCGCGTATAGCTTAGGATAGACTCAACCTTCACAAGCCAGAGTAGTCTGCCTTGTTCCGTTTTCGTAACAAAATATAGGTAGCAGCTCGATTTTCGCAAATCTGTGGGATTGTGGCCTCACGGCGTTTTGGGTACTCTGGTTTGTGAAGGTGATAATTCCGACAACAAACGCTTTGCTTTAGGTCGTTTAGAGGTGGAGGCCCCGTCCGGACTCGAACCGGAACCGCTGGTTTAGGAAACCAGAGCTCTGTCCTGTTGAGCTACGGGGCCGCATTTTGAGTCTACCAGTTGCACTGAAAAGGCTGCTTCAACCGTGACACGCAACTCCTACCTGCTAAAGAGCTCGAACTCCACTCGCACTTCGTCCTTCACTTTGATCGAGCCACCGGCAATACTGACGGGTTTGATCGCAAAATCGGTTTGTCGAAGCTGCGCGGCGCCAGTGTAATGGCCGTCGCGGCCTTCGACTTCTGCCTTCACTGGATGAGTCTGACCGTGCAGAGTGAGATCGCCACTGACCATCCACTTCCCTTCTCCGCGCCTTTCCACTGATATGGAGCGAAAGCGAATCTCGGTAAACTTTTCGCTATCGAGCACGCTCGGACCGAGCATTGTGCCCTGGATTTCGGCGCGGTCACTGTCTGAAACCTTGGGATCAAGCACCCGCAACGTGCGCGCATCAACTGCGAATTCCAATGAGCTCTTCGTCTCGTCAATGAAACCCTTCTGTATCGGAGCACGAATTTCATGATCGTGTGCGAATGCGGAAAATAAGCCAGTCTTATAGACGCGCACGGTCAGCACGGAACGAGCCGTGTCTATTTCTTTAGCTGGGCTGGAGTTCGATTGCGCCACACCCAATAAGGCGGAGATCGACAGGAAAGCAATTGTGTGGACCGCGTATTTCATAACCATACCAACGATTCTATGCAACATATCGCATTCAACATATCGCACTGCGGCAGCAACATGCCGACCCTTCATATCTATAGAACACGAATTTGCTGCTAATTTCTTTCGTTCGAGCCCCGAATAGAAAACTTTTACAATTCCGAGACATCGTGGATTTGTTAGCCCTGAGTTTTGATTAAGGAGCGCGATTTGAAGTGGGATTGAATTTCTTCTGTTCTTCAGCTCGCCGCTGAGTTCGATTTGGGGGAATGATGAAGGTCTGAAGACAAAAGTCTCAAGCCATGAACCAGTGAACGCGACGCTCGATCGCGCTCACTGCCAAGTCTTGGATTCAGTTCTCACTTGTTTCCGGAACCTCTGGCTTCGACAGCTTTGGGGTTTTGGGCATTGGCGGAGCCGGTGGAACCGGAATGACGCTGCCCGCGCGGATCTCAATCGTGCCATGCTCGTTGTTGAGCACCATGCGTGGTCCGCCGCCGTTTACTGACCCATTTGCAGTCGAGCGCTCGTCGCCGTTTTCGATTTTCAGTGAATTGAAATCGGTGTGGATTTCTCCATCGCGGGCCTGCGCATCCAGCTGGAAGCCGGCTTTCTCCGGAACGAAGATTCGAATATCGCCCTTTTTGTTCGTCACTTCCAGGCTGCCTAGTTTGTTGATATGAATTTCCACCGCGCCGTTTTCGTCTACCAGATGAACATCGCTGGAGACGCCGCTCAGCATGATGTCTTTCGAACGCGTGCGCAAGCGCAACGGCCCGCTAACACTGCTGGCTTCGAGATCACCGGAGTCGAGGTTCAAATAGCCGTCCAGTTTGGTGAAATCCATATCGGTACGGCTGCTCTTGAAATTAACTGGCTTGGCAATCCGCGAGAGTTTCACGCTTTCCATGAAATCGCCGTCGAGGCGAACCATGCCTTTAATGTCTTCGAGAGACACATCGTTTGCGCGGCCTTGAATGCTGACATCGGAACTGACCTGCGAAATCCGGGCAGAACTTTTGTCCAGATTCAGGCTCACTTGCCCGTTCACGTCGGTCACAGAAACATCTCCGTCCTGGCTGGTCACGTTGGCAGTGCCGTCGCGCCCCATGATGCTGATGTCGCCATGATGTGTCGAAACCACCACCGACGCTTTTCGCGGAAGAGAAACATCCAGGTCGCTGCTGACCCAGTGGTCGCCGGCGCCAGCTGTGTTCGCGTCAAGGTTTAGGACCTGGCCGGTGACGCTGATCTTCGGCTGCGTCGATTTGTTCCAGCTGTCAGCTTGTTCCTGGCGGTCGGCGCGAATGCGTTTATGGACAGTGACATGAATCTGATTGTCTTCCGACGAGACAATGTTGATAGCTCCATGTGCGCTGCTCACGTGTAATTTAGCGTCTGCCGGGAAGGACTGCTGTAGTTCATCCGTGAAGGCGTAACTATGCCCGCACCAGGGAAGGTCTTCGGCGTCTGATCCTTCACACCAGCCCTGAATATTCCAGTTGTGGTTGTAAAACTCGCGACTGGAAAGGCCGGCCACCACCAGGAAAATGATCAACAAAACTCCGCCTGCTCCGATTCCGCGAGGACGAACTCCTGACGCATTTGCATGCTGGTACTCGATGAGTTTGATGACTCCCCACACGATCAACAGCAGAGGCCAGTAGTGGGCGAACCATTTACCCCAGTCGTAGAACGGCAGGATGCCGAAGGTGTAGTGCAAAAGGAAGAACACCCCAATCAGGATCAGAACGACGGGTCCTGCAAACGAGCGCGGTTGGCGCGGTCTCATGGGAGGCACTGGAGGCGGAGCTTGCACTGTGCTAGCCATTTTTCACCTCGCTATTCACCGGAGCAGGAGGCTGCTCAGGAGAGTACGTCCCACTAGGAGTTGCTGGCGGCGGAGCAGTCGGCGGCCCACCGAAATATCCGCGTTCCATCAGCTTGATCACGCCGATTACGAGCAGAATCACTGGCCAGGTGCGGTCCCAACCCGGCCCGTGCAAATTCTCGAGCAACGACAGCACTCCAATCGTCACCAAAATTGCAGGACCAATGATGCTACGGGGTGCGGACGTCGAACACATGCGCCGCTTTGCGAACAACCACACTCCGATCGCAATCAGGAAAACCGGCCAGATCCGGTCCACTTCCAGGAACCACACTCCCAGGTTGTGAAGCAGAAAGAGCACACCTAAGCCAATCAAAACTACAGCGCCCGTCGGCACCCCTCTTGAAAAGTCAATTCGTTCGCTGGGCCCCGCACTAAACATACTGCCCAGGCCGAACGGATCCGGAGCAGGCTTACCTTCCTGCAGTGCCTTGGCCGACTTAATAGCGTCGAGCAGCTGGTAAAAGTAAAACCCTGCAATACCAAACCCCAGGATGATGTGCATGGCATCGCTATTGGTGTTGGACTGGCCGACGATCAACAAAACGAAAATGATCAGGTGGGCAAGCCCCTTGGCATATTGACCACAGTAAACAGCTCCAACACCGAAGGGGAAGAAGCCGGCCAGGATTCCGGCGATCCCAGGATGTGGTCCCGATGCTACCGGCTGAACACGCTGTGGGTATCCCGGCACTGGCTGAAATGCCGATGCAGGCTGGGCTGTTCCCGCCACGCGCTCGGCGAGGCAGTTCTCGCAGTACACCACTCCCATAACTTGGCGAGTGCAGTCTGAGCAAAGCGGCTTGCCGCAAGTCCGGCAATACGCCGCTACCGAATTTTGTGGATGATTAGCGCAGTTCATACAAACCTCCTGTCAGTGGCCCCAGGCACTACAGGTGGCTCGTCTACTCCCGAACTGCCAACTGTGCGGTTCGAGAGATCCCCGTTTTGGCGAAGAGAAGCATAGACGGTCACGCCTTCTCCCCCGCTGTAGTTACGTTCCTGTTTTTGATCGGGTTGTCCACTCCGGTTATCTTTGTTCTCCTTACGATCGTTGTTGTCGCGTTTCTGCGG
>Ga0070717_10002841_pt1 | contig 12273 bp, 11 predicted proteins | sample LARL113metaG_FD_71366 | JGI IMG/M metagenome (GOLD analysis project Ga0070717, IMG submission 71366) | Corn, switchgrass and miscanthus rhizosphere microbial communities from Kellogg Biological Station, Michigan, USA - LAR L11-3 metaG | ecosystem: Host-associated > Plants > Roots > Rhizosphere ...
CATGGCAAAAGTCGGGGCAGAAGTCATGGCCTCCTATCTGGTGGAGGCAGCGACCGGGTGAAAGGGTGAGGAATGGACCCGGCAATGACAGCAGAGACCAAGGTGGCTGTCCGCTCCCCTCGGAAATTATCGCGTAAGATGCGGTGATCTAATCGCCCTGCTCGGCGGCGTGGTTCTCAATTGTCGGTTTGTCGTGTCGTGCGCACAGCAGCCAGGGATTCGGGTAATCGGCTCACTGGGAGTCAGTCGCTTGACGCTCGGCGGCCAGAAGTTCCGGCTTTTGTCCGGGAACTGAAAGAGGTCGGTTAGTAGAAGGCCGAAGCGTGGCCGTCGATGATCGAATGAAGAACCGCGTCGCGCTGACCTCCGCGAACTGCAGCGATCAGCGCTGACCGAGATAGGTCATTGTCGGCAGATATTGTTGGACGGTCTGCGGCGACATCGGCAACAAGGCAAAGCTCCAGCCACCGGCCGTCGAGCCCTGTTCCCAGTTGGGCACCGCCTGTACCTGAAGATACATCTGCGTCCCCGCGGCGAGCTGGAGCCTATCGCTCTCGCCGGCTGGAGTTCCATAGGCCTGGACCTTGAACTTGTAGGCTCCGGGCGGGAAATCGTGGAAGAAGGCGGTGCCCTCCTTGCTGTCGGCAAGGGCTGCGCCATTCGCAGAGATCATTGGTCTTGCGGCCTCGATATTTCCCGGCGTCGGGTCCGCCTGCCGCAGGAACCAAACCCGCGCCATCCCCGGTCCGACCGGCGGGACCTGCGCCTGTGAAGCGGCGGGCCCGACGGTCCGGCGCAACCTGCAAGCATGACCAGGGAAAGCGCGAACCCTGCTGCTCCACCTTCCACAACAACCTGCACCGGTGCCGGTACCGATTTACCTGGCGGCACTGACCTCTCCCACCGTCGAGCTGGCCGGCGAGTCTGCCGACGGCGTGATGCCCTTTATGTGGTCGGCGGCACGCGTAGCGCGGAGCAAAGTGTGGGCCGCGCGCGCGCCAGGGCACCAAGCCGCGCGCCGCTCGACATCGCGCTCGGCCTCCCAACCTTCGTCGGCGAGGACATCGAGGCGCTGCGCGACGCGGCCCGCGTCAACCTTGCCTTGTTCACCACCTTCCCGTTTTATCAGCGGATGTTTCGCGCCAGTGGCTTTGTCGAGGAAGCGGCGGAAGCGGGTGCGGGAGGCGCCTCGCTGAGCAACCGCCTGCTCGATGCGATTTGTCTGATAGGTCCGATTTCACGCTGCCGGGAACAGCTCGCCGCTTTCCGCGCTGCCGGAGTTGATTTGCCGATCCTCTCCCCGCCGATCGGCGTCGGCGGAGCGCGCGATGTTATCCGCGCATTCCGGCGTTGACCCAAACAACACAACTACTCCCCAGGCTTACGCCGCGAGGCGCTGCTTTTGGATCAATGACAGGATTTCGGCGGCGGCTTCTGGGATGTTGGTGCCGGGTCCGTAGATACCGCTGACGCCCACCTTTTTTAGGAAATCGTAGTCCTTGGGCGGGATGACGCCGCCGCAGACGACGAGGATGTCGGTCGCACCTTCGCGCTTGAGGGCTTCGATCAGCGCCGGGACGAGGGTCTTGTGGCCGGCGGCGTGGGTGGAGACGCCGATGATGTGAACGTCGTTCTCGACGGCCTGGCGTGCGGCTTCTTCCGGCGTCTGGAACAAAGGGCCGATGTCGACATCGAAGCCGATATCGGCAAAGGCGGTGGCGATGATCTTGGCGCCGCGGTCGTGGCCGTCCTGGCCGAGCTTGACGACCAGCATGCGTGGCCGCCGCCCCTCATCGCGAGCGAAGGCCTCGATCTCGCGCTGGACGCGGCGGAAGCTTTCGTCGCCTTGGTACTGGCCGCCATAGACACCGGTGACGGCGCGGATCTGGGCGCGGTGCCGCGTGAATACTTTTTCGAGCGCGTCGGAGATCTCACCGACCGTCGCGCGCATGCGGGTCGCCTCGATCGTCAATGCCAGCAAATTGCCTTTGCCGCTCTTCGCCGCGTTGGTCAGCGCGGTAAGCGCGGCATTGACCCGGCCCTTGTCGCGCAGGCGGCGGATGCGCTCGAGGCGTTCGATCTGCTGGTCGCGCACCGCTGTGTTGTCGACGTCCAGAAGCTCTACTGCCGCCGCCTCGCGCGAACGGTACTTGTTGACCCCGACGATCGTCTCCTCGCTGCGGTCGATCGCCGCCTGACGCCGGGCCGCAGATTCCTCGATCCGCAATTTTGGCATCCCGGCTTCGACCGCCTTTGTCATCCCGCCCAACCCCTCGACCTCGTCGATCAGCGTCATCGCCGCCGTTGCGATCGAATGGGTCAGGCTCTCGACGTAATAACTGCCGCCGAGTGGGTCGACCACATGCGGAATGCCGGTTTCCTCGGCGAGGATCAGCTGTGTGTTGCGGGCGACCCGCGCCGAGGCCGGCGTCGGCAGTGCGAGCGCCTCGTCGAAGGAGTTGGTGTGCAACGATTGCGTGCCGCCGAGCACTGCGGCCAGTGCCTCCAATGTCGTGCGGATGATGTTGTTATACGGGTCCTGTTCGGTGAGGCTGACGCCCGAAGTCTGGCAATGCGTGCGCAAAGCCAGGCTCACCGGGTTCTTGGGAGTGAATTGTCCCATCAGCTGCGCCCACAAGACCCGCGCCGCGCGCAGTTTGGCGATCTCCATGAAAAAATTCATGCCGATCGCGAAGAAGAACGACAGCCGCGGCGCGAAATCGTCGATCGCAAGCCCACGGGACAGCGCTGCCCGCACGTATTCGAGGCCGTCGGCCAAAGTAAAAGCGAGCTCCTGGACCGAAGTCGCGCCGGCTTCCTCCATATGATAGCCAGAGATCGAGATCGAATTGAACTTGGGCATGTGCCCGGCGGTGTATTCGATGATGTCGGCGACAATGCGCATCGACGGCCCGGGCGGGTAGATATAGGTGTTGCGGACCATGAACTCCTTGAGGATGTCGTTCTGGATCGTGCCGGTGAGCTTGTCCTGCGGCACGCCTTGCTCCTCAGCAGCGACGATATAGCCGGCCAGTACCGGCAAGACCGCGCCGTTCATTGTCATCGACACGCTCATCCGGTCGAGCGGGATGCCGTCGAACAGGATCTTCATGTCCTCGACCGAGTCGATCGCGACTCCTGCCTTGCCAACATCGCCGACGACGCGGGGATGATCGCTGTCGTATCCACGGTGGGTCGCGAGATCGAAGGCGATCGACAGCCCCATCTGCCCCGCGGCCAGGTTTTCACGATAGAACCGGTTCGATTCTTCGGCGGTCGAAAACCCGGCATATTGCCGGATCGTCCACGGTCGGTTGCCGTACATCGTCGCGCGCGGCCCGCGCAGATAAGGCGGGAGCCCCGGCATCATGTCGCGCAGCTTCACTCCGGCATGCGCGATGCCTTCGAGATCTTCGGCGGTGTAAAGCGGCTTGACCCGGATGCCCTCCGGTGTCCTCCAGTCGAGGCTCTCGACCGGCTTGTCCTTTAATTCACCACGCGCCAGCTGCGACCAGTCGTCGAAGGTCTTTGCGGGAAACGGGCCGTCCTCTGCCATCGTCTTCTCCCGATTCGGGCAAAGACTATATGGTCGCCGTCGCTCCCGCGTCCATGACAGTGGCGGCGCGCAGGGTGTGCCGCAGAAGGATGGCCGCGGTCAGCAACAGCACGGCGCCGGCCTGATGCGCTGCTGCAAGCGGGATCGGTACAACAAGAAGCAGGGTGGCAATCCCCAGCACCAGTTGTAACGCAGCGGCCGCCAATAGCCCATGCAGCGCCATCCGAGCCGGTTTCGGCAAAATCGACCGCAGGCCTGCTGCCCATAGCAACACCACCGCTGTGACGGTCGCGATCGCCAGGGCCCGGTGATCGAACTGCACCGCGGCGATATTCTCGAACCAATTCAGATAAAACGGGTGGAGCTGGTCATAGCCCGCCGGTACCAGCCTCCCATCCATCAGCGGAAAGGTGTTGTAGGTCAGCCCCGCATGGGTTCCGGCGACAAAGCCGCCGGCTGATATCGTCAGAGCGACGATCGCGAGAAGGGCTTCGGCAGCCCGCCGCCAGCCGGGGCTGGGTTTGGGTAGTGCCGGGCGCCGTACGATGCCGAGCGCCACCCAAAGAATGGCGGTATAGATCGCGAGGGCGAGAGCGAGATGGGCGACCAGCCGGTACTGGCTGACCTCGACCCGGTCGACGAGCCCGCTCTCAACCATATACCAGCCGAGCGCGCCCTGTGCGAACCCGAGCAGCAAAATGCCGGCGAGCGGCAACACCAGCCGCCGGGGCAGTCGCCGCCGCGCTAGGAACCAGAGGAACGGCACGGCAAACGCGACACCGATCAACCGGCCCAGCAGGCGGTGAAAGTATTCCCAGTAATAAATGCTTTTGAACTCGTCCAAACTCATCGCGTAATGGACGAGGCGGTATTCGGGGACCTCTTTGTACTTGACGAATTCGGCCGCCCAGTCCGCGGCGGAAAGGGGCGGGAGGATGCCGATGATCGGCTTCCATTCGGTGATCGACAGGCCGGAGAGGGTGAGCCGGGTGATGCCGCCGACCACCACCATCAAAAAGATCATTGCGCAGCAGACGAACAGCCACGCCGCAACCGGAGCGAGCCCGTCCTGTGCTCTCGCCTCCGTCGGGAGTTTTGGTTCCGCAGTAGTGGCCGCTGAAATCGACAAAGCCCGAGACCTGCTACCGATATCGGGAAGGTGAGAGCCCCCTATGGTAATGGCAAGTGCGGCGGGAGGGGCCCAGGGCCGGCGGCTAATGCAGAAGGTAGGATGCTTTGACGTGACGGAAACGTCGGGCGGGAAGTCTTGCTTGCCCAACCTTCACCGAATGAAGCTTCCCTTCGATGTTGCGGCTCCAAAAATCGAGAAACCGGCGCAGCTCCGGAAAATCCGGGGCAATGTCGAGCTTCTGCCAGACGAAGCTCTGCAGCAGGTCGGGGTGATCGGGGAGATGGTAAATGATCTCCGCGGTTGTCAGCCGATACTCCCGGAATTCGGGTTTGGCTTCGGACATATGGGCTCTCCTCCAGCTCGCACTCGCCCGCCGCGAGAATGACTCCACTACTTCTCCGGAGCAATAAAAAACGTAATTAAAACAAATTGTTAGCAGCGTATGGTTGAGAGTGCTGCCAGCCGCAAGAGGGGGCTCTCTTGAAGCGGACACGCGAGAGGTTAGATAGAAGACTACCAGAAACATTCGTGCTGGCAGGCGTTTATCCAATTTGGCCCCGTGCCGGCTCTAGGGTCTCCACAGCGATGAAGCGGGTCTTAAAAGCGCTCGTTGTATCAGGCGGGATCGCTCTGATGACGGGCACCTATTGCGTTGCCTTTGCGGGAGCGCCGATACCCTTGGTGGAGGGCGCCCCAGTTCAAAGCCTCGCGCCGGTAGTCAGCCGCATCACTCCCGGGGTCGTCGGGATCTCGGTGCTGGGGCGGGTGCGCGAGGACAACCCGTTGCTGCAGGACCCGGTATTTCGGCGTTTCTTCAACATGCAGCAGCAGCCGGTCGAGCGCGAGACACAGGCAACGGGATCGGGCGTTATCGTCGACGCCTCGCAAGGCTATGTGCTGACCAACAGCCATGTCGTCGAGAACGCGACAAGCATCGAGGTCACAACGAAGGATAAGCGCCAGCTGAAGGCGAAGCTGATCGGCCGTGATCCCGACACCGACATTGCGGTGCTGCAGATCCCTAGTGGTAGTTTGACGGCCGTGCCGATCGGCGATTCCGACCACCTTCAGGTCGGCGATTTTGTCCTCGCAATCGGCAACCCGTTCGGCCTCGGCCAAACGGTGACCTCGGGGATCATCAGCGCGCTCGGGCGCAGTGGCCTCGGCATCGAAGGGTATGAGGATTTCATCCAGACCGACGCCTCCATCAACCCCGGCAATTCGGGCGGCCCGCTGGTCGATCTGCAAGGCCGTGTCGTCGGCATCAATACGGCGATATTGGCGCCCGGCGGCGGCAATATCGGTATTGGCTTTGCCGTACCGATCAACATGGCCCGCCAGGTCATGGATCAGCTCGTTCATTACGGAGAGATCAAGCGCGGCCGGATTGGCGTTGCGATCCAGGATCTGAGCCCCGATCTCGCGCAAGCGCTCGGCACCAGGCATACCGAGGGCGCGGTGATTGCCCGCGTCGAGCCGGGCTCGCCCGCGGAGCGCGCCGGGTTGCGCACCAACGACCTCGTCGTCGCGATCAACGGTGCCCCGATGCGCAGCGGGACCGAATTGCGCAATCGCGTCGGTCTCTCACGGATCGGCGATGAGGTGGAGCTGACGGTCGAGCGAGGCGGCTCGGAGCGCAACGTGACCGTTCGCATCGAGCAAGTCACGACGACGGCGCAGCGCCAGCGTCCGCTGAGACAGCGCTAAAGCCGAATGGCGGCAACGCAAACACCGTATCAGGTGCTCGGCGTCAAGCTGGACGCCAGCGCGGACGACATCCGCAAGGCTTACCGCAAGCTCGCCAAGCAGTTTCATCCGGATCTGAACCCGGGGAAGGCCGAGGCTGAGGAACGATTCAAATCGATCTCGGCTGCTTATGATCTGCTCTCGGACGCAGAAAAGCGTGCACGCTATGATCGAGGTGAAATCGACGAGAGCGGCGCCGAGCGGCCGCCCCGCGGTTATTACCGCAGCCAGGCCGAGGGTGCCCAGGGGTGGAAATACCAGCCCGAGGGCGAGATGGATTTGGGCGATCTCGAAGATCTGTTCGCCGCTTTCGGCTCTGCCGGGCGACGACGACGGGGTGCGGGCGAAGGCTTCCAGGCGCGCGGGGCTGATCGGCACTTCACCCTAACCATAGATTTCGTCACCGGCGCGACCGGCGGTAAGCAGCGGCTGTCGCTTGCTCCCGACGAATGGCTCGACGTGACGATCCCTCCGGGGATCGAGGATGGTCAGGTGTTGCGCCTCCGGGGTAAGGGGGGTCCCGGTTTTGGCGGCGGCCAGACCGGTGATGCGCTGATCGAAGTGCATGTCGCACCGCATCCGCTGTTCCGCCGCGACGGCAACAACATTCTGTTGGAGCTGCCGGTCAGCCTCGCCGAGGCGGTGCTCGGCGCCAGGGTGTCGGTGCCGACCGTCACGGGTCCGGTGACAATGACAATACCCAAGGGCTCCGATGCGGGCAGGCAGTTGCGTCTCCGTGGGAAGGGGATTCAGAGGGAGACGAACCCCGGCGACGAAATCGTAACGCTCAAGGTTGTCATCGGGCAGAGCTCCGATCCCGAACTTGCGGAGTTTCTCGAAAAATGGGCGCCGCAGCACCCCTCCGACCCGCGACAAGGGATGCCTTCCGCGTGATCGCGTTCGAAGAATTACTTCTTCGCGTCAAGGGGCTCGACCGGCGCGAACTGACCCGTTGGGTCGAGAACCGCTGGGTGTTGCCCGAACGGCGCAACAATAGCTGGGCTTTCCACGAGGTTGATGTTGCCCGCGTCGAACTGATCCTGGAAATCCGTAACGAGTTCGCGATTGACGACGACGCGCTACCGCTTGTCCTTGGCCTTCTCGACCAGATCTATGATCTTCGGCGGCATCTGCGCCGGATGTGCGACGCGCTCGCCGCTCAACCGCCCGAGGTGCAAGCGGTCATTCGTAGAGCCCTGCCGCCCTTGACCGGACCGGAAGCATCACAAGACTGACCCGGTTTTTCTTGCTACCCACTTAGCCCGTAGTGCTGGATGGCGGGTGCGCAGGCCGGTCTACAGCGTTTGAAACCGCGCTCGGGCGGATCGTTCGATGGCCGCGGCGATCAGCCGGTCGATGCTGAGGCGATGGCGGATCAGTTCGAGAATTCGCAGCTCCTCTTGCGTAGCTTCGCCATCGGCGGCGACAAGATCACAGGCGATCGCGTAGGCGGTTTCGCGCAGCTTTGCCGGTAGCGCGGTCTTGATCGCCTTCAGGGTTTCTTCGAGCCCGTCCTCCCGGCCGATCAGATCGGTGCAGTCGTTGAGCACGCGCGGCAACTCCTGACGATCAAAATCGTGGAAGACAGGGAGGTCCTCGACAATGTCCCCGATGATGCGCAACTCCGCATCAGGCATATCGCTGTCTGCTGCCGACACGATGACCATCGTGTAGATCAGCGCGCGATGGTGGTCGAGCATAAAGGCTCCTCTTGCGTTGGCAGGCTGACAGACCAAAACCGGACCACGCCTGTCAAGGCGTATCCGTGGGGCTTAGAAACCGCTCCGTTGCCTCGGCCGCATGTGCCAGCGGCACGCGAGCGATCGGGACACCCCCGGGAAAGGCCGCAAGGAGGCGCGACGGTAACGCGCGGTCGAGGATGACGAAGACGCCACGATCATCTGCGCGGCGGATCAGCCGACCGTAAGCTTGGCGCAGCCGCAGCCGGGCAATCCTGTCGGCGTACTCGGCGCCGCCGAACACCGGCTTGCGGGCGCGGTGCAGAATGTCGGGGCGCGGCCAGGGAACGCGATCGAAAACCAGAAGACGCAGCGAACGCCCCGGGACATCGACGCCGTCGCGCACCGCATCGGTGCCGAGCAGGCATGAATCCTCCTCCGCACGAAAGATGTCGACGAGAGTCGCGGTCGACATGGCGTCGACATGCTGGGCGAGCAGCATGAGGCCGCGCGCCTCGAGCGCAGGAGCAATGCGCTGATGCACCGCGCGCAGCCGGGCAATCGCGGTGAAGAGGCCGAGCGCGCCGCCGCCCGCCGCTACGAACAGCGCGGAGTAGGCCGCCGCGACTTGTCCGACATCGTCGCGCGGGATGTCGGTGATCATGAAGATCCGGGTCTGCGCTGCGTAGTCGAAGGGTGAGGCAATCCGCGCAGCCGCCGGGCTCGCCGGCAAATGCCGCAATCCGGTCCCCGTTTCCGCGCCGCGCCAAGCCAGTTCGGGGTCAGCCGCGCCGTCCGTCAACGTCGCCGAGGTCACAACAAAGCCGTGGGAGGGCTGCGCCACCAGCGCGACAAAAGGGATGCCGGGATCGACCCAATTCCGGTTGATGCCGACATCACTCTCCAGCCCCTCGATCCGATCGAGCGTAAGCCACTCGATGGTGTCGGAGCGTGGCGGGTCGCCCAGATCGCGCAGTAGACGAACCCATGCGCCGAGCTGGAGCTCGGCGCGCCGATCGAGGCCGCGGATCGTCGCATCGAGACGCTGCCGCAGACCCAGCTCGGGCGGATCGTCCGGATCCTCGAGGCGGGTCCGCAGCGTATCGGACAGTTGTTTCAGGGCAGCTGCAAGCCGTTCGAGAGTTTGAGCGAGCAACAGCGCCGCATCGACCAGCCCCTCCACCGGTGGCCGCGCCTCGGCCTGCAGGCCATAACCGGAATCCGCCAGCACGGCCCGCGCCAGGACCTGCTGGCGGACCAGCACCAAAAATTTTTCGAAACCTTGATGCCCGCGCCCCTCGCCGACACGTTGCGCCCAGCCCTCCCCGGGGAGAACGCGGGACGCCGTGAGGACATCGATCAGCGCCTTGGCGCCGTCCTCGTCGCCTTCGACGAGATCGCCGATGCGGCGGCGCAGACCTCTCGCCCGCGAGCGCCGGCCGGATTCGGCGCCAACGATCCAGCGGCGCAGCTCGCGCCCCTCCTGACCGGACAGACAAACGGAAAAGGCCCCGTCGGCGGCTTCGAGCAGGTGGTGTCCTTCATCGAAGACATAGCGGGTCGGTACCGTCGCATCGTCCAGCCCGCCGAGAGCCGCCTGCGTCATGACCAGTGCATGGTTGGCGACGACGATGCGCGCTTGACGCGCCTTGCGGATGTTTTTCTCGACAAAGCAGCGGCGGAAATGCGGGCAGGCCGAGTGGACGCACTCGCCGCGGCGATCAGCGAGCCAGCCGACCCGTCCGCGGCCAATCAGCTCGGCAAGCCAGCCCGGGAAATCACCGGCGACCAGGTCGCCGGCATCGCTCGCCGCGATCCAGCGCGCGATCAGACCGAGATGCCCAGCCGGTCTACCCGGACGGCTCGCCGCGGCACCGACCGCGTCCTCGTAATTCAACAGACAAAGAAAATTCTCCCGACCTTTGCGAATGACGACGCGCCGGCGCTTGACGTCGGGATCGGGATAAAGCCGGTCGAGCTCGCCCGCGATCTGCGTCTGCAGATTGCGCGTGTAGGTCGAGATCCATACCGCCCCGCGGTTCTTCTCCGCCCACAGGCTCGCTGCGGCGATATAACCGAGTGTCTTTCCGACACCCGTTCCTGCTTCGGCAAGAACAGCCTGCGGCCGGTCGGGCTCATTGCGCGGTGCAAAGGCGGGGGTGATGGCGGCAGCGTACTCGGCTTGTTGTGGACGCGGTTCGGCCGTGGCGCCGAGCAGCAACGCCAGCCGCGATCGAGCCTCCTCCGGCAGCACCGGCTCGTTTCCGGGAGGAGGTCCCGGGGCAGGCTCCGACCATTCCTCAAGGCGCGACCACACGCGAAGTCCGGCCGCCCGCCGCAACACGCCAGGGTCGCTCCCCGGCAAGGCCGCCAGCACTGCGGGGCCCCAAAGCCAACCACCGCGGTCCATCACCTCCGCCATCGCGCGGACCTCGATGTCGACCTCCTCTCCGAGGCGCTCGATCAGCGCACGGGCCGCGGTAGCCAAAGTGACGCACGATTCCGGCGCGCTACGCGGCATCGGAAGGCCAAGGGCGTCGGCGAGACCACGCGGTGTCGGCACGCAGAACCGCGCCGGATGAACGAATGCGAAGAGTTCGAGCAGATCGAGCGCCGGAAACGTTTGAATATCGAGCCGCCGCGCCACGGCCGGAACGTGACAGACCATCGGCGTCTCGCGCTCGACTCGGCCGCGCGCTTCGGCAAGGGCCAGCGCTTCAATCTCACCGTCGGGGTCGAGCCACAAGACTTCCCGGAAGCCGGCGACAAGCACCGGAACCCGTGGCACCAGCACCCGCCGGAGCACCCGATCAGGGTGGTCGCGATTGTCTCGGGACATGAATAAGATGATCTACCATATCGCTCTTCGAACCCAATCCTCCCTCTCCGCCCCGAAAGGGGAAAGCGAAGAGAGACTGTAGCTGGCGCTCAGCAGTTATTTGGCATACAAGATATGGGAATTTACAACGATGCCTAATTTTTACCCACTCATCCGCCCGGTATTGCGGCGGCTGCCCGCGGAAGCGGCGCGGGATTTGACCGTGCGAGCACTCCAGCTCGGTTTGGGTCGGTTCATGGTCGAAGGTGCGTCGGCAGAGGTCGACCCGCCGATTTTGACGCAGCGTCTCTGGGGCCTCGACTTCCCGAACCCAGTCGGCCTCGCTGCCGGCTACGACAAGGATGGCTGCGTTCCCGAGGCGATGCGGCGGTTAGGCTTCGGCTTTGTCGAGATTGGGACAGTCACGCCGCGGCCACAGGCCGGTAATCCGAAACCGCGGGTCTTTCGCCTCGAAGAAGATCGGGCAATTGTCAACCGCATGGGCTTCAACAGCGGCGGGCTCGACGCTGTCATCGACCGGCTTTCACAACGTCCCCGCTCGGGAGTAATCGGGGTCAATCTGGGCAAGAACCGCGATACCCGAGACGCGGCTGCCGATTACGCCGAAGGCATCCGTCGCACGGCGAGGCTGGCGGATTACCTCGTCGTAAACATTTCTTCGCCGAACACCCAGGGTCTACGGGAACTGCAGCGCCGGGCAAACCTCGAATCGCTGCTCCACCCAGTCATTCGAGCCCTCGAGGAGAGTGGGTGCCAAGTCCCGTTGCTGGTCAAAATCGCACCCGACCTCACTCCGGCGGAACGGGAAGACATCGCCTCCGTCGTGCTCGACGCTCGCATCGACGGTCTCGTCGTCTCGAACACGACGGTGACGCGGCCGGCGGGGCTCGTCAGCCGGAATGCGAGAGAAGCGGGCGGGCTCAGTGGACGCCCGCTTTTTGCTTCCTCGACCGCCCTTGTCGCCGACATGTATCGGTTGACACAAGGGCGAGTACCAATGATCGGCGTTGGCGGGATCGCGGACGCCACGGATGCCTACGCAAAGATTCGAGCGGGAGCTTCCTTGGTGCAGCTCTATTCTGCGCTGGTGTTCACGGGCCCTCGTCTTGTGAACCAGATCAAGAAGGGCCTCATGGGCTTGCTCAGCGCCGATGGCTTTAAGTCAGTTGCCGACGCCGTCGGAGCTGGACGGCAGAGCGCGACAATCCCAGCAACAAAGTCCAAAGAAACCGCAATTCAAGCGGAGACCTTATCCTAGCACAGCTGCTCGGCTGTGGTAGTTGTCGCATCGCCATTCCGAGTGGCCTCGACCAAATGTTCG
>Ga0070717_10002842_pt1 | contig 12273 bp, 11 predicted proteins | sample LARL113metaG_FD_71366 | JGI IMG/M metagenome (GOLD analysis project Ga0070717, IMG submission 71366) | Corn, switchgrass and miscanthus rhizosphere microbial communities from Kellogg Biological Station, Michigan, USA - LAR L11-3 metaG | ecosystem: Host-associated > Plants > Roots > Rhizosphere ...
CTCCCCGCTCTCTTCTGCCTGCTGCTCCCGCTGGTCTGGGTGCCGACCGCCGTGGACCTCTTCATCCTGCCCCGCACCGCGCTGGTGGTCGGGTTCGGAGTGCTGCTGCCGGCAGCCGCCCTGGCGGTGGGCGGGTGGCCCGGCAGCGGCTGGCGCCGGCTGGGCCTGCCGGTGGCCGCGGTCGCCGCGGCGGCGCTCCTGGCGGCGGTCTTCTCGATCAATCCCTGGCTCTCGCTGGCCGGCGCTTACACCCGGTACGAGTCGGTGCTGGTGCGCCTTGCCTACCTCGGCGTCCTGATCGGTACGGCCGGGCTCTGCCGGCGGCCGGCAGCCCGCGCTTGGGTGCTCAAGCTCTTCCTGCTCGGCTGTGCGGTGGCGGGCCTGGAGGCGATCTGGCAGGCCGAGCGCCACGAGCTGGCCCGCCCTGATGGCAACCTCGGCCAGCCCGGCCTGCTGGGGGCGCTGCTGGCGATGGCGGTCCCGGTCGCGCTGCAGGTGGGCCTGCGCGAGTGGCGCTGGCTGTCCACGCTCCTGCCGGTCGGCCTCGGGCTGTACCTCTCCGCCTCACGCGCCGGCTGGCTGGCGGCGCTCGGAGGCTGCGTCGTCTTCGGGCTGATGGTGGCGCCGCGCCGCTGGCGGCAGCCACTGCTGGCGCTGGCGGGAATCGCGGTGCTGGCCGCCGTGCTGCTGCTCCTGCTGTCGCCCCTGCGCGGGCTCAACCAGGACACCGGAGGGGCGCGCCTGGGCGTCTGGTCGGACTCGCTGCGGATGATCGCCGCGCGCCCTCTGACGGGCTGGGGCGAGGATGCGACGGGCCTGGTCTTCGGCCGCTTTCAGACCCATGATTGGGAGCCCGGGGACACCTTCGACCGGATCCACGACCAGCCGCTCGACCTGCTGGTGGCGCAGGGCGTCCTCGGTGGTCTCGCCTTCGCCTGGCTGCTGGGCGCCCTCGGGCTGCGCGTGCTTCGAGGCTGGTCCGGCGGGGCCAGCGCAGTGGCGGGCGCGGCTGCCGCCTGCCTCGCCTACCTGACCTGGTCCCTGCTGAACTTCGACTGGGCTCCCGCGACAGGGGCCTTCTACGCCCTGGCCGGGGTGGCGTGGGCAGCGGCAATAGCTCCTCCCTGCTTGGCGGGGAGGTCCTCCCGCCCGTGGCGGGAGGGGAGGGGGACGTGGTTGGCAATAGGCGTGGGCCTCGCGGTGGGGCTAGCTCTGGCCGTCCCCCCCGTCCTGGCGGACACCGCCTACCGCGGCGGCGACCCCGCCCGGGCGGTCGCCCTCGACCCCCTCCAGGCCCGCTACCACCAGGCCCTGGGCGAGTTGCTGGGGGTCAGCAGCCCCCGGGCCCTGGCCGAGCTGCGGCGGGCCCGTGAGCTGGGCGACTACGACTATTCATTCCTGATCGAGCTCGGGGACGCGGAGCGCAAGGACGGCCACCTGGCCGAGGCGCGGCAGGCCTACCGCGCGGCCCTGGACGTGTATCCCTTCGATCCCACCGCGCCGCAGCGCCTCAAGGATTTGGGCTGACCTCGTCCCCACCCCAACCCTCCCCGGAGGGGAGGGGGTCTTAGCTACTCGTCCTCGTCGTCGTAGTCGTAGGCGGGCGCTCGCTCCGGGCGGGCCGCGTAGCCCACCGGCGCGTTGGAGAGCTGCTTCAAGCTGAGCGAGACCCGGCGCCGGGCGGTGTCGATGCCGATCACCTTGACCTGCACCACCTCGCCGACCTTGAGCACGTCCTCGGTCTTCTCCACGTGGTCCCAGGAGAGCTCAGAGATGTGGAGCAGCCCTTCGATGCCGGGCAGGACCTGGAGGAAGGCGCCGTACTTCTTGGTCTTGGTGACCGTGCCCTCGACCACCGAGCCCACGGGCATGGTGTTGACCAGCCGTTCCCAGGGGTCCTGCTGCAGCTGCCGCAGCGAGAGTGAGATCCGGTTCTGGTCGGGGTCGAGCTTGATCACCTTGACCCTCACCTGCTCGCCGAGCTGGAGCACGTCGGTGACCCTGGAGACCCGGTCCCAGGAGAGCTCGGAGATGTGGATCAGCCCGTCGGCGCCGCCGATGTCGACGAAGGCGCCATAGCTGGTGAGGCCGGAGACGGCCCCGGTGACCTCATCGCCGACGCCCAGCCGGCTGAAGAGGTCCTCGCGCTTGCGGGCGCGATCCTCGTCCTCCGCCGCCTTCTGGCTGACGATCAGCCGGTTGCGCTTGCGGTTGACCTCCAGGATCTTGACCGGGATCCGCTGGTTGACCAGCGATTCCAGGTTGCCCGAGAACGCGCGCCCGACCTGGCTGGAGGGCAGGAACCCGCGCAGCCCGAGCACGTTGACGATCAGGCCGCCCTTGTTCTGCTCGCGGACGTCGGCCTCCATGACCTCGCCCGTCTCCTGCTTCTCGGCCGCCGTGATCCAGGTGGTCTCGGCCCGCGCCCGGCGCAGGCTGAGCACGACGTTGCCGGCGTCGTTCTCGGGTGAGAGCACGTAGACCTTGACCTCGTCGCCGGGCTGGAGGTCGGGCTCGTCACCCCGGAACCCCATCTCCTTGCTGGAGATCACGCCTTCGGCCTTGAAGCCGATATCGACCAGGATCTCGTCGGCATCGACGCGGACGACGACGCCGTCCACGATGTCGCCGGGGATCGGGGGCTTGAAGGCCTCCTCCTCGGCGAACATATAGTCTTCCATCGTCCAGTCGGCGGTCTTCTTTTCCTCGACTAGGACGGCACCGGAATCTTCAGACAACAGAAACAAACCCCCAGAGAGTATTGGTGTGGTCTTGGTCGTCAGTTAGCCGCCGCCAAAACGAAGGCCCATTGTACGCGCGCGAGATCGATTCAGACTCGGAAGGGCGTCCCCAGCGCGTGGTTGTCGATGAGCCGCGTGCTCCCGATCCGGACCGCCAGCACGGCCAGGGGCAGCCCCGGCCGGAAGCTCACGGGGTCCACCACCTCCGCGTAGTCGACCGCGGCCAAAGGCTCCGAAGCCAGGGTCTCGTGGAGGACGGAGCGCAGGCGCCCCGGGTCCCGCTCGCCCCGCGTCCAGGCCGCGCCGGCCGCCCGCAGCGCGCGGCTGAGCACGGTCGCCGCCCGGCGCGCCTCGGCTGAGAGGTAGGCGTTCCGTGAGCTGAGGGCAAGGCCGTCGGCCTCGCGCACGGTCGGGCAGACCACGATCTCGACGCCGGTGTCCAGGTCGCGGGCCATCCGGGTCACCACCGCCACCTGCTGGGCGTCCTTCTGGCCGAAGTAGGCGCGGTCGGGCGGGCAGGCGTTGAAGAGCTTGAGCACGACCGTGGCCACGCCCTCGAAGTGGCCGGGCCGGAACTCGCCCTCCAGCGGATCGGCGACCTCGTGGACCACGACCCGGGTGGTGGCGCCCGGCGGGTACATCGCCTCCACGGTCGGCGTGTAGACCGCGTCGGCGCCGGCCCCGGCCAGCAGCTGGAGATCGGCCTCCAGGTTGCGCGGATAGCGCTCGAAGTCCTCGCCGGGCCCGAACTGGAGAGGGTTGACGAAGACGCTGACGATCACGCGGTCGTTCTCGGCCCGCGCCCGCTCGACCAGGGACATGTGGCCCCGATGCAGCGCGCCCATGGTGGGGACCAACCCGACCGAGAGCCCGCCCGCCCGCCAGCTCTGCGACTGGCGGCGCGCCTCGTCAGGGCTCTCTAACCGCCGTATCGCAGCTCCTCGGGGGGCTTGCTGGCGCCGTAGGAGTGCTGGGCGTCGGGGAAGGCCCCCGACTCGACCTCGGCCGCGAAGGCCCGGGCCGCCGCCATCACCTGCTCGCCGAGCTCCGCATAGCGCTTCACGAAACGGGGCTGCCGGCCGCCGGTGCTCAGGCCCAGGAGGTCGTTGACCACCAGCACCTGGCCGTCGCAGCCGGACCCGGCGCCGATGCCGATGGTCGGGATGGCCAGGGCCCGCGTGATGCGCGCAGCCAGGTCGTCCGGAATCCCTTCCAGCACGATCGCGAAGGCGCCGGCGGCCTCCAGCAGGCGAGCCGAGTCGAACAGCTCGCCGGCCGCCTGCGGCGTCCGGCCCTGGACCTTGAAGCCGCCCATGGTGTTGACCGATTGCGGGGTCAGGCCGATGTGGGCCATGACCGGGATCCCGTTCTCGACCAGGCGCCGCACGGTTCCCGCCATGTGCGCGCCGCCCTCCAGCTTGACCGCGTGCATGCCGCCTTCCTTGAGCAGCCGAGCGGCGCTGCCGAGGGCCTGCTCCGGGCTCTCCTGGTAGGCGCCGAAGGGCAGGTCGCCGACCAGCAGCGCGGTGCGCGAGCCGCGGGCCACGGCGGCGCCGTGGTGGACCATGTCGTCGAGGGTCACGGGTACGGTCGTGGAGTAGCCGAGCACCACCATGCCCAGGGAGTCCCCGACCAGCAGGATCGGGATGCCGGCCTCGTCGAGGAGCGCGGCGGTGGTGGCGTCGTAGGCCGTGAGCATGGCGAAACGGCGGCCTTCGGCCTTGTATCGCTGGACGTCCAGCACTGTGGTCACGGACACATCTCCTCCGGTCGCTGCCGGGGCCTACCCGGTCAACGCCTCTTCGATACGTCTCGCGGACTCTTCATCGAGCCCGGCCTCGCGGGCCAGCTCGAGCGCCGCTGATCCAAGAATACGGTAGACCTCGACCGGTATTCCCCCACCCGTGGCCTTCAGCTCGCCCAGCTGCCTGGCGACGGTCTCCGGGTCGCCGCGGCGGATCGGCCCGATCAGCGCGTCGGGGAGGCCCGCGACGGCCAGGTTCTGGAGGACGCCGTTCATGAGGGGCAGCAGCGCCTCCAGGGCTTCGGGGCGTGACCAGCCCGCGCGGCCCAGAACCTCCGCGGCCTGGGCGCTGAGGGCGACCAGGTAGTTGGACGCCAGCACCGCGGCCGCGTGGTACAGGGTCCGCTCCTCGGGCGGCACCCGCCGGGGCCGGGAGCCGAGCGCTCGGGCCAGGCGGGTGAGCTCGCCGAGCAGCCTGGGGCTGGAGGCGTCGACGGCGACCAGGGCGCCTCGGAAGTGCTCCGGCTCCCGCACCACAGGGAACGACTGCAGGGGGTGGAAGGAGCCGACGTCCCGCCCCGCCTCCGCCACCGCGCCCAGTGGCGCCAGGCCGAGGGCGCCGCTCAGGTGGATGACCGCCCCGCCCTCGGGCAGCGGCAGCTCGGCCAGCTCAGCGGCCAGCGGTGCGATGGCGGGGTCGGGCACGGCCAGGAAGATGCGGGCGCCCTTCCCGAACGGCAAGCCGGCGGGCCAGTCCCGGCCCGGGACGAGGCGACCTCCGATGGCGCGCGCCAGGGACTGGCCGAGGCGGCCCCTGCCGAGGACGACCCGCTCCGGGGACGCCCTAGGAGACTTCCTTCTTGCGGGGGGTGGCCGGCTCCTGGACGGACGCCACGATCTCATCCAGCTCGGCGGCGTCGACCGTCTCGACCACCTTCAGCCGCTCCACGACCGCGTCCATCTTGGGCTTCTGCTCGATGAGCAGCTGGCGGGCCGTGTCGTAGGCCTCGTCGATGATGTTCTTGACCTCGGAGTCGATGATCGCGGCCACCTCTTCCGAGTAGGTGCGCTGCTCGCCGAGGTCGCGGCCCAGGAAGACGAGCTCCTCCTTCTGGCCCATCATGATGTTGCCCACCTTCTCGCTCATGCCCCACTGGGTGACCATGCGGCGGGCGATCTGGGTGGCGCGCTGGATGTCGTTCTCGGCGCCGCTGGTGACGTCGCCGAACACGATCTCCTCGGCGGCGCGGCCGCCCATGATGCCGGCGATCTGCTGCTTGAGCTCCTGCTTGGAGACCAGGTACTTGTCCTCCTCGGGGAGGGACATGGTCCAGCCCAAGGCCATGCCGCGGCTGATGATCGAGACCTTGTGCACGGGGTCGCACAGGGGCAGCGCCTTCATGACCAGGGCGTGCCCGACCTCGTGGTAGGCGATGATCTCCTTCTCCTTCTCGGAGATGCGGCGGCTCTTCTTCTCGGGCCCGGCGATCACCCGCGCGATCGCCTCCTCCAGCTCCTCCATCCCGATCACCTTCTTGTTGGCGCGGGCGGCCAGGATGGCGGCCTCGTTGATCAGGTTGGCGAGGTCGGCGCCGCTGAAGCCCGGCGTCTGGCGGGCCAGCACGTCGAGGTCGACCGTGGTGTCGAGCGGCTTGTTGCGGGCGTGCACGTCGAGGATCTGGCGGCGGCCCCGGATGTCGGGGCGGTCGAGGGTGACGTGGCGGTCGAAGCGGCCGGGGCGGAGCAGGGCCGGGTCGAGCACGTCGGGCCGGTTGGTGGCGGCGATCACGATCACGTGGGTGTTGGTGTCGAAGCCGTCCATCTCCACCAGCAGCTGGTTGAGGGTCTGCTCGCGCTCGTCGTGGCCGCCACCCAGGCCGGCGCCGCGCTGGCGGCCGACGGCGTCGATCTCGTCGACGAAGACGATGCAGGGGGAGTTCTTCTTGGCCTGGTCGAAGAGGTCGCGGACGCGGCTGGCGCCGACGCCGACGAACATCTCCACGAACTCGGAGCCGCTGATGCTGAAGAAGGGCACCCCCGCCTCACCGGCGACGGCCTTGGAGAGCAGGGTCTTGCCGGTCCCGGGAGGGCCGACCAGGAGCACGCCCTTGGGGATGCGAGCGCCCAGGGCCACGAACTTCTCGGGGTACTTGAGGAACTCCACGATCTCGGTGAGCTCCTGCTTGGCCTCCTCCACGCCGGCCACGTCGGCGAAGGTGACGGCCGGCTTGTCGCCGGCGATCAGGCGGGCGCGGGAGCGCCCGAAGGACATGGCCTGGTTGTTGCCGCTCTGGGTCTGGCGAAGGATGTAGTACATGAAGCCGCCGATCAGGAGCAGCAGGATGATGTTCGGCACCAGGACCTGCAGCCAGTAGGCGCCGCCGCCGGCGGTCTCGAAGCTGACGTTGACTCCGTCGGCGTTGAGGGCGTCGGCGACCTTGTCAGTGGTGTCGGGGAGCGTGACCCCGAACTTCTGGCCGTCGCGGGTGGTGGCGGTAGCGTCGTTGCCCTTGATCACCACCGAGGTCACCTTGCCCGGCTCCGACGCCGCCCTCAGGAGCTGCGAATAGGTCCAGCTGCCTGACTTCTGGCCCTGCTCGATCGACTGCCACGTGAAGTAGAAGACGATGCCCAGGACGACGATCAACAGGAAATAGAACAGGCTGGATCTGGGGACGCGGCTCAAATGCGGGCTCCTCGGGGGTTGGTGGTGGGACCGATCTTACCATCGGCCGGTTAGCTCTCCCTCCACCCAAACGTGACCTCACGGCGAAGTCTTACGAGTTGCCGACAACCTCGCGCGGCCGCCAGCTCGCCACCAGGGCGGGAGGTGCGGGGGCGAATTCCGGGCGCCCGTCCGGGAGCACCCTGAAGACCAGCCGGCCGGGGAGCGCCAGCTCAGCGCCGGTGCTCCGCTCCCGCAGCATCCGGTGCATGGCTTCCAGGTGCATTCGGGTCAGTCCGGGGTCGGCGCCGCCGGCGGCCCGGTAGAGCCGGCGCAGGGCCTCGATCCGGAGCGCCGGTTCCTGGGCGCTGTCGGAGGCCCCCGCCTCCACGCGGGCCCGGAAGCGCTGTGCCGCGGTCGCGATCGCGAGCAGCTTTCGGCGGTCGAGACGCGGCATCAAGAGATGGCGCACGCGCGCGCGGAGGAATCGACGATCGCGGTTGGAGGGATCGTCTCGGGCGCTGACCCCGCGCTGCCCGAGGTACTCGACGACCTGCGCCCGGGTCGCCGCCAGCAGCGGCCGCACCACCCGGCCGCGCCGGTCCGGCATCCCCCTCAGCCCTGCCGGTCCGCTGCCGCGCAGCAGGTTCATGACCACGGTCTCGGCCTGGTCGTCGGCGGTGTGGGCGACCGCGATCAGGTCCCGGCCGTGGAGGTCCGCCGCGCGCTCCAGGAAGGTGTAGCGGGCGGCTCGAGCCGCGGCCTGGAGCGAGCCCGATGCGAGGGGACCCGAACGCCGCTCGGTGACCAGCCGCACCTGGAGGCGCTCGCATAACGCGGCGACGGCCGCGGCGTCAGTGGCCGAATCGGGCCTCAGGGCGTGGTCGAAGTGGGCGGCGACCAGGTCGCGGCCCAGCTCGTGGAGGGCGAGGAGCAGGGCGGTCGAGTCGGGCCCGCCCGAAACCGCGGCCAGCACCCGGCAACCGGGTGGGACCAGGCCGGAGGCGTCGATGAGTTCGGCGATGGTGGCGCTGGCTGGGATCGAACCAGCGACAGCACGATTATGAGTCGTGTGCTCTACCACTGAGCTACAGCGCCCCGGCGCGGCGACGATCGCCGCGGAGGCGAGTCTAAGCCGCCTTGGCCCGAGCCTTGGTTCGCTTTTTCTTGACCCGATGCTTGTGCAGGGCCACCTTCTTGCGTTTGTTCATCTGGGCCGTTCCTTCCGGGCCGGAATTATACGGGCGCGCCGCTCACGCCCCGGCCGGCTGGGGTCGTTGCGCGGGGTCAGCGAGGGATCGGAGCGGGATCGCTGGAGGAGCTCCACCCAGTCCGGGCGGGGTTGGGCCTTGGGCTTCGCGGGCTTCGCGGGCATCGCTACCACCGTTGTAGCTCAATCGGGCGCGGTTTGGTGGCCCGGCTTGCAAAAGCTTGACCCGCCGCGAGGGAAGGGTGGTTGCGGAGCTTGGCTTCGAACCAAGGACCTTCGGGTTATGAGCCGCATTCGGTTCGTCCCGCCGCGTCTCTGATTTACTTGACAGGTCCTCGCCGTATTCGGAATGGGCCGCCGGCCCCCCCCGTCTCTACCCTGCCGTCCCCGTCCGTCCCCGAGCGTCTGTGCACAGTCCGGTGCACGAGCGCGGTCTGGCCGGCCGCCGCCGTGATCGTCGCCCTCCTCTCCTAGTCATGGTCCGACGTACATCGCCTACCCCTGCTCCCCCATCCGGTGACGGGTGGCGGTCTCGTCGTCGTCGCTACGGCTGGCTTCTGGTCGGCGCGCCGCGGGTGGGTTGCTCCTGACGCTCCACTCTGGCGTTTAGCGTGTCGCGCGGGCCACGGCTCGCTCCGGGTGTGCCGCCTGAGGTGGCGCGGTGGCTGGCGTCACGATCCGCTGCGCGGTCGTGTTCGCCACGGAGGTGTTGGCAGTCACTGACTGCACCCGGCCTACTACTTTCACCTTGGTCTTCATCACCGTCGATCGCTCCTTCACTTGGGCTTGTTGACCTTCAAAGGCACGCGGGCCCGCTCGTCCCCACCCACAAGGATGTGGAAGGCATAAGCCCCAGGCTGTCTGAACTCAATACCACCAAGGCCCAGCACATTGTTCATGACGATCGGCTGGCCCCGAACCGGTGCCTGTGGCACGTGGACAAGCTGGTCGATCGTAAGGACGGGATCCCCGTCCTCACCGTCCAGTATGAACCTCACCTCCTTGGTGCTCCCGGCCTCCACGGACGGAGCCTCGAACACGGTGACGAGGAACAGCTGTGGGAAAACAAAGGGAAGCTTTGGGGGGTTGATCTGGTCGAACATGCCAAGAAGGCTGAGCTTGCCTTCCTGCGAGACCATGGCGTAGTCACAGACGGTGGCAAGCCTTACGTCCATGAAGCAGCCATCATGGGTTTGGCCTGTCCAAGTGTCAATCCGAGCCTTCCCCGCCAATCGGCGGCCGATAGTGAATGTGCAGGTTCTCGACGTGGATCGCGACGCCGCCGACGCTCAGCGGCGCGGACGGAGCCGCAGTGATCGTCGGGCGCTCATCCCTCTCGACCCGAATCTGATGGAACGCCCCGAATTGAGCTCCGACGAAGCAGCCTCCCAGAATGACGCCACCCGCCCACGCCGGCAGAACCACGCCGCCGGAGATGAACAGGGCGGCAGCTCCGAGCAGAGCAAACACGACGCCGATGGTCAACAGCCACCAGAGGCTCCAGACCCGCCTGGCGTACTCGCCCAGCGACCGGCGCACCGAGGAATCTTAGAGGCCGCCGTGTGATTTCTTGGCCCCGCCTCCGGATCCTTCGCGCGTGGTTGGGGGCGCGTACCCGCGCGCTGGCCTCATGGGTGCTCCGTTTTGGGCCGGCTACATGGTCCCGGCCCGCCCGAACGTGACAGCCCCCTTCGAGTCGCCCGCGGCTGGTTCGGTGGGATCCGGGGAGGGCTTACCGCGGCCTGCGCTTCCGGGGCTCAGGAGTTTTCCAAGCTCTGGCGCGTGAATCGCCGCGACTCGATCCTTGGACTGCTCCTACCAGACGCCGCAAGCTGTCCGCGCGCTGGAATACTTGCTGCTGACGATCCGCTCTACGACGTGCCAACGCTCCCGATTTCGAAGGTCGGCGGACCAGACGGCTCACGCTGAGCCCACAGTTGGACACGGACCGTGGCCTCGGCGGGCGCGCTCAATGTCGCGCTCGGCGCCAGCGCCATCCGCTCGGTTTGGAACCCACGCGCGCCAGCGGTCACCTGAACTGTTAGCACTATCCGCCACGTCGTGTTGACAACGGCGACCTCACGGCCGCTGCCGAGCTGATAGACGGTCTGGTCACCGACCTCTTCAACGACCGCCGTCGTGATCCCATACGATCTCGAAACGATGCCCGGCGGCAGACTGGCATAGGGACCGAACCCCGCCCCAAAGCTGCCCACAGCGGCGTCGTCAACAAGACCGGCGGAGAGAACCGCGTTGCTTACGGCAAGGGACAGTTGTTGATCCTGTCGTATCTCATCAACTGTGAAGTCCGCACCACCGGCTGTAGTGAGCAACCCGAGCAAGCCCTCGAACGCCGCCACCAGATGCAGGGGTTCAGTCGCCGTTATCTCCGCGACAAGGTCGCGGTGCAAGTGCACCGCTTGGCTATCTGGGTCACGGAACACCTTGTCAGCCGACAAGAAGTAGCCGACCTCGCCCCGCTGGTTATGGTCATTCGCGATTGCCAGCCAGATGGCAGCGTCCCGAGCTTCAGTGCCTTGGTGGGCGGGGACGATACGCTCGGTCTCTCGGTACAGGGCCTGGGCGGCATGTTCTGGCAGCGCAGGCAACACCCGGGCGAACTTTGTGATGTCGTGAGCCCAGTCGGCCGAAAGCCTCGCCGCATCCGGCCTTATGAACTGTGGAACGCGGAACAGGCGGCCAGCCTGTTGAAGGGCTTTCTCGAGTTCGCTGCTCCGAAGGTCGATCAACCGTCGTCTGTGGGCTTGGGCCTCACCCAGGGCCAGTTGAGGCACCACGAGATCGAGGTCATGGCCGCGGGCAACCAGCCGTAAAGAGGTAGCGCGGACAGTCCTGAGGCCGTCCTGCAAGAAGTTGGCATCGAGGTAGATCGCCAATTAGCTCTCCAACGATGCCCTCCGTGCACATTTGGTGCGCAGTCGCTTCAAGAAAGGGATCGGGGCGGACCCTGGGAGGGCCGCCCCGAGTTCACTTCGATGGTTGCGGAGCTTGGATTCGAACCAAGGACCTTCGGGTTATGAGCCCGACGAGCTGCCGCTGCTCCACTCCGCGACTCCGATTATACCCGCGCGTTCAGGACGTCCGGCCGTGCCTCGTGAGGCCGGTCCACCAGGCCCGGAGAGCATCCAGTGGGCTGCTCGAGTGATCGTGGACCGTGGCGGGCGCCGGCGTGGGCGCTGGCGTGGGCACCGCCGCCTGGGGGGGTGGCGCGCTGACCAGGTAGAGATGCTCGTCGGGACGGGAGTAGCCGTTCTGGCGGGCGACCTCTTCGGCGGCCCCGCCTGACTGCACCGCCTGGATGTCCCGGCGGTAGTCGTTGTTCTGGGACTGCAGGACCGCGTTGCGCCCGTGGAGCGCGGCGGCCTCCGCGTTCAGACGGCTGGCGGTCCAGGCCTCCTGCGCGAAGGCGATCACCGCCCAGGCCGCGAGCAGGGCCAGGCCCGCGCGCAGAAGCATCCGGCGCGAGGGCGCGAGCGCTCGATCGACGGTGCCCGAAGTGGCTCCTGCTCTTCTTTGACGCATGGCGGGACGTTGGCGGAGCGGCGATCCCCGGATCGCCTGATCTGGGCGACTATAGCAGCCGCCCGGGCGATCGCCCTAATCCCCGGAGCTCAGCGGGTGGCCGCCCAGGCCTCCTCCAGCTCGCCCGCCGACATCTCGCGATACGATCGGCCCGACTCCCGCAGCCGGCGGTCCATCACCTTGTAGCGCTCCACGAATCGGCGGCCCGAGACCCGCAAGGCGTCTTCCGGGTTGACCTTCAGCTTGCGGGCCAGGCTGACCACCGCGAACAGCAGGTCCCCGATCTCGTCGAAGGCCTGCGGCTCAGAGCCCGCCGCGGCCAGCTCCCGCGCCTCCTCGGCGACCGCCTCGGCGGCCGAGCGCGGGTCCT
>Ga0070717_10002844_pt1 | contig 12270 bp, 8 predicted proteins | sample LARL113metaG_FD_71366 | JGI IMG/M metagenome (GOLD analysis project Ga0070717, IMG submission 71366) | Corn, switchgrass and miscanthus rhizosphere microbial communities from Kellogg Biological Station, Michigan, USA - LAR L11-3 metaG | ecosystem: Host-associated > Plants > Roots > Rhizosphere ...
TCGCTCGATCTCGACGAGCGGGAGCGGCTGCAACGCGACATCGGCCAGCAGCAGGTGCTGGTATTGCGCAACCACGGCCTGTTGACGGTCGGCCGCAATGTCGCCGAGGCGTTTTCGCTGACCTATTATTTCGAGCAGGCCGCGCGGGCTCAGCTCAAGATCCAAGCGGCTGCGGCGGCGGGCGCCAAGATCGTGTTTCCGTCGCAAGAGGCCTGCGAGCAGTCGGCTGCGCGCCCGCGCGATGCTGACGGCCAGCTGCTGTTCGCCGGCCAGCGCGAATGGCCGGCGCTGCTGCGGCTTGCCGACAAGCTCGACCCCTGCTACCGCAATTGAGCCGTCCTCGGCTGTTGGGGTGTCGCCGTTGATGTTGGGAGCGCCCGTGGACTAAAGTTAAACATTGACCTCTTGTCGCGGGGATGCTCTCGACGCAACGCAAGCGGAACGGCGATGCCAAGGAGAAGCGGGACACCGCGAGCGGCTAGCGTGCCGCCTGGGGTCGGGCTGCTGCGCGCGCTCGAATGGAACCATCGGGCGATCAAATGCGTAGCGTTTGACCCGGGGCTTCACAAGCTCGCCAGTGGCGGCCTCGATGGCACCGTAACGCTTTGGGACACGGCTGACGGCAAGTTGCTGCGCACCCTGGAACGGAGGCGCGGCACATTCGAATGGCAGCGCTCCCAGGTTGCCAGCGTAGCCTTCGATCCCGCCGGACATGTGCTAGCCACCGGCAGCACGAACGGGGCCGTCAGCATTTGGGACACGACGAGCGGCGAATTGCTGCGTACTTTCCCCGGCGAAGGCGGCAGCGTAGCCAGCGTCGCCTTTCACCCAACCCAACAGATGTTAGCCAGCGGCGCTGATGATGGCAGTGTCAACCTCTGGAACACAACAGACGGGAAATTGCTTCGTACGTTCCGCGGACCGCGCAGCGAGGTTGTCGGCGTGGTCTTTGATCCCACCGGCCGCATTCTCGCCAGGGGCAGCACCGACGGGACGGTGATCCTGTGGGACACAACAGACGGCACATTGCCCCGTTTGTTCGAAAGGCATCGCAGTCCTGTCTCGAGTGTGGGTTTTGAGCCAACCGGGCGTATGCTGGCGATCGGCAGCCTCGACAACACCGTAAAGCTTTGGGACGTCCCCAACAGTAAGCTGCGCCGTATACTGGAAGGACATCGGGGGTCGGTCGTCGCGCTGAGCTTCCATCAGCGCAGGCCTTTGTTTGCGACGATGGGCTGGGATGACACGATCCGAATCTGGAGTTCCGAGACCTGGGATGTCGTCGCCGTAATTCAGCGGCATGCACGTTACCGGTTTCAAGGTCTGTGCTTTCATCCGTCACTCCCGCGCCTTGCGGCCGCCGGCGCACGCCTGTCTCTTTACGAGTTGGACCTCGATGTTTTGTTGGGTGAGAGGCAACCCTCCCCGCTATCGCGCACTGTTCACTACGTGAACGCGAAGGTCGTGTTGGTGGGAGACACCGGCGTCGGCAAGACCGGCCTCAGCCTTGTTCTCAGCGGCCGCCCGTTTCAAGCAACAGACTCGACGGCGGGGCGGCAGGTGTGGGCGCTCGGCACCTCGGAAGACGAGGTGCCAGGCGAACGCAGACGCACGCGTGAAACGCTGTTGTGGGACCTCGCCGGCCAACCCGGCTACCGCGTCATTCATCAGTTGCATCTGAGCGAAGTGGTGGTGGCGATGGTCGTCTTCGACGCAAGAAGCGAGACCGACCCGCTCGCCGGAGTGGTCCATTGGGAGCGTGCGCTACGAGTAGCGCACCAGCGCCAGGGAAGCGAAGCGGTTCCGTTGACCAAATTTCTCGTTTCGGCCCGCGCCGATCGTGGCGGTGTGCCGGTCAGCAAAGAGCGGCTCGAAGAGCTCATAAAGGAGTTCGACTTTGCCGGCTACTATGCGACCAGCGCCAAGGAAGGGTGGCAGATCGACGAATTGCGGGCGGCAATCGAGCGAGCGATTCCGTGGGACGAGCTACCGATTGTTACCTCGTCCGAGCTCTTCGCCACGATCAAGTCCTACCTGATCGAGGTTAAGAAGAGCGGCCGGTTGCTTGCCCCGGCGCGCCAGCTATTCGGGGAGTTTGCTCGGCAACACCCGGAGCTAATTACGGAGGACGACGATCTGCGTGCCTACATCCCGGTGCATGCGGAGGTAATCGCGAGGGATGATGATCTGCGCGCCGACTTCGACGTCTGCATCGGCCGGCTCGAAAACCGCGATCTGATCCGGCGTCTGAGCTTTGGCGACTATGTGTTGCTGCAGCCCGAGCTGCTGGATGCCTATGCTTCCGCCCTGGTCATCGCGGCCAAGAACGAACCGGACGGTTTGGGTTCGATCGATGAAGAGGCGGCGCTGACCGGACAATTTCATGTGCCGGAAGAAGAGAGAATTGGCGACCGCAAACAAGAGCAGGTGCTGCTGCATGCGACGGTCGAGGAACTCGTCCGGTATGACCTGGCATTGCGGGAAAGTGCAGCGGATGGCCGCTATCTAGTCTTTCCGTCCCAGTTCAACCGCGACTACGCGGAGGCGCCGGACCCGCCAGGCAAAGCGGTCGCCGTGAGCTTTGAAGGTCCGACGCAAAGCATTTACGCCACCCTCGCGGTCCGCTTGGGCCATAGTCAGCTCTTTGAGACGGCGCGCACCGAGATGTGGCGCAACGCGGTGATCTTTACCGCACGCGCCGGCGGAAAATGCGGGATCTATTTACAGGAATTTGGTGAAGGGCGAGGAAGGCTGCTGTTGTTTTTCGACGGAGCCACGGAGGAGACCCGGTTTCATTTCGAGGAGTATGTGTTGGCGCATGTCAGTCGGCGTGCGCTCTATGGGACGCTACAGCTCGCCCGGCTGTTCACCTGCAAGAATTGTGGTACGCCGGTGCCCGACCCCTATGTCGAGGCTCTGCGGAGCCAAGGTAAGGATGTTTTTTCCTGCCCTTGCGGGGGTACGGTCGCCATTGTCGACCCCAAGGAAACGCTCGCCCGGCGGTATCCCTCACAGGTCGAATCGATGGATCTGGCTGCCGATCGGCAACGGGACTTCGACGCCTTCGTCCTGTCGGCCAATGCCGAAACCCACAGCTCGAGGTTTGTCGAATGGGCGGGCGACGAGCGTGTCACTTTGGCGATCGTCTTCACCGATGTCGTCGATTCGACGGCGCTGGGCGAGCGGATGCGGGACGAACGCATGTATGAAGTCCGGCAGGCCCATTTCTCACAAAGCCGAAAGCTCACCGCCCGGTACAAGGGATACGAGATCCGCACCATCGGCGACAGCGTGATGGCCGCGTTCCGCTCGGTGGCGGCAGCGCTCGACTATGCCCGTGCGCTGTGCGCCGATCCGGGACCGCCGGAGCTCCGACTAAGGGCCGGCATCCATATCGGTCCTTTGCAGATAGAACAAGGCGATGTCTTTGGAAGGACGGTTAACTTCGCCGCCCGTGTCGTCGGCGCGATCAAAAGCGCGGAGATTTGGCTGAGCGAGCAGGCCAAAGCCGACATTGACGTTCTCGGCGCCCGTCGCCACGAAGAGCTGCGCTGGCAAAGGCACGACAAGGTCGAACTGAAAGGGTTTACCGGCACCTTCACCCTCTGGTCGATGTCTCTCGCTTGACCGGGTCTGCGTCAGCGGCCGCACTGCTCCCGCTCTGCGTGGACCTGACCAAGCTGGTATTGCAGCCTCTCGCGCTCTTCGCCGAAGGGCGTGTAGCCCAGCCTGTCGCGGATCTCCCGCTCTTCATGCCGTAATCCTTCACACCGTTCCCGGTAGGCCTGCTCCTCGCCGTATCGGGGCGGCGGTCCGTATCCTGGGGCAGGGTACCCGGGGGCAGGGGTATATCCCGGTCCCAGGTAAGGGGGCGCCGAACCTTGTCGCGGTTGCGGCGGTAGCGCCACAGACTGTCCGCCATTGCATATCAATTGGCCATTGTTGTTTCCGATATCGCCGACGCAATGCGCCACATTGAGGGCCGTCGGCTGGTCGCCGCGTCCGTTGGCTCTGCGGCAGACTGCGGTCAAGGTCGAGCCCTGCATCCTGATGTCGCGGCAGCTCTGCTGATAAGAGCCCGGCGGCGGGGCCTGGGCGTATGCTGAAAGGGACAGCCCCGCCAGAGCCGCTACCCCGAACAATCCAATTACCAGCCTCACCTTGCGCTCCCACCCGGTTGATAGGGTCACAACGTTGGAGGCAAGGCGTAAATTTACCCTCAAGCGAGCCAACGCTTGCGGCGGCGATAATGCTTGGCGTCGCGGTAGCTCCTTCGTCCGGCGGCCGAGAGCCCGAGATAGAATTCCTTGACGTCCTCGTTTGTGCGCAAATCGGCGGCCGCACCGTCCATCACGACCCGACCATTTTCGAGGATGTAGCCATACTCGGCATAGCGCAAGGCGATGTTGGTGTTCTGCTCGGCGACGAGAAAGCCGACATTTTCCGCCCTGTTCAGCCGGTCGACGATCGCAAAGATCTCCTCGACGAGCTGCGGCGCCAGCCCCAACGAAGGCTCGTCGAGCAGGATCATCTTTGGCCGCGACATCAGCGCCCGGCCGATCGCCGTCATCTGCTGCTCGCCGCCCGACGTGTAACCGGCAATCGCGCCGCGGCGGATCTTGAGGCGCGGGAAATAGCTATAGACCTTGTCGAGATCATCGGTGATTCGGGCGCGGCCATCATGGCGCGTGTAGGCGCCGGTCAGCAGGTTCTCCTCGACCGTCAAGTGCGAAAAGCAGTGGCGCCCCTCCATCACTTGGATCAGACCCCGCTTGACGACAAGCGCGGCGTCGAGCGCGTCGATCCGCTCGCCGGCAAAGGTGATCGACCCCTTCGTCACCTCGCCGCGTTCGGCCCGCAGCAGGTTGGAAATCGCCTTCAATGTCGTCGTCTTGCCGGCGCCGTTACCGCCGAGAAGCGCGACGATGCCATCTTCCGGGACCTCGAGCGACACGCCCTTCAGCACCAGAATGACGTGATTGTAGATCACCTCGATGTTGTTGACGGCCAGCATTGCGGCAGCGGAGTAGGTGCGGACGTTCTCAAATGGATCTTCTGCCCTGATTATTACGCACGACTGAAGACGGTACCAACGTCAATAAGGTTTATCGCCTCCAGTTTTGCTTCGCCCGGCCATTGATGCCGTTTCCGGCATCAGGGTGGCAAGGACCGCGAGGGCGATCGCCGCGACGGCGGCCGCTTCTACGAACGCGGCGGTGTAACCGAGATGGTCTATGATCAGCCCCGCGATCAATCCGCTCGAGGAAGCGCCGAGACCCTGGGCGGTTGCGACGGCTCCCTGGGCGATGTTGTAGCGTCCGGTGCCATGCATCAGATCGGCGAGTAAAAGCGGTGTGATTGCTCCGAAGATTCCGGCCCCGACACCGTCGAGCAGCTGCACCCCTATCAACCAGGTCGTGTCGTCGAAAAGGGTATAGAGCGCAGCGCGCACCGGCAGGATGGCGAACCCGATCAGCAGGATTGGCTTGCGCCCCCAACGGTCGGCGTTATGGCCGACGAGCAGCGCAATCGGCAGCATGATGGCCTGCGCTGCGATGATGCAGGCCGACATCATAGCCGTCGCCAAATCTCCGTGCGTCAGGGCGAGCTTCTGCCCGACGAGCGGCAACAACGGCGCGTTGGCAAAGTGGAACAGCATCGCGCAGCAGGCGTAGACAAGCAGCGGACGGCACTTGACCAGGACGGAAATCCCCGATGGCGAGGCAGCGCCGTCATTCTCGGTCGCACTCGGCTCAACGCCTCTGGCCCGTTGGTGATCGATAGCGCGCGCCGGGATCGAGAGCACGGCTACGGCTGCCAATACCGCGAAGACGGGCACGAGCAGGAACACGGCACGTTGCGAGACCGCCCAGCCGATGGCGCCGGCAACGGCGGCAATTGCGACGTTCCCCGCATGGTCGAGAGCGGCATTGCGGCCCATGCGGCGTGCCAACTCGGCGCGCCGGTATAGACCCAGGGTGAGTGCCGCAACGGCCGGGCCGAAGACGTCCCCAACCATCGCCGTGAGACTGTACGCGATCAGCACGGGCCAGAAATTTGGCGCGAGATAAATCGTCGTTGCCCCTGCCGCGAGGACGATCAGCCCGGCGACGATCAATCCGCGCTTGGCGCGTGTTGCGTCGATCGCGGCTCCCACCGGGGTTTGCGCCGCAAGCCCAAGCCAGCCGCCGATCATCGTCACGAGCCCCACGGCGGATTGGCTCCAGTGCTGCTGCGTCACCAGAAAGACATTGAGGAAGGGGCCGAGTGCGCCGCGCACATCGGCGAGCAGGAAATTGAGGGCGTCGAGCGAAGCGGGCCGGAAGTCGCTGCGACGCTCGGCACCGGGCGCGGCCGCAGACTCGTTTGCTACAGCCATAGCCACAGCGTGCCAAGCAGGATGGTGAGGAGAGTGAGCGGTGCGCCTATCCTGAAGTAATCCCAATAACCGATCTCGATGCCGCTCGCCGCCGCTCGTCGCACGACGATCAGGTTGGCGATCGAGCCGAGCACGGTGAAATTGCCGGCGAGGGTCGAGGCCATCGCGACGGTCAGCCACGCCGTGCGATGGTCGGCGAGCGGCTCGATGAACGGCTTGAGTACGAGAACCGCCGGCACGTTGCTGACGAGGTTCGACAAAATCGCCGTCACTGCGCTCAATACCGGCACGCGATCCAGGCGCAGACGCCCGACTGCGGCAACCATGTCGTCGGTCAGCAAGGCGTGCTCGGCGCCGGAGACAACGATGAAGAGACCGGCGAACATCAGCAGCAGCGACCAGTCGACCTCGGCGTAAACGCGCTCGCTTTTGACCCGGCGGGTCAGCAGGAGAAGCCCGCCGATGACGATCGCCGCCTTCGCCGGAGGCTGGCCCGCGAAGAAAAGCACCACCAGGACGGCAGTCGCAACGAGTGCACGAAGGGCGAGAGCGCGGTGGACGCGGGGCGGTGGGATGTCGGTCGCCAACCGCCGGCCGCCGGCAAATTCGCGACGATGAAAGAGCGCGATCAGAGCGACAGTCAGCACGAGTCCGATCAACGCCACCGGTGCGAGGCTCGCGGTAAACTGCGCGTAGGGGATCTTCGAAAGGCTGCCGATCATCATGTTTTGCGGGTTGCCGGTGATCGTCGCCGCCGAGCCGATGTTCGACGCCATCGCGACCGCGAGCAGATAGGGCACCGGGTTGCGCCGTAGAGAGCGGGTCAACTCGAGAACAAGCGGCGAGAGCACCAGGCAGATCGCGTCATTGACGAGGAACGCGGAGCAGACGCCGGCTACGCCGGCAACCGCCGCGAGTAGCGTGATCGGGCGGTGCGCACGTCGAATGACCCAGACAGTCGCCAGCGCGAAAACGCCGGAGAGCTGCAAATTGGCCAAGACGATCATCATGCCCAGCAGCAGGGTCAGCGTGTCGAGGTCGACCGCCTTGTAGGCGTCCTCGAGCCGCAGCGCGCCACAGGCGACCATCAAGCACGCGCCGACCAGCGCCACACCGGCGCGATCGATCGTCAACCCCGGAATCCTGCCGATCGCGAGCGCAAAATAGCTCGCCGCAAACACTGCCGCAGCGGCGATCCAGCTGGCGTCGCGCCCAACCAGGGTGCCGGGCATCAAGGACGCCGCAAGGCCGCCCGCCAGCGCGACCAGCACGACCATCAGGGCGAGCACAAAGCCCAGCTTGGGTGTGCGTCGAGGCGAGGGATCGAGCGACAGGTGGGTTAGCGGCCACATCGTTGCCGCGCGGCCACTAACCCGGAAATATCGGCGCATCGCGCTGGCTCTCGCCTGACCGACGGAGCTCTATCGCGGCGGCGGCGGTGGCTCGCGCCGGCCGGGCCCCCGTGGCGGGGGCCCTTGCACTTGGGCGAGCTGTGACTGACTGGGGCCAATCTGCTGCGCGGCGATAACCTTTCCGAGCGGGCTCGCAGCGCCGTCACCCTCGACGTAGAGCGGCTGGCCAACAGCGAGCCGCGCAGCCAGCCGCTCGGCTTCGTCGGGCGGCAACCTGACGATGGTGCCGTCCTCGAGCAGCACCCCATTGAGGTCGCCCCGCGGTCCGTGCAACTGCGCCTTGATGTGGCCCTGGGCCGAGAGAGGTTGGCCGCCCGGAGCCGCGGGGCCGCCCGGCCCATTGTCGGTGACGGTGGCGCCGGTCGCATCATTGGTCACCGACATTGCCTGCACCATAGCGATCGCGCGCGCCCTCAATCCGTGAACCGTGACTCGATCGCCGGGCTTAATCGCAAAGACGAGCTGGGCCCCGAGATGCGGCGCCAGGTGGATTTCGGTTCCGTCATCCAGGATCAGCCCATCAACATCCCCGCGCGGCGTCAGGCTGTATTCGGCAACTTTGCCCTGAAGCATCGGCAGCTGCTGCGGATCATAGGCCGGAGCCACTTGCCCGAGTGCCGCACCCGCGATACCGGCCGTCAGCATCGTTGCGCCGAGCAGGCGCCGTGTTGTCCTCATCTTGTCCTCCGCGAAGCGGGAGCCGAGAGCTCACATGCCTCAGAGGGCAAGGCCCGTGCCAAACTCTAAGTGATTGTAGTAATTCGTTTCTAATGAGCGGCGATCATCGGCCGGCGTCCTCATCAGGGACACCCGCTGTCCGATTGAAGGACACGTCGAGGCCGTATCGTGCGATCTTGTCGTAGAGCAGCTGGCGCCGGATGCCGAGCCGTTCGGCTGCCTGGGCGCGGTTGCCGCCGGCCGCGGCGAGCGCGCGGGAGATCATCGCCATCTCCAATCGCCCAATCGCTTCAGGAAGCGTGCCCGCAAGCCAGTCGGTATCGAGTGGTGCGGCAGAGGCGCAGAGGAAATCCAGATCTGCCGCGGTTACAACCTGCCGTCGGACGAGAGCGCCGACGCGTTCCATCGCGTTGCGGATCTCGCGCACATTGCCCGGCCAGTGGTGCGCGACGAGGCGCGCAGCGGCATCGGCGGAGAGTGATTTTGGCGCACCGTGGGCCGCCGCCACTGCGAGAAAGTGTTCGGCCAGCGGCACGATGTCGGCGAGACGCTCGCGCAGGGCCGGCAACGCCAAGGGCACGACGCCAAGGCGATAGAACAGATCCTCGCGGAAGCGCCCATCGCGGATCAGGTCGGGCAGATCGCGATGGGTTGCGGCGATGACGCGCACATCGACCGGCACCGCGCGGCCACCGATGGGCGTCACCACGCGCTCCTGCAGGGCACGCAGGAGCTTGGCCTGCATCACCAACTCCATGTCCCCGATCTCGTCGAGGAATAGCGTGCCCCCGTGGGCCTCGCGGAAAGACCCGGGCCGGTCCGTCACGGCGCCGGTAAAGGCGCCGCGAGCGTGGCCGAATAGCAGGCTTTCGAGCAGCTCACCGGGAAGAGCGGCGCAATTGACGGCAACAAAGGGTGCCTTCGATCGCCTGCCGTGGTGATGTATGGCGCGGGCGATGACCTCCTTGCCGGTACCGGTCTCGCCGAGAATCAACACCGTCGCATCGCTGTCGGCGAGCAGGCCGATTTTCTTCTGCACCTCGCGCCACGCGCCGCTGGAGCCGATCAGCGCCTCGGTACTGACGGCTGACGGGGACGAGATTGCTTCTCCGGCAGGGACCAGCATGCGGGTTACGAGTGCGCTCAACTCCTCTCGGCCGATGGGTTTGGCGAGATGGTCGGCGGCGCCGAGGCGCATTGCCTCTATCGTGTTGGTGCTCGTCGGTACCGCAGTGAGGACCGCTATCGGCGGCGGGTTGGCGAGAGCGCGGATACGGCGCAGAACTTCCATACCGTCGAGCCCGGGCATGCGCAGATCGAGAAGCACGGCATCGGCGCGTTGCTGAGCCAGCCAGGCGAGCGCGGCGGCACCATCGGCAACCGCGTAAGGGGTGTGGCCGAGATCCGCCAGCGCCTCCGACAGAGCCTCGCGGATGGCGATATCGTCGTCGACGATCAGGATGCTCGGCACGTTCGCACTCCCGGCAAGTCGAGCGCAAACATCGCACCGTGGGCTGTTGTTGTGCCACCTGCACAGAGCAGCGTCAGCTGGCCGCCGTGGGCGTCCGCGAGCTCGCGCGCGATAGCGAGGCCAAGCCCGGTTCCGTCGGCGCGTCCGGTGACAAACGGCTCGAATAGCTGGTCGCGCAGCTCGGGCAGTACACCCGGGCCGCTATCTGTGACGGTGAGGCGGAGCCCGTTGTTATCTGCGGCCGCCGACACCTTTACGTGCCCCCCGGGCGGCGTGTGTCGCACAGCGTTCAGCAGCAAATTTTCCAGAATGCGGCCGACGATTTCGGGGTCGAGATCCGCACAGGTTACGCCGCACTCGGTTGCGATATCGATATCGCGTGCCGCAGCTTCCCCTCGGTGCGGCTCGACATGCGCGGCGAGGAACGGGCCGATCTCCACCTTCTTTGATTGCGGCTGACGTCTCTGGGTCATTGCCAGCAGCTCGGCAACGAGCCCGTCGAGGCGGGCTACGAGCTCCAACACATCCTCGAGCGTCCTGCGGCGGCGCTGATCGTCACCGGCGAGCGCGCTCTCGGCGCGCAGCCGCATCGCGGCGATCGGATTGCGGATCTCGTGGGCGACGCCGGCGGCAACGCGACCCAGCGAGGCGAGGCGTTCCGACGTGACAACCTGAGCGGCGAGCGCCTCGGATTGCCGTCGCGCCGAGGCGAGGCGGCGTCCCGCCTCGTTTAGCGCGTCGATGATGCGGTCGAACTCGCGCTCACCGGTGCGCTCGATCGCCGGCATCGTCTCCGGATCTTGGCGGGCGAGCGCGGTTTCTATGGCCCTCACGTGCCGGGTCCAGACGAGCAACACCCGAGTCAACCAAGCGGACATTCCGAGTACTAAGGTGAGCAGAACCCCAAGGCCGAGACGAAGCCGGTCGTAACCCGGCGCCGCCTGTACGCGCATCATCGTCCATGCGGTGAGCCCGGCGATCGGTCCGGCGAGTGGACAGCCGTGCAGCAACAGCGTTTGCGAGCGTGACTTTGCCTCCTGGTCGACCGGCTGCTCCTCCCGGACGGTCTGCTCATTGACCGCACGGATACGATCCCGCTCGGCCTCGGGCAGGTCGGTCTTGGGACCGCTGCCTTGATAGGTCGGAAAGGCGTAAGCGAGCGGCCCGGCATCAACCTGCCAGATTCCACCTTCGACGCCGTCCTGCGGGGCCAGCGCAAGGCTGACAGCAGCGGTCAGGTCATGGTGTAGACCTTCATCGCTCAGTGTGGGGACGGGGCCATGCCAGCCCGCAGCGTAGAAAGCGTAGCGATCCCGGATCAAATCGCAGGCGCGTGCCGCCACTGCCTGTGCGCGCCCTACTTGCGCCGCCGTCGATTGCTGATAGAGCTGTATCAACAGGACGCCTATTGCGATGCAAGCGGCGAGCGACAGCACCCAGAGCAGCAGAAGTCGAGAACGAAGCGAATGCAACTCGCAGCCAGCTTTCGTGAACCGTCACTCTTCGCCTGAGGAGTGGTGGTGCCGACGTTCCATCCCCGCAAGACTCTAGTGCGAATTGTGTCGACCGCGACGTCGCGCGCGTCGATCCAGCCAGCGCGTTGGCGAGAGGACCTTCTGTTACACCGCCTCAACTCGCCTTCGAGCAGGCGTCGGTCGGCAAATTCTTCTCTTGAGCGTATTTCTTGGCGGCTTCCACGACCATCGGTCCGACAACCTTCTGGTCGGAATCGATCCAATCGGACACGAACTTCCACTCCTTGCCGTCCCACTGGTGCACTCGGGCGCGGGCAATGCCGGTGTGGTTCTCGCAGGTGACCTTGAGCGGGGTGAGGAGGCCCTCAAATCCCAGCTTCTTAAGCTTTTCGGCGGTGAGGTCGAGGTTTTCGAGCCCCCAGCGGACCTGCTCGCCGGTCAAGGGCTTATTGCCGAACTTCGCCTGGGCGGTGCGGACCGCTTCGGTCGCGAAGAGCGCGTTGATCATCCCGCGGTTGTAGAGGACGGTGCCGACATCCTTGCGCTCCGCCGCGCCCGAATTCTTGTCATAGAGCTGCGCAAAAACGTCTTTGTGGACGGCGAAGGTCGATCCCGAAGGGTTGAGTGCGAGCGCCTCGTATCCTTTTGCGGCGTCCTCTGCCGGCACCGTGTCGGCTTCGGCGCCGGCCCACCACACGCCCAGCATCTTGTCACGCGGATAGGCAACCGCCGCCGCCTCCTTCAGTGCCGTCGAGTTCATCACGCCCCAACCCCACAGCAAGGTGAAGTCGGGCCGGCTCTGGCGGATCTGCAGCCAGGTCGCCTTCTGCTCGACGCCGGGATGGGTCACCGGCA
>Ga0070717_10002845_pt1 | contig 12269 bp, 12 predicted proteins | sample LARL113metaG_FD_71366 | JGI IMG/M metagenome (GOLD analysis project Ga0070717, IMG submission 71366) | Corn, switchgrass and miscanthus rhizosphere microbial communities from Kellogg Biological Station, Michigan, USA - LAR L11-3 metaG | ecosystem: Host-associated > Plants > Roots > Rhizosphere ...
GTCGGGCTGAACATCGCCGCATTGGCGCCGATTTGCACGGAATCCGTCGAGACGCCGACCTTTTTGAGCAGGTCTGCGACCACCAGTTTGCCGGCGAGGACCCCGATCGAGCCGGTCAGGGTCGCCGGCTCGGCAACGATCTTGTCGGCGGCCGCCGCCACGTAATAGCCGCCCGAGCCGGCGACATCGCCCATCGAGACGATGACCGGCTTGCCCCGCTCGCGGGCGAAAACGACCTCGCGCCAGATCGACTCCGACGCCACCGCCGAGCCGCCCGGGCTGTCGATGCGGAAGACGATCGCGCGCACCGCGGGGTCGCGGACAGCGGCTCGGAAGGCGCGAGTCATCTCGGTTGCCGCCATCACATTCGACCCGGCGAGGGGGCTGGCCCCATCTCCGCTCCGCACCACCAGACCCGAGCCATGGATTAGCGCGATCGTCGAACCCTCGCGGTGGGGGCGCCCGGCACGGTCGAGATAGCTCGCCAGTCTGACCGCTTCAGCGCCCGACCCGGCGCGAGTGCGGGCATGGGCGAGCACCTCGTCGCGATATCCGAGCCGATCGACCAGCTTTGCCTCGACCGCCTCGCCGCCGAGGAGCGGGCCGCGGTCGATCAGGTCGCGCACCTCGGCTTCCGACAATTTGCGGCCCTGCGCGATCCCACGGACGATCTGTCCGGCCACCGAGGTGAGCAGCCCTTCTACCTCCTCGCGATGTGCCGGGGTCATCTTGGTTTCGGTCAGCAGGTTCATCGCGGTCTTGTATTCTTCGCGATGGTCGAATTCTGGGGCGATCCCGAGAAGATCGAGGGTCCCCCTCAAGAACGGGGATTCGGCATAGAGGCCGGTCAGGCCGACATTCCCAATCGGCTGCAGCCAGATCTCGTCGAAAGCGGTCGCCAGATAATAGGGGCGGGTCCCAGGACCGAACTCGCCAAAGCTGTCGGCAAAGGCGAGAGCGAACTTGCCCTTGCCGCGGAACGAGGTAATCGCGTCGCGCACCTCCTGTGTCCGGGCCAGACCCAGTCCGTCGTCGCCGACCCGCGCGAGCAGTCCCTTGACGCGCGGATCGTCGCCGGCGGCCTCGATGGCATCGAGAAAATCACGCAGGGTCGGTTTGCTGCCGACGAGGAGCCGCAGGAGGGGTTCCTCGCTGGCGCCTTCAGGCAGCTCGCGGGTCAGGTCCGCGGTCAGAAAGACGTTGCCGGGAAGAGGCGTCACCGACGGCCTCAGCCCTCCGACCACCAGCGCGCCGCCGGCGACGAGCAGCACCGTGACAAAGCCGATGACCGCAAAAAAGCCTACGATCAGGCGCCGCATACCAGGCCCGTCAACCGCTCTTGCCTGGCGCGGTCACCGGTCCCAGCGGTGATACTCGCGGTTGGGAATGATATCGAGACCGCTTGCCATCCGATTCGACATGTTGAAGAACGCAACGGTATCGGCGAGGTCGAAGATCTCCTCGTCCGTGAGACCGGCCTCGCGGAGGCCTGCGCGATCTTCCTCGCCGATGGTCGCCGGCGCGGTGGTCAGCTTCCAGGCAAAATCGAGCATGGCGCGTTGGCGAGGTTCGAGCCGCGCGACTCGATAATTCATGACCAGCATCTCGCCGAGCTCGGGATCGCCCGAGAGACGACGCACCGCTTGGCCGTGCGCGACAAGGCAGTAATAGCAACGGTTGGCGCTCGACACGACGACCGCGACCATCTCGCGCTCGAGTTTGCTGAGGCCGGAAGGCGCGAGCATCAATTCGTTGTACATCGCCACGAAATTGCGCAGCTTTTGCGGGCGCAGGCTGTAGGCGTGCAGCACATTCGGCACGATCCCGAGCTTCTCGCGGCAGAGCGCGAACAACGCCCGAAGTTCCTCGTCGAGGGTCTCGGGATGCGGCACGGGCAATGCCGATATGCGGTCCGGCTGCGGCATTTCAGACGGTTCCGCCGAGCGCTCGGTGGCGCAATAGATGATCGGCGAGGACGCACGCCACCATCGCCTCGCCGACCGGGACGGCGCGGATGCCGACGCAGGGGTCGTGGCGGCCATGCGTTTCGATCTCGACCTCGTTGCCGTCGGCATCGACGGTGCGCATCGGATGCAGGATCGAACTCGTCGGCTTGACAGCGAAGCGGACGATGATTTCCTGGCCGGTCGAGATGCCGCCAAGGATGCCGCCGGCGTTGTTCGACAGAAACACGACCCGGCCGTTATCCATTCGCATCTCGTCGGAATTCTCTTCCCCCTTGAGCGATGCAGCCGCGAACCCGGCTCCGACTTCGACCCCCTTGACCGCGTTGATCGTCATCAGCGCGCGGGCGAGATCGCCGTCGAGTTTATCGTAAACCGGCTCCCCGAGCCCGGCGGGGACACCGCTCGCGACGATCTCGATGATCGCTCCCGCCGAGGAGCCGGCCTTGCGTAGGCTGTCGAGGTAATCGGCCCAGCCTAGCGCCGCCGCGGCGTCCGGGCACCAAAACGGGTTCTCCTCGGTCGCCCGCCAATCCCAAACGTCGCGGTCGATTGTGTGCGGCCCGATCTGGATCAGCGCGCCGCGAACCTGGATGTCGGGGCCGAGAATCTTGCGGGCAACCGCCCCCGCCGCGACACGGGAGGCAGTCTCGCGCGCCGAGGCGCGGCCGCCGCCGCGATAATCGCGGACCCCATATTTCTTCCAATAGGTGTAATCGGCGTGGCCCGGGCGGAAACGATCGGCGATATTGCGGTAATCCTTCGAGCGCTGATCAGTGTTCTCGATCAAGAGCTGGATCGGAGTGCCGGTCGTCACCCCCTCGAACACACCGCTCAAAATGCGCACCAGATCGGCTTCCCGCCGCTGCGTCGTGTAACGCGACTGGCCGGGCTTGCGCTTGTCGAGCCAGCGCTGGACGTCGGGTTCGGCGAGCGGCATGCGCGGCGGCACGCCATCGACGACGACCCCGATCGCCGGCCCGTGGCTTTCGCCCCAGGTCGTGAAGCGGAACAGCGTACCGAACGAATTGCCCGCCATGGATCAACGTTTCTCGTCGTCCCGGCGAAGGCCGGGACCCATGCCCGCCGTGGATACCGGCCTTCGCCGGTATGACGGCGCACTTGCCGCGATTAGCCTGCACATCTCGTTCAAACCACCGAAATATCGGGGGCGTCGACGGCTTTCATGCCGACCACGTGATAGCCGCAGTCGACGTGGTGGACTTCGCCGCTGACCCCCGCGGAGAGATCGCTTAGCAGATAAAGGCCGGCGCCGCCGACCTCCTCGATCGTGACGTTGCGTTTCAGCGGCGAATTCAGCTGGTTCCATTTGAGGATGTAACGAAAGTCGCCGATCCCCGACGCGGCCAGTGTCTTGATCGGGCCGGCGGAGATCGCATTGACGCGAATGTTGTCGCCGCCCAGATCGACCGCGAGGTAACGCACGCTTGCCTCGAGCGCGGCTTTTGCCACTCCCATCACATTGTAGTGCGGCATTACCCGCTCGGATCCGGAATAGGTAAGCGTCAGCAGACTGCCGCCGGCCGTCATCAGCGGCGCGGTGCGGCGGCACACATCGGTGAACGAGTAGCAGGAAATCTCCAAGGTACGCAGGAAGTTGGCGCGCGTCGTTTGGACGTATTTGCCCTTGAGTTCCTTGGAGTCGGAGAAGGCGATCGCGTGAACGACGAAATCGAGCCGGCCCCAACGCTGTGACAAGGCGTCGAAAACCGCATTGAGGCTCTCCTCTGAGGCGACATCCGCCTCCAAGACAAAATTACTGTCGAGGCTTTCAGCAAGAGGCTTCACGCGCCTGCCGAGCGCCTCTCCCTGATAGGTGAAGGCGAGAGCCGCGCCATGAGCGTGCAGCGCCTTGGCAATCCCCCAAGCGATCGATCGCTCGTTGGCGACGCCCATGATGAGCCCTTGCTTACCCGCCATCAGCGGCATCGTCTTCCTCATTCCTCGCGGTTGCGCGTATCCTACACGAAGCAGTGAGCCCCGGCCAATCACGGCCACTCGGGGCGGGACATCCGCGTCCTCTGCTTGTTTAGGGAAGTGTGGGAAACTGAGGTTTCTGGGATGATCGCAGGCGAGGAACAGAGTCATCCCGTCAGGCGTTGCGGAAAGCTTCGGCAATGGATGGCGACCTTGGCCACCTTTGCGGCGTATTCGTCGCGCCGGTTTGGCGCTGACGGTTGCTTCGCGGCATCTGGTGCGCTTAGCTATACGACTTTGGTCTCGCTGGTGCCGTTGGCGGTTATCGCGTTCGGCACGCTGTCGGCCTTTCCGATATTTGCGAAAGTGCACGATCAGCTGGTGGCACTGGCGTTCCAAAATTTGGTGCCGTCGATCGGCGAACAGGCCGCCTGGTGGTTTCGCGCTTTTGCGGATTCGGCGGCCCAGACGACCGCGATCGGGGTCGCGGGCATCGCTGCGACCGGTATCCTATTGCTGGTCACCGTCGAGGATCAGCTCAACCTGATCTGGCGGGTTACCTCGCCACGTCCGTGGGTGCAGCGCATTCTCGCCTATTGGACGTTGATAACCCTGGGTCCGCTGCTGATCGGGATCAGCCTGTCGCTATCGACCTATTTCGAAATCGCAGCGCGCCAAGTCGGCATCGCCGAGGAGGCGGTCGCATGGTTCGCCGGCAGCTGGCTGCACGGTGTTGCGCGCGCGGTACCGGCCCTCCTCGAATTTATCGCTCTGACCTTGCTCTATTGCCTCATTCCGAACTGTGCGGTGCGCTGGCGGGACGCCGCCCTTGGTGCGGCGATTGCAACTTTGGCGATCGAAATCCTGAAGGTCGGGTTTTCGATTTATGTCGGCGCATCATCTTTCTATCAGACGGTCTATGGCGCGCTCGCCATCATCCCGATCTTTCTGCTGTGGATGTACATCTCGTGGATGGCGGTGCTGCTCGGGGCCGTCGTCGCCGCTGCATTGCCGAATTGGCGGATCGACGAGCGGGTCGGCGCCATTCCTTCCGGTGGCGTGCGGCTCGGCTTCAGCCTCGCGCTGATCGCCTCTTTGGCACGAGCGCAGCGGAACGGCGACCCGAGATCCACCGCGGAGCTGGCCTCGGAGCTTGGAGTAGCCACGACGGTGATCGACGAGCATATGAAGCCCCTCGCCGAGGCGCGCTTTGTCGCGCATACGCAGGAGGGGTTATGGGTGCTCGCCTGGAGCCCGGAGACGGCAACCTTGCACGATCTCTACGAAGCGTTGCACTTGCCCCTCGCCGGCCGCTGGACGGAGCAGGTATCTGCCCTTTGGCAACAGCTGGTCGCCCCGGCAATGGATCGCATTGTCAAAGCCGAAGCTGCCGCAATGCAAACGACAATCGCTTCGCTGATCGCCGAGACCCTCGAGCCTGCCCCACGCCGCCGCGTGCGCTGGCGGTCAGCTAACCCGATTGCCGAGAAGGTGGCGACGAAGTAGGTCGGACGCGTCACAGCCAAGGGAAGCTGGATGAAGGACGAGATCGCCGAGGTCGAACCGCTAGAGCCCTTCAGGCGATGGTTTGACGAAGCTTGGCAAGGCGAACCGAACGCACATGCAATGAGTTTGGCGACGACGACACAGGACGGCAGACCGTCGGTCCGCGTCGTGCTGCTCAAGGGCCTCGATGAGCGCGGGTTTGTGTTTTATACCAATCTCGAGAGCCGAAAATCGAAGGAATTGTTCTCCAATCCCCATGCCGCGCTGTGCTTTCTGTGGAAATCGCTGAACCGGCAAGTGCGGATCGAAGGCGTCGTCGAGCTGGTGGCGGACGAGGAGGCAGATGTGTATTTTGCGACCCGGCCGCGTGACAGCCAGATCGGAGCCTGGGCATCGGAGCAGTCGCAGCCGCTGGCAAGCCGCGCCGAGCTCGAACAACGGGTCGGCGAGTTTTCGCGCCGCTTTGGCAACGACGAAGTGCTGCGGCCGGCACATTGGTCCGGCTTCCGACTGATCCCCCAGCGCATTGAGTTCTGGCAGGAACGCCCTTTTCGATTACATGATCGGCTGTTATTCGTTCGCGAAGGCGAAGGATGGCGACGGGAACGGCTTTTCCCCTGATCCACGGACCGGCGGCAAACCGCCTCCGGCGTCTGGCGACTTATGCCTCGGTCACCGTCGCGGTGCTGTTGATCGCGGTCAAATTCGTCGCTTGGCTCGAAACCGGGTCGGTCGCCCTATTGTCGAGCCTCGTCGATTCGTTGCTCGATGCCGCAGCATCGATCGTCAACTTGATAGCGGTCCGGCATGCGATGAGCCCGGCCGATCGCGAGCATCGCTTTGGCCACGGCAAGGCCGAGCCGCTGGCCGTCTTAGGCCAATCGGCCTTTATCACCGGCAGCGCGATGCTGCTTTTCGCTGAAGCGGTACGGAGGCTGCTCCGGCCGGTCCCTGTCGACAACCCGCCGGCGGGCATTGCGGTGATGATCTTCTCGATTGTGGTGACGGTCGGGCTCGTTCTCTATCAGCGAAATGTCGTACGGCGCACCGGGTCGATCGCCATCAGCGCCGATGAACTGCATTATCGCAGCGATGTCTTCCTCAATCTCGGGGTGATCGCTGCGCTCGTCTTGAGCGGCGCTCTCGATTTTCCGGTCCTCGATCCGCTTTTCGGCGCCGCGCTCGGCATCTGGATCGTCTACTCAGCGGTGCGGCTGGCCCGCCTGTCACTGATACAGCTGATGGACCACGAACTGCCCGACGATGAGCGCGAAAAGATCCGCGAGATTGCGCAATCGCATCCCGATGTAATCGCTGCGCATGATTTGCGCACTCGGATTGCTGGACCGACTTCCTTCATCCAGATCCATATCGAAATGGATGGCTCCCTGAGCCTGTTGCGCGCGCACGAGATCTCTGACGAAGTCGAGGCAAAGCTGCGCGCCGCGTACCCCCAAGCGGAGGTTATGATCCACCAGGATCCGGAGGGGATCGAGGAGCCGCGGTCCAACTTTCCGCGGCGGGTCATCGCGGGATGATGGAGGCGAAACGAAAGGTCCTGCTGCTGACCGGTGCGAGCCGCGGCATCGGGCATGCGACGGTCAAGCGCTTCAGCGATGCCGGCTGGCGGATCATCACCTGCTCACGCGATGCGGTTCCGGCGGAGTGCAAGCGCGATCCCAACTGGGCCCACCATATTACGGCCGATCTTGGCAATCCCCGGGATCTCGAACACTTCATCGCCGAAGCGGGAGGGCTCCTCGACGGCTCGCTGCATGCGCTTGTCAACAATGCCGGGGTGTCACCAAAGTCACCGACGAAAGAACGGCTCGGTTGCCTCAACGGCGATCTCGACGATTGGCGCACCGTCTTTCAGATCAATTTTTTCGTGCCGCTAATCCTGGCACGCGCCTTTGCTGCGGCGTTGGTACAGGGCAAGGGTGCAATTGTGAACATCACATCTATTGCCGGTCACGTAGTGCATCCGTTTGCCGGGTCGGCTTACTCGACATCGAAGGCCGCCCTGTCCTCCCTGACGCGTGAGATGGCGGCCGAATTCGCCGAACTCGGCGTGCGCGTCAACGCGGTCGCTCCCGGTGAAATCAAGACCGCCATGCTATCCCCCGAGACAACGGTTCTGCTGCCGCGAATTCCGCTCCATCGGCTCGGGGACCCCGAGGACGTCGCCGGGACAATCTTCTTTCTGTGCAGCGATGACGCAGCCTATGTCACCGGCACGGAAATCTTCGTCAACGGCGGCCAACACATTTATTGAACGGGGAAGGCGGCGATCGGTAGGGCTTCGATCGCCTGTACGGAGTACAGCTGTGAAGGGCAACCATGACAAGCACAACCCTGACGCGACGCACGGTACTGAAGACTGCTGCCATAGCCTCAACCGGGCTTGCGAAGCCTTTTGTTCATGGAGCCTTCGCAGCCGGGAAGCTCAGCTGCGGCTTTTGGGATCACTGGGTCCCAACCGCGACCGCGCCTTTGGAACAGCTTTGCCGTGAATGGGCGGCCAAGGAAAAAGTCGACATCACGGTCGATTTCATCACCTCCAACGGCGACAAGGATTTGTTGACCGTGGCGGCCGAGGCGCAGGCGAAATCCGGCCACGATGTTATGCAGCTCACCAGCTGGTATGCCGCTGGTCAGGCCGAAAATCTCGAACCGGTCGACGATGTCGTGACCGCGATCACTGTGCAGAGTGGCAACCCCAGCAAGGCCGCCGAGTATTTGGGAAAATCAAATGGCCATTGGATCGCCGTGCCCACCGGCTACGGCAGCACATTGTCGCCGCCCTGCGCCCGCATCGACCTGATGAAGCAATTCACCGGTCTCGACGTGACAAAAATGTACCCGGCGGGCGCGCCATCCGATCAACAGCTGGCGGACAATTGGACCTGGGAATTTTTCCTCACGGCTGCGGAGCAATGCTTCAATGGAGGCTACCCGTTCGGCATGCCGATGAGCACCACGCCCGACGCAGTCAACTGGGTCGGAACAATATTTGCCGCCCATGGCGCCCAATTGATCGACGAAGAAGGCAATATCACAGTCAACTCCGACGCCACCAAGCAAGTGCTCGAATGGTTCAAGAAAGCGGTGCCGCTTTTTCCGCCCACGGTCTTCGCGTGGAACGACGCCTCGAACAACAAGGCGCTGATTTCCGGCCAAAGCGCCTTGATCATGAATTCACCGAGCGCATGGGCTGTGGCGAAGCGCGACGCGCCGAAAGTCGCCGAACAGCTCTGGACCTTTCAGCCCCCGAAAGGTCCGAAGGGCAGGTATGACACGGGGATCAATCGCTTCTGGGGGATTTGGAATTTCTCAGCCAACAAATCGGCAGCCAAAAGCCTGCTGGCCTATTTGTCCACGCGCTCTGCGGTCGAGCGGCTGGTCAATGCGAGCCAAGGTTACGATGTTCCGCCGTTTGAGAAGCTCAATGATTTCTCGGTCTGGGCCGAAGCGGAGCCGCCCAAGGGCACGCTCTTCAACTTTCCACCAAAGGGGGAGACGATAGTCTCTGTAACCGGCTATCCGGCGCCTCCCCGGCTTGGCGTGCAGATGTACTCACAAGGTACGATGTGCAAAATGATCGCCAAATGCACGCAAGAAGGCCAATCGATCGACGCAGCGATCGCTTACGCGCAATCCGAACTCGAGGGCTTTTCGCGGACGTAGGGTTAGGTATCGGAATCGCGCTTCATCCCCAAAATGGGTGGGTAGCTGCCGCATAGCTGTGCTACACTCAGCGCAAGGCTTTGACTTCGGCTGTCGGGTCACGGCGGGCCGAACGCTGCCAGGAAAGGGAAGAGGCGTTTATGAATAGAACTTTGCTGACACGCCGCACCGTGCTTCAAACCGCGGCGCTGGCGACTACCGCGACCCTCGCCACACCCTTTGTGCGCGGCGCCTATGCCGCCGGAAAGCTCTCTTTCGGCGTGTGGGACCATTGGGTCCCTAAGGAGAGCGAGGTAATGGTCAAGCTCTGTAACGAGTGGGCGGCAAAGGAAAAGGTCGACATCACGGTCGACTTGATCACCTCCAACGGCGACAAGGACCTGCTCACCCTGATGGCGGAAGGTCAGGCGAGGGCCGGCCACGACATCATGGGCCTGCGCACGTGGTACGTCTCCGCGCAAGCCGACAATTTCGAGCCGGTCGACGATGTGGTGCTTCCGCTTATCGAGAAATACGGCAAGACCACCCAGGTTTGCGAATATCTCGGCAAGATCAACGGGCACTGGATGGGAGTGCCCACAGCCTACGGCAGCAGCGCGTTGCCGCCCTGCGCCCGCATCGACCTCTTCAAGCAATTTGTCGGGCTCGACGTGCAGAAGATGTACCCGGTCGGACCGCCCGACAAGGAGCTCACCGACGCTTGGACCTGGGAGTATTTCCTGACCGCGGCGGAGAAATGCTTCAAAGGCGGATATCCCTTCGGCCTGCCGATGAGCACCTGCACCGACGCGATCAACAACAACGGCGTGGTGTTCACCGCCTACGGCGCGCAAATGGTGGACGTCGAAGGCAATATCACGGTCAAGAGCGACGCCACCAGACAGGTGCTCGAATATTTCCAGAGACTCGTCCGGTTTCTGCCGGATAGCGTCTGGGCCTATGATAACGCCTCGAACAACAAGGCGCTGATTTCCGGCCAGGCCGCCTTGATCCAAAACCCGCCCTCCGCCTATGCGGTCGCCAAGCGCGATGCGCCTGACATCGCCAAGCAGTTGTGGACCTTCCACTCGCCCAAAGGCCCCAAGGGCAGGTTCGACCCGTCCGGCTATTATTATTGGTCGATCTGGAACTTCTCGAAAAACAAATCGGCGGCAAAGAGCCTCTTGGCCTTCCTGTCGATGCGCGAATCCCAGGACCAGCTGGTGAATACGAGCACCGGCTTCGACCTCCCGGTCTTTGAGAATCTGAGCGACTTCAAGATCTATGAAGAGGAAGGACCGCCCAAGGGCACCAACTACAACATGGTGCCGCGCGGAGATGTGATCGCGTCGATCGTGGGCTACCCGGCGCCGTTGAAGATCGGCACCCAGATGTGGGCACAGGCGACCGTCCCTAAGATGATCGCCCAGTGCACGCAATCCGGTAAATCGATCAACGCCGCGATGGACTGGGCGGAATCCGAGATCGAAGGCTTTCTGAGGTCGTAGGTCGGCTCTCAACCCTGACCTGGTAGGGAGGGCAGCGGGGATCCGCCCCACTCCGTCGTCAGGCGGAAGCGGCCCGGCGATCGAGCTTGTTAGCTCCTTGTCCCCGCGATTGCGACCGAGAGCGCGACGAGCAGTAGGACCGCGCCCAATGGCGGCGAGACGGCGGCCGCAGGGCAGGTGCTTTTCGGCGGCCATGACCGCGCCGAGAGCCAGCATCCAGCCGATATTGCCAGTCCCGACAATGAACATTAACAGCATCAGGACCCAGCAGCAGCCGACGCAAAAAGCGCCGTGGCGGCCGCCGAGCAGGAAGGCCTGCCATTTCTCGTGAGCGCCGCACCAATATTCGACGACAAAGCCGAGCGGAGCTCGGCATTTGTCGAGACACCGGTATTTGAGCGCGCTGAACTGGTAGAGCCCGGCGGTCGCCAGAACTGCCGCGCCAATAGCCTAGGCATTTGCTGTCAGCCAATCGGATTGGCGTACTACATTGAGCACGGCCCATCCGGCGAGATGGGCAACGAGACCGAAGACAGTCCAAATTGCGAAATAGCCGACCATGACGAGCGTCAACAACCAAAGGCGATCGGCTCGTTGCGCGGTCAGTCGCCGAAAGATATCGAGCAAAGGCAAGGTCGTCGGGAGCATCATTGCGGTCAGCATCAAAACCAGCCACCGACGAACAGCACTCCGGTCAAGGTTTCGCCGCCGCCCTGTAGCGCTCGGCACAGCCTGCTCGCGATCGCAAGCTCGGTCCATTTGCCGTGATGGAGGTAGCGGGCGTAGGGGATCTGGCCGCAAAGCCAAAGCATTAGCCACGCCGTCACAGTCAGTCCCGCCATCAGCGGCAGAAAGCAGCTGCGATGCGAGGCCTGCATTATGGTGGCGTGCTGGCCTGTGCCAACGGCGTTACGCCTCGAATGCGAACTGTCCTTGGATCGCATTGTGGTTGCGCAAATCGACGTCGACTCCGACGGCTTGGTTTTTCATCCGGAATGTCGAAGCCTGTGCGACATAGGCGGGCGCGCCGGGTATTGTCGAAAAGATGCTGTCGACTAGGGTGGTCGGCTTACCGCTCGGCCCCCGATAGGGCTCCACTCAGCCTCGGTCGTATCGCCGATCCGCAGCACACCCTTCCCCTCCTTCACTGCAAACGTGATCGGCGCGCGGCTCGACCTTGACGACTTCCCCGACGAGGGCTGCGAGATCGGCGATTGGCCTGCCCTGCTTGCCGGTGAGCACGCTGATCAGCGCCCCCTCCTGTTCTTGGCTCGCCCGCCGTCGATATAGATCTGAGCACGCCACTTGCCGGCGAGCACATTGCCCGGGATAAACACGTTTGTCGCCAGGTTCAGTCCCGACACATCGATCCCGTCGATCACCCCTCGTTCGAAATGATACGCAAGGGCGGATTGGCAGGTGCCGTTGTCGGGGTTCTCGCCAACCCAGCAAGGACACAGCACCTCGCAGTCGCATACCTCTAGAATACTGTCTTCCAGCTGGTAGGCCATGACCACACTCTCTGTTCTAGCGAGGGAAGATTATGGCGGTTCTTTGCCTGGTGGCTATCCCGCCCCCTGCGGGCCGAGCAGGGTTGGGAGAATGCGGATGTCATCGAGCGCCTCAAAGGTGGATATCGTATCCCATAGCGCCGCGCCTTGCCCGGGAGAAAGCTCTGGAGCGGAGC
>Ga0070717_10002846_pt1 | contig 12266 bp, 12 predicted proteins | sample LARL113metaG_FD_71366 | JGI IMG/M metagenome (GOLD analysis project Ga0070717, IMG submission 71366) | Corn, switchgrass and miscanthus rhizosphere microbial communities from Kellogg Biological Station, Michigan, USA - LAR L11-3 metaG | ecosystem: Host-associated > Plants > Roots > Rhizosphere ...
ACAAATACACCGATTGGTTCATTCTAAAAAAGAAATACGAAGGAAGGAAAAGGAGGAGAGTAGCTCTTAAAACTGCCCTTCCTCCTGTCTTGACAAATGGGTCCACCTTAGTCAAGGTGTGATCCATGCCGTTATTATGTATGCAACCCTACTCTGTTTGATCTCATTGTTATGTTAAGTGAGGAACCCCGTGAGGGAATATACTCTGCCGAGATTGTAATAGAAGTCTGGGGAATGCTTCCTTTGAGTCTTTCTTCTTTATTATTACAGGTTTCATAGCACCATAGCATTCCCCAGCTTATACGTTCGTCTTTAGCATATTGGCTTTCGCAATTTTTGGACGTAGATTTACAAGCCCATAAGTGGAAGTGCCTTGGTCGCTTTACTCTTTCTCTACGCTACCATTGTGATCTGTTGCCTCCTCATCCCTAACTCCATCTAAGTTAGCTCTTGCATTCTAACCCGAGGAATTACTCCTACTCTATTTGAGGTATGGCTCTCTTGCTCGTTCTATACGTTAGAACGATTCTTTTTGAGAAGCCTACTTGCTGGGATGGCGAGTAGAAAAGTGAGGAACATATCCGTGAAACAGTGGTATTCGGCTGCTATCAGCAAGATACGGACATCTCTAAAGCCCCCCTCTCAAGAAGAAGTGCAATGTCATGACGTTGTTGTCTTCTATAATTTTGTTTTTGACATCGGTAAGCCTGTTAATCCAACCCAAGCAGCTCGTGACTTGCTGAAAAAAGATTTTGCTTGCGCGTCTGCAAACCACATCACAAATACTATTGAGATCGCTCCACGTCTCAAACAGCTACTCAAGCTCCGTGAACGAGCCGTTCAGATTGACATCATCTCCTCTTATGTGCAGCAAAATAAATGGAAAGCAGCGCTCTCTTGGGTACTGCATCATCCGAAGCACGCTCTATTCATGTTGCAAAGCGGAAAAAGAAGAAAGGATGGAAAGCACTCAGAGGCCAGTACACTACCACAACAGAAAAATGCTACGACTCTTCTTAAAGACACGCTCAAGTTTATTGATCACTCAATGGCGAAGTTTCAGAGCCTTGAAGGACTCCAACTTTATTCTGATAAACAGCTTTTCTCTCCGCTGTATCTTCGAGAAGCTCCTTTTGTGCGTGTTGGACTTCAACCTTTTGTTGCTACTATTGATGGGGAAGATATCGACGTTGACGTATCATTGGTAATTCATCGTACAGGCGTTGCCATCCTTACCTGCGGAGTAATGTTTCAGAAGCCCAAAACGATTGATGCCCTTATTCGGTTAAAAGTGTTAGAAGAAATAGGGGTTCCTCATTTTGAAGTTGCCAAGGCTCTCATTGATGTCCCATCAATCGCTCACGACTTAGAACAGATGAAAATAACCCCGACGAGTAAACGCTATTCCAGCGGGATTGAATGGTGCGAGTATAAAGTCCAAAGGCCCGTCAATCTCTTCTTTATCTTTCATTTGTACCAAGACGCCATTATAGCAGCTATTAACAGAAGAACTCTTAAAAAGGTTGATGAAACATTTTCCTGGCTTCGTACAACTGACTGGTTTGCATATCCGATCATGTTTATTCGTCAAGTCACACCGAAATACCCTACTGACGCAGCATTGAAGAAACGCCATGCTCAGGAGTTAGCTGGCCTTGTTTTAGGATTTTCTCAATGGAAACAAGTCAAACCGGAGAAAATACAAGAAGTTATCACGAGAGATCTTACTCTTACGAGCAACTATAGCTTCTATCTTGAAGCAAGCCATGCCACTGTTGTCTATCACAACGATCACCTTATGCAATTGGAAAAACAATTTGGAAAAAATATTCCAGGTCAAGAGTGGTTATTTCAGCACTTCCAGGCGAGTGCGATTGTTGAAGCTCTGCTTATTCAGGAGTGGATACTCCATATTTTTGATTGTGAGCTGAATGTGCTTCCCTACAACCTCGCAAAGCTTAATCGCCTCAAACAAAATCTCGTTATCGCACTGGATGAATACCACAAAATACTCTTCTCGCATGGAACTGCTCAGGATATCCTAAAAAGCGGGCAGGACGTTATGGGTATTCACGATAAATATGAAGGAATTGTCCAGAAGCTTGACCGTGTAGAAAAACTGATAGAAGTGAAAGATAGCCAGCAGCTAGCGAGGCGAAATCTTTTTTTCAATTTTGTCCTCTTGCTTTTGACACTTATCGCTGGTCTACCAGGTGCTCAACAGATCGTAACAATTGTTAGTTCATGGCATGTTATTCACTTTAATACCCTTATTGCGGCACAGGTTTTATATGCGTCAATCGTGGCATTAGTGATTGTCTCTATCATTTGGCAGCTTCTGCCAATACCTAGGAGAAAACTCATTGTTTCTTTTGACCAAAGTCATATAGCGATGAAAAAGCACTTTACTTGGCCGAGAGGAGTAAGATTTACTTCTGCTAGAAAACAAACGCCTAACAGTAATAGTATAAACAATGATAAAATCTAACTGTGTGATTCATAGACATTTTTCCATGTCGCATAAAGATCAGTGTCTAAAATCATAAATAAGCTGATGCATTGCAATACATATATTTTCTGCTATGCTGCCAGGTATGAGATGGATTGAGGCATTAAAACAATCACTTGATATATTTGGTGCACAGGTAAAACCAGCTTCTTCACGAAACTCCTCTACCCCACCCTCGCAGAAAGTAGACCCACGAGAACTCGGTTTCACCAACAACGCGCTCAAAAAAATGGCGGAGTGGCATTTATCAGAAGTAGATGTCAAAGACGTGTTCTACCATGGCGGCATGATCGTCAGGGAGCACATGATGGTGAAGAAATACCCAGGGTATGAAATCGGCCTCTCCTACTTCCAAGACAAGCAAACTGGACGGTTTATCATCTCCTCTGCATGGAAAAGAAATAGATTGTAAGCAGTGTTCTGCTATAATCCACCTATCGCATGGACAGCAACATCTATCTCAACCAGTCAGTACGCATTGACCTCCCTACGCTTCTTGACACCCGCCTATTAGTGCAGGCAAACAGCGGCGGTGGGAAATCGTGGCTTTTGCGACGGCTCCTCGAACAGTCTCACGGCAAAGTGCAGCAGATCGTCATTGACCTGGAGGGCGAATTCGCAACACTGCGAGAACAGTACGATTATGTCCTGGCCGGCAAAGAGGGTGATACCCCAGCTGATCCACGGAGCGCAGGCCTCCTCGCAAAAAAGCTCTTAGAACTCAACGTCTCAGCAATCATTGATTTGTGTGACCTCCACTACCAGGAGCGAAAGCACTTTGTCCGCCTATTTTTAGAGAGCATGATTAACGCCCCCAAACACTTATGGCATCCTTGCCTAGTCGTGATTGATGAGGCGCATAAATTCTGTCCGGAAAAAGAGCCGTCAGAAGCAAGCAGCGCCGTGATTGATTTGGCAACGCTTGGCAGAAAGCGAGGCTTTTGTGCAATTCTGGCGACCCAGCGACTCTCAAAGCTCCATAAAGATGCAGCCGCAGAGTGTAATAATAAACTGATTGGCAGAACCGGCCTTGATGTGGATCGCAAACGCGCCAGCGAAGAGTTAGGCTTTACCGCCAAAGACCAGTATTTATCCCTGCGAAGCCTGGCAGCCGGAGAATTTTTCGCCTTTGGTCCGGCCATCTCACCGGAAGTGATCAAGGTGACAATCGGCGGTGTCCGAACCACCCATCCGAAAGCAGGATCCCGGATTTTTACCACTGCGCCCATTCCCCCGACGGAAAACATCAAACGTATCCTTGGAGCGCTGAAAGACCTCCCTCACGAGGCAGAAGAAGAAGCAACAACCATAGCCACCCTGCAAGAGGAAATCAAACGACTCAAAACAGAAAGAAACAGACCACACGCCGCTGTCCCCGCCCCTGAGACTGCCAGACAGAAGCAGGAGATTACCAAACTCAAGAAACGCAATGAGCAGCTGGAAATCTATGCCAACGTGTTACTCATGCAGCTGAAGGACGTCATTGGCACGATCAGAAAGCTCCAGGATTTCGACATTCCCCAACCACCCGATGACGTCGCAATGCTGATAGCCGCGACGATGCCACCACCGAACGCTCCCGACGCACAAGAAGCGGTCGAACCAGAACATCCCCAGCCAGAGAGACAAAATACCAAACCGGCTGCCGGAATTGACCGGATCCTGCACGTTCTTGCCTCTCGCTATCCCATGACGTATACCAAATCACAGCTTGCGACCTTAGCACGGCTCTCCGCCCGTGGCGGTGCGTACGTCCGGTATTTGTCGCAACTCAAGAGCCAAGGCTACATCAGCACTGACACTAACCGCATTGCGCTTACAACGGAGGGGTTAGCAGCAACGGGCACACTTCCCCACCAACCAGAACAGCAAGTAGAAAAGTGGCGAGGCAATTTATCCGGAGGCGCACGCCGCATCTTTGATTTTCTCGTTGCCAGCTACCCGGCTGGATTTACCAGAGATGATATAGGCGGGCAGGTCGGATTAACCGCACGAGGCGGCGCGTTTGGCCGGTATCTAAGCATTCTGCGAAATAATGGCCTTATTGCTGTAGAGGGCAACAAGATCAAAGCATCAGAAACACATTTTCTGGGATAATACACGTTCTCCTTGTGCAAAATTCAAATCTCTCATTAACTATAATCAATATGTTGTGTTACTTTACCAATTAGTCCCAACATATTGACAGCCGCGAGAAGTAATGCTAATTTACACAAAACTCTGCAATCTTATTCTGTTCAGGATCGGATATAGAGAATAGAATCAATTTCTTACGAAGGATGGTATATTTATGAGTTGGGAAGATAAGTTTCAAAACTGGGCGAAGCCTTTAAGTGACACGCAGCAGGAGAAGTGTGACAACGCGGAGCGCGCAATTAAGGATGCAATAAACGACGATAGTATCCTTTCGGCAGTGACGATCGAAGTCAAGCCGCAAGGCTCGTATAAAGCAAACACCAATATTCGCCATGATAGCGATGTCGATATCCGTGCTTGTCTGAAAAGCACATTCTTTTACGCTCTCCCACAAGGCACAACAAATAGACCCGAAGACTTTGGTATAGTGCCGGTCTCGACCTCCTACAAAGATTTCAAGAATAATGTCGAGAACGCACTTGTCAATAAGTTTGGCAGACGCAGTGTTATCAGAGGGAATAAAGCGTTTGATATTCATGAGAATACGTATAGAATTGATGCCGATGTTGTAGCCGCCTATGAATACCGCTGGTATACGGGTAGGTTTAACCTCGATGGCACCCCTCATTATCACGAGGGGGTAAAGTTTTTCGCAGATGATGGGGAGGAAATCATTAACTGGCCGGAGCAGACCTATACGAATGGCGTTACCAAAAACATTGCGACAGGGAGACGGTACAAGTCTCTTGTACGCATTATAAAACGGCTTCGGAACGAAATGCAGGAAGCGCAGATCGAAGCCGCCGTTGATATCGCATCATTTCTCATAGAGTCATTGGTATGGAATGCACCAGATGAGGCATTCGGATACGAAACACTCTACGAAGATATAAAATATGTGCTCGCCCACTGTTATAATCACACCTTGGATGATGCAAAGTGCGGTGAATGGGGCGAGGTTAACGAATTAAAATATCTCTTCAGGGCAAGCCAGCCGTGGACTAGGCAGCAAGCACACAGCTTTCTATCGACAGCGTGGGAGAATATCGGGTTTTAATAGTTATGAAAAATGTCAGGCGAGAAGCAGTTATATGGATAAATCTAGCAACGGTTGTCATCACGTGGGTTATCCTCATTTTCCTGTCCACACGAGAGCTTCAAATCAGTTGGGAAGCTGTCAAACTTTTGCCTGAAGTAGTCACCGGATATACCGTTTTGTACCTTATATTTGTTACTTGGATATGGCGATTGCCTATTTTACAAGGTTGGCTCGTAACCTTCCCTGATCTACAAGGCACCTGGCAAGGCACTCTCTCTACCACCTGGCAACATCCCGGTACAGACAAAACAGCACCACCGATCCCTATCATTCTTGTTATTAAACAATCTTTTGACTCCATTAGCTGTGTTCTGTACACGCAAGAATCTATAAGCTATAGCAACGCCGCTTTGCTGAGCGAAGAGGAAGAAAGCGGTTTAAAAAAGTTAAGTTACGTCTATACAAACACGCCTGAACTTAATGCACGTGGCCGCAGCCCAATTCATGACGGAGCAGCAATCTTACGAATTATCTCCACACCGAAACGGTCACTCAAAGGAGAATATTGGACAAACCGAAAGACAACAGGCGAAATAGAACTGACCTTCCGGTCAAGAAAGCTATTAGAGAACTTCCCCGATGATCTAACATCTACTGCTTAATAGTACGCTCCGCGTCATTGATAGTCCCCCACCCCGCGTGGCTGTCGTCATCCTACGTGATCACTCCGTGGCACGTAAATTAGGCTTGTCTTGACTCATTCGGGTAGGCACTTCGCGCCGAAACGACAAGCCCGATACACTCCGACGCCAGCCCCACCACCTTCGGTCATTCGTGTCGCTCTGCGAGTTTACCACATAGTCAAGGTCGTACGGCTTTACGCCACGTCCCCGCCAGGTACGTGCCTCACTCTCTCCCTCTACTCCCTCTGCTAGGCTGTGACCCTACCGCCACACCACCGAGTGTTGGGCACGATTGCAGAAAAATCTTCTGCCATACGCGTCTATGACTTTTCACTGCTTACTTGCCACTATATATAAATTCTTTTCTTATTTACCGCTTGCTTCTTACTTGTGTAAAAAATGTTGCGAAATTGTAACTCAACTGATGCATTCTCAATCGTATCTCTACTTTTTGAGCACTAAAATAAAACCCTTAACTCCTATACTGAACCTGTTGAGTAGGTAACAGAGCACTTGTTTACCCTTGGGCGTACTGCGCTTTCTACGCATTACCTCACTGTGGGGTTATGTAGTGGCGGGTTCACTCCATAACCCTCAGTTTGGTTTTCTTTCTTCGGTGGCGATCCTTTCTCTGGCAATTTTGTGTAGTTGATTAGTTTACAAAAAACAACGTGGGCTAACAAAGCTTACGGCATAAAGCGATGTCTGGTGACAGCAGCGCTGGTACTGCCCCTACATATTGGCGCTGTTTGGTTATTGAATGTTACATTGACCAGTCCAAATATCTGCCCTAAAAACTGAGATTAAAGTACTAGCTAGTTGAAAGTTGACATTATGTTGAGTTACCTGAAGATCAGAACACTGCACTATAGAACAACTAAATAACAATCCCTTGTGCAACATTATTGAGGAAGTCCTTGTAAACATCAAAAACAAAATCAAGAAAGGGAAACAGTTGATTAAAACAATTCAACGTATTGTAATGGTTTGTATCTTTTTAGGATTTGGGCTATTCCTGAATGTTCCGGCACGAGCCGCAGCGCTGGGAACTCAGTTGACGATTCCGACTATTGCGGTTGATGATCAGAATGGGAATCCAAAGAAAGTGTTTACTCTGGGCGATGTCGTGGAATTCGTCCTTTCTGTCAACAATCCCGCTAGCCAGTCTGATAATGCTACAATTAATGCGACTGTTTTGACAGGCAATAGCGTAACTCTTTTGAGCAGCTCACCTCAGTCTGTGACGATACCTCCAAATTCCACGCCCGAATACTCATGGCATGTCACTATACCACAGAGTGCACCAAGCGGGATATATTACTACCATGCGATAGTCCAGGACAGCCAAGGAACGGTGGAAGGCTGGGCTACTTTCCAAGAGATTGTCGCGCCAACGCCAACCCCAACCCAGGTTCCATCGCAGCAGCCAACCCAACCGCCAGTACAACCAACTTCCCCGCCCACCAGGACGGATTATGTGACTGCCTGCACAGGAACCAACTACACAAGTAGCTGTGACAGGTTCACGGTGGGCCAGTATATAAACCTGCAAAAGACATATGTCTCGTTCTGGATACCGTGCGATTTGACACTGTTTGTCAACACCGGCTCAAACTTTGACAATAATCCAGGAGTGTTTAACAACAACACACCTGATCTGTCTCAAGTCTGGCCTGGTAACACGGTGCACTCGCTCAAAGTGGAGCCAAGAACAGATTGTAGCCCAACGGGCCCAATTGACCCTCCAACGCAGTCATCCCAGCAGATTACTCGAACAGACTATGTCACCGCCTGCACTGGACCCAATTATTCTGGCAGCTGTGATAGATACCATCTTGGGCAGTATCTGGGATTGCAAAAGACGTATGCCTCCTTTTGGATACCGTGTGACCTCACATTGTTTGTGAACACAGGGCAAAATCTCGATGGAAACCCAGGGGTGTTTAATAACAACATACCGGACTTGTCCCAGGTGTGGCCAGGAAACACAGTCCACTCGCTCAAAGTGGAGCCGAGGACAGATTGCACGCCGACAGGTTCTATTGACCCACCGGTGATAATAACCAGTTCGGGCAACAGACCTGTTGATAATCAGATCAACCAGATTGAAAGTGACACGGCACCTGCGCAGGCAGTGTTGTCAGCGACGTCTTACAATAGTTTGGTTGAGCTAACCCTTAGCGATACCCCAAATGGTCTTAACGGGGATGCAACGCTCGTTGTTGGAACGAAGCCCCATAACAGCCTGTGGGGTAAGGCGCTAGCTATAATCATTAGCAAACTAAATCCGGAAACCATTCAAAGTGTTGCCGATTTCTACTCGACTGTGTTTGATATGGTGTCTTGTGGTCATGACCTTGTTGCTGCTAAAAGCGTTGCGGGCAATCCGCAGTTGCTACAAGCTGCAATAGATATTATGTCTTCTGATTGTGGCGCAAGTCCTAGCATTGAAGGTGAAAGCGGAGCGGCGCTCGATATATTGCCACTGCTTGAGTACTTAGGCACAGTAACTCTTGGACTACTCCAAGATGTCGCAGGCTTGTTATAATTGTAGTGGAGTGAACTCTCGTTCATACTAAAGGCTTGGATGTCTAACACCTAAGCCTTTATATTGTGTCTCGTTGCAGCGTTGATTTATTTGAAGACTTTACGGTGTTTATACAAATAAATAATAACTATGGCCAGTGAGACGGCAACAATTTCTGCACCTAGCTTTGTAGTTGGAAGTAAATTTTTACCAAACAGTAAAATAAATAGGTTAAGAAGACTTACAATAACAAATATAGCTAAAGCGAGGTAATATCCATATCTCTTCATATTCCACAGCCCATATGCTGTTAAAAGTAGCACGATCATACTCGCAACTTTTTGTATTATTTGTGGAGGTGCTATTGTTATGTGAAAATTCTGATATATTACTTCATGAAATATATTTCCAACACTGTATTGTAAAGGGGGGATAAAAGAAAGTAGGCTCTCTATAAGAAAATATGCCGCGATTATCTTAACATAAAAAACTAACTTATTATTCATATTATTTTTACATTATATATAAAATATACAAAATATACAGCGATGAATATTTTAATATATTAAAACTCCGAGTTGTGTGAATTTATGCACTAATTCCCGACATAACATGAACTTCCCGCGTCGTACTCATGAAATTCTAAATGATGGGTTTATCCCCGCACAGGTTGACGATACCTTACTGCGAAACCGAAAAAAATTTCTCCTTTACTTCCGGAAGGTCATTTAAACAGTCACTTGATTTATTTGGCGCACAGGTAAAACCAGCATCTTCGGGACACTACACTTCCCCGCCCTCACATAAGGTAGACCCAAGAGAACTCGGTTTCACGAACAACGCGCTATCAAAAATGCGCCAGTGGCATTTGTTAGAGTCAGATGTGAAGGATGTGTTTTATCATGTCGGTGTGGTTGTGAAGCAGAATATGATGGTAAAGAAATACAGCGGATACGAAATAGGGCTCTACTACTTCCAGGACAAGCAGACAGGCCGCTTTATCATTTCATCTGCATGGAAACGAGGCAGATATTGACCAGCATCAAGCATCCAGTGATATACTTCTTTCACCATGAGACGAAATCCCCCTGCTGACTGGCTGATCCCGAAAAGTGCTGAGCCAACCACGCAAAAACCCTACAAACCCCGTCTTCTGAAACCACGACTCCCAACAGAGCAGGAAAAACAGGAATTGCTAGATTATTGCGTCCGTGAGAGTGGAGACACAACCCAGGAGAACAGATCAAACCTAGAGTGGATGCTTTTCGGTGGAGAAAGCCCAATAGTAGTGTTTGACGACGTTGCAATATACTACGGTGAATATACAGGCAGGCTCCTTGTGATTGTCGGAGATGTTGACCCAACGATCACCGAAACCTACCTCTGGCTCGACGGAAAAATACAAAACGCCTCTTTACTGAAACAGAGGAAGCTGCATAAAGCCAGTAGCAAATAAGCGGTATTTTGCTATAATCTCTGCAATTATATGTAGTCATGCAAGAAAAATTGGCGCTAACTACGGACTTACGTGTCAGGATTGCGGAGAGACGATAGAGGGATATGGGTATGGTGGTTGGTTCGGAAGTAACCTGAAAGGTAATGAGCGGTGCATGCACGTGTAGGTAAACATCAGCGATACAGAGGAACATTGTCTGTACTGCTTCACAGAACGGGAACGGGAAAAGAAAGCCAATGTTTTTGATCATCATAGAGGGTACCACTTGCCTTATTTTTGATCATCAAAACTGAACCCAGGTAGATAATAAGTAAGATGACTCTGATCATCAATTGGGCACCACCTGTAGTGGAGATTATTCCCGCACTGGTTTGCGCTTCGCTCACAGTCCAACATTTCAACCAAAGCCCATGAGATGAAATAACCAGCTTGGACTAACCGGCATTAGTTGTAGGGGTAAAAGTAGCGAGCGTGTCATCTACCGCATAGTGGGAAGGGTATAATGTAACGAACAGGACAGTAGTGAAAATCTGATACAGTGTGTTAGTTGCCTGCGAAATGAGGAGGTACATATGCCAGTAAGTCCTCAATGGGAATATTTGACGGTTCTCGTTTCAACAGAGTTGCTCGATTATAAAGAGCTTCACCCCAAATCCGTAAATGGTCAGGAACTCGAAAGCTGGAAGAAGATTGACCTGAATACATTTTTGAGCCAGCTTGGTGCAGATCATTGGGAGATGACAGGCACCATAAGCATCTCTGCCGGCGAGCACAGAGCAGGAGCCAACTATCTGTTCTTCAAACGTATCACACCCTAGCAATATCTATTGGAGATATTTCGACTCACGCCCTCTTCGTTTAGAACACCGGGGGGTACCCTTTTTCATGATCATTGGTTTATCTCACAATGGTAAGTGGGTCTCTTTTCATGATCAACGTGGTGCCCATAGATATGATCAAAAACAAGCCAATTAGCCCATAAAAAATTGTCGGCCCAGAAAATTTTGAGGCTATTTTTTACATTTTCTGTTTTTCTTCACTAGCCTATAATCCTACTCCCCCTGTCGTATACCTACTAAATTGTGCGAACCTACCTTTTTGTCTATAATCTATGAGCTTTTCATCGCTTATGCTATACTGCGTAGGCATATGACGGATATGGAGAATTAGGTTGAAAGATAGAGGCTATGGAATTTCCTAGAAATCTTGATGAATGGACTTTTGAGACGGTTGTTACCATCGTTAGGAAATATGAATATGAACCAGGTAGTTTTGATTATAAAGGAATTTTAGTTCCTCCCCGTACAGACCCTACAAAGGATGAGTTCAACGCTTCTATTCGACGCACCGTTTGCTCAATGGCTAATGCAGATGGCGGATTTATTCTTTTTGGCATGCGCGATCGAGAGCAAGCAGTCACTTCACCCGATGAGCGTATTGTAGGAATACCAGTAAAGGGTGATTTACGAAAAATTTTCTCAGAGAAAATTTCACCGCTTCAACGCCCTATCTACTTTAACGCATCTCCAAAAGCCATTGTACTCCCTACGCACTTGCAGAGAGGTATTTTCATTGTGCAAGTTCCTCAAAGTCCGCTTCGCCCGCATATGGATGTATCTACAGGCTGTTTTTATCGTCGTGGAGAAGGAGGAAAAGCTGATAAAATGAACTTTTATGAGATACATGAACAAATGATGTATACAGTGGAACGTCTAAGAAAAGTTACTTTGTTTCGCTTAGAAATAGCTCAATATATGGAACTGATATCCTCTTTATTGCAATTAGAAGATAATATTACTAGTGCTCTTCTCCGTTTTGATACAGGCGCGTTTAAGGTAATGCTGGCAGATATTTGTGGTTTTATTCGATGCCATAACGAATGTTGTGTAGTGCGCCCTTTAACGGGTGAATGTGTA
>Ga0070717_10002847_pt1 | contig 12266 bp, 9 predicted proteins | sample LARL113metaG_FD_71366 | JGI IMG/M metagenome (GOLD analysis project Ga0070717, IMG submission 71366) | Corn, switchgrass and miscanthus rhizosphere microbial communities from Kellogg Biological Station, Michigan, USA - LAR L11-3 metaG | ecosystem: Host-associated > Plants > Roots > Rhizosphere ...
GGACGGTCGCTTCGCCCATAGCCGCGCAAGTCGGGTGCCACCGCGCGGAATCCAGCCTTCGCCAGCGAGCCGAGCTGATGCCGCCAGGAATACCAGCATTCGGGGAAGCCGTGGCAGAGGATGACGAGCGGGCCTTCACCCTGCTCGGCCACGTGCAAGCGGATGCCGTTCGTCTCGATCATCCGATGCGTCACCTCCGGCATCACCGGATCCACCCAAGATGTCGGTTCTGGGCCGGCCCCGCTGGGCTCGGCGGCAGCGGCCTGAAGCGGCACCGCGAAAATAGCACCAGCGGTGAGCGCGCCCCCCGCCCAGAGCGTGTCGCGTCGGGAAAACATCGCGTCTCGCATTGAGTTGCTCCCTTGATTGTCGCGCATCCGGGGCCTCGACGTCGGCGTGACTCCCGATTTGCAAGCCGGATATACGACTGCTTCCCGCGAGCGACTATTCGCGATAACATTGACGGGCTATGAAGCAGAACTTCACAGTCCGGCAAGGCGCGCTCGACGGCGTGGAGGCGTTTTTGAGCGTTGCCCAGCACCGCAGTTTTCGAAGAGCAGCCGCGGAACTCGGGGTTACCCCATCGGCGATCAGCCAGGCCGTACGTGCGCTCGAGGCGCGCGTCGGCGCGGCGCTCTTTATTCGCACGACTCGCAGCGTCGGGTTGACCGAAGCCGGCGAACGATTCTTTTCGCGCGCAAAGCCCGCCTTCGAGGAGCTCGTCGCCGCAAGCGAGGTTGCGCGTGACCTTGGGCAGCGGCCTGCCGGACGGTTGCGCCTCACGGCGCCGCGGGCGGTGGTGCCGATCCTGCTGGAGCGGCTGATCGCGTCCTTCTGCCAAGCTTATCCCGATGTCGAGGTGGAGATCGTCTCAAGCGCGGATCTGGTCGATATCGCTGCCGAAGGATTTGACGCCGGCATCCGGCAAGGCCAGTTCATCGAGGCCGATATGGTCGCGGTGCGTCTGACGCCGTCGCACCCGCTGACTGTGGTCGGTAGCCCCGACTATCTGCGCCGGCGGCAGCGGCCGAAACTCATCGACGATCTGCGCCGGCACGCCTGCCTGCGCATGCGCCGCTCAAACGGGTCGATCGCGCCCTGGTCCTTTGTCAACGGCAACGAGGCCGTCGAAGTCATCGTTGCCGGACCTTTGATCGCCAACGACATGCCCACGATGCTTGGCGCGGCCGTCGAAGGATTGGGCCTTGCGCAGGTGCCCGAGCCGATCGCTGCCGGCGCGGTGAAAGCAGGGAAACTCGTGCCCGTGCTGGAACCGTTCGCGCCCATGGCGCCCGGTGTGTTTCTCTACTATCCCAGCCGACATCAAATGATGCCGAAACTGCGAGCCTTCATCGATCATGTGAAGAGCCGCTCGGGCGCTATCAACAAGAAGCGGAAGTCACATTGATGATAAGCGAATACGCGGGAGGTGCGCTGAAGGTCATAGCTGGCTGGCACCGTAATTCCGGCAACGGCCCGGAGACGTTCACCGACTTCTGACAACCGATCATGACCATCCGCACCATTCTCCGTTATCCCGACCCTCGCCTTGCGCTCCAGGCGCAGCCCGTGACCGTGTTTGACGGCGCACTGCGCGAGCTGGCGCAAGACCTGCTCGAGACGATGCACGCCGCGCCCGGTATCGGGATCACCGCGCCGCATATCGGCGTCTCCCTGCGGGTCGTGGTGCTCGACCTCGACGCCAACGATGGTGCGCGGACCTATGTCAATCCGGAGATCATTTGGGCGTCGCCCGAGATGATCCTGCATCGGGAAGGCAGCGTCTCGATGCCCGGCGTCAACGACGACATAACGCGTCATGCGCGCGTCCGGATCAGCTATCGCGACGTCGACGGCAACCTGCAGACCGAGGAATCCGAGGGTCTGCGCGCCGTCTGCCACCAGCATGAGATCGATCAGCTGGGCGGCCTGTTCTGGATCATGCGGCTGTCCCGCCTCAAGCGCGAGCGGCTGATCAAGCGTTTTGAGAAGGTGTCGCGGGACTGAGATCAATGCAACCGGGTCCACTCATTGCGACCCGCTCTGTGATTGTCATGCCTGTCAATATGCGCTAGCACCCACGCGGATTTTCGGCCCCGGGCCCGGACGACAGATAAACAGATAATTAGCGGGAGAGAGAGTATGCCGCGCAACATTTTGATCCTTGGAGCCTCGTATGGCTCATTGCTGGCGACGAAGCTATTGATGGCAGGTCACAACGTGACCCTGGTTTGCCGCAAGAAGACCGCGGACCTCATCAACCGCGACGGCACGCAAGTTCGCATCAAGCTGCGTGACGAGGCGATGCACCGCGCGATTTTCTCGCGCCATCTGCCCGGGACCCTGGACGCGGCCACGCCCGCCGACGTCGACCTGTCGCGTTATGACCTGGTCGGTCTTGCCATGCAGGAGCCGCAATACACCAACCATACGATCCGGGTTCTGATGATCAAGATCGCCGAGGCGAAGCTGCCTTGTCTTTCGATCATGAACATGCCGCCGTTGCCCTATCTCAAGCGGATCCCGGCGCTGGCCGACATGGATCTGGAAGAGGCCTATACCAATGCCCAGGTGTGGGAGCGGTTCGAGCCGGGACTGGTGTCGCTGTGCTCGCCCGATCCGCAGGCCTTCCGTCCGCCGGAAGAGGCGGCGAATGTGCTTCATGTCGGCCTGCCGACCAACTTCAAGGCGGCCGCCTTCGAAGACGACAAACACAACCGGCTGCTTCGAGAGCTGGAAGCCGATATCGACGCGGTGAAGCTCGATGGGCTGGACGTTCCCGTCAAACTCAAGGTGTTCGATTCGCTGTTCGTGCCTTTGGCAAAATGGTCGATGCTGCTGACCGGGAATTATCGCTGCATCACGCTGCACGAGCCGCAGCCGATCCGCGACGCCGTGCACGGCGATCTAAAACTCTCGGAGTCGATCTATGACCATGTCGACGCCATCGCCCGGCGTCTCGGCGCCGATCCTGCGGATCAGGTTCCCTTCGCAAAATATGCCAAGGCGGCGGAAAGCCTGCTCAAACCCTCTTCCGCCGCCCGCGCGGTCGCCAGCGGCGCGCCCTTCATCGAGCGCGTCGACCTCTTGGTGAAACTGATCTCGCATCAGCTCGGCGTGCCCAATGCCGAGATCGATCGCACGGTCGAGATCGTCGATCAGAAACTGAACGAGAAGATCGTGGCGGGTGGTTCGGGGGCGGTGTGAGGTGTTCGACGGCGCGGTGCGCGAACCGAGAGTGGGCTGGCGAATGCGTAGCCCGCCATTGCAAGCATGACTCAGCGAGAGCACTTGGCGGAATACGCTTCGCTATTCCGCCCTACGGCCCCGCCGCGTAGGATGATAGTGTCCATGAGCGCATAGTGGGCCGTGGCTTCCAGGAGTCGATTCGTGGCATTCGGCGTCTTGATCCACCGGTCCGATTCGATCTACGAAGACAGTCCCGCCGAACGCTACCAGTTTCCCAGTCAGTACCTCGCTCGCGTCGAGGCATGCATCGGCGACTGGATCATCTATTACGAGCCACGGAAAGCGCAGGAATCGCGCGGCTATTTTGCTATTGCCAAAATCCAGCAAGTCATCTCCGACCCGGGTGCCGCGGGCATGTACATCGCCGTCATTGAAGCAGGTAGCTATCTGGATTTCGTCAATCCTGTCCCATTCCGTGACGCTGACGGACTCGTCGAACGGGGCCTACTGAACGAACAGGGTAAGATTTCCGGACGCGCTCAATCCGCGGTTCGACCAATTTCTCCAGTGGACTTCAACCGGATCACCGAACTCGGACTAGTCGAGGACACCGCCTTGCTGCCTCGCGTCGATACGTCTTCTTTCCCAGGCATGCAGGAGGAACACTCTGTCTTCCAACACGAGCAGGAACGCAGCCGCGTCGCCTATTTGACTTCCCGTATAGTCCGAGACCGCATCTTCCGCCGCATCGTCCTACGGGCTTACGACGCCCGCTGTGCGGTTACCTCCTTAAAGCTGATTAATGGCAGCGGGCGGGCCGAGGTCGAAGCCGCGCACATAAGGCCGGTTGAGGCCAATGGGCCGGATATCGTCAGCAACGGGCTGACCCTCTCTGGGACCGCGCATTGGATGTTTGACCGTGGCTTGATCAGCATCACGGACGATCATGAAATCATGATCTCACGGCATGTAAATGATACAGCCGGCGTGCGCGCCATGATCAACAAGACCGGGCACATTCTGACACCTGCCCGCGCCGTCGATCAGCCCCACCCTCACTTCTTGCGGTGGCATCGCGAGAACTGCTTCAAAGCGTGAACCGTGGCTTGAGCCGGATTATTCTTTTGTGCGCGTCAAAATTCCCGTTACGGCACGGAGAGCTCATGTTCGATGGTTGTGTCGAGTCGAAGAAACTCACTCCCACTCGATGATTTTGAGCGATCATAACGCTTTGATCCAACAGAGAAAATTTTTTCCTACCTCGATAAAGAACCGTCTCCCCGATCCGTCAGAAATTTGCGCTCTTGATTTCAAACGCGAATTTCGACGATCCACGATTTGCTCGGTTTCAGCGACTATCAACGTCAATCGGTCAATTTTCGAGCGTCCGCCTCAACGATCCACAATCCGCCTAGCGAGAAAAAGACCGTCAGCACTTTGCCGATAGCTCCATCAGGCTCCGGTGCAGACGATATCCGATCGACGCACAACCCGGTCGCCCGTGGCGCTTCCCGGAGCGACCACTTCGCCACACGCAGTGCAGCGCATGTCCACGTGTAGCTCGGCGCCGCACGAATGGCGGAAGGTGACGACGTTTTCCGGATCGTTGCGCACGAACCGGTCGCCCCAATCGCGGATCGCATGCAGAACGGCGAAGAGCTGCTCGCCTGCTTCGTCAAAGTGGTACTCATGCCGGGCCGGCCGCTCCTGATAGAGCTTTCGCCGCACGATGCCAGCAGCCTCAAGCGATTTCAGCCGGGCGGCCAGGATGTCGCGCGGCGCGCCTGTGTTGAAAGCGATGTCGTCGAAGCGGTGCTGGCCAAGGGCGATCTCGCGAAGCGCGAGAAGCGCCCATTTCTCGCCGATCACTTTCAAGGCGACTTCAATGGAACAGATTCTGGGGTCAGCAACGCGCGGGGTTCTCATTTCGACCTTTTATCGCCTCATTGGTGGATTTGCAATTCAAACCCATTGACGTGACGCGCGCAACGTGGTCTGACCTTATGGGTTGGTTTTTCAAATCCACGTATCTTCGCCAAAGGAGAGTTGCGATGGGATTTGCGTCAGACGCGATCGATACCCGGCGTATCGAAGGAAAGTCGGCGATCTACGCCTATCGCGATTTCGGTGTCACGAACTCCGGCCCACCGCTGGTGCTGTTCACCCGCTTCCGCGGGACCATGGATCACTGGGATCCCGCGTTCCTGGATACTCTCGCCTCCGAGCGGCGTGTGATCGTCTTCGATAACGCAGGTGTCAGCGAGAGCACCGGTCAAGTCGCATTGACCTTTGCCGGGATGGCGGAAACCGCGGTCGATTTCATCACGGCGCTTTGCCTGACGCAGGTCGATCTGCTCGGCTGGTCGATCGGCGGGTTCATCAGCCAGATGGTTGCACTGAACCATCCGGACTTGGTTCGGCGCCTGCTCGTTGTGGGCAGCGGTCCTGGCGGCGTGCCGGGTTCGCCTGAGCTCGATCCGAAGGTAGCGGAGACAATGACCTCGTCGATCAGTACCGACGAAGACTTCCTGTATCTGTTCTTCGGGCTTGATGAAGCGAGTCAGCGCGTCGGCAAGGCTTCGCTGAAGCGCCTTGAGCCGCGTCTGTCGAAATCGCATGCCGAAGTCGGCGCAGACGCCTGGGGCCGGCAGCTACAGGCAATCCTGAAATGGGCTGGCGAGGATGGTTCCGCATGGAGCCGCCTCGAAGAGATCACCATTCCCGTGCTCGTCGCCAACGGCGCTCACGATGTGATGGTGGACGCTGGTGATTCCTTCGCCATGGTGCGGCGCATGAAGAATGCGACGGCGCTGTTCTACGGCGATGCCGGCCACGCCTTTCTGTTCCAGCATCCCAATGAGTTCGGCAAGGCCACACTCGACTTTCTCCGCTGACGGCAGTCGGCTTTTTTTCTCACGGAGTTCCCTCATGTCTGTGGTTTCAACGTTTGATCGCTCTTCCGCTGCCGGCGTTGCCGATGCAAAAACTCAAATGTCGGCCAGCAAGCCCATAGCTGATCGCCTGATCACGAACGACGGCACCAGCCTCTACTTCAAGGATTGGGGCTCGGGGCCCGCCGTCGTCTTCAGCCATGGCTACCCGCTCTCATCCGACGCGTGGGAGGACCAGATGTTCTTCCTGCTGCAGAACGGCTATCGCGTCATCGCCCACGACCGTCGCGGCTTCGGACGGTCGAGCCAGCCGGCCAAGGGCTATGACTACGACACCTTCGCCGACGATCTGGCGCAACTGGTCGATGCTCTCGATCTGCGCGAGGCAACCTTCGTCGGTCATTCGATGGGCGGCGGCGAAGTCGCGCGTTATGTCGGACGCCACGGCCAGAGCCGTGTCGCCAAGATCGCCTTTGTCTCCTCGGTAACGCCGTTCCTGCTCAAAACTGCGACCAATCCGACCGGGGCGCCGAAGGAGGTGTTCGACGGTTTTCGCGCCGCTGTACAGGCTGACCGGTCGCAATGGAATCTCGACGTCACGATACCGTACTACAGCTTTAATCGGCCGGGGGCGAAGGTCTCGGAAGGCTTGCGGCAGGATTACTGGCGGCAGGGGCAGGCGACTGGAGTGCTCGCCGCCTATCACGCGCTCGGTGCTTTCTCGGAAACTGATTTCCGCGACGACCTCAAGAAGATCACCGTCCCCGCGCTGGTGGTGCATGGCAGCGACGATCAGATCGTCCCGCTGGAGATCTCAGCGACGTTGACCGCCAAGCTCATCCCGCAAGCCAAGCTCGTCGTTTACGATGGCGGGTCCCACGGCTTGCTGCATGTCGACAAGGACCGGCTGAACGCCGATCTGCTGGCGTTTCTTCGCAGCTGACGGATAGTGTCCTATCCCATTTTACTCCGCAGTACTCCCCCTACTCCCACTCGATTGTCTCGCATCGACCTATCGTTCTGATTTTAAGATACAAAATCAAGGTGATCAGTCCAAAGCACCGACGACCAGACCGTCACAACCTGTCCCTTATGAATCCACAGCAATATTTCTTCAGCTGTGCGAGCGTTCGATATCGGCATCTATCGACCTCAATCGCCTACTTCAGCTGAACACATTGGCGTTCGCTCCCCCAAGCCGTCCATGTTCAATACGAGTCGACTGATGAACCAGAAACTGTGCGACGCCTAAGCTTGTCGCTTCGGCACATCGTTCTTGAGCTTCGGCATATATCATTCACCGGCAAGATCGTGTGTGGTCGCGTCGAGCCGATGAACAAGAAAAGCATGGGCGGCGAAGCGGTCCTCGCCGGCGTCAACGAGCCAAAGAAGAGCTGCCACGGGTGCGCAAGGCCCGCGCGGAGGTCGCCGCTTATGCGAACTGCACCGAGAGCCAGATGATGGCCATGTTTGGTTGGACCGATCCGAAGATGCTCGCGCACTACATCGCACAGGCGAACCGGGAGAAGCTTGGAGATCGGTGGTATGGAGAAGATCGTCGCGTTCGATCAGAGCCAGTCACTCGATGAATTTTCAGCTATCGGAGGGCGGTCGCATTTGTTGCGATTTCAATGGGTTACCTGGATCGTTTAAGGAATAAGGTGCATTTCGACCCCGAAAGTACCTTTCGAGAGAACGCACATTGAGGTCATCCCGAAAGTCGCCTCCCCCGCATCCGAGCCTGTCGTTGGAGGCTCCTTGGGTTCGACTCTGTCTCCGACCGACGGTGGCTGATAGCGATGTCTGGCCTTTCCGGCAGATCCTTTCTTCAAACGAAAATATGCAATCAGCTCCTGCCTCCGGTACGTCAAGCGTCATAGCCAGAGCCATACTGCGAGTCGAAAACGCGAGGTTGGTACCTATGAGCGCCTCTTTGTTCGTTGACATTGCAAAAGCTTTCGGCCGGATATGGCTCGAGTTGGCACCACCAAAGTGATCGTTTGAGCCATCGATCTCAAAATAGCACGAGGTCTGGCGCGCGTTTAGAGCTGCGAAGCTCTAAACAAAAGAATCGGCGGCCCCAGAGTAAGAAAATGCGCTGTACCCACACGCCCAAGGCTCCTTTGAACTCATCAGCACAAGCAATAGTCGGCAAGTTTACTTTCATGCCCCATCCGCTACTTCCACTTCACCCCAATCAAGCGGCATCCCGAGATCTGACCCCGGTCCGTTTTGGGTCAAACCGAGAAGAGCTCGTTGCGAGCATATGTTTTCCGCTTCACCCCGAAGGCGGACATCGCTCGGCACGATCGGCGTGTCTCAAACGTGCCAAAAGCGGTCGGGGCGACCACAGCTGCCTTTGGTTATACGCGACGTAAGCAGCGCCGCATTGTCCGGCAGAGTTAGAAGTCGAACGCTTGTGCGCAGCAATTAACGTGAAGTCGTGGCTTTGAAGACAGTGCCACAGCGCCGATCTGGCGGAGCTGCGCAAATCCGTCCGGGACCCCCCATGCTCAATCAGTTTGCATTTTCAAATATCGATCACCGTGAAAGAGACGGGCTGGCCAGAGCGCCAATGGATACCAGTGCATCTGCTTCGCGCCCAGATCAGGGTCGACGCCTTGCAAGCAAAGTGGCGGCGAATGCTTCGAGATCGGGTGGGACGACGTTGGCCGGTTCCGCGCCGGCACTCAAGGGCACGCTCAGTTTCCAGGTGGTCTGAAACCGAAACGCGCCGTAGTCCTCGTTAGCTATACTGGAGACCGGGAAGGACTTGGGAGGCGAAGGTGAGGGATCGAAAGGAGCGGTTAGGGCAGCTTCCCCGCTTACGGCCTGGAAGGTCGCAGTGTCGAAACAAAAATCAAGATAGGAATACACAAGGGTGCCATTCGTCGTCTGCGAGATAAACGGTCGATCGAGGAGCTGTCGCATCGATTGCAGGTGTGAAAAGCGCGGATTGGCGGCCCGCCCCGGCAATCCGTGTTCCGAAAAATCAGTACTCAGCTCACCGAGATCGCATTGCACCTCAAAGGATCCTCGGTCCGATGCGATGCGGGCGAGCCGCTTGTTGAAGCCATATAGATTGACGCCGATCCACACCGGAGCAATCTCGTCGAGAAAAAGATAGGGCATGTAACTAAACGGGCCTCCGGCTGGGGCATCACCGTCTTGTTGCACGAACGGAATAAGCTGGATCACTTCGTGATAGCGCATGCCGCCGAATGGGATAAAACCGGGACGAACGTTCTTTTGCCGGCAGAACAGAAACACGATCGGATGCGTCGACCCCCATGGGGCACCCGGCGGCGCATCGAGAGAGAGTCCCGGCGGCAACAGCTTTTCGACGTCGGCGGATTCGGGCCTGATGGTGAAGCAGTACCCCTCCATCGACCCGACGCCGCCGGCGACCCCGGTTTTCAGTTGCTTGAACAGATTGACGAACGGCAACAAGGTGATAGGCGTAGGAATTTTGCCGGAATTGCCGAAGCCTGGAATAATCATGTTCCCTCCTGTTATCGCTCTTGCCGATGCTCGGCCAGACATGACCGCGGCTTCGATACATCCAGCGTCCAAACCAGTGCGCGCCCAGTCGCCCGCGAGAAACAAGTTTGAAATTCCCGATCCGTCCGGCCATAGGCGCCAACGAAGAGTGCCTGGCTTCGACAGCACATAGCGTTCCCAAGGGTCGATGTTTGTACGCACATATTGAAATTCGAGCCGGTCCGAGCCGCCCGCCGACGGCGGAGGGTCGAGCAGATCCCAGCGAAACTCAGAGGTCTGGCGATTGCGGGCGGTTGGCCAAAGCCGTGACAGGCGGCTGTTCATCCAGCGCACGATTGCGTCTTTGGCCCTCTTGATTTCCGATTCGGGGAATCCCGGGTTTGGACTCGGCGGGATGTGGTCCGCATCGGGAAAAACACCGACAAAATAAGCAAGCGACCGCGGCATGCCGCCGCCGTTCGGCGATTCGCTCGCGATCAGGGGCGTATTGTCCTCCCACGAGTGGAGGGGCGCGTCGCACCAATCGTCACCCTCGCGCGCAAAGCCGACCATAACGGTTCTTGGGTCAGGCCAGCCAAGTTGCGCGGTGTCCTTTGTCAGCCACAGTTGCAGAGCCAAAGTCTGGGTCGTTTGAACCTCTTTGAGGTAGTAGCCCCAAGTGCGCGGATGGTGACGGCAAAGGTCACCGCAAATTGAAGGAAGACCTCCGAAGCCAACGCCCAGGATCGCAATGTCGAACGTGTCAGAAGCGAACAAACGATCGCCGGCCGGCCGTCGCTTCAGCGTGAGCGGACTATCCGCATCGACCCAATCGGTCCACGCCGATTCCAGGTCGTATCCCTCCAATCTGTGGCCATCTTCGATCTGGTCGTAGATAGGATGGGTCGGCCAGCTCTTGAAAGATTTTTCCGGGACGTCGATCAGCGGCTTATAGTCGGCGTTGGGGTCTTTAAGCTTGACTTGACGGCCGAAGACAATTGCTTCGAGTTCGCTTCCGTCGCCGGATAGTTGAAGTTCATCCAACCTATGAAAGAACTTGAACTTCACGTCCCGCCCGCGAAGATAGCTGTAAAGCGGCGCGAACAGAAAATCGCCCATCGGCTCTCTTAGCGTATAGAAGATCGATCCTTTGTAGCTCAGCAAGAGCCGAATCAATGAAAGCGTGGCGACGCCGGCCCCGACCTCGCGGACTCCGCGGATGTAGCCGAAGATGTAGTCGTAGCAACCCCGAACAATCCCGGACTCCAGACTCGCTTGTTTACAGCCGTTTTGCGTCATCCAGTCGGACCATTCCAAATGGTCGATAGCGTCAAATCCGCCCGACAGCACCTCCTCCGAGAAAATTCCGTCGATCAACGCCGCCGCCAGGTCGTATAGAATCTCGAGACGACGTGTCTCGTCATCCTGCGGCGCACAGCGGACCGCGCTTGCGACCTGCTTGCGGAATACGCATACAAGATCGGTCACCGTCGTCCTGTCATTGGCGGTGATCGGATCGGCGCCAGGCCTATCCAGCAATGCTCTGATCGCGGAAAGCGCCGTTGGAAAGGCGACGTCTACAGGCGCCTTCAACGCCGCGGCGATCTCTTGTTGCGCGCTTGTTCGAGCGCTCGGATCCTGAAAGCCTGCGAATCCGGAATCGACGAAGCCCTGCTCCACCCAGGACAACAGTGTTCTCAAGAAAGTGAGCGGAGCCACCCCGCCATCCAGGTCGATTCCCGGATCGAGCGAGTTCGCTCGCGCCTGAAGCAGCCAAGGCTTCCATGAATCCTCGACAAACTCCATGGCGGTGAAATGGTTCAAGCCTTCAAATTTGGTGCGCCATTCGTTTGGCGAGCGCCCGAGACGGGCATATAGCCGCTGCACCAGATCGAATGAGTTATCGTAAAATCCGGCCCAAACGTGGAGGCCGTGTTCGAGCGCGCGCCAATCCCGCCCCCCGTCACGGCCTACCAGGCATTTGCCACCGAGGCGCCACCCGAGAGTATAGACGGTGATGTCAAAGCGCGTTTTTTTGGGGTCCTGCTCAGTCAGCTCGAAGGCGGCCGTCAGCGCTCCAATGCCGCCGCCAAGAATTGCAATTTGCGTCTTGTTCGTCATCGCCTGTCCTTGCAGCTTGTGGAACGGCGCCTGATGGATCGTCGATGTATTTCCGCGCCGCTGCCGCCCCACGCCGCGGCGACCACAGCTTCGAGCAGCAATATCCCCTCCTCTGCCGCGAGCCTGATCAGCGAGAGATAGTCATCTTCAAATCTCAGGAAATCCTCGCCTGGTATCGCAAAGCTCGTGCCCAGGATTGCCCGAGCTGCCTGCATGCCGGAGATGACCGCTGCCTCGATGCACTCGGTGTTGAAGCCGGTATCGATCCAGGTCCCCGCGAGGTAGAGGTTCTCAAATCCGGAGGCGTCGGTGGCCAGTCGCCACTGCGTGGAGCCGGCAGCCGTTGCGACGCAACAGCTCGATGGATCGACGTTCGCCCGATACACCTGCGCGTCGATGCGGTCCGGGTCATTGGCTGCATTCGGGGCGAACAAGATGTTCCAATTGAAATAGCCGCCTGGGCTCGACTTCGACCAAATGTAGCGAGCCTTGTTGGTGAACCAGCCGATCGCCTCGACGCGCGCGAGCGCTTTGGCATCGGCGGGGACCCGCGTTTGATCCGGGGGTGCGCGGAAGAGATCGGTC
>Ga0070717_10002849_pt1 | contig 12265 bp, 11 predicted proteins | sample LARL113metaG_FD_71366 | JGI IMG/M metagenome (GOLD analysis project Ga0070717, IMG submission 71366) | Corn, switchgrass and miscanthus rhizosphere microbial communities from Kellogg Biological Station, Michigan, USA - LAR L11-3 metaG | ecosystem: Host-associated > Plants > Roots > Rhizosphere ...
CAGAATTTGGTTGGGTTTTCACGATAGCGGTCTGGTGCAGTTGGTGGATGGTAAGCCCGAACGAGTGTATACCAAGAAGGACGGCCTGCCGAGCAACGAGATTTTTTCCATTCGCGAGAACCAGGAGGGTGACCTGCTGATCGCTGCTCGCGGCGGCCCCAGCCGTTTGCACGACGGTTACTTCGTGAATCCCGTCATGACCGATCCACTCAACCGTCGAGTAGCGTTTGATTATCTCCAGGACCGCAGCGGTAAGCTGTGGGTGGCTTCTCCCGCTGGAGTTAGCGAACTGACAGGCGGCCGTTCGCGCAGTGTAATCCCTGGCGGGTCTCAACTCGACACGGATGCCGTGGTTTTGTGCGAAACGCACGACGGCAGCCTGTGGGCTGGGACGTACAGTGTCGGTCTGTGGCGCTTGAACAACGGACAACTCCGCCTCTACACGGTCGCCGACGGTCTTTCGAGCAATCAGATTCGCTCGCTCGTGGAAGGCTCGGACGGCACTCTGTGGATCGGCACATTCGGCGGTGGGTTAGACGCGATGCGCGACGGCCACTTCTTTCATATCAGCGCTCGGGATGGCCTGTTGAGCGACAACGTTTCGCATATTGAGGACGATGGCCGGGGGTCGTTGTGGCTAAGCACTACGCGCGGGATCTGCCGCGTCCGTAAACAAGACATTTGGGATCTGATGAATGGCAAGATCCGGAAAATCGAGCCGGTGAACTACGGAGTGGCGGATGGGCTTAGAAGCGCGCAGTGTGCTCCCGGATATCCGACCAGTCGTGGTGGCACAAGAAGCCGCGATGGACGATTGTGGTTTCCCACCAGCCTCGGGTTGGCGGTGCTGGATCCGAGCGATCGCCCAGCCGCTGTCGCGGCGCCAGTAGTTCATTTGATCGAGGTGGCCGTGGACGGACGCGACATGCCCGTTGCGGAAGGCGCCAAACTCGCGCCCAGCAATGGACGCATGCAGTTCCGATATACCGGCATCTATCTCAGGGCTCCTGAGCGCGTGCGTTACTCGTATCGGCTGGAAGGACTGGATGGCGAGTGGATCAGCTCAGTTGCCCGGCGCGTGACAAATTACAATAGCCTGCCGCATGGCCGATACCGCTTTACCGTTCGCGCCACCGTTCCCGATGGACCATCGGGCGAAACCTCGTTGGCCTTTGAGCTGCTCCCGCACTTTTACGAGACGGCCTGGTTCCGTTATTTCTGCGCCGCTCTGGCGGCCGCGGCCATTTGGGGTCTGTACAACTTGCGGCTCCGTCAGATTCGCCAGCGATTTTCGCTGGTGCTGGAAGAACGGGGACGGCTGGCGCGCGAAATACACGATACGCTGGCGCAGGGCTTCGTAGGGATTTCGTCGCAATTGGATGCTGTAGCGTTTACGCTGAATGGACACGTCGACCTGGCGCGTAAGCACCTGGAACTGGCTCGCAAGATGGTACGGCATAGCCTGACGGAAGCTCGGCGCTCCGTAATGGATCTGCGCGCCTCGGCACTGGAAGGTCACGACCTGCCAGCCGCGCTCTCCCAAGCGGCCCACCAGTGGACCGCGGGCTCCCCGGTGCAGATCCGGGTGGATGTGGAAGGCGAGAACCGGCCATTGCCGGAGGAGACCGAACAACATCTCTTGCGAATCGCACAAGAGGCTGTCACCAACGCTGTAAAGCACGCGCGCGCGAGCCACGTAAGCATCCATCTGGAAATGGCCAGCCGGAAACTCAGCTTGCGAGTGGCCGACAATGGTCGAGGCTTCGAGCAGGATGAAGCCTTCTCGGAAGTGGGCGGCCACTTCGGCCTGTTGGGCATGCGCGAGCGCGCCGAACGGTTGGGCGGCGAACTTCGGTTGCACAGCGAACCCGGCCACGGGACGGAAGTCGCGGTCACAGTGCCGATCTCACGATGACAGGGCCTCTGAAGGCAGATCGGGCGATTCGCATCCTCATCGCGGAGGATCATCTGATCGCGCGCGTGGGAGTGAAGACCATTATCAACACTCAACCCGACATGAAGGTAGTGGCCGAGGCCGCCAACGGCCTGCAGGCCGTGGAATTGTTCCGCAAACACCGGCCCGACGTTAGCCTGATGGATGTGCGCATGCCCGAGATGAACGGCGTGGAGGCGACGCAGGCGATCCGGGCTGAATTTCCCGATGCGCACATCATCGCGCTCAGCACCTATGGTGGCGATGAGGATGTGCGGCGTGCCTTGCATGCGGGAGCTCGGGCGTATTTGACGAAAGACGTGCTACACGATGAGTTGATCCGTGCCATCCACGCGGTGCATTCCGGTGGAAAGTATCTGCCGCCGGGAGTGGCGGCTGCGCTGGAATCGAGCGCTTTGCCCGCCGGTTTGAGCGGCCGGGAAGCCGAGGTGCTTGCCCTGATCGTCAAGGGCTATGGCAATAAGCAAATCGCGTATGCATTGGGCATCGCCGAGCACACCGTCAAAAACCATGTGAAGAGCATCCTGAGCAAGTTGAGTGTGGACGATCGGACGCAAGCGGCGACTGCGGCGATTCAGAGAGGGATTATTCATTTGTGAAGCTGTCCGCAGAAATGCTGACACGGAACGATGAGGGTGCGCCGCGCCAGATTTCCCCAGACCTCGATGCCCCAGGGAAATAGCGCGGCGGTAGGCATTCCGGCGGTGGTGATGCAAGCCGCGGAGGTGCAGATCGATGAAGAAGTCGATATACGCGAGGAGGCCGGGCGCATCGTCATTGAGCCTGTGCGCGAGAAGACATATACACTAGGCGAACTTCTGAAGGGGATCACCAGGGAGAATATTCACGAGGTTATTGATTACGGTCCTCCAGAAGGCGGGGAGATCTGGTACTGGCACGGGGCTTCGTGCCGGACGCGGGCGATGTTGTTTGCATGAACTTCGCGCCGCAAGCGGGCGCGAGCAGTTTGGCCACCGGCCGGCGCTGGTGCTAAGTCCAGCGGCTTACAACAATAGAACGAGTTTGATGGTCTGCTGTCCCTTGACAACGCGAATCAAGAATTACCCGTTCGAAGTCTTGATAGCCGGAAACCCGCCGAGCGCTGTGCTTGCGGATCACGTCAAGAGTTTCGATTGGCGGGCGCGAAAGGCCGTTCGCAAAGGGAAGGTGTCGGCTTCGGAACTGGCGGACGTGCGAGCCAAGATTCGCGCGCTGATGGGCTAAGCTAATTGGTTAAGAAATGATGGGATCGATATGACCCACGTCGCCTTGCTTCGCGGCATCAACGTCGGCGGCAAGAACCTGCTGCCGATGAAGGATCTGGCCGGAATGTTCGCAGAGGCTGGATGCACGGAGGTGCGCACTTACATTCAGAGCGGCAATGTGATTTTCGAGGCGCGGGCCGGGGCGTTGGAGATCGCCCAGGTCGTAGTTGCGAACATTAAGAAACGATTTGGTCTTCGAACTACGCTTATTATTCGGAATGCGCAGCAGTTGCGTAGAATTATTCTAAAAAATCCATTTATTAACACAGGAGTCGACGAAAAAGCGCTTCACGTTTACTTCCTTGCCAGCACTCCGAACGCTCATGCAATCGGCGGCTTGGATACTGGCCGGTCTGCGCCGGACTCTTTTCACGTGCTGGGACAAGAGATTTATTTGCATCTTCCAAACGGCATGGCACGCACCAAGTTGACCAATGCCTACTTCGATTCCAAGCTCTCCACGACGTGCACGGCGCGAAATTGGGCAACAGTGCTGAAACTTGCCGCGATGATGGAAGCGCGATAAGCCTGTTAGCTTAGTGGTGCGTGATCTCGTTTTCAAATATCAATAAGCAGTACGGCAAGCAGTTGATTTTCGTCGACGCTTCGTTTCAACTGAACCCCGGCGAGAAGGTTGGCCTGGTTGGCCCGAATGGCGCGGGCAAGACGACATTGTTCCGCATGATCGTGGGCGAGGAAGAGCCGGACGACGGTTCAGTGACCGTTCCCAAGCGGCTTCACATCGGTTACTTCCGCCAGGACGTGGAAGAGATGAAGGGTCGCTCGGTTCTGGATGAGGCCATCGCGGGCAGCGGGCGCGCGGGCGACCTGCATCATGAGCTCGAAGATCTGCAGCGCGCCATGGAAGATCCCGAGCAGGCCGGCGAAATGGATCGAATCTTAGAACGCTTCGGTCATGTGCAAGAGGAGTACCAGCATCTGGATGGGTACGCGCTGGAAGCGCAGGCCCGCGAGGTGCTGCATGGCCTCGGTTTTCAAGACGACCAGATCGACGGTGACGTCGGCGCGCTGTCGGGTGGCTGGAAAATGCGCGTGGCGTTGGCGCGAGTGCTGTTGGGCCGGCCAGACGTGCTGCTGATGGACGAGCCGACCAATCACTTGGATATCGAGTCGATCATTTGGCTAGAGCAGTTCCTCAAGTCCTACCAGGGGGCGCTGCTGATGACCTCGCACGACCGCGAATTCATGAACCGCATCGTGACAAAGATCGCCGAAATCGATTCAGGCGAGATCGTCACGTACTCGGGCAACTACGATTTCTACGAGCGTGAGCGCGCCATTCGCGAGACCAACCAGCAGGCTGCCTTCGCGCGCCAGCAAGCCATGCTGGCTAAGGAGCAGCGTTTCATCGATCGCTTCCGGACGCACGCAGCTAAGGCAGCGCAGGTGCAGAGCCGCATCAAGGCGCTGGATAAGATCGAGAAGGTGGAATTGCCGAAGAAGCGTCACGTGGTGAAGTTTGAGTTTCGCGTGCCGCCGCGCTCGGGCGACCAGGTGGCGGTGATCGAAGACCTTCACAAACGGTTTGGCTCGCGCGTGATTTATGACGGATTCAGCCTTACGGTACGGCGTGGCGAGCGCTGGGCTGTGATGGGCAAGAATGGCGCGGGCAAAACCACGCTACTGAAAATGATCGCAGGAGCCATTGAGCCGGATGAAGGAAGCGTGAGGCTGGGCGCGAGTTTGAGCATGGGATATTTCGCGCAGCAGTCGCTGGACGTGCTGGATCCGGAGCTGACGGTTATCGATCAGCTCCAGAAGGATTTTCCGCAGGACGGACTAGGGTCGCTCCGTACGCTGGCCGGCGCCTTCCAATTCTCAGGAGATGATGTGGACAAAAGCATCCGGGCGCTTTCGGGCGGCGAGAAATCGCGGCTCGCGATGGCGCGGATGCTGTACAATCCGCCAAATTTTCTGGTGCTCGACGAACCGACGAATCACCTGGACCTGGCTACCAAGGAGATGCTGGTGGAAGCGCTGAAGGAATTTGAAGGCACGATGATCTTCGTGTCGCATGACCGCACTTTCTTGCGAGGTCTGAGTTCCCGCGTGCTGGAACTCGGCGGGGAAAACGGGCGCGATCGCAATCCGCACGTGTACTTAGGTTCGTACGTCGAGTATGTGCAAAAGACCGGGCATGAGGCGCCGGGAATTTACTCATAAAAGACGATGCGTGTAGGTGTTCTTGGACTTGTTGCCCTCGCCGCTGTTATCACGAACGCGCAGCAGCTCGATTTGCCATGGGGACCGAGTAGACGGCTCGCATCGCCTGACGGGTCGAAGATCCTCTATGGCGTTCCCTACGATCAGGGCCGCAACGAAGGGCCGTCATTGTGGATTGAGGATACGCGCACGCGCCGGCGCACGAAGTTGTTTGACATCGGCAGCACGTTATCGGCCGCCTGGTCGCCGGACGGCGCCGCCTTTTATGTAAACGATCATTTGGCGAGCGATCGTGAGAGCGCCTACATCTACGATGCAGCCACGCTGAAGCGAATCGACATCGCGGATCGCATTCTGGCGACGGACCCCGAGAGCCCCAGTCTGGCAACAGGTCACGTGTACTTCCAGGTGACGCGTTGGGAAAGCCCATAGGAGATGGCCGTGAGTTTTTTTGGGCACACCGACGAGCAACCGGTGCTGTGCTTCACTCTTCGCTATCGGATTGGTAAGGGGGGAGTGGTCCGGAAGCTATCACGGCGCGTTACGCCAGCGACGGCGACTTCCTGCGACGAGTCGCCATGATACCGGACTCATTTGCGTCAAGCCACTGCGATCGACCTCTCGCGAATCGCCTCGAACAAATCAGCCGTAGAATCAAGCATGGACACAGACCAAAAGAGTCTCGTCACACCTCTGCTGTGAGTACCGAGAGTACTTAGTGTAAGTCTATTTTCGCCGATGGTGTTCTTTAGTACGGTGACTTGTTACCAGTGGTCGTGGACCTTATCTCGTTCCTGCTGTTCGGCGTATCATGTCTGGTGCTACCGTGCGATCATTGCGTGATGAATCGACGCGGGCAATCGTGGGAGAGGGACTGCTGGTGGCCAGTACTAGTACACGCGTTGCGTGCAAGTTGGTAAATAATAGAAGAATACATGACTACCGCTTCTACACACTATGCCAGAGACATCTCCCAAGCCTTGAGCAGCAACAAGCACCTGCTTAAGTGGGTGGAGAAAATGGCAGAGCTAACTAAGCCGGACAGCATTCATTGGGTGGACGGCTCGGAGGAAGAATACGATGCGCTCTGCGCCCAGATGGTGGGGAGCGGGACTTTTATCAAACTGAACCAAGAGCTTTGGCCGGGCTGCTACTATGCGCGTTCAGATGCCAGTGATGTTGCTCGCGTGGAGGACCGGACATTCATTTGCTCGCTATCGAAGGACAACGCCGGGCCGACGAACAATTGGGTGAATCCGTTTGAGATGCGCAAGACGCTGAAGGGGCTGTTCAGTGGCTGCATGCGGGGGCGGACGATGTACGTGCTGGCCTTCAGCATGGGTCCGATTGGGTCGCCGATGTCGCAGATCGGCGTTCAGCTCACCGATTCACCGTATGTCGTGGTGAACATGCGCATCATGGCTCGCATCGGTCTCGACGTGTTCAAAGAAATCGACAAGGACGAAAAGCGCGTGGTGCCCTGCATGCACAGCGTCGGGATGCCACTGGGTTCGGGCGATCACGATGTGCCTTGGCCATGTAACGAACAGAAGTACATCGTTCACTTTCCCGAGACGCGCGAGATCTGGTCGTTTGGATCGGGCTACGGAGGCAATGCGCTGCTCGGCAAGAAGTGTTTCGCGCTGCGGATCGCCTCAAACATCGCGCGCGACGAAGGCTGGATGGCGGAACACATGCTGATTTTGGGCGTGGAAGATCCGAAGGGCGAGAAGACGTATGTGGCAGCTGCGTTTCCGAGTGCGTGCGGCAAGACGAATTTCTCCATGATGGTGCCGCCCAAAGCGTTCGACAACTGGAAGGTGTGGACTGTAGGCGACGACATTGCGTGGATTAGGCCGGATGAGAATGGACGGCTGCGCGCGATCAATCCGGAATCAGGATTTTTCGGAGTGGCGCCGGGCACTTCGGTGAAGACCAATCCAAATGCGATGGCGACGCTCGCGCGCAATGCAATTTTCACTAACACAGCGCTGACGCTGGATGGCGGCGTGTGGTGGGAAGGAATGACGGACCAGCCTCCAGCCGAATGCCTGGATTGGAGGGGCAACCGGTGGACGCCGGAGATCGCAAAGGAGACTGGGGCCAAGGCAGCGCATCCGAATTCGCGCTTCACGGCGCCTGCTTCGCAATGTCCGACTATAGACGCCGCGTGGGAAGATCCGCACGGCGTGCCAATCAGCGCGCTGATCTTCGGCGGCCGGCGCGCTACGACGATGCCGCTGGTGTACCAGGCATTTAACTGGAGCGCGGGCGTATACACGGGGGCCACCATGGGCTCCGAAACCACCGCTGCGGCCACGGGCGGCGTAGGCGTAGTGCGCCGTGATCCGATGGCGATGCTGCCATTCTGCGGCTATCACATGGGCGATTACTTCCGGCACTGGATCAAGATGCAACGTTCGTTGAGCGAGAGCCCGCGCATCTTCCACGTGAATTGGTTCCGCAAGAACGCGGACGGCAAGTTCCTGTGGCCGGGTTTCAGTGAGAACATGCGGGTGCTGAAATGGATCGTGGATCGGGCGCGCGGACGGGCCCTCGGAAGAGAGACGCCTATCGGATGGATGCCGCGCTACGAAGACGTCGACTGGACAGGGCTCAACTTCTCCAAGCAGCAGTTCGACGAGCTGCAGGCCTTCGACAGGACGGCATGGAAATCCGAAGTGATGGCACACGAAGAGCTGTTCATCACTCTCCACGATCATCTGCCACCAGAAATGATTTACGAGCGCGAACTGCTGATTTGCCGGTTGTAGAAATAGGTTCAAAGCCGGCCCACTAACGCGCGTCCGACGTCTGCTAATCTCGTCGCATGGAGAAGATCAACATTCGCGAGAAGCTCAGTCTGTTTTCCGATCATTGGAATCCCCGCATTGTCGGGGAATTGAACGGCCAACACGTCAAACTGACGAAATTTCAAGGCGAGTTTGTGTGGCATGACCACGCCGCGGAGGACGAGCTGTTCCTGGTTGTCCGCGGCAGTTTTCGCATGGACTTTCGCGACCGCAGCGTGACGCTGAACGAAGGCGACTTCATTATCGTGCCGCGCGGCGTGGATCACCGTCCGGTGGCCGATCAGGAAGTGGAAGTGATGCTGTTTGAGCCGGCGCAGATCAAGCACACCGGAGACGTCGAGAGTGAGTTGACCGTGCACGAATACGAGCGCATTTAGACGCTCGCCAGCGCTTCTCAAAACCGTCGGTCAAGAACACACGCCCGCCTGCGGAAAATTTGCAGCTACAGAGCGCCATCACGACTCAAGCAATCCGATGCGGCGGTTTGGCGCGCGGTGCTACCATCGAGAGACAACTTTTCGAAAATCGGAGGATTCATTTGGCACGAGCAGTCATAACGGTACTCTTCTGTCTTCTCTTAGGCGCCTGGCAGCAAGCCTCGGCCCAGATCAATCTCGGACAAAGCGCTCAAAATCTAACCTTAACCGGTCTTGGTCCGAATGCAAGCGGCGACGGTGTTTCACGAGTGACGTGGGGCGATTGTTCGTATGACGGAACCAAAACAATCTGTACCCTCTCTGGGCCATTCACGGGGCTTGGACCGGGTGGCACCTGGGTCTACACGCTTACCTATCCTGGCAACGGGCTATCACCGCTGGACGCCATTACGGCACCTGGAAGCGACCTGTTCACCATTTCCTTGAGCGCCGGCAGCCTGACCTTTGTCTTCAATGAGAGCAATGGAACGTCAGTTTCGTATAACCATTCCGGAGGGTTGTTTTACGTGCCCGGTCTAACTTCGTGTACCGGAAATGTCACGACCTGTGGAGTAGGGGCGGTTGGGCAGACACCCGGCGCTACCATCAGCGGACCAGTGACCGGCACTCTCGACATTACTCCGGTCATTCAGGCCGTGATCTCTGCGGGAGACTATGGCGGGTTTACCTCGATTGCGCCTGCAACCTGGATCGAGATATACGGACAGAATCTCGCGACGACAACCGCGGGCTGGACCGGGGACTTTCAGGGTAACAATGCGCCGACGTCAGTGGGTGGAACGACGGTCACAGTGGGCGGCCAATCCTTGTTCATCGACTATGTGAGTCCGAGCCAAGTGAATGGCCAAGTACCGTCGAACGTGGCAACCGGACCGCAACAGGTGATTGTCACCACGGCAGGCGGATCGAGCGCTCCCTTCACGATCAATGTCAATGCTACAGAGCCGGGCCTGCTGGCTCCGGCGCCATTCAAGATCAACGGCACACAATACGCAGTGGCGGAGTTTTCCGACAGGTTTCTGGTTTTGCCGCCGGGGTTAGTGAGCGGGGTAGCCTCCAGGCGCGCGGTGCCGGGAGATACGATCATGCTGTTTGGCATTGGGTTTGGCCCGGTTTCGGATAACACTCCCGCAGGGGTGATTGATCAAGGCACGAACCAGGTGAACGGGTCGTTGGACATTTCCATCGGCGGAGTATCCGCGCAAGTGTCGTACGCGGGATTGACACCGTTCTTGGTGGGACTCTATCAGTTCAACGTCGTGGTTCCAAACATTGCCGCCAGCGATATGACACCGCTGACGTTCACGTGGAACGGCACTCCGGGAACGCAGAAGATGTTCCTGTTTATCGGGAATTGAGATCCTGCTGATATACGACAATTCTACGGGGAAACCTAGTCTTGTTGCTCCAAGTCGGGTCGTTCCCGCCCGTAACCAGAAAGCTTAGGCGCCGGCGCAGCACGGCGTTTGCCGGTCCAGCTGAACCTAAGCCCACGAGGTTTAAGCCCGCGGAGTAGGGCATGTCAACTGTTTGCCGTTCCGACGATTGGACCGAAGTTTCCGAAACCAACTTCATTCGGCCATCTGCACAGCACTCCTCCGGTAGCAAATAGCGAGAACCGAACTCGCCAGTCGATATCAGGTGGCTCTTGTTCCGCCTTGCTTGGCGACGAAAAAATCGAAGGAGCCCTGAAGGCGAAGTTCAGGGTTCCCGAGCGGGTCGAAAACGCTCCAATGGACTGAACCACAGCCGTGGTGGCCAATGTTCGAGGCCATTTTCGCGAGAGTGCGAGGAGTTCACACGCGACCACGCAGCCGATGAACACCAGGAAGACCAGGAAATCGACTTCGTAGCGCTGAGACGTAAATCCGGTGGCGTCAACAAAGAAGATACAAGCCATCGCAAACGCAATCATGACGGAGACGAATGCAAAAACTCCACGCCTTCCGCCAATCGCGTCCGGCAGAAAGGCGTGAAGATCGCAATCCCTGCTCCGGGGCTGACGCCGAGTAGGCGGGACGTAGGTTCCAGCAAGCAGCGCGGCGGCAGGTTCACTAGCGAGTCAAATAGCAGACGCCATGCGACCCGAACAAATGGAAATTCCGGAACGAGATCCAGAGGGCAAAGGAGCAGGTAGTAAAGGCCGGGAACGACGTTGACGATCGACAAACGAACGTTTGGGAAGTCGGTGATTTGATAGTAATACCGATCTAATCCGAGGTTCCGCGCGAAGCGGTCAGATACGGCGCCGATGCCGATGATCCAGAAGTTGAAGGCACCCACAATGAGGAACGGCGACCCAATCCTTGCGCGTCTTTTGCCCCGATCTTTTGAGTTGACCACCAGGGCCAAATTGTATCGAATTCCGCGAGATGCTTTCATACGGCTACGGCGGTCTGTCTTGTCAAGGTGGAGCGCATGGGCTTGGTGACGGTGGACATGAGATTGCGACCCAGCATAGCGGAGGCCGTCATCACGCCACCAAAGAGAGCGCCGGCGACGCCGAGCGAGGCCACGTCCTGTCCGGTGAGATAGAGATTTCGGATGGACGTATGAGGCGTGAGGGAGCGGAGTCGAAACCGTTCTGGTGTTGCGGCCAGCCCATAGGCTTCGCCTTGCTGGTAATTCATGAAGTGGCGCGTGGTGAGCGGAGTGGACAGCTCAGCGTGATCGATTTTGCCGGCGACGGCGGGAACGTTGCGCTCTACTTCGCTCTGGATCCGAGCGGCTAATGCTTCTTTGAACGCGTCGTACTCAGCCGCGCGGTGTTTCCAGCGAGAGCCTTCCCAGTGCGCGAACCATTCGTAGGGGACCATAACGACCGCTTCGAGGGTGGCGCGGCCAGGGTGATTGCGCTCGAACTCGGGATCCTTGGCCGATGGAAAGGAGATGTAGAGCACGGGAAAAGGCGCGGACGGATCGTGCAGGAAGCGCCCGAGATTGGCATCGTGATCGCATGCGCCGTTCCCTGAAGATGGATAGATCCAAAGATTCGTGCCAGTTAGCCCGAGCTCGCGCGCGCTTTGTTTCACACCGATGTACAGACTCAGGTGCGCGAAAGAGCCGGGGAATCGTTCCAGGTCGCGCAGAATCGGCTGCGGCGGGCGAACAAGGCGCTGGAACGTGTTGCGCGCCCCGGTGTCGCTGACCACTAGATCGGCGCGAAATTCGCGGCCGTCAGCCATTTGAACCCCGACGGCCCGGCCATTCACAACCATGATTTCCTGGACCTCGGCGCTGACGACCACCTTTCCACCATGGCTTTCGATGACAGGTGTAATAGTTTCGGCGATGCGAGCAGCACCGCCAACGGGGTAGCTGGCGCCATTGAAATAGTGCGCGGCAACGATGGCATGGATGCCGAAGCTGCTCTGTGCGGGAGGGAGGCCGTAGTCGCCCCACTGCGCGGTGAGGACTGCGATCAGCTCTTCGTTTTGCGTGAAGCGGCGCAGTACGTCGAGTGTGGATTGAGAAGCCCAGCGAAGAAACGGCGCGCGCAGGAAGCTACCGGCGAGACTTGCGACTGGCCGAGGGATGGCTTTTTCAGCAAAGTAGAGACCACTGGCCTTTTGAGCGGACTGGACAGCGGCGAAATAGCGATCGATGCCAGCC
>Ga0070717_10002851_pt1 | contig 12257 bp, 9 predicted proteins | sample LARL113metaG_FD_71366 | JGI IMG/M metagenome (GOLD analysis project Ga0070717, IMG submission 71366) | Corn, switchgrass and miscanthus rhizosphere microbial communities from Kellogg Biological Station, Michigan, USA - LAR L11-3 metaG | ecosystem: Host-associated > Plants > Roots > Rhizosphere ...
GCGAGCCTTTTGAGCGGCCTCGACAACGGCTTTGTCGCCACGGGCGTCAAATAACTGGCGGGCGTAGTCGTGGATGTCGATTTCCTGCATTCGCATGGCATCGTGCTCCTCTTATCAGAGCGGCTGCGATAGCGGACGGGAACCGCGTACGTTGGACGTCGGAGCCGTTTCCAAAGGGATAATCTGCATCTTGGCAAGTCGTTCCGGCAAGGGTTCCCAGCCATCGCTCCTCGAAGCGACGCGTTGGTGCGACCCGCAACCGGACGGGTGATCCGCGCCTCGCTTTTTCTCGCGCAGAAGAGCGGCCGTCTTGCCGGCAGATCACTTCTTAAAAAGCCCGACTAATTCCACATGCGCGGAGAACAGGAATTGGTCGACCGGTGTGACCTGCACGATGCGATAACCCGCCGCGACAAGAATGCGGGCATCGCGCGCGAAGGTCGCGGGATTGCAGGATACTGCAACGACAGTCGGCGCGGCGGAAGCGGCAAGCTCGCGCGCCTGCGCCTCGGCGCCTTGCCGCGGCGGATCGAACACCACGGCATCGAAGGCTTTGAGCTCACTCGCCGCCAACGGGTGCAAGGTCGCGCTGCTGCGCCGTCACCGGCTTGAGCCCCGAAGTTGCAGACGCCGCGCGCCGCAAGGCTGCGATTGCGTCGGCATCGCTGTCGACCGCGCTGATGCGGGCGCGCTCGGCCAGACGAAGTGCGAATGGCCCGACGCCGCAGAACAGGTCAGCGATTGCGCGCGCGTCCCGGCAATATTCCACGACCAGCTGCGCGAGGATCGCCTCGCCTGCACTCGTCGCCTGCAGGAACGCTCCTGGCGGAAGTGTGACCTGGGCGCGGCCGATCGTAAGCACGGGGGGCCTGCGCTGGGCGAGAAGTTCGCCGTGCCGCGTGAGCCTCGCAAGATTTCGGCGCTCCGCGACGCGGGCGAGCGCTGCCGTGTCCGCCGCCGTCAACGGGCCCGACCCGCGCACGTCGACATCGAGCCCAGCGTCGCTCGCGGTTACCTGGATGTCGAGCGGCTTGCGCACCGGCGCAAGCACTTCGGCAATGTCCCAGGCCACCGCGATCGCATCGGTGAGCGCTGGCGCCAGGATGGGGCAGCGGTCGATCGCCACCACGCGATGCGCTTTCATCGCGGCAAAGCCGACGGCGAGCACGTCACGTGGGCCGCACCGCGCGTGAAACACCGCGCGCCGGCGGCCCTCGCCGTGGGCCTCGATCACGTCGCGGACCGGCGCGTCGAGTCCGGCTCGCGCCAGGGCGGCGATGACAAGGCTGCGTTTCCAATCGCGATACGGCCCAGCGGCCAAATGTTGGAGGGCACAGCCGCCGCAGGCGCCAAAATGCGGACAGATCGGCGCAGTGCGCGCGGGACTGGCGGCCGTGACTCTGTTGAGGCGGCGGCGGTCGGCGTGACCAGGCCAGGGCTCGACCTCGGCGGTCTCGCCCGGCAGCGCGTACGGCACATAGATGGGGCCTGCGGCGGTGTCGGCGATTCCCTCGCCGTGCGACCCTAGGCGGGTGATCACTAGGTTCTCCACCATAGACTTTCGATAGCCAGCGATCGGGAGTCCGTCCAGATCAGGCGAGATGGAACGGATGAACTGTTGCCTATCGCCCCTTCGCCCTTCCTCGCCCGTCCTCCGACATGGTCAGCGCGTGGAAGCGGGAAATGAGCAGCGCCGCGAATGTCGCGACGCCGCTGGAGAATCCGATCCAAATTCCAACTGCCCCCAGGCCGCCCGGGAAAGCCAGTCCGTACGCACAGGTAAAGCCGATCAGCCAAAAGCTCACTGCGGCAAAGAACATCGGCACGCGTGTATCGTTAATTCCGCGCAACGCACCGGCGGCAATCGTCTGCACCCCATCGGTCACGAAGAAGCTCGCACCGATGAGTAGAAGCGTTGAGGCAAGCCGTGCTGCCGCGGCGTTCCCGCCTGCATCATGGCCGAGGAAAAGTAGCGGGATCAGGTCACGGAACGCGACCACGACAAGGGCCATTGCCACCATAAGGGCAGCTCCCAGTGCGATCGCACCGAAGCCGGCTCGGCGCACTGCGATCGGGTCGCGACGGCCGAGCGCCTGTCCGACCCGAACGGTCGCTGCAAGCGAGATACCGAATGGGATCATGAACAAGATGGCTGCGACCTGCAACGCGATCTGATGGGCGGCAAGCGCGGTGGTTCCGATCCACCCCATCAGGAGCGCGCCCGAGGAGAACAGCCCCCATTCGAGCATGAGGGCGCCAGAGATCGGCAATCCGATCGCAATCAACTCACGCAGCAACTCCCAGTCCGCTCGCCAGAATCTCCCGAGTACGCGATACTTTTTGAACGGACGGCAGGTATAGCAAATCCAAATCGCGGCGGCACACATTGCAACGTTGACGAACGTGGTGGCGAGCCCGGCGCCGAGCAGATCAAGCCGAGGCGCCCCGAACGCACCATTGATGAGTGCATAAGCGAGCATCCCGTTTACTGGGATGGCAGCGATGGTGACCCACAGCGCCGGTTCCGGACGATTGACCGCGCCCATGAAGTTGCGCACTGCGATGAAGCACCAGGCCGGGATCATCGACCATGCCAGCCCGGTCAGATAGCGGGCGGCGAGGGCCGCTGTGGCAGATGATTGCCCGGCCATAATGAGAATGTCCTCGCCCCAAAGCTGTGCGACATTCACGGGAATGCCAAGCATCAGCGCGGCCCAGAGTCCCACCCGCAGCGAGCGGCGGACCATCCGTGGTTCGCGTGCACCGAACGCCTGCGCCGCCAATGGTGTGATCGCAGAAACCGGTCCCATCCCAAGCACGAATCCGACGAACAGGATCAGGTGTGCGAGGCCGACGGCAGCTATGGCGGCGTCGCCGAGCCGCCCAATGAGCGCCAGGTCGGTCGTCATCATGGCGATCTGACCGAGTTGGGTCAGCGCCATGGGCCACGCCAGTTTGACCGTTTCGATGATCTCGCCGCGCCAAACCGCGCGCGCCCGCGCCGCTGCGGCCGCCGTGATGTTTCCTGGCAATGTCATCTCGCGGCACCATAGCGGATGCTATGGCAACAGAAAGGTGCAGCGGGCGGGTTCAGCTGCGCCCGGCTGCGATGAAGAATTCGCGGTTGCCGTCGCCGCCCGGAATGGGCGAGGGGACCATTCCGGCGACCGTCCACCCGCAGGACGCGACAAAGGCGGCGATGTCGTCGCAGACGGCGGCATGAACGCGCGCATCGCGCACGATGCCTCCCTTCATCCGGCGTCGGCCGGCTTCGAATTGTGGCTTGATCAGCGCGATGAGGGACACTGAAGTCTGCGACAACGCAAGCGCCGCCGGCAGGACCAGCTTGAGCGAGATGAAGCTGACATCAATGACGATGAAGTCGGGCCGTTCGAGGAGCGGCGCCGGATCGAGGCGGCGAACGTCGGTCGCTTCCAAGGATACGACCTCCGGTCGCCCGCGCAGGCTTGGATGCAGTTGGCCGCGCCCGACGTCCACCGCATAGACTCGCCGTGCGCCGCGCGCCAGCAGGACCTCGGTAAATCCGCCGGTACCCGCGCCGATATCGAGACAGACGCGGCCTCGGGGATCGAACCACGGATCCTCGGACCCGAAGTGATCGAGGGTGGCCGCAAGCTTCACCCCACCGCGCGAAACATAAGGATGCGCAGGCTCGGCGCGCAGCACCGCGTCGGCGGAGATCTCTTCCGACGGCTTCTCGACGACGAGCTCGTCGGCCCTCACACGGCGGGCGGCAATGGCGGTCTGCGCCTTGGCGCGGCTCTCGAACAAGCCGCGCTCGACGAGAAGGCGATCGATGCGAAGGCGGCGGGTCATGCACCTATTATCGAACGAAACGACGAACGGCGCGCAGCGTGCCGAGGTCTCGCGTACGCACACTGGAACAAATAACGGCGGTTTGCTGTTGTTCCCGTCGGCTCGCTGTGGCCCGAGCCGCAGAGCGGGGTTCAACCCAGCTCGGATCAGGACGGAGGAGAACCATGGCACGACGATATTCGCGCGGTGCTTCGAAGGACGTCGAGCGCGCAATGCGCAAGCGCAAACGCGGAACGCTCAAGAGCGGTAGAAGCGGAAGAAAGGTAAAGAGCCGCAAGCAGGCCATCGCCATCGGCCTTTCGGAAGCTCGCCGCAAAGGAAAAAAGGTGCCGCGCAGAGGCAAAAAATAGCTGGACGCGCGGAAGCCCTTACCCGCGTCCCATCCTCACCGCCTCGCCGCGCAGGTTCTGCCCGAGCGCCTCGAACGCCGTGGCAACGATTCCTCTGGCGTCGAGGCCGGCCTTGGCGTACATCGCCGCCGGCGAATCCTGATCTATGAACTCGTCGGGCAGCATCATGGAACGCAGCTTGATGCCGCCGTCGAGCACGCCGCTGACGGCCAACGCTTGCAGCACATGGGCGGCAAAGCCGCCAACGGCCCCTTCCTCGACGGTGATAAGCACCTCATGCTCGCGTGCGAGCCGAAGGAGGAGTTCGGTATCGAGCGGCTTGGTAAAGCGCGCATCGGCGACCGTGGTCGAAAGTCCGAGTGCGGCAAGTTCGTCCGCCGCCTTGAGGCATTCGCCAAGCCGTGCGCCGAACGAGAATAGCGCCACCTTTGTGCCCTCGCGCAGCACGCGCCCCTTGCCGATCTCCAACGGTGTGCCTTCCGCCGGCATCGGCACGCCGAGGCCCTCGCCGCGCGGGTAGCGCAGCGCCGACGGACGGTCGTCGATGGCGGCAGCCGTCGCCACCATGTGCACGAGCTCCGCTTCGTCCGCCGCCGCCATGACCACAAAGCCCGGAAGGCAGCCGAGATACGCCACGTCAAACGCACCGGCATGGGTCGGGCCGTCTGCGCCAACGAGGCCGGCACGGTCCATGGCAAAACGAACCGGCAAGCGCTGGATCGCCACGTCGTGTACGACCTGATCGTAAGCGCGCTGCAGGAACGTCGAATAGATGGTCGCAAACGGCTTGAAGCCTTCGGTGGCAAGCCCGGCGGCGAAGGTCACCCCATGCTGTTCGGCGATGCCAACATCGAAGCAGCGATCGGGAAATTCCTTGGCGAAGAGGTCAAGCCCGGTGCCCGACGGCATTGCCGCGGTAATGGCAACGATCTTGTCGTCCTTCCTCGCTTCCTTGATGAGGGCTTCGGCATAGACTTTGGTGTAGGCCGGCGCGGCCGCTTTCGACTTGGCCTGGGCGCCCGTTGCCACGTCGAACTTGACGACGCCGTGATATTTGTCGGCCGATTTTTCCGCCGGCTCGTAGCCCTTGCCCTTTTTCGTGACGACGTGAACGAGAAACGGCCCGTCCTTGGCGTCGCGCACGTTTTTGAGCACCGGCAAGAGATGATCGATGTTGTGGCCGTCGATCGGCCCGACATAGAAGAATCCGAGCTCGTCGAACAAGGTACCCCCGGTCACGAGACCACGGGCGTATTCCTCGATGGCGACCGCGCGCTGCTCCAGGAACGGGGGCAGCAGCTTGGCCACTTTTTTGACGGTATGGTGCACCGACCGGTAGGTGCGCCCGGAGACCAAACGCGCGAGATAACCCGAGAGCGCGCCGACCGGCGGCGCAATGGACATATCGTTGTCATTGAGGATGACGATCAGGCGCGAGTTCATGGCGCCCGCATTGTTCATGGCCTCATAAGCCATACCTGCGGACATCGCGCCGTCGCCGATGACGGCGATCACGTGGTTGGAATTGCCGGCGAGGTCGCGAGCGACCGCCATGCCCAGCCCGGCCGAGATCGAGGTCGAGGAGTGAGCCGCACCGAACGGGTCGTACTCGCTCTCGGCACGCTTGGTGAAACCGGAAAGGCCGCCCCCCTGCCGCAAGGTGCGGATGCGATCGCGCCGGCCGGTCAAGATCTTGTGCGGATAGGCCTGGTGGCCCACGTCCCAGATCAGCCGGTCCTGCGGGGTGTTGAACACGTAATGAATGGCGACCGTCAGCTCGATGACCCCGAGCCCAGCACCGAGATGGCCGCCCGTGACGGCGACGGCGTCGACGGTCTCCTGGCGCAGCTCGTCAGCCAGCTGGCGCAGTTGGCCGCTGTCCAGTCGACGCAGGTCGGCTGGCGTCTTGACGAGGTCCAGGAGTGGGGTCTTCGAAGGCTGATGCACGGGGGAGCTCCACCGACAAGGGGGCGGTAACCTAACGGGTTGCCCATGGTTTAACCAGCCAGGACAGCAAGGGCAAATCCGAAACGTTGCGAAGTACTTAACTTAGCTCGATTTTTCTGCAATGCTCCGGAACCTGCCGCGCCGCCGCGGCGTTGCCCACATCGCCCAAGGGTGCGAGTTGCGTCATGCCAGCACTTGCAACTTGGACGTACTTCTCCCGCAAGTCGTCACCCGGCCTGTTATCGGCTGTCACTAGGCGGGATCGCGTCCCTTTCGAGGGCGCCCCGGCAAAATGCAGGCGTGCGAGCTGACCGGTGGGTCTTCAGGTATATCGCAGGAAACGCAAGTTCAACGTGACCCCGGAGCCGCGGGGGCGGGTCCGTCGATCCGAAGGACACCAGTTCGTAATCCAAAAGCACGCGGCGAGGCGTCTGCATTATGACCTGCGGCTCGAGCTTGGCGGGGTCATGAAGAGTTGGGCCGTGACTCGCGGCCCAAGTCTCGTTCCGGGCGAGAAGCGCCTAGCGGTCCACGTGGAAGACCATCCCATCGAATACAACGCTTTCGAGGGGACCATCCCGGCAGGAGAGTACGGCGGCGGCACGGTCATGATTTGGGATCGCGGCCGTTGGCATCCGGAAGGCGATCCTGACGCCGGATACAAGAAAGGCCATCTCGACTTTACCCTCGAGGGCAAGAAGCTGCACGGACGATGGCATCTCGTGCGTATGCACGGTCGGGCAGGAGAGAAAAAGGAGCCCTGGCTTCTGATCAAGTCCAAGGATGAAGCAGCCCGCAGCGCCAGCGATCCGGATATTCTCGAGGAGCAGCCGCTGTCGGTGGTCAGTGGCCGATCGATCCCCGAGATCGCTGAAGGCAAGGGCCGCAAACGGGTCTGGCACTCGAACAGAAGCGTGAAGGAGAACGTCAAGGCAGGGGCGACCAAAGGCCATGCCGTCCCGCCGCGTGCGGGTGCGCCCAAAAGCTCACAACAGCGCGCGCGCACGCCGCGCGATCGGGACGGAGCGAAGAAAGGCAGCAAGGGCAGCGCCGGCAAGAGCAAGGACAAGGATCGGCGGCTAGGCGACGCGCCGCTGCCGGATTTCGTGCCGCCTTCGCTCGCCACCCTGCATTCGACCGCGCCGAGCAGCCCCGGCTGGGCTCACGAGATCAAGTACGACGGCTACCGCATGCAGGCCCGGCTCGACCGCCGCAAGGTGCGTCTGCTCACCCGCAAGGGTCTCGACTGGACCGAAAAATTTCCGAACGTCGCGGCCGCGGTTGCCAAGCTTCCCGCGCGCACGGCGCTGATCGACGGCGAGGTTGTCGTCGAAGATGAAGACGGGGCTTCCAGTTTTTCGGCGCTGCAGGCGGCGCTCAAGCAAGGAGAGCGAGAACGCTTCATCTACTACGTATTCGATCTTCTTCATCTTGATGGCCGCGATCTAACGGGGCTGCCCATGGCCGAGCGCAAAGCCGAACTGGCGCGGCTGCTCCCAACCGCAGAGAGCGGACCGGTCATCTACAGCGAACATTTTGAGGGTGACGGTCAGGCGGTTCTTCGCACCGCCTGCCTATGGAGACTCGAAGGAATCGTCTCGAAGCGCCTGGACGCGCCGTATCGCAGCGGGCGCTCGGAGAGCTTCATCAAGATCAAATGTTCCAACGCGCAGGAACTGGTGGTCGGCGGCTATTCGCCCTCGACCGCCTTGCCGCGAGCGATCGGAGCGCTGGTGGTCGGCTATTACGATGATGGCCGGCTCATCTATGCGGGCCGGGTCGGCACCGGATACACGCGCACGCTCGCCCGGGACTTGTGGAAGCGGCTGTATCCGCTTGAGACGAACGCACCGCCCTTCGATCAAATTCCCCGCGCCGAGGCACGGCGCTCCGACGTCCGCTGGGTCGAGCCGAGGACCGTGATCGAAGCGCAACTGCGCGGCTGGACCGCAGATGGGCTCGTGCGTCAGGCGGCGTTCAAGGGCGTGCGTGAGGACAAGTCGCCGCGGGAGGTGGTCCGCGAGCAGGCGGCGCCAGCAGCGGTGGAGGCGGGCGGAGCGGCCGCGCCGAAGAGCGCAGCGGAGACGGCAAAGACCATGACGAGGACCTCGAAGACGAAGTCGCGAGCGAGCCCGCGCAAGTCCCCGAGCCAACGTCCGGCGGATCCAAGCGACGTCCGCTTCACCCACCCCGACCGAGTCTATTGGGCCGACGTCGGCGTCACCAAGCAAGATTTGGCGGATTACTATCGCTCGGTCTGGGACTGGATGGCGCCGCACATTGTCAGTCGGCCGCTTGCGCTCGTGCGCTGTCCCGAGGGCACGAGCGGCCAGTGCTTTTTCCAAAAGCATGCTTCGGCCGGTCTGACCGAGGCAAACCTCCGCACCGTCATCGATTCCAACCGGCGGCAGGTGATCGCGGTCGAAGACCTCGATGGTGTGCTTTCCCTGGTCCAGGCAGGCGTGCTCGAACTGCATGTGCGCGGATCGACACTCGATCGCTTGGACGTTTGTAACCGCATCGTCTTCGATATCGATCCCGGCGAGGGCGTTTCCTGGGCCGGCGTGGTCGCTGCAGCGCGCGACGTGCGTGAGCGGCTCGACGCGCTGGATCTGGAAAGTTTCGTCAAACTCTCCGGCGGCAAGGGCCTGCACGTCGTTTTGCCCATCGGCGGCGCCGACTGGCGCACCACTAAGAACTTCGCGCAGGCAGTGGCGCTCGCGATCACCGCCGATGCTCCCGCTCGATACGTCGCGAAAATCACGAAATCGCTGCGCAGGGGAAAGATCTTCATCGATTACCTGCGCAATTCGTTGGAACAAACCTCTGTCGCCGCATACTCGACCCGCGCCCGGCCGGGAGCGGCGGTCTCGGCGCCGGTGACGTGGGAGGAACTTGGCCGCACCAAGGGCGGCAACCAATATACGATGCTCAATCTGGGCAAACGCCTCGGCGGCCTCAAGCAGGACCCGTGGAAGGATATCGGACGGCTGAAGCAGAATTTGCCGGATGCGCGGACACTGCGACGCCGGTAATCAGCCGGGCAACAGTCGAATGCCCGCTTTCGCGGGCGTGACGGGGCGCGGAGAGACTCTAATGCTTAGGTCACGTCCAGCGGCTCGGTTCCTGTCGGCTTGCCGGCGGCGTCGAGCGTGATCTTCTCCACCCGCGCCTCGGCTTGGCGCAACAGCTCCTCACAGCGGCGCTTGAGCGCCTCGCCGCGCTCGTAGATGGCAACCGACTCCTCGAGCGGCACCTTGCCCTCCTCGAGCCGCTTGACGATCGATTCGAGTTCCTCGATCGCCCGCTCGAAGGGGAGGCGCTTGACGTCGGAATGGGTCTCGTCGGCCATGCTCGGTTCCGGTGAGTCGCACCCTATATAATGTACTCCAACAAGAGGGGCCACTCTGCCCCTGACCGCGTGACGAGGAATGGCGGCTGCAAACGATCTGGGATTAGGGGCGATCGCAGCAGGTTGTGCCACTATTTGACCTGCATGAGGGCGGCGACATGAGCGGCAACCGAGTTGGCTAAGCCATCGAGGTCGTAGCCGCCTTCGAGCACCGAGACCAAGCGGCCTCCAGCGCTCGCGTCGGCTACCTCCATGAGCTTGCGCGTCGCCCAATCGAAATCGCTTTCGACCAAGTTGAGGTTGGCGAGCGGGTCGCGCATGTGGGCGTCAAAGCCGGCCGAGATCACGATGAGGTCCGGCCGGAAATCGCGCAACCGGGGCAGGATCACCGTCTCGAACGCGGCACGGAACGCCTCACCGCCGTCACCCGGCCGCAACGGTGCGTTGACGATGGTGTCGTGCTCGCCGCGCTCGCCCGCCGCGCCGGTGCCGGGGTAAAGCGGCATCTGATGAGTCGAGCCGTACATCACGGTGCGGTCGGACCAGAAGATCTCCTGCGAGCCATTGCCATGATGCACATCGAAATCGACGATCGCCGCGCGCTCGATACCGTGTTTCGTCTGGGCATAGCGGGCGGCGACGGCGGCATTATTGAAGAGGCAAAATCCCATCGGGCGCATCGTCTCGGCATGGTGGCCGGGCGGGCGCGCGGCGACGAAAGCGTTTGCCGCCTTACCTCCCATGATTTGGTCGACGGCGTGCACTGCGCCGCCGGCCGCGCGCAAGGCGGCCTCGAAGCTTCCCGGCGATAATGTGGTATCGGCGTCAAGCCCGAGCAGGCCCTGTTCCGGTGTCGCCTCGCGGATGGCGGTGACGTAGCGCATCGGGTGGCAGAGCGCGATGGTCTCGAGCGACGCCGCCGGCGCCTCGACCCGCGCAAGCGGTCGAAAGCGCTCGTGGGAAAGCGTCCGGTCGATCGCGCGCAGCCGATCGGGGCGTTCCGGATGGCCGGCCGGCGTGAGGTGGTTGAGGCAAGCGGGGTGGGTGATCAGAAGCGTGGACATCGGACGATCCGGGAGGCCGCGGGCGGTCGGTTATAGCAGAGGCGTTCGCCAGCGGCCTATCATATCGTCACGGCCGCAGTTCCCACCCGGCCGCTGCTCACTCCCATCTCTGCCCGGTGACGCTGACGCCGGCCGGTGGCGGCGGTTCATCCGGCACGAAGAACGTCGGCGCCAGCGGCTCGGCCGCGTCCACGCGATATTTCTCGAAATCGGTGACGCCCTCGGCCGCGAGGAAGCTATCGTCGATGAGAAAATTGCCGGTAAAGCTGCGTGACGGTTTCTGGAACACAAGGTACGCCGCGTCGGCAATAATTTCGGGCGTGCGCGACATGCGCATGACCCGCTCGCCGCCCAGCAGGTTCTTGATGGCCGCAGTGGCAATGGTGGTACGGGGCCACAGCGCATTCACCGCGATGCCCTTGTCGCGCAGTTCGCCGGCAAGACCCAGCACGACCAGGCTCATGCCGTACTTGGCGATCGAATAGGCCGTGCTCCCGGAGAACCACTTTTCCCGCATGTCGAGCGGCGGCGAATTCATCAGGATGTGGGGATTATCCGCTCTTGCAAGATGCGGGATGGCGTATTTCGAGACCATGAAAGTGCCGCGCGTGTTGATCTGATACATCAGATCGAAGCGGCGCACGTCGGTATCGACGACCGGCGTCCGCTGGATCGCGCTTGCGTTGTTGACGAGGATGTCGAGGCCGCCAAACGTCGCGACGGCTTGCTCGATCGCGCTTCTCACCTGCGCCTCGTCACGCACGTCGACGACAAGGGGCAGGGCGTTGCCGCCGGCCTTGGAGATCTCCTCCGCGGCGGTGAAGATGGTGCCCGGCAGCTTCGGATGCGGCTTGTCGGTTTTGGCCGCGACGACGATGTTGGCGCCGTCGCGCGCCGCGCGCAGCGCGATGGCCAACCCGATGCCGCGCGATGCGCCGGTGATGAACAACGTGCGGCCCTTGAGGGTCATGATGCGCCAGGGTTGGTCAGTCGCCTCGTCGAACGCAGATGACTTCAAGCCAGCGCCGCGTCCGCGGCGTTGACGCTATCTGCCGCTTGCACGACGGTGCGCTCAAGGCTCTCGCCCTGCACGGCGACATTCTCGGCAAAGAAGCGCGCGATCGCAACGCGCCCGGCCGCCTCGGCTCCATTACCGCCCATCCGCACCGCTGCGAGCGCCTCCTCGGCGAGGAGCGCGCCGCCGGCCGCGAGCGCGAACAGCCGCAGATAAGGTGTCGCGCCGGCAAGCGCCGCAGTGAGGTCGTTGCGCTGGCTGCCGAGGAGCCAATTCGTCGCGCGCTCCAACGCCTCGGTCGCGTCCTGAAGCCGCACCCCGGTCCAGCCGAACGCGGGGTCATTGGTGGCGTTGACGGCTTCGACGATCCGCTTGATTTCGCCGATATAGGCTCTCACCGTCGCACCGCCTGCGAGCGGCAGTTTGCGCGTAACCAGGTCGATTGCCTGAATGCCGTTGGTCCCCTCGTAAATCTGCCCGATGCGAGCATCGCGATAGTGCTGGGCGGCGCCGGTTTCTTCGATGTAACCCATGCCGCCGTGCACCTGCACGCCGAGCGAGGCGACCTCGCTGCCGACGTCGGTCGAAAATGCCTTGGCGACAGGAGTAAGAAGCGAGGCGCGTTCGTAGGCGGCCTTTCGCGCCGCTTCGTCGGGGCTGCGCTGTGCGCGGTCGAGTGCGACGGCGGTGGC
>Ga0070717_10002852_pt1 | contig 12255 bp, 10 predicted proteins | sample LARL113metaG_FD_71366 | JGI IMG/M metagenome (GOLD analysis project Ga0070717, IMG submission 71366) | Corn, switchgrass and miscanthus rhizosphere microbial communities from Kellogg Biological Station, Michigan, USA - LAR L11-3 metaG | ecosystem: Host-associated > Plants > Roots > Rhizosphere ...
CTGCGTTGCGTATTTGTCATCCGCTGCGCGATAGCCGACCGCGCAGCAAACAACTGAAGCCAGCCCTTTCGAACTAAGATCCAGAATCTTGTCGTATTCTTCCGGCTCAAAGCCCTCCATGGGGCAGGTGTCAATGCCCATGAGCGCTGCGCTCGTCATAAAATTTCCCAGCGCGAGATAAGCTTGCCGGGCCGCCCATTCCTGCGACATCGACGCGCGAGCCCCCGCCACGACGTCGCCTACCATCACGTCGCGATACCCTTTCAGGGTTTCCGCTGTTCCACCGCGAACCTCGACTGTGCGGGTAATGTGCCGGTCGATGTGTTCTTCCGTCATCCTAGTGTTCACGACGAAAACAACGTAGTGTGAACAATCCAGGATTTGTCGCTGATCCCACGTCGCTGGAAAAAGTTTCTCGCGCGTCTTTTGCTCCGTGATCACGATGAATTTCCACGGCTGCAATCCATACGAGGAAGGCGAAAGAATGAGCGCCGTCTCCAGTGCCGCCCAATCTTCCGGTGAAACTTTCCGCCTCGGATCGAATTTTTTGGTCGCGTAGCGCCAATTAAGCTGCGTCAGGAGCTGTTCGCCTTTAACCGGGTTCATGGTCTGCCTGGCCGGAAGATTGCCTCGACCGCGGAACATTTCCATTTGGAAATGTGCTCGCCCTCCGCGAATTTTCGGCAAGGTCGATAATGGCTGAGAATGACGAAGCTCTAATGACGAATGACGAAGGACATGCCAAATCCAAATGAGAAATGTTGTAGCCACCGGCCTATGGCCGGTCGAGTCGCGATGCGGACGGCGCATAGCGCCGTGACTACAGTTCATTCGGACTTCGTAATTGATTCGTCATTCGTCATTCGTCATTCGTCATTTGTCCCATCATGACCTCAGCGCAAATTCGGCAATCATTTCTCGATTTTTTTCGCGAGAAACAGCACAGCATTGTGCCCTCGTCCTCACTGTTGCCCGACGCGCCCAACTTGCTTTTCACCAATGCCGGCATGAACCAGTTCGTGCCGATCTTTCTCGGGCAACAAAAACCGCCGTGGAAGCCGCCGCGGGTAGCGGATACGCAGAAATGCATTCGCGCTGGCGGCAAACACAACGACCTCGAAGACGTCGGGCTCGACACGTATCACCACACCTTTTTCGAGATGCTCGGGAACTGGAGCTTCGGCGATTATTTCAAAAAGGAAGCAATCGAATGGGCGTGGGAACTAATTGTCGAGCGCTGGAACTTTCCGGCGCAACGGCTTTACGCGACCGTTTATCGTCCATACTTCGATCCGGATCGTTGGAATCGCGAACTAGATGCTTGTATCGGCATCGTAACGGGAAGTCCGGCGCGAGTGCACTGGGAAGACGAAGTTCCTGATGCGTCGGCCATTAACAGATCAGATCGAGAATCCATTCAGTATTGGGCAAATCTCTTTATTGAAGCTGAGTTAGATCCGCGAAAACACATCCTTCCTGGAGGCCGTAACGATAATTTCTGGATGATGGGCGATACCGGTCCGTGTGGGCCGTGTTCCGAGCTGCATGTCGATCTTACGCCGGATGAAAGCGGACGGGAACTCGTGAACAAGGACGATCCGCGCTGCATTGAGATTTGGAACCTGGTTTTCATTCAATTCAATGCGAAACCAGATGGCAGCTTCGTTCCGCTCCCGCAGCGGCACGTCGATACGGGAATGGGCTTCGAGCGCGTAACCGCCATCATCCAAGGCACAAAAAATCTGACCGATTTCTCCGGCACGATTTCCAATTACGAAACCGACATTTTCCGGCCGATCTTCGACGAGCTCGAAAAACTCAGCGGCAAAAAATATGCCAGCACGCTGCCTAATTCCTCTCAACCCTCAACTCTCAACTCTCAACTCTCTGCGGACATCGCCTTCCGCGTCATCGCCGACCACATCCGGACACTAAGCTTTGCCATAGCCGACGGCATCCAGCCTTCGAACGAAGGCCGCGGCTACGTTTTGCGTCGCATACTCCGTCGTGCGGTCCGTTACGGCCGCACCCTCGGATTTCACGAGCCGTTCTTCTTCAAGCTTGCCGATGTTGTCGCGAAAACAATGGGCGACGTTTTTCCTGAAGTCCGCGCGAGACAGCCTGCGACTGAAGAAACAATCCGGCGCGAGGAGGAGTCATTTAACAAAACGCTCGATAAAGGGCTTGAGATTTTCGACTTATATGTGCGTGGTTTAGAAGGCGCAGCGCACCGCGCGACAATTGTCAAAGAACAGTTTCTCGTGAATGAAAAAGGCGAAGAGGGATTTACAGAACGCTACGAAAAATACTTACCAGGCACGCGATATGGCCAGCCTCATGGCTGGGACGTTGTGAGTGGTTACTCGCGTTTTATTGAATGGGCGCCTACGGAGATGATCGCTTTGATGGGAAAGCTTCGTGAAGCGAAATCTTCGAGTGAGGCAAATTCTCTAGTAGAAGCGATCATTTCGTCATCAACAACGATTGCAGGAGATTTTGCCTTTAAGCTCTACGACACCTACGGCTTTCCGCTCGATCTCACTCAGCTGATGGCGCGGGAGCGTGGACTCACTGTCGATGTTGCCGGCTTCGAGAGATTGATGGACGAGCAGCGCGAGCGGGGTCGAAAAGCGCAGAAGAAATCTGTTATCGAAGTCCTCGATCAATATGACACTCCGACAAAATTCGTTGGTTATGACCACGTAGAGTCAGCGGCAACTTTGTTGGGTGTTCTTGCTGATAGTACCCGAAGGCAATTCGCAGTTTTCGACATTTCACCTTTCTATGCGGAGATGGGTGGTCAAGTAGGCGACCAAGGTCAAGCACGCCTGGAAGGTCGAACGCTTCGCATCAAGAATACGTTTAAGCGAGGTGATACGTTTTTACATGAACTTGATGTTCCTGATGTCCCAACATTTACGAACTTTGGCGGCGAAGCGGCCTCTCTGAAAGTAGACATCGCACGGCGGCGTGCGATTGAGCGGCATCACACGGTGACGCATTTGTTGCATTGGGCTCTCCATCAAATTGTGAGCAAAGATGCGGCGCAAAAGGGGAGCTACGTCGGAGCCGACAAGTTGACGTTCGATTTCAGCAGCAGCGCTCTCACGCCGCAGCAAAAACGCGATGTGGAAAACCTCGTGAACGAGAAGATTGCGGAGAACGCCCCGGTCTCGTGGACGAAAATTCCGTACGCGGAAGCCAAGAAGCGCAAAGACATCCAACAGTTTTTTGGAGAGAAGTACGGCGACGAAGTTCGCGTCGTGCAGATCGGCGGTGAACCGAAGAAACTAAACGGCTACTCGATGGAGCTGTGTGGCGGCACGCATGTAAGATCGACAAGTGAAATCGGTCCGTTCCGGGTCGTGAGGGAAGAAGCGATCGCGGCAGGAACGCGGCGCATCGAAGCGGTTGCCGGCGATGCCGCGTGCGATTGGGCACAGCAGGAAGCTGCGCGCCAACAAGAGAAGTTTGAAACGCTTGCGCGCAAGAAGCCTGACATCGCTGCCCTGCCTGTTTTTGACACCAAGGCGGACACGTCTGAAGTGTTGAAACAAATCGACGCGCGCGCGGCGCATCTTGAAAAGGTCGATGTCGATGTTCGCGAGTGGGAAAAGAAAACTGCCAAAGTGGCCGAGGCCGAATTGCAAAGTCGGGCCGCGATAATCGCGAATCAGCTCGCAGCATCACACGGAAGAAAAGATTTCTGCGTGGCGGAAGTGCCGGGTGCGGATTCGAAACTTTTGCAAGCGGCCGTGGGCGCGCTTAAGCCAAATTTTAGCGGGCCGATTTTCTTGGCGGGCGCCAAAGATGGAAACGTGGCGTTAATTGCATCTGTACCGAAAGAGCTGACCGCAAAATTCCAAGCGAACAAATTGATTCAGCAGATCGCGCCCATTGTGGGCGGAAAAGGCGGAGGGCGTTCGGAGAACGCGCAAGGCGCCGGCAACGATGTTTCAAAGGTCAACCGGGCTCTCGATGAGGCGCGAAAGATACTCGGAAGCCATGGATCTTGAGTTAAAAGGAAAAATCGCGCTCGTCACAGGATCGACAGCGGGCATTGGGTTCGCGATTGCGAGGCCGATGGCGGAGTGGTTCGCGCGATCAGTTAGCTCGGCAAAGCCAACGTTATGAAAAAAGTCACCGCGAACGCGGAGCAAAGCACGATCAGATAAACCAAGCCGCCGAGAGAGAATTTAAACACACTGATAAACCAGCCCTGCCGATAGACGCGGCGGATCGAGAGAAAGATCTGCGCCGCGAACGCGATCCAGAGAACCGCAATGCCCCAGCTGGCCAGTGCACCGGCGGCGATTCGATTTAGGCTCAAGGTCGCGGCAATAATCAACATGATCGCCACGTATGCGAACGTGTGGATATGCAGCGCATAAATCAGGTGATCGATGTAAAAAATCCGGCGGCGGAGATACAGAATCTTCAGCACGAACGCGAACAGCGGAATACAGAACAGCATCATGTAGGGCAGGTTGCTGAAGAGCGTGCCAGCAAAAAGCTGTAGTTTCGTTCCGCGTTCGCCGAGCTTTTCTTTGGCATGCCTCTCCAACCATAGCTCGAAAGACGTGGACGGGCTCGTGTTTGGAGGCTGGGCGGTTGTGGCCGTCGCTGCCGGCGAAGGTTCGCGTAAGGCCTCCCCGACCCTAGCCCGGACGGCGGGCGGCAAATCTTCGTTTTTCAGGTCGGCCGCGATCTCATCCCGATCTTTAGGCGACAACTGCCTCGGATCGATATGTATCGCTTTTGCCCAGTAGTTCACGACAAAGAAAAACAGAACGCTAGCAAGCAGATACAGTCGCAACGGATTTACATAGCGGACACGCCTGCCAGTGAGAAATTCGTTCGTTAGGCGCCACGGCTTTATAAGGAGCAAGCCGATTGTGGCAAAGAATTTCGAATCCCAATTCAGGAACGAGTCTAAGACATCGAAAATAACATGCCGAAAGGAGCGCCGATAATCGACCGCTGGTTGTCCACATTGCGCGCACCAATGTCCCTGCAATTGCGCGCCGCAGTTCTCGCAATGCGTCAATGGAGGTTGTCGAGCTTTGCGTCGCCGAAACGAACGGTGCTGGGTGTGGTCCCTGCGGGCAGGCGCGATGTCGGGCAGAACGATTTTTGGCGATCCATCTGACACGTGGCCGAGGGTATAAGAAAATGATCGGAACGTCCACGCGTAAGACTCAGGCTGTCTCGACGCTGCCCTGATTCGTCTCTAGACCGAGCGCATGAAAATACTTAAGAGAAGCCTCGTTATCATATTAGCCATTTCAGCATTGGAAGTGAATGTGGCCCGAGGAACAACCGCACATGCGAAGAGCCTTGGAGCATCTGCGTGCGGCGCGCGCTGAGTTAGAAGTAGCGGAGCACAACAAAGGCGGCTGGCGTATCCGCGCCATCGAGCACGTGGCTCGGGCAATCCGCGAAACAGAAAACGGCATGGCCGCGGCGCGATAACCGCTGCAACGTCGAACAAACGCGGAGCCGGCGTCACTGGCTCCGCGTTTGTTGTTTAATCGCGCAGAAAGAAAAGCGCGGCGGTCCCGAGGCCGCCGATGCCGAACAAAAGAGCGACGTTCTCGACGAAATAGGGGTAAATCATTAGGGCGAGACCGCAGAGCATCGGTTTCCAAAGATTCATGCGCTTTCCGTAAAAGAAGGCGACAAATCCGATCGAGCCGAAAATTAAACCGGCGATAAGATTGGGCATGCCGAAATCGAACATGTCGATCTTTGCAGCTAAAGGCGCGCCAAAGATCGACCTCGAAACTTAAGATTGACCGCGCGACGGCCCGAATGTCACCATCCGTCCCGATTTACCCACTCATTCGAAATTCCTGAGGAATGGCTTCCCAGTTCTTAAGAAAAAAAAGTCCCGAACATTTGCTTGCCGAAGCAGCCGCGCCGGAGCGCCAAATGAAACGCGCGCTTGGCCCGTTTGCGCTGACCTGCATCGGCATCGGCGCGATCATTGGCACGGGAATTTTCGCTCTTGCCGGAACGGCGGCGGCTGGAGAACAAGCAGAGGCAGTGGGATCAATTGTAAAAACGCCGGTGCTCAATTTCATTCAGTCGTGGATGACACATGCGCCCATGGTTTTCGGCCGACCGGGCGCGGGACCGGCTGTTATGCTTTCGTTCGTCGTGGCCGGGGTCGCGTGCGGATTCGCGGCCCTTTGTTACGCCGAACTCGCCGCCATGATTCCCGTTTCAGGCTCCGCTTATACGTATTCATACGCGACGCTCGGTGAGATCATCGCGTGGATCATCGGTTGGGATCTCATTCTTGAGTATGCAGTCGGCAACATGGCAGTCGCAGTCGGCTGGTCCGGGTATTTCGTTAGACTGTGCGGCAGCCTGTTTGGTCTGAAATTTCCGCTCTGGTTGGTAAACGATTACACAACGGCGAGTAGTATCATTGCGCAAGGCGGTGCCACGCTGGCGAACTATTCTTCGACCACGCTTCCAACCATCGCCGGCCACGCGATCGCACTGAATCTTCCGGCGCTGCTCATTGTAGCCGCCGTGACCGCACTCTTAATCTACGGAATTCGCGAGAGCGCGCGGACGAACACGACCATTGTCATCATCAAAGTCGCCGTCGTGGTGTTTGTGATTTCGTTTGGCGCATTTCTTGTTCACCCGACCAATTGGCACCCGTTTGTTCCCACCGGAATCGGTGGGGTGATGAGCGGCGCTGCTATCGTGTTTTTCGCCTTCATTGGATTCGATGCCGTCTCGACGACCGCCGAGGAAACAAAAAATCCTCAGCGCGACATGCCGATCGGAATCATCGCAAGCCTTATTATTTGCACGGTGCTCTACGTCCTGATGGCGGGTGTTATTACCGGGATGAGAAAATATACGACTTATCTCGGCGATCCTGCGGCAGTCGCGACTGCGTTTGCCGACCGGCCCTGGGCCACGGCGCTGATCAGTGCCGGTGCGCTCGCCGGCATCACTTCAGTCCTGCTGGTTTTCCAACTTGGCCAACCGCGCATTTTTATGGCAATGGCCCGCGACGGTTTGCTCCCGGGATACTTCGCTCGCATTCATCCGCGCTTCCGCACACCGCACATCACAACCATTTGGACGGGCGTGGCCGTTGGTGGCGTTGCCATGCTGACCGATATCGGATCGCTTGCCGATCTAACCAACATCGGAACCCTTTTCGCCTTCGTCCTCGTTTGCCTCGGTGTGATCGTTTTACGGCGCACGAACGCCAGCCGTCTGCGGCCATTCCGCGTGCCTTTCGTTCCGTTGTTCCCAATTCTCGGCGTGCTCTTTTGCTTGGTGTTAATGCTTAGCCTTCCGATCGAAACTTGGATTCGCTTTTTCGTCTGGCTTGCGATCGGTCTCTCCATCTATTTTCTCTACGGGGCCAGCCACAGTAAGTTGAGCCGCGGCGTGGACACCGGCCCGACCGAAGACATTCCGCCGCCATTCATCAAAACGTAAGATCGACAATCCGCTCTGGGGAGCGGTCGCCGGTACGATCTGGCAATGGTAACGTCGCCATTGCCAGTTTCGCTGTGAATTGGAAGGCGTGCTACGCGGCTTTTTGTGCGTGGCAGGCCTTGTCGTCAGCTTCAAGCCAATCGAACAACGTGGTCTTCGCCGGATCGAGCCCGAGCGGTTTCACCTGCTCGATGAACCAATCGCGCCGTTCTGGATCATCGTAAGGACGCGTCTCTATGACTTCGTCGCTCCAACGCTTGATTTCCTCCGCCGTTTTCTGTTCGCCGTTGCGGTTGAGCCATTCCACTATCTCCTGGTCGCTCGCTCCGCTTTCGATTTGAGCTTTAAAATCGTCGCCCTTCACGCCTTTGAAGCCGAAGAGCATGTTGTCGAGCGGACAATCGAAATGGTATTCCCCGATGTTCCCCGCCACTAGCGCACGGCATTTGTCGATCGTGCGCCCCAGAATTGCGTAACCGCCGACCCGAATGCGCGGACTGCGCGGCGCCTCTTTCGTCAGATCTTTCCCTGCTACTTTTTTGTTCATATTTCAGGCTAATGCGGAACGAAACCGTCGCAACTCGCTCGCGACATTTGTCTGCACGGTTCGTGCAGCGTAGATGTCGGTCTTATGCGCAGAAGTGTATGCCGATCTTTGCTTGCGCTCGCGATTTCAACCGCGAATGCAGGATCGACAACTCCGAAATCATCGGAGCTCGCGACGAATGTCGGAGTCGCGCGTCCGCCGCCGGGAAAGCTGTATCACGGATTCTATTTCAATCGCCCGGGCACCGATAACTACGACCCGACCGAGCACGATTTCACTCCGCAGGATGTCGCGCATTACGAGCAAGCCGTGGGCAAAAAAACCGCATGGATTTTCTTTTCGGATAACTGGTTTGAATCGCGCAAATTTCCATTCTCACTCTGTGGATTGATCGCCAAGCTCGACAAAATTCCGTACATCCGTTTGATGTTGCGATCGGGCGTCGATCAAAATCACTCTGAGAAGATCTTTAGCCTAACGACCATCATTGCTGGCAAATTCGATGTCGATCTTCGCGCCTGGGCGCGCGACGCGAAGAGATTCAACACCCCGATTTTGATTGAGTGGGGGACTGAGCCGAACGGAGATTGGTTCAGCTGGAACGGCAAATGGAACGGCGGCGCGCGCGAAGGGCCGGTGCGCTACATCGCCGCCTACCGGCACATTGTCGATCTTATGCGCGCGGAAGGCGCGAACAATTTGCAGTGGATCTGGCACGTGAACTGGTACGACGAGCCGGAAGCGAAATGGAATGCGTTCGAGAATTATTTTCCCGGCGAAAATTATTGTGATTGGATCGCCCTCAGTGCTTACGGGCCGATCACGCCGCGAACAAACGAAGGTCTCGAAAGTTTCCGGGAAAAGATCGACGAGGCTTATCCTCGCCTAACGAGTATCGCGCCTAACAAGCCGGTGGTTATTGCCGAGTTCGGTTGCGATTTGCATAATCGACATGTCGATGTTGTGCAGTGGGCCAAGGCTGCACTCGACGATTTACTTTCAAATCGCTGGCCGGCAATTGTCGGCTTTTGTTGGTGGAACGAAGGTTGGCAGAACGATGATCACAAAAAGCACGACACAGACATGATCATTCTCCACGATGTCGATCTTACCCGGCTGTTCCGTGATGAATTCGCGCGCCACGCCGACAAAATTCAAGAGACGCCGATCATTTCCCGCTGATTGAACGCCCTAGAACTTGACTGCTTAAAGCAGTCAAGTTTCCTTGGTGGCTCTGATAAAGCCGATAAGCGCGCGGTGATTGCGCGGCGTGATGACGCGTTCGATAATCAAGATATGGTCAACATCTCAATTAAATATACGGGCGATTTGCATTGCGATGCGACGCACGGTCCGTCGCAGTCGCAAATTGCGACTGATGCGCCAACGGACAACAAAGGCAAAGGCGAAGCGTTTTCGCCAACCGATCTCGTGGCAACTGCACTCGGCACCTGCATGAGCACGACGGTGGGGATCAAGGCGCAGGAGCTTGGTCTCGATCTCCGCGGAATGACTGTTTCAGTGAAAAAGGAAATGTCCAAGGACCCGCCGCGTCGGATCATTGGATTACCGTCAGAGGTTCACATTCCGTTGCCGAAGAATCATCCGCAGCGCGAAGTGCTGGAGCAAACTGCGCTCAATTGTCCGGTGCACAAAAGTCTCCCGCCCCAAATTAATCGCCCGACGACGTTTTTCTGGGAAGGATGATCACCCGTGATGCCGATCCCGCAGCTGCGGAGGAGGGATCGCCCTCACGAAGTTTGCGTTACACAATCTTTAAGAGGACGTGCCAAGTCTCTTTGCGAGATCCTTCGCTCCGCTCAGGATGACAGCGCCGCTGGTCCGAAAAGCAGTCGAAGCAGACATTCCCAAGCTGCTTCCGCTGATGAGGGAACTGGCCGAGTTTGAAAAGTACGGCAAAGAATTCGTCATCACTGAGCAAATTTTACGCGAGCAGGGCTTCCACCGTTCGCCACCGGATTTCCACTGTTTCGTCGCCGAAGGAAATAGCGAGTTAGTTGGGTTCCTCGTTTATTATTTCGTCCCGTTCACCTATCGAGCGAAGCCGAACCTCATCATTAAGGAATTATACGTCGCCGAACCACACCGCAGCAAACACGTCGGCAAACTGTTAATGAAAGCGATCGCGAAAGAGGCTGTGCGGTCCGATTGCGGCATGATCAAATGGTGGGTGGCAAAATGGAATGAGCGCGGCATCAAGTTTTACGAACGGCTCGGCGCAAAGATTGACCCCGATTGGCTCGAGTTCCAAATATCGGAGCCGGCGTTCCGGCAATTAGCGGCGTCCCCTGCTTAGGCCGAGACCCTGGCAACGCGCTCTTTCGCTTTGCCGGATGCAGGCTGATCAAACAGCTTTGAACAATTTCGTGCGGCGCGATTTTTCCACGCGCCTTTGTGCCAGGCGTAGCCGGCGATAAGCGGGAGCGCGAGCGTGGCTTCGGCGTAAACCATTTGCTCGGCGCCTTGATCGACTTTTCCCCACGAGTTTGCTTCTTTTAATGTCGATCCACTGAGCGCGCCATCGCGCACATCCGCCACGGTGATTTGCACAGCGTATTTGTGCATGCCGACATCGAAGCCGAGGTAATCGGCCGCGACCACTGTGTCTTGAGCGAAATTTTTCGGTACACCGCCGCCGACCATGAGCAAACCGCTCTGTTTCGATTCAATTTTGATTTTGGTCAGCTCGAGAAAATCTTTCGCCGAATCGATGCTTACATGTCGATCCGGATGATGCCATTGATGACGCACCAAGCCGAACCCGGCGCTGCAATCGCTGAACGCTGGCACGAAGATCGGCACATTTTTTTCAAAGGCGGCGAGCACGACTGAGTCGCGGTTCTTGGCGTTGTTTTTCAGATATCGGCCCATTTCGCGAATGAATTCGCGCGAAGAATACGGACGCGCATCGAGTCCATCAGCGATCTGGGCGCACGTCGCATCGCACGCCCGCAACTGATCTTCGTCGATGTAAGTATCGTAAATCCGGTCGATGGCGAGACGGCGCAGCACGTCGTCGGCCATGTTGATTTCGCCTTTGTAATGCTTGAAGCCTAGCGCTTCGAAAAAGTCTTGATCGACAATGATCGCGCCGGTGGAAACGATCGCGTCCACCATGTTGTGTCGGACAAGATCCACAATCACATTTTTTAAGCCTGCTGAGAAAATTGAGCCGGCCAGGCAGAGGATGATCGTGCAATTGTCATCGCGCACCATCGTCTCGTAGATTTGCGCGGCGCGGCCGAGATCGCGTGCCGAAAAGGCCATTTTGCTCATCGCTTCCACCAACGGCACGACGTTGTGCTCTTTGACGTCGATGTGCTCGACCACCTCGACGAGAAGATCGGATTTTTTCGGTTTCATAAGTCCCCTATTCCGGGTAAAGCCACTTCATGTAATCAGCTACGCCGCGTTCGAGCGAAAATTGCGGCTGGTAACCGAGTGCATCGCGCACGCGTGTCAAGTCGGCCTCGGTGAAGTTTTGATAATGCGCATGGGGATTGTCGAAATAATCGGGACGCAAATTTGTTCCGAGCGACTTGTTCAAAACATCGACAAGGTCATTGAATGAGCGCGCCTGCCCGTAACCAAGATTGTAAATTCCGCTCTGTTTCGCCCTGAGCGCGAGAATGCTGCCTTCAACGATATCCTTAACGTAAACGAAATCCCGCTTCTGCTCGCCGTGCTTGAAAATGCGCGGCCGCTGCCCCGCTTTCATCTGTTTGGACAAATGATACACCATGCTTGCCGGCACGCCCTTGTGTGCTTCGCGCGGTCCGTAAACGTTGAAATAGCGCAGGCCGATGATAGTCCAATCCGGACTCTCCCTCGCTTCGCGCACCGCGATGTTGTCCATGATCGCTTTCGAAAACGCGTAGATGTTCGCTGGTACGGCGCCGTTGGATTCCACACTGGCCTCTCTCGCCGGACCGTATATCGACGCGGACGACGCGTAGATGATCCGCGTCTTCGTTGGTTTCGCGAACCTCAGAATGCGCCGGAAACTTTCGACATTGTCATGTACCTGGATGAATTGATCGTGCAAAGTCGTGTCGGTGATCGATGCCAGGTGAAAAATCGCGTCGAACTTTTCGTCGCCGAATTGTTCTCGCCAATCGAGCGCAGCCAGGTTTTGCGCAACGAAATCGCCGCGATAGCCCATGAGATTTTTGAAATCCCCGGAGCGGAAATCATCGATCACGGTCAGGCACGCC
>Ga0070717_10002855_pt1 | contig 12253 bp, 10 predicted proteins | sample LARL113metaG_FD_71366 | JGI IMG/M metagenome (GOLD analysis project Ga0070717, IMG submission 71366) | Corn, switchgrass and miscanthus rhizosphere microbial communities from Kellogg Biological Station, Michigan, USA - LAR L11-3 metaG | ecosystem: Host-associated > Plants > Roots > Rhizosphere ...
CCCGGATAGTCGATCACGACTTTGTAGTTACGGAGAAAATTGTAACCAACGATGCCGTCAAGCTTCGCACCAACGGCAACGTTCAACATCGTAAAAAAATCTGCCACCACGACGGCCATGTTGTCGATCTTAGCACCACCGAGTTGAAATGACTGCAACGATCCGGCAGAAAAATCGACCGGCGCGCCACCAGTCGTGCCCGGGCCCACGGGCGAACTTTCAACCCCAAGTTGTTTCGCAAGCTCCGGCGCGATCGCGGTCGTGGACGTGCCGGTATCGATCGCGAATTGGAATGGGCCGCGGCCATTTGCGTGGACGTCGACTAAAATGAGCGGCTTCGCCGGACTGGCCAAACGAATCGGGATTTCCGTTTTCGAGCTCCGGCTGAAACTTTCGACCCGCTTCGGATCGTCCAAACGAATTTCGCAATCGCGGTAGTCGATGCTGACGCGAAAATGTTTCAAAAAATTGTAGCCGAGGTCGCCCTCGATTTTCGCGCCGATGGTTTTGCCGATGGTGGCGAGATCGACAATGCCAACATCGACATCAGATAATTTAATGCCGCCAACCGCGAGAAAATCGATTTTGGCGAGCGACACGGAAACTTTTCCGCCGGCGCTGTGGCCTTCCTTCGATCCGATAACTTTTACATCGAGCTGTTTCGCAAGATCAGAAGAAAGAAGTGAAGTTCCGGCGCCGGTATCGAGGATAAAATCGAATGGGCCGCGATCATTGACCTGAACCGGAAGCAGAATCAGGGGCTGCGCGCCGCCGGCGAGACGGAATTTGACTTTAGCACTGCTCAGCGAAAGCGTCGCGGTCATTCGGGCAATTTGGGTTCGCCCTTATGTGACCATTCTGATTTGCTGTCCTCGAGAAATTGTTGGAGTACGTCGAACCGAACTTCGCCGTAGTTGAGCGCGTAGCGGAGATCGCCTCCTTTATAAACCCACGTCGTCGGAATCCAGGAAAGCTGCATTCCGGCAAATTGTTTGATCTTGTTGTCGCCGCGCCGCGGACCGGGATCGGCCAGAATTGTCACATTCGGTTGATCAGCGATTTGGAATTTGGAAAGCATCGATTTTCCACCGCCGCCGTCGTTCCAGACGGAAACGAAATAAAATTTCACCTGCGGATTGTCTCTCACCATTTTCAACCAGCCGCCGTTTTTCAATTCGGCCTGACAATTCGAGCACCACGGCGCCCAGAGATGAACGACACTTAAATCCGGAGATTTGATTACTTCGAGAACGCTTCGTTCTGCTGAAGATTTGGGCACAAGCTTCGTATCCAATTCAGCCTGGCCATTCGCCGCCGCCCAAGCCGCCACCAGAAGGATAATCCAAAACGAAAGGCGGAAGATCGACATCTTGATCCAACCTAATGGGGAAATGGTAAACACTCAACGTTGCCCGCTTCGACAGAAGTCGGTTGTGTTTCAGCTAAAACCGACGTAATTGCGCGCGTCAGCACAGCCCCAGCCGAAAATGATGTCTTCTGCTAACAGGCGAGTTCCAACCGAAATCTTCCAGTGCGAGGTGTGCGGCACTCGAAAGCGCCTTGAGACAGCAAAGCGTCATTGGTGCGATCTTTGCAAGCGCGGCACTCCGGTCGAAATGTCTCGCGTCCGAGATAAATGGAAGACGACCGGCAAAGTTCCAGCCTCGAATTAGAAGGGACGCCATCCCCGTTTGGAGCGAACGGTGTTTCGCGATCTGAGTTTGACCAAGCGCGCGAAAACGCCTACTTTGGCGCTCCGTTTTCCGCTTCCGGCAGCGGCCGGATGCACGGAAAACATCGGTCCCGCGAGGGTGGGATCGCTGTGCCCCAAGGAGGCTTTTTAATTATGGTGCAAATGCAGGATGTGATGTCGAAGCCGATGCCGGATTTCCGGGAAGGCAGTATCGTCAAAGGACGTATTTTGGAAGTTCGCCCGCGTGAAGTACTGGTCGACATCGGTTACAAATCGGAAGGCGTCATTCCGCTGGCGGAATTCGAAGATGTAGAAAATTTGGAAGTCGGCGACGAAGTCGACGTATTGCTCGAGCGACTCGAGAACGATGAGGGCATGGTCGTCCTCTCGAAAGAAAAAGCCGCTTATCGCCAGAACTGGAACAAGATCGCAAGTGTATTTCAGGAAGACGGCCTGATCAAAGGCAAGGTCAAATCCGTCGTCAAAGGCGGATTGATGGTGAACATCGGGGTGGAAGCATTTTTGCCCGCGTCGCAGATCGACATCGTCCCGCCGAAAGATTTGCAGCAGTTCGTTGGCAACACTTACGATTTCAAGATCGTCAAGATCAACGACGATCGACGCAACGTTGTGTTGAGCCGGCGTGAGTTAATCGAACAGGAACGGAGCGAGAAACGGCAAAAGTTCATGGAAGGCGTGAACGTGGGCGACCGTGTTACTGGTACGGTCAAAAATCTGACCGATTTCGGCGCGTTCATCGATCTCGATGGCATGGACGGCTTGCTTCACATCACCGACATGACCTGGGGCCGACTCGGGCATCCGAGTGAGCTGGTTAGAGTCGGTCAGCAACTCGAAGTCCAGGTCCTCGACATTAATAAAGAGAAAGAGCGAGTCTCGTTGGGTCTGAAGCAGACCCAGAAAAATCCGTGGGACCAGATTGAGGAACGCTTCCCGGCCGGTCAGAAAGTGAAAGGAAAAATCACGAACCTGGTTCCTTACGGCGCGTTCGTTGAACTCGAGGAGGGCGTCGAAGGCCTCATTCACGTTTCCGAACTTTCCTGGACGAAACGAATCATGCGTCCGTCGGACATTTTGAGCGTGGGCCAGGAAGTCGAAGCCGTTGTCCTCGGTGTGAACAAGGAAGAACAAAAAATTTCATTGGGCTTGCGCCAGCTCGAACCGAATCCGTGGGACGAGATTGAGAAGAAATTCACAATCGGCAGCCGCGTCAAAGGAACGATTCGCAACATGACTGCCTACGGCGCGTTCGTGGAGCTCGATGAAGGAATCGACGGCATGATTCACGTTTCGGATTTGAGTTGGACCCGCAAAATCAATCATCCGAGCGAAGTCTTTAAAAAGGGCGACGAAGTCGAAGCCGAAGTGATCGACATCGATAAAACGAATCAGCGAATCAGTCTCGGGATCAAACAACTGAGCGAAGATCCGTGGAAGAACATCGATCAGAAATACAAGATCGGCGATTTGGTGAAAGGCAATGTAACCAAGCTCGCGAGCTTTGGCGCGTTCGTGCAATTACAAGACGACATCGACGGGCTCGTTCACATTTCGCAGTTGAGCGAAGACCACGTCGCAAAAGTGAAAGACGTGCTCAAGGTCGGCCAGGAAGTCGAAGCACGCGTGATCAAAGTCGACAAAGTCGAGCGCCGGATCGGGTTGTCCATCAAAGCCGCCAATTACTCCGAGGAACAATTGCGCAAAGAAGCCGAGACCTTCGACACGCTCCGTCCCGGCGAGGATATGGTCGGGTTGGAAAAAGCGTTCGCCGCCGCCGAGCAGGAAGAATATCGCCCCGGCGAAGCGAAAAAGGAATCGAAGGAACCGAAGGCATCCAAGGAATCAAAAGAAGCCAAGGAGCCCAAGGAATCCAAGCGCGAGTCGAAAAAAGAATCGAAAAAGAAGTAACCAAGATAAAGATCAGGAATCGTCGGCCATGGCCCCCAGCTTCAGCCGAACCCGGCTTCGATTACTAATAAACGCAGTCTTGTTGTCGGGTTTAATCGCTTGCGGCGGTCCATCGCAAGAGATTGTTGGTAAATGGCGATCGTCGTCGGATCCGAACGGAGTCGTTTGGGAATTCGCGAGCAGCGGGCTGGTCACAATCGGTAGCACACGAGGCAAATACAGCTTCGGTGATAGCGGACGAATAAAGGTCCAAACTCCATTCGAGAAATCCGTCTATGAAGTCACGATCTCGCATGACCGCATGACATTTCGCGAATCGACTGGGTCCCGAATTGAGTTTACCCGAGTTAGGTAAAACGAAGCGCGTCGCACTCTGCTGGATCGGGCTCATCACAATCTGATGAACGCTCTCGATTTTCCGAGATCAAACAAGGCAAGCGAAACAAATGGCGTTCATTATGTGCAAGCAAAGGGAGGTCCCTCACGTTTGTTCGGGGATGACAGAGAAGATGGATACCATCAGGCTTGCTCGTTCCGAAATCGGGACGGCTTTGTCCCACAAGCAGAGCACTTCCCGATTGCTCGAAAAACCCGAGTAACTTTTAATCGCTGATCATCAGAGACTTATAAGTTTGTCTTGGTGTGTGGCATGAGCGTTGCAATAGGGAATCTCGAAATGAAAAAACATTTGAGACGATTCGTTGGAATGTTTGCTTTGGTTGTCGGTCTGCTTTCCACCGCGCAGGCGGTATTGGCCGATGATGCTTTAACCGAGCGAAATAAAAAAGTGGTTCGTGATTTTTACACGACCGTGCTGATCGGCCGAGATGTGGATGCGGCGCCGAAGTTTGTGCGGGCTGATTATATTCAGCACAATCCCCAAGTGCCGACCGGTCTGAAAGGTTTTATGGACACCTTTCGCGAGCGATTTGCCCAGAAGCTGCCGCCTGACTACAAACGCGAGTTGTTAAACGTGGTCGGCGACAATGACATGGTGATCACCTATATGCGTCAAACCTGGACTGGCAAAGATGGTCAGCATCATCAAGCACTTGGTTTCGATATGTTCCGCGTCCAGGACGGCATGATCGCCGAGCATTGGGACGCTGATTAGTTGACGATCGACACCAAGCGACGAAGCGGTACGCAAAACGCGCCCCTCCGGTCGCGGGGGCGACCAGAAAAGGCGCGAATGTTAGTTGTCGAATTTAGCTCTTAATCCTCGTCGAGGACTACGCGGTCGACGAGCATGTTTTCGCCTTCACCCACGTAATGAACGCGCACCGGCACGCCCACTCTGACGCGGGTGCGGACGGTCGCCTCATCGAGTTCCTTACCGCTTCTGGTCACATAAACCACGTGTTTGCCGAAGCGATAATGTCTCGGGCCGGCAGTTTCCTTCAGCACGATCGTGCTACCCGGAGAAAACTCCGTGATCATGCCGCTGCCCTCAGTCGTCGTCGTAGTAGTGGTGGTTTCAGAAACCTGTGCCCACGCGAACGGAGCCGCGACTGCCAATGCCATGGATAGTATTAGCTTCTTCATTTAAACTTAGACGCAGCTCTGACCCGGCATATTCGGATTTCATTTGTCGTTTCTCGGCGGTTTGCCGAGAAAGTCGAAATCGGTGAACCAAGATCGACTTCACCTCGATGACGAATTGATCCAGACCGTGTGCTACCAGGTTCAATAGCGCGTCTTCGTTTAGGCTTGTTGTCAGGATTTCAGGCTGTCATTCTACCGCCGCAGAACGGCGGTTAATTACGGAAAGGAGCTCATTATGTTTGCTCGAATCCTCGCGTTTCTTTATGGATTGGTTTGCTACCTAATCTTCCTGGTTGCGTTTTTATACGCGATCGCTTTTGTCGGAAACATTGGCCTCGTTCCGAAGACGATTGATTCCGGACGGGCGGCGCCGCTAACAAGAGCGCTCATTATCAACGCGGTGTTGCTGAGCCTGTTCGCGGTCCAGCACAGCGTGATGGCGCGGCAGTGGTTCAAGCGCGCCTGGAAAAAAATTGTGCCCGAGCCGGTCGAACGCAGCACTTACGTGTTGCTCGCAAGCTTAATTCTGCTGCTCCTTTTTTGGAAATGGCACCCGATGAAAGGAATTATCTGGGATGTGCGCAATCCAAATGGAAAGACGATCCTGATCGGTCTGTTTTGGATCGGTTGGGGCCTCGTCCTAGTTTCAACTTACCTGATCGATCACTTCGGTCTCTTCGGGATGAAGCAGGTTTACAATTACCTGGTCGGCAAACATGAGGAGCCGCCGCCATTTAAGACGCCGACGTTATACAAAATGGTGCGCCATCCGCTTTATCTTGGATTCATCATCGCCTTCTGGGCGACACCGCGCATGACCGGCGGCCACCTCTTCTTTGCCATCATGACCACGGCCTACATTCTGGTCGCTATCCAATTCGAAGAGCGCGATCTGATTCGTTTCTACGGCGATAACTACCGAAAATATCGCGAGCAAGTCTCGATGCTATTCCCGCTGCGTTTGCGAAAGCGCTAGTTTATTCGGATTGCCGTTCGGGATTTCCGTGGACGATGTGCAGTCCCACGAGCCGACCAACCAGCGCGACGAGATAAAACTGCCCGAGTATCGCTTCGAGCAAAGCCATCGTTCGCGCCGCTGCTGTGTGTGGCACGATGTCGCCGTAACCGACTGTGGCAAGCGTGACGAAACTGAAGTAGCGCAATTGCATGACCCGGCCGACAAGATCATGAGGCATCGGCGACGTTGAGGAAGTAAATGAGCCGGGCTGCATTTCTTCGATCAGCGAATAAGCAAACGTCCAGGCGTAGCCCAAAAGAAGATAAGCGCAGACTGCGCCATAGATTTTGTCCCAGCTCACTTTTCCGCGGCCCAACACGTAGGAAAGAATGGCCACGGCGAAAAAAATAATCAGCACCACGAGGCTGCCGTGCGAGACAAGCACGAGCCAGTGACTGGGCGCGGCGGCCAGCCAGAAAGTCATGCCAATCGAAAAGATCGAGAAAAAAAGGGCGAAAATTAAAAAACTTCGCCGCCGGCTGACTGCGTAAGTCGCGGACAGGAGCACGATCGCCGCAATGACATTCAGAATTGTCGGGCCGTAATAATACGAGACGACGAAAGGCGAAACCACAAAGATCAACAATAGCGAGATGAGCAAATAGAGATGGCTCCGCGGATCGTGGCCTGGCGTGTTCATGTCAATCGTTCAAAAAGCGCGCAAGAATTTTCGCTTTGGCTCGCTCGTACCACGCCGGTTCGAGATAGACGTCTGCCGGCAGCGTCTCCGCCAGCGCGATGTCGTTGTTGATGCGGAAGGCAGGTTCGTTGTCCACAGATTTCGCAAATCCTCGCAGAAAAAAGATGAATCAGGAAAGCAGGAACTCGGGAAATCGTTAACTCACTCAATCGCTAATTCGTTAAATGGCTTCAAAGACGTCGAGATATTTGATTCCTGAGCCGGTGTTGAAGATCACGACGCGCTCGCCGCTGTCGATCTTTCCTATTGCGCGAAGTTTTTTGAGCGCGGCAAAACAGGCGGCGCCTTCGGGGGCAACGAAGAGTCCCTCCTTCGATCCAACTTCGCGGACGGTTTGGATCATTTCGTCGTCGTTAACGGCGATGGCGCCGCCTTTGGACTCGCGCAGAATTTGTAGCATCAAGAAATCGCCGATCGCTTTCGGAACGCGCAATCCGGATGCGACCGTATGCGCATTTGGAAATTCCGCGGCGAATTTTTCGCCGGCTTCAAATGCACGTACGATCGGCGCGCACCCACTAGCTTGGACCGAGAACATGCGCGGCCGGTTGTGGTCGATCCAACCGAGCTTTTCCATTTCATCGAACGCTTTCCACATTCCGACGAGGCCAGTGCCGCCGCCGGTTGGATAAAGAATGACATCTGGCAATTTCCAATCCAGCTGTTCGGCGATCTCGTAACCAAGCGTTTTCTTTCCTTCGATACGATACGGCTCTTTCAGCGTGGAAAGATCGAACCAGCCTTCCTTTTCTTTTCGCTTCGCGATCTCCGCGCCGCAATCGGTAATCAGTCCATCGATCAAGGTGACGTGCGCGCCGACTTCGCGACACTCAATAATATTCGCGCGCGGCGTGTCGCGCGGCATAAAGATATGCGCCTCGAGTCCGGCGCGCGCGGCGTAAGCGGCCAGTGCGCCACCGGCGTTTCCCGCGCTCGGAGCGGACAGTTTTTCTGCGCCGAGATATTTCGCCATTGAAACGGCAACGCTCATTCCGCGCGCTTTGAAGCTTTGGGTCGGATTGATGGACTCGTCTTTGATCCAAAGATCGACATTGACCTCGCGGCCGAACTTTTCCGATTGCAGCAGCGGCGTTCCGCCTTCGCCCAAAGAGATGAGCTCGCCATCTTTGGGCAGCGGCAACAATTCGCGCCATTTCCACAACGACTTCTTACGCCTCTGAAAACTTGACTGTTTCAGACAGTCAACTTTCCCGACGGCCACGAGATCATAGGTCGCGAAGAGCGGTTTGCCGCAGCCGGTGCAAAGGTTTTGCAGCTGACGCCAATCATGCCGCAATCCGCACGCGCTGCATTCAAGATGAGTCAGAAACATCTGAGCTGGACTTGTTATCCACAGATTACGCAGATTTACACAGATTTTCTTTCTCTGAGCTTATAATCTGCGGAAATCTGTGAAATCTGTAGACCAAACCAATAATCCGCGCCGACCGTGGTATCGGCCATCGTTGACGACGCAGATCATGATCGGCCTCATCGTTGGCGCGTTGATCGGCTGGTTGCGCCCCGATTGGGGCAACAAGATTTATTTCCTCCGCGACATTTTCATCAACCTGATCAAATCGATTATCGCGCCGTTGATTTTCTCCACCATCGTGGTCGGAATCGCGGGCGCAGGCGCGCTGAAAAAAGTCGGACGGATGGGAATCAAAGCGCTCATCTTTTTTGAAATCGCGACGACAGCGGCGCTTTTCATCGGACTCGCGGTGGTAAATCTCACGAAACCGGGCTCCGGCGTCACGCTTGCGACCGAGAACATCGACATCGTCAAACAGATCGCGCAAACGCATCAGCAGACTTTCGTCGGCACGATCGTTCATGCGTTTCCATCGAGCATCATTGACGCGATGGCGCGGGGCGATGTTCTGCAAATCGTCGCCTTCAGCGTTTTGTTCGCGCTTGCAGTGTCGGCGGTCGGCGAAAAAGGCCAACCGATCGTCCACGCAATGGAAAGCCTGGCGCAGATCATGTTCAAGTTCACGAATTACGTGATGATGTTCGCGCCGATCGGCGTGGGCGCTGCAATAGCACACACGATTGGCACGCAAGGTCCGGGCGTGCTGGTGAATCTCGGCAAACTGATTCTTTCGCTTTATCTCGCGCTGATCATTTTCATCGTAGTCGTTTTTGGAATCGCTATCTGGTTAGCGCGAATTCCAATCCGACAATTTCTCCGCGCAATTCGCGAGCCGGCGGCCCTTGCCTTTGCGACGACGAGCAGCGAATCGGCATTGCCAAAAGCGATGGAATCAATGGAGCGCTTCGGCGTGCCGCCATCCATCGTCGGCTTCGTCATGCCGACCGGTTATTCGTTTAATCTCACCGGATCGACCTTGTATCTCGCGATGGCGTCGGTCTTCGTCGCACAAGCGGCTGAAACAACGATGGGCTGGCACATGAGCTTCGGTGCGCAAATCACAATGATGTTGACGCTCATGCTCACCTCGAAAGGCGTCGCCGGCGTGCCGCGTTCGTCGCTCGTGATTTTGCTCGCGGCTTTGAATTCGTTTATCCCGGAAGGACTTGGACCAATCGGCGTCGCGGTGATTTTCGGCGTCGACGAATTAATGGACATGGGACGGACCGCGGTGAACGTCGTCGGCAATTGTCTGGCGACGGTTGTCGTGGCGCGTTGGGAAAAGGAGTTCGATGAAGAACGCGCGCGCGCTTTCGGAACCGCGCAGGAAGCAGAGCTAGATTTGAAATCCGGCAACGCCGCGTTCGCCGATGCCGTCGGCCAGGATTAATTAGAATTCAGCGCTGCCAGGCGTGCGCGCGAAAGGAATCACGTCGCGAATATTCGAGACGCCAGTGACGAACATGAGCATTCGCTCGAACCCGAGACCGAAGCCCGCATGCGGCACGGTGCCGTAACGGCGAAGATCGAGATACCATTTGTAATCCCCGGGAACCATTTTGTGGCGGCGCATATTTTCCTCGAGAACATCGAGCCGCTCCTCGCGCTGACTGCCGCCGACGATCTCGCCGATGCCCGGAACCAGCAGGTCCATCGCGGTCACGGTTTTGCCATCATCGTTCAGCCGCATGTAAAACGGCTTAATCTCCTTCGGAAAATTGAAAACCGTTATCGGACATTTGAAATGCTTTTCGGTCAGCCAGCGCTCATGCTCCGATTGCAGGTTCAATCCGTACTCGACCGGGAACTCGAATTTTTCGCCACTCTTCTTTAAAAGATCGACAGCTTCCGTGTAAGTGGTCCGCTGAAACGGGCGCTCGAGAACAAAGTCTAGTCTGGACAACAATTCCTTGTCCACGAACTTGGCGAACAAGTCCATTTCGTCGGGACAACTTTCGCGGATGTCCCGAACGAGATACTTCACGATTTCTTCGGCGAGGTCCGTGTTGCCGTTCAAATCGCAAAACGCCATTTCCGGCTCGATCATCCAGAATTCGCTTGCGTGCCGCGACGTGTTCGAGTTCTCGGCGCGAAACGTCGGGCCGAAAGTGTAAACATTCGATAATGCGCAGGCGAACGCCTCGGCTTCGAGCTGACCGCTGACGGTGAGATAAGTTTGGCGGGCAAAAAAATCTTTCGCGTAATCAATCTCGCTGCCCTTCCGCGGCGGATTCTTGAGATCAATCGTGGAGACGCGGAACAATTCGCCGGCCCCTTCACAATCGCTTCCGGTAATGATCGGCGTGTTGACGTAAACGAAGCCGCGATCCTGAAAAAACTGGTGAATGGCAAAAGCAAGCCGGCTGCGGACGCGAAATACGGATCCAAAAAGATTCGAGCGCGGCCGCAGATGCGCAATCTCACGGAGAAATTCGGGGGTATGCCCTTTCTTTTGGAGCGGATAAGAATCGTCGGCGAGACCGACGATGTCGATCTTGTCTGCAACGAGCTCCCACTTTTGCCCCTTTCCCTGCGACGCGGTTAACGCCCCACTGATACTAATCGAAGCGCCCGTGCCCAATCTTTGGATCTCGGTATAATTTGGCAGCGAATTGCGCGCGATGATCTGGAGATTGCGCAGCGACGAGCCGTCATTGAGCTCGATGAACGAAAAATCCTTCGAATCGCGCCGCGTCCGGACCCAACCTTGGACTTGGATCGCGTCGATCGCGGTCTCGCTCTGTAATGCAGATTTGATCGGCGTCGGCGAACTCATCGTCATCTAGATAGATAGAGATGGTCCGCGCCTTCAGCAAACGGGCAGGACTTACCTCTACATTCCAAGCGCTTTTCGCAAATGCGGAACGAGACGTTTGCTAAACTCAACGGAATCGCCGGCGGTCAAATGCGACCATTCGGGACATTCGAATCCCGCGAGCTCGGGAAAATCTGAATAGTAAATCCCCGGCGCTCCCGTCATTTTCAAAAGCGAATCCCAGGTTTGCGCGCGCGGAGTGTCGCGGTCTTCGATTTCTTTCAAGCCTCCACTGTGTGGAAGTCCGACGAAAACAACTTTGCCGCCGCGCGCGCGAATTTTTTGAACCGCGGCGGTGATGTCTTGAAAACGTTGCCCGATGGCTTTCTTCACTTCGGTCATGAAAACGTCAAACGGGACGTAACTTGGCGGCGGCGGCTGGAAAAGTGGAAGCCAGATTTGTTGAATCTTTCTCGCCAACGGGCCATTCGGATCTTCGCATTGCGGAATCATTCGCGCGCGCCGCTCGCGATCGAGGGTGTTGAAATACGGCGGAAAAGTCGGCGACACCTGCGCGCCGAGACGATTCGGAATCGGAAGCTTTTTCAAATAATCGTCGAGTGTCAGTTCCTCCTGTTTCAGAAACGCGACGTGTTCTTCCAACGGAAAAGCCAAATACTGGCTTGCGCGTTGAGCGGGCGTTTGATTGTGAAAGCGCTTAACCGCTTTTTCGCCGCGCTCGAACGGAAAAGTTCCAGGCGGCGCAAAAAATAATTTCGGGACAATGCTGCAAATGATCGTGCCGTGAAAATTTTCGTCGTTAGCAAGATCTTGAAGAACAGGGAAACCGCACATGCCGCCGGAGGCGAGTTGAACCGGGCGTTTGCCCAGGCCCCGTTGGATTTCATCAAGATCGACATCGAACCAAGCGCGCGAGTCGCCAACGACGACGATCGATTCTGGCAGGACTGCGCGACGCCGCAACGACCAGAGATCCTCGGTGTCGTTCAATGTCGGACCGTAACCGATCGAGCGGACGGACAATTCCCAGACAGTAGTCACGCCAAGAACAATCAGAACCACGACAACGGTGATGCCGCGCCATGGAATCGGCGGAATCGGCCGTTCGAATTCCAGCGGCGGACCGCCGTGGATTTGCTCTTCGCGGGTCGGTCTGCGGAAAAACATCCGCGGAAGACGCAGCCGTTCCTTAAAATTGGAAATAAATGAAGGCATTA
>Ga0070717_10002858_pt1 | contig 12242 bp, 18 predicted proteins | sample LARL113metaG_FD_71366 | JGI IMG/M metagenome (GOLD analysis project Ga0070717, IMG submission 71366) | Corn, switchgrass and miscanthus rhizosphere microbial communities from Kellogg Biological Station, Michigan, USA - LAR L11-3 metaG | ecosystem: Host-associated > Plants > Roots > Rhizosphere ...
GTTCGGATGGAGGAAATATCCGAGCAGACAATTGCGGCACCTTCCGAAATACGCCCGCCTCATGAGGAAGACGCCCCCGGTCGGTTTGGGTTGGTCAGAGGCGGTCGAGATGCATCGCAACGGATTCGTCTCCGGCTTGACGGCCACTCATCACAGCAAAGAAGTGGCGCGACGATATACGGTGACCTGTGGAGGAAAGAGCGATCCGATTACCAAGGCCTATCGCCTGGAATGGGACGGTCAGTGCCCAACGATAAGAGCCGGTACGGGTGCGGACAAAGGTGCGTTCCAGGCTGTGCGCCCACTGCACCCCGGAAAGGGACGCGTGATCAGCGTTCGAGAGGGCGCCCGATTGCAGGGCTTCCCAGATTGGTTCGTTTTCCACCCGACCAAATGGCACAGCTTCCGGATGATCGGAAACAGCGTCTCCCCGCTCGTTTCCCATGGCCTATTGGACCGCATCGGATCGAAAATCGCGTGACTCTTCCCGCTTAAATCGCAATTCTGTAGCCCCACTACCGGGGCTTGGGGTGCGATATGGCTAAGGACGGCAAGCAGTTTTTTATCGATACCAGTCCGACGAAAGAAGTCGTCGTCGATGGCATTACGCGGGACGCCACCGACCATGAATGCATCTTCGATCTGATCGACAATTCAATCGACGCCGCGCGAAACATCATTTTTCGCAATATCTCTCCGAAGTTGAGAAACGAACTCCTGGAGGGATACGCAGGATATGAAATCAAGCTCTACCTAAGCGCTACGAGTTTCAGAATTTGGGATAACTGCGGCGGTATCCCGATCGATGAATTGAAAAAAACCGCGATGCGCTTCGGCGAGCGATCCGAACAAAGCATGGGCATCGGAGCGTTCGGCGTCGGTCTGAATAGAGCAATTTTCAGGCTAGGCGACACCATCCATATCTCTACCGACACCGGAAGACAGCGGGCTGAGCTTGAACTGGAGAAGTCGAAATATATCGACACGAAGAATTGGAATATTCCAGCTTTCGAATTTCCCAGCGCCAACAAGGTGGGGACGACGATCGAGATCAAGCATCTACAGGCTGAAACGGCGAAAAACTTCGGTAGCGAAAAATGGGTCACCGCGCTGAAGCACGAAATCGGTCGGCGTTACGGGCGGTTTGTCGAAAAGAAGCTGGCGCTTTGGGTCGACCACGATCCGATTCAGAATGAGGAAGTTCAAATACGCACCGGCGGCAACATCAAGGTCACGCAGAAATTTGTTCGAGAGGGTGATGTAACGGCTCACATCATCTACGGCCAGCACAAGCTACATAGATTTCCTTTCGAGAAGGGCAACAGCGACGAACAGAATAGACGTTTAACGCCTCAATACGGTTGGACGATCCTTTGCAACGATCGCGCCGTCATCATGTCGGACAAGACGCCAAAGACCGGATGGGAAATCACGAAATTCCATTCCGACTTTTATGGCTTTGTGGGGTACGTCAATTTCGTCTCTCAGAGCCCAGGCAAGCTACCTTGGAAAACAACAAAGACGGATGTGGACCTGAATAATCCGGCATACCAGGCGGCTCTGCCTTCAATGCGGAAATTTACGCAGCAGTGGCGAAGCGAAGCAAATCAGCGGAAAAAAATAAAAGAGCCTATAGAGCCGCCGCCTCCGAAAAAGCCGAAAACCTCTCCCTCATCACGTCGGCCCGGCAAGACAAAAACAACAAAACCAAAAGCCGACAAGCCCGTCAGGAAGCAGAGCCACAATCAATTCCGCGAGGTTTTGCCGCCAGACATCAACGAGGTGCATTGCTTCGACAAGCATTTAGCGTTGGTGGAGGAAGCAAGAACTCTCGATATGTGGGATCACCCATATTCCGGCCTAGCTCTCATACGCATGCTTTTCGAAACGAGTGCGGTCAAATTTATGGACCGACACCAGAGATATGCCGAGCTTCATCAGTGGGTGATCGCACGGCGTCGAAATGACGGCGCAAAAATTCCACCCGACAAAGAAGGCGAACAGGTGCCGAAGATGGATGAAACGTTGGCATTTTTTCACAACCATCCCAACGTGTGGGGACTGCCCGCTCAAAACCATCTGAAACACAGCGTCAGCAAAATGTCGTCACATCTGAAAATGATGAATGGTGCTCTACATAATGCGTGGCAACCGATAGCGCTGCCGAAAGCCATAGAGATTCGTGATGAAGTTCTGCCACTGTTGCGCCACCTGATCGAGAAATAGCGAGGTCGATTGGTAGATCACGTTTCCAAGGTCCGGCGCTCGGCCATTATGAGTGCTGTTCGCGGCAAGAACACCGCGCCGGAAATCTTGGTTCGAAAGGCAGCTCACCGCCTCGGTCTCCGCTTCCGAATTCATGATCGCCGTCTTCCCGGTCGGCCCGACCTAGTGCTGCCCAAGTGGAAAACCGTTGTGTTCGTGAATGGATGTTTTTGGCACCGGCACCCGGGCTGCAAGAAGACAACCACGCCGAAGTCCAATGCCGCCTTTTGGAGGCAGAAGTTCCGGGAGAACGTGCAGCGGGACGACAAGAACTATGCCCTCTTAACCGGGCTGGGTTGGAGGATCATAATCCTATGGCAATGCGAGGTTCTGACGCTCGAAATGGCCTCGGACGCCCTCAGACGCTTGTTTCCGGCCTCACAATAGGCGGGTACGGGAAGTATAATATTCCGATTTCATTGCCTTGGATGTTGAGACGGCTAACGCCGACATGGCGAGCGTCTGTGCGCTCGGTCTGGTTCACTTTAAGGACGGTCAGGTCTTCAAGAACCTGAGTACGCTGATCGACCCGGAAGATGAGTTCGACGGGATCAACATCTCGATCCACGGCATTCACCCAGAGGACGTCGTCGGCAAGCCGACAATGAAAACCATCTACCCTGCGCTGCAGACCCACCTCGAAAATTGCGTTGTGGTTCACCACACCCACTTCGATAAAGTAGCGATGCGGCGTGCCGGACAAAAATATGCATTCGCGGAGTTAGGGTGCGGGTGGCTAGATTCAGCTCGCGTGGCGCGGCGCGCTTGGAGCCAATACGGCGAAACGTGCGGATATGGGTTGGCGGCGCTCGGCCGCGAGTTGAATATCACCTTCAACCATCACCAAGCCGAAGACGACGCCAGATGCGCGGGGCTGATCGTTCTGCGGGCGATTCAAGAGACGGGGATCGCGTTAGAGGATTGGTTGGTGCGGGTCGAGCAACCCGTAACCTCAGCGGGGCCGCTTGCGCGCAAGGGCAACCCAGGCGGTCCACTCTATGGGGAGATCATCGCTTTCACCGGCAAGCTAAGCATGGATCGGCTGACCGCGGCGCAATTGGCGGCTCAGGCCGGGTGCGAGGTGGGCTCTGGTGTAACCAAACACACGACACTGCTGGTGATCGGGGACCAGGATGCTCGCGTTCTACGAGGCCACGAACGAAGCGCCAAGCACCGCAAGGCCGAAAAACTGATTCAGGACGGCTGCGCGATCAGGATCGTGACGGAAGATAATTTTCGGATGATGATTGACCCGTTTACTGGCGGACCGTTCGAACCTCGCCCTTCGCTCGCTTGATCAGATTGCGGGCCGGCACTCTAGGCACAATCGCCGTGACGAGCGCGGCCCATTTCACTCTTTGATCGCGCATCGTGTCGACGGCGGAATTTGCGCTTTCAAGATTGTAGAGACCGCGCTTCGATCCCTCGAACGGCGTTTTGATGACGGTATGGCCACTAGCCAGACCGATGATACAGGGCTGACCAAGCATATCCGGCGTCAGCGCGCCGCGACGGTCATCGTAATAAACAAGCCATCCTTCGTACGCCATTGGACGCATGGAACTGCCCCAGACTTCGAGAGCCTTTGTCGTTTCCGTTCCGCCGGGCGGCATCGGGGCCGTCCCTAAATCGGTCTCTTCGTCGAAATGGACGGAGCCCTCCGGACCGGCGCCCGCTCGGCCGATAATTCTGATTTCTTGTGGATCGCGACTATTTTTGGTGCGCCCATCGGGCCCGGGCGCCGAACGCATGCCCGCTTGCGGAACGCCCTTACCTCGCAACAGCCAGTCGAGCGAGACGCGGTAAAAATCAGCATACCTCGATGCAGCTCGCGATAGGCCGCGATGCCCATTTTCATGGCCTAGATACGTTGGCGGCTCCATGCCCATCGCATCGGCCGCTTCGGTCGGCGAATCGAACCCAGCCCTCTCTCTGGCCCATTGCAGCCGTTCATGCGGGGTTTTCAGGTCGCGCCAATCGCTGTGCATAGCAGCGACAATGCGATATGCATTTATGCGACAGGCATTGACAGAACAATGCGTAATGCATAGTGAACAATCATGGTCACTGCGGAACAGATTCGGATGGCCCGAGAAACGGCCAAGGAAAGCCAAGCCGAGTTCGGTCGACGGTTCGGCGTTGATCAGAGCACCATTCACCGTTGGGAGACGGACGGACCGCCCCAGCGCGGTCCTGCTGCCGTCCTCATCGATCAGTTTCTATCGGCAAAGCCGTCATCCTCACCCCACCCCGCTGAGGTCTCTCCATCATGACCTCAGCAGCACCGATCACCGGTCTCACCCCGAAGCAGCTCGCCGTCCTGACCTTCATCCGTCAGTACGTCGCCGAGCATGGCCACTCGCCAAGCTTCCGGGAGATCGGCGCGGCCGCCAACACCAAGTCGACCGGCAACGTGCAGCGGTACATCCTCGCCCTCGAACAGCGCGGCCATGTGCGCCGCCTGCATGGTCACGCGCGGTCCATCAGTGTTTGCTCTGAAGCTTTTATTGCTTCGTCCTCGAACTCGACTGCGGCGTTGCAGCCACCTGCTGAAGCAGCTTCGCCAATTCAATGGCAACCTTGGGTTCGATACTCAGCCGAAGAGATCGCTTGGATGTATCGGGGTCCGTCGGTTTGGGGCGATGCAGAAGCTCAAGCAGCATTAGACGCTCTCCCTGTTTCACGACCTGCCCGGCGCGAAAGCCAAACAGGTGACCCGTCGTGACCGCATCTTCCTTCCCAGTCATTCTTCCCTCCATCGGTTGCTCCAAAGCCCCGATGGTATATGGCTTTGCGTCGCGTGTGGCGTCGCGTACATCTTTATCTGCGCCCTTCCTGGGCGTTTCCTCCCCTGAGACTTGCGGCCCGGCGTCGAAGCTCGATCTCTTTCGCCATTTGCATCGAGCCACCGGCACCGGGCCGCTCTTTCCGCACGCCATCGAGGGGGGCTCGAACGCAGCTGCGCGGAAACTCAATTCAGTCCGGCTGGCGCAGCCAGACCGCCAGCCCAAGAACGATCACGCTCACCACGGCCATGAAGATCCAGAAGCCGCCTTCGCTGAAGTGTGTCTGAAGCCAGAGCAGCATGTGTTTGTACCGAGTGCTGGAGTTGCGTCATGTCGATCAGCGTCGCCATCTCTCGTTCCGAACGGGCGGAAAAGCCGTCCGAGTTCTCGGACAAGTCGTCGGAGATTTCGGACGCCATGCGTTTGGTGCGTATCGCAGCCGAACCGAGGCCCGTCGGCGACAGCGTCAAAGGCGCGATCCGCCGCGCCGCCAGCGTTCTGTCATGGTCGCAGAGCCGCACCCGCGATGTGTGGTATGGCGAAGTTCGTCGTATCGACAGCCACGAGATGGACGCGCTGCGCTCGATCGAACGCAGGCAAAATCTCCGCTTCCTCGAAAGCAATTATCGAAAGCACATCGAGCAGCTCGCTGCGCTCCGCGCCAGGCTGCAGTCGCGCGATGCCGAATTCCACAAAGCCGATACCGAGGCCATCACGTTCCTGCTCGATGAGCTTCAAGTGTCGCTTCGACGCTGAGATTTTTGATCCGCGCCATAGCAGCGCAGTTGCCCTTTCGAACTTCCATTGCCGTGATCACCAGCCGCAGGCTCACCCGAACCGAGATCAATCTTCTCAAGCGTCTGTCCCGTCATGCGCCGATCGGATTTCCGGTCACTGTGCCGCAGAAATTCCGCGCGGCGTTCGTGCCGCTGTGGCGGATGGGTTTCATCGAAATCTGGTACCGGCAGGATCGCGACAGCGTCGGCGGTCGCCGCGTGCAGTTCGTCTCGATCACCGTCGACGGCCGCTGGCGCATCGACGCAATCATCGCCAACCAACCTTCATTCGAGAATTCCCGGCGCCTCGCGGGCTCACAGGGGCGGAGCAGTGCGCATGAACAACCATCCGAACCGGAGCAAGAACAAAGCTGACGCGGCGACCGAACGTCCCGTGCTCGTGACGACACAGCACAGCGGCGTGTTCTTCGGCTACGCCACCGCGACGGATGGCGAAACCATCAAGCTCCGCGCCGCACGCAATTGCGTCTACTGGTCGAGCGATGTGAAGGGTTTCCTTGGCCTTGCGGCAACCGGCCCGACCAAGGCCTGCAAGATCGGCCCCGCCGCCGACATCGATCTCCGCGACATCACCTGCGTGGCCGAATGCTCGGTCGCCGCGACCCAAGCGTGGGAATCCGCCCCATGGAAATAAGTTCGGCACAAGCCGCGGTCATCCGCGGCGCGGTGCCGGCCGTTCTTAAGGGCTCCGGCTACGGCTCCGGCTACGGCTCCGGCTCCGGCTCCGGCTCCGGCTCCGGCTCCGGCTACGGCGACGGCTCCAAAGAATATTGGCTGGCCACTATCGACGGCTTCGCCGCGAAGTGGCCAGACGCTTTGCGCTCGCGCCTGTCGGCGCTTCGCGAGGCAGGGGCCACGATTGCATTCTGGCGATCGAATGAAGCGGGCCGCGCCTGCAACGGCGGGCACAGTTCCGAACCCGTGAAGCCAGGTACCATCGAGAAGATCGCTGGGCCTCTCAAAATCTGCACGGCGCGCGCGCTGCACGCCACGATGATCCCGCCCAAGTGGGAAGGATCGCGCTGGTGGATCGTCGCCCTCAGGGGCGAGGTCCAGTGGCAGGACGACAAGTGCGGTGCCCTCGAACGCGAGATCATCGGGGAGTGCCTCTGAACTTGACCACTCACGTCTCCGCTCTGCGTCGCCGGTAGCGTTGTCCTGATTAAAATTGTTCGTTGCGTCCTGTCGTGTCCCCGCGTGTTGCCGGTTTCATCAACGGGGAATCACCATGTCATTCAAGTTTCCGAAGAAGACCCGCGTCACCATTCCGGGTTCGCTGGCGACGCAAGGCGTCGTGGTCGACGCCACCGAGACCTTGATCGGCTTTCCGGTCTACGTGCTGCGCTGGCTCACCGAGGCCGGCGAGACAATGACCGGATCGTGCGGCGAAGGCGATCTCGCCAGCGCGCAGCCGGTGATGGGAACGGCGATGCTCAAGCCGAAACGCAAAACCGCGAAGAAGAAATCCGCATCGAAGCGCAAGCGGTAACACCCGCCATGCGGACCGCACCTCTCGGCCCCTTCTGCATGCTGTTCTATCTGTACGGCTCGCTGCAGTATTTCGCGGACGTGCGCGCGGCCTACGACAAGATGGTTTCAGATGCAGCACCACCCGCGTCTGCCGCGCGGGCCGCTGACAGTGCGCCGGGGTCTGAGCCCCATACCGTCCCCACAGGCCCCGGCGCGCGATCTTCTTCGGAGGCCGCATGACGGTCTCCACCATCCTCACCATGTCCAACGGCAAGGGCATCGACCTTCTCAACCCCAAGGTCGCCGATATCGATTTCCTCGTCATCGCCGAGCATCTGGCCAAGGACAACCGCTATTGCGGCGCGACCAAGGGCCTCGTCTATTCGGTCGCCGAGCATTCGGTGCGCTGCGCCGATGCCGCCTTGCGCCAAACCGAAGACGCCAAGCTTGCCGCCTATCTGCTTTGCCACGACATGCACGAGGCCTATCTCGGCGACGACACCACGCCGAAGAAGCGCGCGATCGGCGCCGTCGCTGAATCGAACTTCGGCGCGCTCGCCGACCACATTGTCAAGACCTTCGATCTCCTGACCTACAAGTTCGACGTCGCCATCCACGAGGCTGCCGGCCTGTCCTGGCCACCGCGCGGCGACATGCAAAAGCAGATCAAGCATTGGGACAAATGCCTCCTGGCCACCGAGTGGCGGGATCTGATGCGCTGCGCAGCGCCGTACTACGACTTCGCGGTCGACCCCTTGTTCGAGACCATCGTCCCGATGCCGGACTGGAAGCGCGCTGCGGACCTGTTCTTCGACCGCTGCCTGACCCTGCTGCCCGGCCTGCACGTCCACCAAGAGATGATCCGGCGCGGAGAAACCTCATGATCATCTACCTCACCGCAGGCTTCAGCCTCTTCATCCTCACCGTCATCACCCTGGTGATCTGGTACGGCGTTCTGATCACCGTCGGCATTCTGGCCGTCATTCTCGCCGGACTGATCTTCGCGGTCGCCTGGATCGTCTCCTGCGCCCAGGGGATTTTCTCCGAGCGGCGGCGAGAGGGGCGGTTCGGATGAGCAAGCCCATCCGCATCCAGCGCAAGCGCATCAAGGGCTGGAGGATGCCGCCGAACACGGTGAGCGTCACGCGGCCTGGGCGTTGGGGCAATCCATTCAAGATCGGGGATGGTCTGCCCGGCATGCCTAGCACCAAAATGGATGCCGTCGACGCTGTGATGTGCTTCGAGCTGTTCATCCCACAATTCGCCGTCGAGGCCGCGCGCAAGGAACTGCGCGGCAAGAACCTCGCGTGCTTCTGCGCACTCGATCAGCCCTGCCACGCCGACGTGCTGCTGGAACTTGCCAACCCATGACCCGCGACCTCGTCGATCAAATGGGCGACACCGGCCGCGCCCCGCGCGATCTCTCCGATGATCACGACCGCGTCGAGAAGGTCTCGCTCCACGATCTCACCATGGCGCTGCACTACGACACCGGCAAAGCCGTGCTGGTTTCCGATGACGGCCATGAGGCCAAGGCCGTCTGGTTGCCCCGCTCGTTGATCGAGATCGAAAAGCTCAACCGCACCACGGTCGGCGAGAAGAAGAACGGCCAGAGGGTCACGCTCGATCTGGTGACGATCACCGTTCCCGAACGAATTGCAAAAGAGAAGGGGTTGATCTGATGCTCAATCCCGGATTCGCTCGTCCTATTTGTGTTCCGTCGTCTGTAAAGAGTGAGGAAGTCATGAGTGTCAAACGCTTTGCTATTCCATCCGAAAAACTTCGCCGGGGCTGGGACAATGGACCCGATCAGGCTCGCGTCGTCGAAGCTCGACCGGTGTCATATGAACAATATCGCGCCGACCATCGGGAAGTGGGGTCGGTCTATTTCATTGGCGACGAACTGGGGGGCGACACCATCAAGATCGGATGGTCGCGCGATCCCGTCACGCGGATACAGCAGCTACAGGTCGGGAATCCAGCGCCGCTGAAGTTCTTGGGCTGCGTCGCCGCAAGCCGGCAAATCGAGCCGGGGCTCCATCAGCTTTTCGCTCTCTCCTACGTGACCGGCGAATGGTTCACCGATCCCGAGTGGTCGATCCATAACTGGCTGGAGGAAATGACCTTCGGCCAGCCGATCGAGCGCTGCCGCTGGTACATGGCCGGCACCGCAATCGTGACCTGGGTTTGGGATGCGGAGGCCTTGCTGCATCGCCCTTCATTTGTGGGGCAGCCAGATTGACCGCGCTCGTCAAATATGAGGCGGCTTGCCGCGCGCTCGAGGACGCCGTTTCGGCCGACGAGGTGCTGCGCGTCCATGTGACCGCAGCCGGCATCGAGATGGTCGCCCGCATGGCCGGCGACTTCGAAAACGAACTAAGGTCGGCAAAGCTTCGCACCAGGGCCGCCGCGCGCCTCGGCGATATGATCATCGAGGGCGAGGCCAAGGGTGTCATCGCCACTCATGGCGGCAACCGAAAACGCGGCTCGGACGACGATCAAGATCGCGCCCGCGAACTTGATCCAAAGCCCGCCACACTTAAGGAAATCGGCGTCAGCAACCGCCTGTCCGCTCGCGCCCGGCAGCTTTCGGGGATCGGCGCGCAGGCCGTCGCCGCCATGCTCGAACGCATGGAGCGCGAAAGCCGCGAGCGCGGCGTGGTCGCTCACAACGTGATCCATCAGACGCTCGGCAAACGAAACGCGGAAGCCCGCCGGCAGCTCGCCCGTGAGCTATCCGACTGCGCCGCACTGTCGTCGTCAGGCCGCAAGTTTCCCGTGCTGTACGCCGATCCAGCGTGGAAGCGGAAGGCGGGTATCGGCGATCGAGCCTATGAGAATGAATACCCCACCATGGACTGGCGGGCGCTGCTGGCGATGCCGGTCAAGGAACGGCTGCTACCGGACGCTTGGGGTTTCATCTGGATTCCCCGCGCCCATCTGTTGGCGCTGATCGAGGTCGAGGTCGAGACCAGCCTCGGACCGGCCACGGTGCCGATGCCGCTCGCCTGGGCATTGGCGCGAGCTTGGGGTTTCGACACCTACTCCACCTGTTTCGTCTGGACGAAGACCGATGTCGATATGCCCAACGATCATGGCCTCGGCCTGATCGCGTGGGACCAGGACGAACTGCTGCTGCTGTTCAAGCGCGGCCGCGGCCTGCCGAAGCCTGACTCCGACAAGAAGCACGGCTCCAACCATCGCGCTCGCGCGGGCGCACACTCGGCGAAGCCGAAATACTACCGCGACATGATCAACGACATGACCGGCGGCATGCCGGTGTTGGAGCTGTTCGCCCGCGAAGAGGCCGACGATCCATTGCCATCGAACTTCTTCACTTGGGGCAACCAATCCACGAACAGTGCCGAAACGGCCCCGCCAGCCGACGCCTCCGGAAATGTTCTAGCGCACAACGACGATGGCGAGATCGTCGAACCATCCAATCGTGAGAACACACTCACGCCAGCCCAACCGGCAGCTTCGCCGGAATTGAACTGCATCGATCCCGAAGTCGAAGACGTTCCACTGTTCCTCCGTCGGAATCCCGACAACTCAGTCCCTACCGTTGCGTCCCGCGTTCCGACCCACTTGGCCGACGCGGGAGAGGGCGGATGACGGTTCAGATTCTCGTCGGCGACTGCCGCGACATTCTCAAAACCCTTCCTGATGAATCCGTGCACTGCTGTGTCACGTCGCCGCCGTATTGGGGGCTGCGTGATTATGGCGTGGCCGGCCAGATCGGGCTCGAGGCGACCTTTGAAGGCTTCATCGCCGAGATGGTCGATGTATTCCGTCAGGTGCGCCGCGTGCTGCGCGCGGACGGCACTTGCTGGATGAACCTTGGCGACAGCTACAACACCGGCACCACGAGCGGTCGTAAACCGACGCAGGCGGGCAAGCATGGGTATTGGGAAAATCCTAGCATCGCGCATCGCATCAACGCGAATGCCTTCGGGCTAAAACCGAAAGACCTTGTCGGTATCCCGTGGCGCGTCGCGTTCGCATTGCAGGGCGACGGCTGGTATCTGCGCCAAGACATCATTTGGTCGAAACCGAATCCGATGCCGGAAAGCGTGACGGATCGCTGCACAAAGTCACACGAATACATTTTCCTTCTTAGCAAGGGCCAGCGCTATTTTTACGATCAAGATTCCATCGCTGAGCCCATCGCCGCAGCCAGCGTCGCGCGCCTCGCGCAGGATGTCGAAAATCAGCGCGGCAGCGATCGCGTCCCAGGCAAAACCAATGGGGCAATGAAGGCCGTCGGCAAGGGCAACGCAAAGACATTCCGTGGCGGGGGTGCCTACACGCAAGGGCAGAGCAGAGAAAATTCATCTGATGCAGATCGCGATAGTCATGGCAATAAGCCGAACGAGACCGGCTTGCGCAATCGGCGCTCGGTCTGGACGATCACTACGCAAGGATTCTCCGAAGCACACTTTGCTACGTTCCCGCCAGCGCTGATCGAGCCCTGCATTCTTGCTGGCTGCCCGCAGGGGGGGGTAGTGCTCGATCCGTTCGGCGGGGCGGGCACGACGGGACTTGTCGCAGACAATCTGCGCCGCAACGCCATCCTGATCGAACTGAATCCGGAATACGCCGCCATGGCTGATCGACGCATCAGCCATGCTGCCGGGTTGTTCGCTGGCGTCAAGCACGAAGAGCGGCCGTCGAACTTGGCTGCAAAGCCAATGGATAATTCCGACACCAAAGTTGGGTTATCTCAATGACCATCACCGACCGCCAGCCCGACGATCCCGGCCCTTCCTTCGGCGTCTGTCCGGAATGCGGATGCCGGTGCCGACGTGATCCCGACCATGTCGCAAGACGATTGCTCCGCGCCAACGCCGGCCGCGTCGACAAGTCCATCATCGCGATGGCGCTCAACTGGTCGCTCGACAGGCTTGAGCGCTTTGCCGCCCGC
>Ga0070717_10002859_pt1 | contig 12239 bp, 9 predicted proteins | sample LARL113metaG_FD_71366 | JGI IMG/M metagenome (GOLD analysis project Ga0070717, IMG submission 71366) | Corn, switchgrass and miscanthus rhizosphere microbial communities from Kellogg Biological Station, Michigan, USA - LAR L11-3 metaG | ecosystem: Host-associated > Plants > Roots > Rhizosphere ...
TTCATTGCGAGCTTCGTTCCAGCTCCTGACCCTATTCAAGAGCAGTAAAGATACCTTTTTCAAGTCATTTCAGGTGGAACTGTTTGTGCTGTTATTGTTGAAGCGCAATAAAGTTGGGAACTGGCGAGGGCCATTTTGTACTCAAAATTTACGGAATCTACGACCTGTTGTAAAAATTAAGTTGGGAACTCGAGATGTTTCTTTCTGGTTTTAAATTATCCTAACGAACAATAAAGTCGGGAACTCAATAGATGAGCCAAATATGCAAAAATCTTTGCCACCGTCTGATCTGCAGATGGTGAAGGAATGGAACGGATATCCTAAGTAGCCAACACAACCTGTTTTCGACCCATTTTAAGGCGGGGACGATGTCCGTCTCACTCGTGATCTGGCTGGTTTCGTTCTATCAACCCAAAGCAAAAGGTACTGCATTGCACTCCCAGAAGGAATCGGCTATACTCATAAGGGATACATCAGCAATAGATGCGCAGAAGAGAACTGAGGGGAACGATGATGGCCGACGAACCGGCGCACGCCGATTTCTTCATGAGCTACACGGGGAAAGACAGTCGCTGGGCGGAGTGGATCGCCATGCAACTCGAAGAGGCTGGCTATCGCACCATCATCCAGGCCTGGGATTTCCTGCCTGGGTCCAACTTCGTGGCTGAAATGGACGAGGCTACCAAGCGTGCCGAACGCATACTTCTCGTGCTTTCTCCTGCCTACCTTACGTCTGACTATGCTTTTACTGAATGGGCTACTTCTTTCCGACACGATTCTAGAGGCAAGCAGGGGCGGGTGTTACCAGTACGCATCCAGCACTGTGAGGTCGAGGGTCTGTTGGGACCGATTGTCTATATTGACCTGGTGGATCTAGATGAACCGCTTGCGCGTGAGCGATTGCTGGCAGGTGTGCAGCGTGAGCGTGCCAAACCTGTCACGGTTCCCTTTCCGGCCTCAGCATCACCATCAGTTTCACTGGATCGTCCGGTCTTTCCCGGCTCGCTGCCACCTGTCTGGAATGTCCCCTACCCACGCAACTCGTTTTTCACCGGGCGTGATGAGATCCTTAACCGCTTACGTAGGCAACTGCAGACAGGACAGACCACCGCCATCTCACAACCGCAAGCCATCACTGGCCTGGGCGGCATCGGCAAGACGCAGATCGCTGTCGAATACGCCTACCGCTTTCATCAGGACTACCAGGTGGTGCTGTGGGCACGCGCCGAGACTACCGAGACTCTGACGAGCTCCTATGTCACGATCGCCTCTCTGCTCAACCTGCCAGAACAAAAGGTGCAAGAGCAGGAGATCACGGTGCAAGCGGTCAAAATCTGGCTGCAACGACACAGCGTGTGGTTACTCATCCTGGATAATGCCGATGACCTGTCTCTGGTCCCTGCGTTCCTGCCTTCTGCCCTGGGAGGCCATCTGCTCTTGACCACGCGCGCCTTTGCCGTCGGGCACCTGGCGAGCCGTCTCGAAGTGGATACGCTCGCTGCCGAGCAAGGGGCGCTATTCTTGCTTCGACGTGCCTCCCTCATGACACCCGATGCCACCCTGGAGCACGTCTCACCTCAGGAGCGTGATCTGGCCGTCCAGGTGAGCCAGGAGTTGGGAGGACTGCCTCTCGCGCTCGATCAGGCCGGAGCCTACCTGGAAGCAACGGGTACTGCGCTCGTTGCCTACCAGCAGATCTACCAGCGACACCGCACGGCCTTGCTCGCGCAACGTCGAGCGCAGGAGGTCGATCATCCCGAACCGGTGGCTAGCACCTGGTCCCTATCCTTTGCACGCGTGGAAGCAACGAATCCTGCGGCCGCTGAGCTCTTGCGGCTGTGCGCCTATCTCGCGCCCGATGCCATCGCCGAGGAGATCCTGGCGCAGGGAGCAGCGCATCTGGGACCAGTGCTTGGGCCGGTGGTCTCTGATGCCTTTCTGCTCGGGCAAGCGATAGAAGCGCTGAGGGCGTATTCGCTCGTCGGGCGTGACCCCGGTCTGCAGACGCTCTCGGTGCACCGGCTGGTGCAGGCAGTGGTGCGCGATGCGCTGGATGCACCAGGCAGGCAGCGCTGGGTGGAGCGAGCAGTCCGAGCCGTCTATGCCGCGTTGCCTCCGGTGGAGCATGCCAACTGGCCAGAGTGGGAACGACTACTGACGCATGCACAAGCTTGTGTTGAATGGCTGGACCCCCAGGAGATCCATCTTCAGGAAGCTGCCAAGGTCCTGCAGCAGGCCGGGTTGTATTTGACCGAACGCGCCCGCTATAGCGAAGCCGAACCGCTCTTAGAGCGAGCGTACCAGATGAGTGAACAGGAGCAGGGGGCAGAGCTCCTTGACACGGCAAGGGCTGCATCCACACTGGCGTATCTCTACCGTGAGCAAGGCAATTACGAGCAGGCCGAGCCGTTGTACCAGCGCGCCCTGGCGATCAGAGAGCAGCAATTGGGGCCAGAGCATCCTCACACGGCCGCCAGCCTCAACTACCTGGCCGTACTCTACCGTGCGCAGGGCAATTACGAGCAGGCCAAGCCATTGTACGAGCGCGCCCTAGCGATCAGAGAGCAGCAGTTGGGACCACTGCATCCTGGCACACAGATCAACCGAAGAAATTATGTCGCTTTGCTGCGCACGATGGGACGCGAAGCACAGGCGAGAGCGCTTGAGACGAAGTACATGCTGCCATCTTGACAGCGCTCTTCATCTTCATCGATCCAGTTCACTGGACGAAAGGGGCTCTCCGTCAAGTGAATACCATAAATACTAAACACATCTCAACATGCCTGATCTATCTTAGCAAATTTACCTAAGATAAATGTCGTGTTTCTTTCCTTCCATCACCACATGATTTGAACATCTGGGAACCGCGAAGCAATTACACAGCGGGGTTCTGAAATTGACACCTACTTCGCTAAAAGGTTCCTTCTACTTTGTGTCAGAAAATGGCCGTTTGTTTGTATTTTCTTCGGTTTAATCTGTCCCATAAAATGGTGGATTCTTGAGACGCCTGTCTCATTTTTCAACACTCTCGTCTGTTTTGGACCTCTCATTTTCGACTCAGCGGCCACTATATGGATAAATGCGGACAGTTAATGCTTCAAAATCATTGCCTCTACGCGATTGCAGCATAAAATGGCCGCGAGAAGGGAGAGATCGTGATTTGCAATCGCCGGGCGAAAATGCCGAGAAAGAGTAAAACAAGCTGCGATTTTACCCATATAAAGGCACTCTTCTGAAGCATATTGTGCCGATCCACTTGGCTTGTTTCCTGGCTTTATATTGCAGAGATAAAACCAAAAGTGAAGCCATATTTTGGCAGCGAGTTGCATTTGAGAACCATATCGTGGCAATGAGTCGATACCCACATAATGAGTAGCAAAAACGGAACGAGAATCAACTCAGTGACCGATTTTGCGGCCAAAATATGGGTAACAGTGCCAAAATATGGGTTAAAAGCTCTTCTGTAATTGCCACAAGATGCTTCAGAGAGCGTATCTGAGTCCGACCAGATAGCGCAAATACGGAAGACGAGTGCTTAGGCATCGGCTAACATACTGATTGATGGAGTTTCTACGCAACAGTCTCTCGATCTAGGTATTTCCTGGCTTGAGCGGTTCTTACGACTCAAAAGTGGTCTGTGAAGGATAATGCGCCGACAGGGAAATGAAGTATATCGAGACCAAAAGTGCCATCAATTCCTACAAATTGCAATCTCTGTGACTAAGACCATAATTTGGCGCAGCCCGCCACATTTTGCTTCAAGAGGCGTTTCTGAAAAAGCGTTTTCTGTATCTTTTTCTCGAAATGCCACATCTTTCTCGCGAAATACCTGTTGCAGAGCATCTTGCATGGCACGACTCGTTGGCAAATTATGGTTCTTCGACAACTTTCCGCCATCTTTTGCTTTCTTTGAGTCACTTTTCTCCGCATATTAAGGCACTTAAAAGGGCGAAAATCCCATTATACACGACAGAAATTGCTTCCCAGAAGCACCAAATTATGGTCTTAGTCACAATCTCTCTCGTTGGAAACCATCAGGTAGGTGACTGTTATGCTGTTAGCGACTTGAAAACGGAGAGAGCCCAGAGCGCAGCAGCAGATGTGAAGAGCCTTGCCGAATCTTCGATGATCACACCTGTTCCCTCCCGATTCAATCGCCACTCCTCGACGCTTTCCGGTTCCTTGATCATCGGTGGTGGAATCCTCAAAATAGGAACTGTTGGCCAACTGCCGTCACTATTTTGGCATTGTAGCAACCAGCTGATCCCTCTTTCGGCAGCTTTTAGTATCTCCTCATCCGGAAATAAGAGGAGTGAGAGCAGGATAAAGGCTGTGGAAAAGACCCCACTCTCTTCGCCTGGACCGTCACTCCAGCTCCCGTCCTCTTGTTGTCGCGACAACAGGAACCGAGAGGCTCTCCTCGCTTCTTGGATATTCAAGGCACGTACCATTGATAAAGCTCTCAAGGCATGATAAGTGCTGTATCCGTAGCCCTTCCACCAGTAGGATCGCCATACACCTGAAACCTCTCGCTTTTGTAAAAGATAAGAGGTAGCATTATGTACAATCTCGCTTCTGAGTGGTTCGCCGTGAACGAGCAGACTCTGTATAGCTACACCGGTGACGCAGGTATGCACGCCAAGCCAGCCATGGGTCAAACTCTGATCGGAAGCGCCAATAAAACGGTCAATCCTATCGGAAACTGCATAGGTCGAGAATCCCCCCAATGAGGCATCACAATGGGACTTGACATACTGGATTGCACGCCTAATGGCAGAAGGCTTCCAGGTCGGAGCTGTAGAAAGAGACAGCAGGACCCAGGCAGTGCTATCACAGTCGGTGGGAACTGTCTCATTGTACGACCAACCACCATTGGATCTCTGCCTGTACAAAAGCGTCTTGAGAGCGTCTAGAATGCTCTCCTTCAGAAGGTCGGAGGAAGTGATGGCATAGGAAACGAAACCGGTTACCCAATCAGAGCTAGAACCTGCAAGGGTGTGAAAGTCGCGCCATAACCCATCTGCACAGCGTTGGAACTCAATGTAGGCGGCAGCGGCCTCAACAGCCTCTTCTATAGGACTTGAGGAATTCATGTAGAGCCTCTCGTAAAAGGGGCATTCACACCCCCACTTTGGGATGGGATGAAAGATGATCACTCCATCCAATTTCTTGTATAAGAAAGAACGACGTTACAGAAGTGTGCGGCTTCCTCGTTACGAAAGTTGTCAGACTGCAAGATGTTCACCATGGAAACGAGGCTGCTCTGAACTCTACTCGCCGCTTCCTCGATGTAGCTCCCTTCGAGGAGGCGTACCAGGACTGGATAATTCCGAGATAGCTCCCGAGTCTGCCTCTCGCCGATTCCAGCCTGGGCTAAGATGACGTTGAGATCCCCTGCCTGAAAATCAGGCACCACATCGACCAGATCGTCCGTGAGCCAGAAAGTTGTAGCGACATGACTCACTACAGAGTCAATAGCCCTCTCAACCTCCGGGTGTGTCCATGCAGAGCAGAGACGGGCAACCTGATGAATGATGCTGAACGGCAGCGTTGACTTCGCCTGAGCCACCTTGACGAGATCGTCTTCGGCATGTGCAGTTGCATCTGCTGAGTGAAGCTCAGTACGGTAGGCCTCGAGAAGCAGTGAGGAAAGTTTGTCCCAGGCTTCGCTCCTTCCGACTGCCTTTGAGAGGAGATGGAGCCTTGAGAAAAACCATGCAATGATCTTAAGCAATACCCGTAGTTCATCCGTTAGCACATCCTTCGAGCGAATTTCAAGGTCCTGACATGCCCACAGGTCATCTTCAAGGCGGGTCAGGATCCTCTCGTTGAATGTTTTCGCGAACTCTTCAAAAAGGTCTGGGTAGTTGTCATAGATGAGATCGAACATCGACACACCGAGATTAAACATGCCACAAATCCTGGCGACTTCAGCAGTGTGCTCACATTCACCATGGAGAAGAGTGGAGAACCCAGATCCCAATTCATAGCCGAAAGAGATGACGAAAGGAAGCCGAGCACGAAAGCGCTGATTAGCTACGCCAAAAATCGTCTCAGAGTTCAAGCAGGCGAAATCGATACGGCCGAGCACCTCGCTGAGTAGCTCGCTCTTGAGGCGTTCCCCCAGTGCCTTCTGGCCCCTCATCAAGATGTTGTGCGGTCCGACTTCTGGCCACACGCTGGCTGCTTCCAGCTTGTGGACGAGTGTCCTGTGTATCCGAAGCCAAATCTCGTCAAGCATGAGAGAGAGCGGCCAGTCACTTCGAGCAGACTCAGAAGATTTGTGCATCACGGCCTCCTCGAATGAGTTGCATGATCGTTCGCGAGAGGTGCCTCTACTGGCACCTCTCGCGAACGAGAGAAACAGATCGTGGCTTCCTTTCGGGGAAGCAACGGCTCAATCCTTCACAATCAATGGACGTGTGAGTATCAGCTGCGCAACCTTCCTGTCGAAATCCTCCTCAGAATGGATTGGGAAGAAGTGTGAGGGAATGTAATGAACCATCTGCTCTGGAAGGACATCAATCCCCTGGAACCTGTACGCCTTCTTCGGTCCCACCATCTTGAGAAGTTCGTCAGCACTAGCGATCGGGAAATGCAACGAAGGCAACTGCTGCTTGAGATTCGCCAGTTCCTTTGGAACATCCGGCAGTTTCCGGTTGTTTCTCACTAGTTCCGCCATTTTCTCGATGAAGTTCTCGACGGAGATGATAGGAAAGTAGTAAGCGGGCATATATTTGATCATTCTCAAGGGGTCAACGGACACCCCGACGATATCAAAAGTCTTGTCTGGACCTCCGAGCTTCTCAATGAGCTCGCTTGCGCTGCCAATTGGGTATTCCAGAGGTGGTAGGACGGCAAACACCTTCACAACCTCACGAAGGTCGGCTACATCGACGAGTGGTGTATGCCGAACAGGAGGAAGCTGTTTAAGCAGTGCTTGCACCTCGGGATGATTTCGCTTATCAAACTTGTTCGCCACGTTGCACCTCCTTTACCAACCGCCCCCTTTATGGCGGTTGTCCTGCCAACGCACCAAAGCGCCACCGTCATCGCTACCGGGACAAAAATCGCCGTCGTAATCGCGGCACCATATGGTACCGTCAAAGTTCATGTAGTAGCATGACCATGTTCTATTATCTTGACAATTACCTGAAATCCATGACATTTCGCGTTCTCCTTTCGCTAGTGTTTCTATTTGCAACAAACTTCAAGGTGCGTTCTTCCAAAATGTTAGAAGGTAGAGTCGGCGGGAACACGTCAATCGTCACTGGTCGCGGTGCAGCACTCATTTGCGTATTTTGTCCACTCGCCTTGACCGTCGTTGATGGCCGTGAAGAGGAAGGGGCACTTTGTCCCACCCGCCCTGCGCCATTACTGTCGCCCTCGAGCGCCTTCTTAAAGGTCTCTGCTGTATTCTTATCGGCTTTCAGCGCACGCTGCTCATGAAAGGTCGCTGTGGCAGTTTGGCCGAGCTCCCGGTAGTGGGTAGCGGCCAATATGTCGGACACGGCGCTTAAGGCCGCAGGTGTTTGCACGACGCTACTCTTGATTCCAGTCTGATTTGCGTTGTAGTTCCCCAAGGCACCTTCCCATCCCTCGATGCGAGGACGGATAGGATCTGGGGTCGGGATGGGGAGGACATTCATGTGCTCTGCAGCGACGCTGAGCAGCGGCTCGAACAGTCGCGGGTCTTTTGAAATGATGTCGTAGAGGCCCGGTGAAATAACTTTGATTTGGGGATCAAGGTAGCGGTAGATCATTGCGCCGGCGAGCTTGTATTCGTCAATTGACTCGCGGTAGCGTTGCTGATAAAACAACGTTGCTGCGCTGACCAGTGCAACTTCAATCTGAGCAAGTGTCGTTGCGTCTGGCGAATCGACAGCGTAAGCCCCAATGAAACTAGTGTTTACACGAAAAGAGTAGACGGCATCGTAGTACTTTACGTTCATCACCATACCTCATTTCGGTCGTATAGCCGCTCGACAAGATAATCCTAATGGCCCAGCAGCACTACCGAGTATCCGCCGATGATCCGGTCGTCGACACGTTGGCGTATGCGTACAACATAGCCTTCGCCAGGCTTGAGGGTTTCAACACTGGCATGAAAGCCGACTTTCACGGGCTCGCAGCCGCGATCGAAGGTTTCGCTCGAGCGTAGGAGCGGGGGTCGGCAATCAAAGGCGATCTTATCAAGCGTTAGTATCGGCGCGTCACGCAGCGACGGTGGAAACAGCCCAGCGGCGAGCGGTTCCGTGGCAGTCACTATGGGCGTTCCCCCCGGGCCGACGTACAATTTCAAGAATTCCATCGAGGTTGGCGACGCAACCTCGACGTCGATTGTCGCTTTCCCGGGTGCCGTTGGGTATCCAAGGTCAAGCGGCAAATTCACCGCTGCTGGTGATTGACTGAGAGCGACGGCGATGTTTCGTTGACCCACGTGCCTGTTTGCTGCTGACGAGAACACATCAACGTTCAGTCCATCCTTGATAGGTTCGAAGGCACGAACGACGAGGCATTCGTGCCCGTTATTTTCGTATGTTGGAACCCATGTCACCGGGCAGCGCACGATCGCATGCGCGCCACGAGTGATGTAGGGCGAGGGCGAGTCCACCTCGCGCCACTCAGGATAGTGTGTGTAGCGGTTGCCAAAATCGATGTACGCTGCCCCGATCAGATTGGCGTCGGCCCGTGAAATCCCGAGGCTCGGATTAAACCAATAGAACTCGACACGGACCCGGTATGCGGGGGCGTTGCCTAGGTTCCACACATGGGCGTACAGCGTGTTGGGTGCGTTCGCTATCGCAACGCCGCCGAAGGTCGGGGGCGAGAGTGGCGCGACCGACGCATCGACGTTCGGGGCCACAAAGATGTCGGGCGACTCCCAGAACACGCCCGCAAGCGGCCGGTTGCCGCGATCGTTCGAGCTAGCGCGGATGACGAGGTAGGGAAGGTACTCATCCTTGCGCGGTCCAAAGGTTGGGCCGCTGCGACGGATGTTTCCGATCTGCGTCCGAAACCAGTTGATCTCGGCAGGCGTTCCGGCCGCCGGTCGATTCGGATCGAGCCACACTGGCGACGATGATGTTCGCGGTGGCGGCGGTGGCGTCTCCTGCGGAAGGTTGACAACACCTGGCTGGTCGCAGATCGGTGGTCGTGGGCAAGCCGGCTTCGGCGGCTTTGCTGGCTTCCCACACGTACAGGTGACCGTGAGATGAATCGTGTACTCGTTGTGACATTCGCACGCGCACGGATATCCAGGCATTATGTGAGCCCTCCCTCTATTGTATTGGTGGTGTTGTATCACAGCCAGGATCGGCACCAGGGACGTAATGAATCATTAGATCGGTCGTGCGATCATAGGGATAGGACTTCTTGTCGCCCACCTTGTCGGTCTGCGACGGCCACGTACACGGATCGACGAACGGCTTGCCCTCGGGGTCGTCCGTCGTCGGCGGATTGGATTCCGTATGGCGATTCCAATCCCAACATTTGTATGCATAGCCGCGGTCGGAGTCGAGATTCCAGTCCGTTACGGAGATAGTGCCGTTGGCATACAGCTGGTCGTCACGAGTAGCAAGCCACAAGAGGTACTCCGAGAAGGTGACGGGGTCACCGAGACTGTTGTGTGGCGTCAGCTGCGACGCGAAGCTCTCGGTCATATCCGGTGAATCGGCAGTTTCGTAGTTGTCGCGCATTTCGGGATCTGTATCAATATTCCGGAACAACACCGATGGTTCGGCCACCGATGCGTAGGGCCCGACAGTGGTCAATCCTAATTCAGACTTGGTCGTCGGATACGCCCACGGATGATGATACTCCTTGTCGGCATCGGCGACAGGCTGGCCCTTGATCGTGTTAGCGTTGAGGTGCGGATATGCGGAATCCTCAAAACGCTGGTCCCCGTCCTGACCTCGCGCTTGCGCCAAGCCGCCAAACGTGTCACCCATTTCGGCGCGCACTTGATCAAACGACTCTGCATTGGTCGTGCCGATCTGAACCAGGCTCGAAGCAATCTCGTCCTGCATTGGCGACATGTATCCTGTCAACACCAGTACCGCCCGAAAATCCTTGATGATATGGTATAGCGGGAGTTCGAGCACGAGATAGAGCGCGTAGCGGATCGGATAATTGAGGACGTCGAAGATCACCGCCCACGGAAGCGTCAGGAGCCACCCGACGACCTCTAAGACGTAGCCGATCGCATTGACGATGGCAAGGATGAAATCGAGCAAGTCGTCCCAGAAGCTGCCGCCGCCACCGCCTCCCCCGTCGGCCGGTGAAGAATCCGAACTCGGTTCGGTTGGCGTCGGAAAGTCGAGGTTGCCCCAAACCGGCGGCGGGCTCGGCGGTTCATGCGAGAACCCGTCCACGGTTGTGAACTTCAAAAAGCGGAAGAGCAGGTCGTACGCTTCGGAGATTTGGTCTTCTGATGGGCGACCGTTATTGCTGGGCAAAATCTCGGGGTGAGTGATATTCGGTTGATAGAAGACGTCTTGCATCGCCTGCACTAGCAATTTCGCTATCGACTCGGGGAGCGACGAGTCAGTATCCAGCAGGCGCTTGCGCTCCCAGTTCTCGCGCAGTGTGTTTCCCGGCGGATAGGCGGGGCGCGTCTTTGCCGATCCGTCATCGTTGAAGGCGATGTCGAAATAGAGCGCCGATTCGGTGTACTGCGAGTAGCCACTGATCGTGCGAGGAGCCCCTGAGGCGTTATCGCCGAGATACCAGTACGCATCGCAGTGATTCTCGACCAGGTGGTGACGCTGCCAGTGTTGACGGTAGGGCCCGCCTGCGATCGCGTTCACGAAGGCGTGTCCGGTTACGTCGGTGGCGAGATGTGTGATGTAGCCCAGCGCGTAGGAACGCAGCGCATCATCATCGGTCGCGTCTGCGTTGCTCCAGAGAGCGTGACCGAACTGACCGGTACCGCGATAGTGCAGCATGTCAGACCAGTAATAGGCCTTTTCATCAAAACCCTTGTTCAATCCGAGTGAAAAGTAGCCGAACCAGTCCGTTTGCTGCGTCACGAAATCTTCGAGCGCCGTAAAAAGGATGCTGGAGAGCTCGCCTGTGACATCGCCGATGGAATCCGAAAGGCCGCCCGTGACGCGGCTAATGAATTCGCTGGTATCCTCCGAGAGCGGCCCGATGTACTTCTCCCACTTCGTGATATATGGGTCGAGCGCCGCGTACAGGTCTTCAAGAAACTTAAGCACCTGTGTCAGGACGCTTGAGATCACGATTCCGTTCTCATCGCGAAAGTCCGGCAAGAAGAAGAGCAGGTCAGGTCCGATCGCGCCGAGGCTGGCGAAGTTCGGGTGCGATTGCAAAAGGCCACCGAGTACGCTAGTATCAGCACCCGGCCATTCCGGATCGATTCGCCTCCGCCTACCGGGATGCGGCTGATACGGCTCAGCGACGAGGAATTGCGCGGAGTTGCGCATCACGCTAATATGAATGTAGGGTCCTGGCATAGTAACCTCCAATCAGCCGTCCAGACAGCGAACCGCCTGTAGACGCAAGATATACGTCTCCAATGCAGCTTTGTAACGATTCTTCCCTAAAACTCGTCTAGTATAGACGAAAAAAGAGAGAAGACCGAATTTAATCAGCGGTAATGTGCCTCCAGTGCATAACACACTTTCATAAGGAAAGACGACACGCGCAAATATTTTTAGCAGATGAGTTTCGCACTCACATCAAATCAGTTTGGAGCCGCGTCACCTATCACCGGGACAATAGTCGCATGTACAAGAGAACCAATTGCTGTTTTTCATATTACAAGCACCAAAAACATCATCCCTGCACCATAAAGTGAACAGGTAATACCTGTGAACCGCACTACAGATTTGATGAATGCAAATATTACGGCGGAAAGACTCTTAATATGTGTCCAGAGATGCAGCTTTACACCTGCCGGTTGCTAACGTAGCACCTACCGGGAAGGTTCCAAAAGACAAAAGAACTGAAATGGTAGAGAGCGTTGAGTGCGTGGAAAGTAATAAGTGATAACTACAAATTTGCCGATGTACCAGATAGAGTAGCACAATTACTCACCAATAAACTATACAAGATTTTCATTCAATTGTCAATAATTGCAGCGATTGATTTTAGGACAATCGAATCTAAATTTTCAAGCGCTTAGAACTCATGGTAGAGCCACATTATCTGGTGAAAAAGTCAGGAGGACTTGAAAAAGCAAGCGTCCATTGGCATGCTGTAGCTTATGCAAACAA